>ERZ808278.64-NODE-64-length-92403-cov-39.975419_pt1 | contig 92403 bp, 143 predicted proteins | sample MGYA00521239_ERZ808278 | MGnify/ENA primary metagenome ERZ808278 (study PRJEB31516, sample SAMN03275600) | gut metagenome | biome: mammalia-associated habitat; material: feces | host: Papio cynocephalus | place: Kenya | collected 2012-07-17 ...
AATTACGAATATCTTCGTAATTCCCGACAATGTTTCCTAAGAAGACTATTCTGAAGGCATAATAGGCTACAATTTTTATGGAGAGAATAAAGATGGAGAAACATTATCTGATTATAATTGCGAAGGACTTGTATATAATGTTTGGGAAATAATGGAGCAGTTTAGACAGAATCAACTTCAGGCAAATATAGATTGGATAGATGTACCACAATATGGTTTTAAAACAGATAAATCTGTTAATGATTTAAGGGAAGAATGGGATAAGTACGAGGCAGAAACTATAGAGAAGTCTAAGAAAAATGAGCCTGTTATAAAATGGCTACAGGAAAATAATCCTTGTTCTGAAGAATGTGTAGATAATGATCATCTTGATAAGACAGCGGTGCATTATGGATGTTCAAAAAGTTTCTATCATAACTGCCCCAAATTAAAAGAATTTGACGAAAAATTTGGTAGGTTTAAAGAAAAATTTAAGTAATGAATAATTTCAACCAGTTTCTTCTTACCATTTTGGTAAGCCTTATCGTTATTGTAATTTGTACATGGCCAGTACAACTTTTATGGAATTGGCTTATGCCTTTAATATTTGGTTTACCTAAGATAACATTGGTACAGGCTTTTGGTGTAATGTTTTTATCGAATATTCTATTCAAGAATAATAAAGTGGAGAAGAAAAATAGTTAATTTATATATGGAAAAGAAATATTATTTTGATGTAAATAAGGAAGTTGAGGGGTGTATTAAGTGGATCCGCGAATGGTTTCAGAATAATGCATTAGGGTACAATGCGATTATAGAAATGGACGGCTATAGAGATAGTACTATTGTTGCATCCCTATGTGTAAAAGCCCTTGGCAGAAAAAATGTTATTGGAGTTATTATGCCTGAGAAGAAGAGAAACTTGAATGGTGCTGATGTTATTTGTGAATCTTTAGGCATTAAGTCTGTTGTATGCCCTATTAAGTGGGCAAAAAGATTTCTGAGGCATTCCGTGAAAAAAGGTATGGGTGAAGATTTACGCATACTTGCTGAAATCAATCTTCCTCAGAGAATTAAAATGAGTATGCTCTTTGCTGTAGCAGAAAGTAATAAGGCTATTGTTGTGAATACTATAAATCTTTCAAGGGATTATGTAGGCGATATGACACTATTCGGTAATGATGCAGGTTTTATTGCTCCTATTAGGAATTTCACAATTACAGAGCTTAGACTTATTGGGAGAAATCTTGGGCTGAGGCATGAGTGGATTGAGAATGTTAAGAGTGTAAATAATTTAGGTGAGGAGGATGTCTTCTGTTATAAATATAATGAACTTGATTCTATTATCAGAAATCTTGATACTACTTCAGAAATTTATGCTGATAGAAAAGAGAGTATTCTTAATAAACATGATGCTACTGAGCCTTACAGAAAAATACTTAATATTAATGCTTATGAGTGGAATCCTTATAAGATTATTGAGCCTGTAAAGCCTCCTGTTAGTGATAATAATGGCTATGATGCTGATGATCATTATGGCGGATGGAAAGGTTTGAATGATACTTATTAGAAAAGATATTAGAAATAATCCTGAAGAATTAATTTTTCTTTAGGATTTTTGTATTTTTAAGTAAATCAAAATTTTAATTTTATGGAAGTAAAAGTAGTAAACAAATCAAATCACAGATTGCCCGAATACAAAACAACGGGTGCAGCAGGAATGGATGTTAAGGCAAATATTTCAGAGCCCGTAGTTTTGAAACCACTTGAAAGACAGTTGATACCTACAGGATTACACCTTGCAATTCCTGAGGGGTACGAAATACAGGTAAGGGCACGAAGCGGGCTTGCTCTGCATAATGGTATTGGTTTGGCTAATGGAATTGCTACAATAGATGAAGATTATAGAGGTGATATTGGCGTGATTCTTATAAATCTCTCAAATGAGAATTTTGTGGTAAACCCAGGAGATAGAATTGCACAGATAGTCCTGAATAAAGTAGAAAGAATTGAATGGAATGAAGTTGTAAGTCTTGAAGAAACTGATAGAGGTGAAGGTGGTTTTGGACATACAGGAAAATAATTTTTTCAATAAGATAATTTATAAGATATATACATGGCAGAATTTATAAAGCCTGATTTTGAAATACTTGAACAGGATTATGATAATCCTGATGGATATAAAAAACAGATTGAAAAGGTAGGAAGACTTTGCTACAAATCTCTTGATAAGATAACAGATACCTCCTATGAGGGATTTGTAGATAGGATGAAAAGAAGCAAGCATGGGGCTATGTTGGAGCATGGGACAATTTATCTTATGTTTCCAATTGATAATGGCTTAATTTTGGGGCATTATCTCCATAATAAATTTTCAAAGTGTAATATTGCAAATAATATAGCATATGTTACTACAAACTATAGAGTTATTGTAGAAAATCGTTATGAGGATGATATGCAGTATCAATGCCATCCTACAGAACAACATGAAAAAAGATACGCTGTCAAGTTTAAGATGGACAGGATTGGAAGCCAAAGTGTAGTGCGTCATCGTGTAATGTCTTTTGCGCAGGAATCTACAAGATATTGTAACTATAGCAAAGATAAGTTTGGGTCACATGTTAAAATTTCTATTCCTGATTGGATTGAAGAAAGTGGATTTTCTGTGGCAAAGCAGGAAGAAATAGAAAATGTTATTGATGAGATTTTACGCCCAAAAAACTTATGGGAAAAGTTCAAATCTCTATTTAAGAAATCAAAATATTTTGCAGATAATGCAACAGCTGATGATTGGTGGATGCTTGCTAACCTTATGTCAGAAAAAGCATATATGCATCTAACAGAGGACTTTAAATGGACAGCGCAGCAAGCTCGCTCAATATTGCCTTGCGACCTTGCTACAGAAATTGTAGTGACAGGCTTTGCAAGTGATTGGATACATTTCTTTAATCTCAGAAGCCTCGGAACTACGGGTGCCCCTCATCCCGATATAAAGGCTATCGCAGATAAACTGAAAGATGAATTCATTAAGAGAGGCTTTATTCTTGAAGAACAATTAGGAAAAGAATAAAAAATTAAAAAACATCAGTATAAAATAAAACAATGGGGAATAATTTAGCATTTTTGCTTTATTATCCCCTATTTTATTGTTTTACGAAATACAATTAACTCAACTTTTTTCAGGATAATATTTATCAATATATTTATTCAAAAGATTGAAATCTTCTAAATATTTTTCTTCTATTTCCTGCCAATTAAATAATTTATATTCCCCCATACGAATTAATCTATCAGCCAATATAATAGGATTTATATTTACATTATATCCTTTTTCTTTAAAAATTTCGAAAAGTTCAAATTGGGCCAAAGATGTATATATTGTCTGTTTTGTGGAAGTTATAGTATGGGTAAGGCTGTTTTGATTTATTATATAATTGTATCCTACAAAAGGAATATAGCAAACGCCATTACTGTGCATCAAACAGTAGCCTAATGTTGGGGTATCTTCAATATACCGTCTCAGACAATAGCCATAGCCATCAAAACATTTCCTTTTTATAATTTTATTATTTAAATAATAATTTGCATCTAAAAGGAAATTATTAATTAATAATTGCTTATTATCAACTATTTCTTCTTTTTTTCCTAAAATTTTCCCATTACTATATTTTATAGCACAAGAAATGATGTCTTTATTTGTTTTATAATATGCATTCATTAAAGACTGATAAAATCCTTGCTCTATATAATCGTCTCCATCCACAAAAGAAATCCATTCACCTTTAGCATTTTGTAACCCCACATTTCTTGCATAGCCTGCGCCATGGTTCTTTTCTAAAAAAATAACTTTAATTTTTTTGCTTTTAATATCTTTTATCATAGAAACACTATCATCTGTAGAAGCATCATCTACGACAATAATTTCAAAATTGGAATAACTCTGATTAAGAACAGAAAGCACTGCTTTTTTTAGCAGTGCCCCATTATTATAATTTGTTATAATAACCGAAATCATATGCTGTATGATTATTTAATTTTAGCTTCAAAAAATACCTTAAAATTAGTTAAATCCCCATATGTTACAGCATATAATCCTGAATAATTCTTTTCAAGAATATATTCTGCTTGATTAGCAAAATTTTTACTCATTACTAAAGTAGGAAATTGTATGGTATCATCTATTACAGGAGAAGATATTCCAGTATCATATCTTTTCATATCAATAAAAAAGTCATTAAAATAACAATATACATAAGAAGTATCAAACATGCCATTTCCTATTCCGACAAGATTGGAATCATCAAAATTCATTACATTGTTACTTTCATCAAAAGAGCCACTCCATGTCTGTTCTGAAAATACCGTGTTATCATTTTCAGTTGATTTAATTATATAACCTTTTGTGCATAAAAAACCTACAACAGTAGTATCTGTTATTTCATCAGTATTTAACTTTTTATAATCAGAGGCTAAGAATTTTCCAAAATTGTTTAAATAATCCCCCCCCCCTACGTTTTCGTGGGTGCAAAGACTGTTAATTTTTATTTCCATAATTTATTAAATGTTTTTATGTTCATATATAAATAGTTTTGATTATATCAAATATATGTTTGAATCATTATCTTTATTAGATAATTTATCTATTTATAGGATATAATCTAAAAACAAAAATATTATGGAAATTAAATTAAATTGTGTAGGGAACCGCTCCATAGGGGGGGGGGTAGATATTGACTTCGTTGGAAATATCAATCCAAAGAAAGAGATATTGATGAGAGGTACGACAATCTCCCCTAATCAAACTGTTACATTCAATATTAATAACACATATGTTCCTATTACATCAAATGATGAGGGTGTATTTGAAATTACCGAGGGGGATAAGGAATTAACTACTTTTAGTGCTGCAAATGAAGCACAATTAAAAACTATAGATGAGTTCAATTATGATACATCCAAGATGGGCAATATGTCTTACATGTTTGCAGGCTGTATAAATATAGAAACCCTAAATTTAAGAAATATTGAAACTTCTAATGTTACAAATATGAGAGCAATGTTTATGGGCGATTATAAACTTTTAAATCTTGATATTGGTGGATTTAATACATCGAATGTTACAGATATGTCATATATGTTTGATTCTTGTGAAGCATTAAATGCCCTTGATATATCTCATTTTAAAACAGCGAAAGTTATCACTATGAGCGCAATGTTTAATAATTGCAAAAAATTAAAAACTCTTATCATCAATACTTTCGACACTTCAAATGTTGAAGATATGTCAAGCATGTTCTGTAATTGCCATATTTCAAATGGCATAGACCTATCAAATTTTAATGTGCAGAATGTTAAAGATATGTCATACATGTTCAATGGTTTTTATGGGTTTACAGGAAGTTCATCATTCTTAGAATTAACGCTGACGAATTTTTCTACACCTAATCTTACAAATGCAAATGGTATGTTCGGAAAGTGTAGTGAAGTGGTCGTCATTGACCTATTAAATATAGATTTATCGAAGGTAGAAACTATGAGCCGTATGTTTGAAGGTTGTTCAAAACTTCAAATTCTTAGAATCAAGGATGAAACAACTGTTGATAAAATAAAAACGCAGCTTAAAACAGATTTAAATAAGACATTTAGATGGAATTCAAGTAATTATGCTTTAACATTATAAAATAAGCCTTTAGTTCCTCATTGTTTATAATATATTATAAAAATTCTCAGGGATTTTTCTAAAAATAGAATTTTCTCTGAGAATTTTTCTTTATTATATTTATAAAATCTTATTCTGCCGTATCTTCTTTTTTCTCCAAAAGTTTTTCATAATCAACATCAGGCTTTGTCTCCCTATATGCCTCATAAGATTGTTCAGTATCTATAGTTTTTAGAATATGCTGTGAGCCCCCTATGACATATGTATGCCAATTTCCATAATGGCAATCCAAAGCTGTTTTATAATCTTGCATAGCAGGAATTTCAACCATTTCAAAAGGAAGCATAACAGTCTCATTATAAAGTGACTTTGGGCGAACAAATGAATTTGAACGGGCAAGCCCATACAATGTGTAGTTTGAACAGTCAGAACGTCTATCAAGTTCAATGAAATACTTTTCAATATCATCTATTGCTTTTTTACGCTCCTCAATTGTCAGGGAGGCTCTTAAGGCATTTCTTAATCTTTTAACTTCAGCAAATACGGCATCCTTTTCAGATTCATCATCAGGCATATTATCAAGAGGGAATATATCTATGAAGATGCCATGGTTTGTAGTATCAGTATAAGGTATTCCTCTTACAGGTACAGCAGCAGTATTTGAATTTCTTATTCGGGCAAACAAGAAATTAACCTTGTCAGTCTTATAACTTTGAAAGAAGAAAGGCTCTGTTAGTTCTGATGCTGCTACTTCACAGAATTTATTGTAATCTTCACGGGGCATAGCAATATCCATATCATCATCCCAAGGAATAAATCCTTTATGTCTTACTGCTCCAAGTAAGGTTCCACCTTCGGCAAAATATTTTATATTATATTTCTTGCAGATGCGTTCAAGTTCGGAATAGAGTTCAAGTTCCTTGCCCCATACTTTCTTTGTGCTACTCCACACAGTCCAACCGCATCTCTCTTCAGTCTTGTAAAAGTTTTTAGATATTTCCATTATATAATAATATTTTCTTTAATTAAATATACCGAAAACTTTGTAAATTTCAAAAAATTGTTTATATTTGCAATAACAAAATTCGAAAAGGAAATGAGTTTGATCAACCCCGAATGGAAGATAGAATGGAGAGCTATTGCTCCACAAAAAGAAATATACAACAACATTCAAATTCGTTATGTGGAATGGCGAATTGTACCATCGGAAATACCATGGTATCTAAAACCATTTGTTTGGAATCGGTGGAGAAGATATAAGGGAACTAAATATGCTTCTATCGGAATATATAGAGAACTTATAAAAGTAGTATGTTGGCGGTCATGCTTACGGGATTATTCTCTATGGACCATGATTAATGCTGATAACATAAAGGAAAGAAATGAATTTAAGAATATCAAGTCCCAAATCAAAACATTTAGAGAAATTAAGATATATAACAAGAATCTGAAGAGAGAAATCAAAAAAACAATTCAGCAGAGCAAGGATTATTATTTAAAAGAGGATGCAATATGGCGGTAGTAGATGTGGAAATGTACGGAAAAAGTAAAATTTCAAGAATATGCCATAAAATTAAATATTGGGCTATTAGTTTTTATCATCAATGGAAAAGAAGAGTAAATAATACTCCTTTCAGACTACGGAAAGCATGGAATTTTATGAAACTTGGATGGCAGGACTATGATTGGGATTATGGTTTCCTATTGTATCTTGAGCAAGAGAAATTAAAGTCCATGCATAGATATTTCAGTAAATCCCCTATAGCGGAAAACGATTGGGCTGTTGCAAGAGATACAAAAATATGTGTTCGGCTGCTTGATATTATAATGGATCAGGATAGCTCATATGTAATGAAGCATGATGAAAATAAACCGCCTATGGAATGGGATTTGGTGGAAATAAAGAGGGTAAATCTTAGAAATGCCAAGAGGTTCTTATCAGAGGAGGAAATAAACGGTTTCAGTGACAAGCCGAGAATGAGAATATATCTGAAAGATGATCTTCGAAAGGAAAAGGCATGGAGCCTATATTGCAAGATAAGAGAAAATAACATGAGAAGTTGGTGGAATTAATATAATTTGCCATTTCTAAAAAAAATATTATATTTGTATAAAAGAAAAAAACATATTAAAATTATGGAAGCGATTATTACTTTATTGATTTGGGTACTCATGGCGCTGTGGTGCAAGAATATTGCTGAGAAGAACCATAGAGACACGACTATTGCAGTTCTTGGGTATTATGTCGCAGGGGAGAAAACAGAATCTGCAGGTCCCAAGGCATAGATTAATCAAGGGACTTTCTATTTTTAGAGAGTCCCTTTTAAAAAAAATTATAACATGAGAATAATTTGGACAATAGTTTGCATTTTTGCTTTTCTGCCGATGTGCATTCTTGAAATTCTGAATATTCCTATTGCAGGAATCAGATATATCTTTGGGGATAAGAGGATATTTCAAAGAACACCATTAAGAGCATGGAAGGATATTTGGAAGAGCAGGAATTATCTTGATTAGGCAAAATATATTTTATATTTGCATTATAAAAATTAATTTTTTAATTATTATGAGAGAGAAGAAAGATGTAATGATTCATGGTGATTATGCCGCATTTTGGGGAAGCATTTTTTCAAATTGGGCGCCATCAAGATTCAGAGCGTATGGCAAAGTATGGGAGACTGCTGAACAGTGCTTTATGTGGCTTAAGGCAAAATACTTTAAGGATGAGGATATTGCTATGAAAATAACAAAGGCTACCAATCCGTCAGATGCTAAAAAACTTGGACGTATGGTTAAGGGCTTTGACCAAGAGAAGTGGGATGCCGTTTGCTATGAGAAAATGTATGAGGCGGTATATAAGAAATTTGATCAAAATGAAGACCTTCTGAAAGAACTTCTTTCAGAGAACTATAAGGGTAAGCATTTTGTTGAAGGTAGCCCACAGGATAGAATTTGGGGTGTTGGTATAATATGGACAGACGAAGCCATTGCCGACAAGAATAATTGGCAGGGCACAAACTATCTTGGAAGAGTTCTCGATGATGTACGAGAAGCATTTCTGAAGGAGTTGGCATAATGTCAGGAATTCATGTTTATAATAGGCTAAAGGAGTACCACGAAGGGGAACATAATTTCAAAATCTTTCGTGGTGCTTCTATTTTAGGAAATCCGTATACAGACATTAAGGATAAGGAAACGAAAGCAAAATTTATCTGTAAGGACAAAGAAGAGGCATTGGAAAAATATTCTCATTATTTTGATGTAATGTATGACGGGAACATTGATTTTAAGGCTGCTATTGACCTTATTTATGATGAATATAAGAATGGTAAGGATGTATGGCTTGAATGCTGCTGTGCGCCTAAAAAGTGCCATGGGGACATTATTGCAGAGAAATTGCAGCAAAGATTGTTGAAAGAAAAAATAGATGCCATAAAACAAAATAGATAATAATGACAAGAGAAGACTTTTATAACATTGCAAAAGAACATTTTTGTAGCAATGGAATTATTTCAAAGGAGGAATTTGATGCTGCATTAGACAATTATGCAAAGGAACATTCTATTGTACCATGGGTATCTACAAAATATAAGATGCCTGTCCATGATGGAGAATATTTGGTCATACATCAAGACCCTTACAATTATTTTGAAACCTGTTCCTTTTCAAAAAAGAAGAAAAAATTTATATCTTGGGATTCGCACAATGACTGTGAGGCTTATTATGGTAAGAAAGATATTAAGGCTTGGGTGGAGTTGAAGAGGTTTTGATAATGGGTCGGGAAAAAGGATTGAAAAGGATTTTATTTCCAATTCAATTATTCCATATATCATTAGACAATCATGATGGAGAAGTTTTTAAGCCACGAGTGCCATTTGTTTTTGGAGACGAGGAAGATAGCACCATTAAGAGAGTCTGTTTTTCTTCATCTATCTCAGGAGCATACAGAGCCATAACTTTTACCGAAACTTGCGGCGAGGATTGCTATATTCATGTACCTGAAAAATTGGAAAATATTATCAGAAATGGACATTTATATAAGCCGTCTACCGAACTTGTGTTTGATGCTGATATTACGGACGAATATTGGATAAAATGCTCTGTGAAAATGAAATGCATTGGGCTTGCAAGATTTTATTATAATATTAGACCAAATTGTTTGAAAAAGCCGAAAGTTAATTTTAAATGGATTGAAAAATATTAAGAATGGTTAATGAGGAAAAATTGCCGCCTTTGAAAATATATCAGAAAAAGGTGTGGCTTGAGGAATATAATAAGGAACCATATAAAAGCATCAGGCAGAAAGTACTTGATGTATTTAAGGATCTTGTTTTTATTGAGGAAGGGCATAGATATTTTGTTGGCGATAGAGAACTGACAAGTGTTTCTGTAATGACACATACATTTCAGGAACATTTTGACCCTGATGTACAGGCTCCATTAACATATGAGAGGAATTATGATAATCCTAATTCCAAATATTATCATATGAGTGTGGAGGAAATAAAAAAAGCATGGGAGGATAATTCTAAACGATCTTGCTCCCACGGCACGGAGAGGCATGAGTTCAGTGAGTCGATATTTCACTTTATGGTAGGAGAATATGATAGAATTCTACCTGAATTTAAAGACCGATTGAAACAAGATGAGAATGGTGAATACTATTTTTTGGCTATTAAGGCAAAAGAAATAGCAGCAGGAAAGGTTTATATGGATATGCCTGATTGCCTAATTCCAATTCTTGCTGAAACAAAGGTCTATAATATTGAAAAGGAATATGCATATAGTGGGACATTTGATATTTTATTTTATTATAATGCCGCTTTAAACCATAAGCCATTGGCTGATAGCGGATTGTATGTGTTAGATTGGAAAACTAATGCTGACCTTTTCAAGAATTTTGCAGGAAAAACATTACTTCCACCATTCGATGAGATGTTGGATATGCCAAAATCAATGTATATTTTGCAATTAAATTCTTATCAAATGGCCCTTGAAAAGATAGGGTTGAAGGTTATAGCAAGAAAACTCTTTTGGCTTTTACCTGATGGTACATATCAGAAAATTCCATTGGAGAACATTACGAAAAAATTAAATGAGGCATTAAAAGAAAAAGGAATCAAATAAAATGAGGATACAAATTAGGCAGGGAGTTTTTGAAACAAACTCAAGTTCAATGCATGCTATATGCGTATGCCATAATAAAAACACAATGATGGATAAGCTTCCTAAGGAGGTGCTTTTTGAATCTAAAGGCGTATTCGATTGTGATTATGAAATTTATAATACCATAGAGGATAAGGCTGATTATCTATATACATTATTTTTTGAAGAAGGCTTCATAGATAATGAGATAAAAGATTTTCAGGAAAGAATTACGGAGTATTTGGAAAGTGTCGGAGTTAAGGCTGTATTTTCTAAGAAAAAACCGAATGGTTACATAAACCATCAGTCATTGTCAATGGACCTTATAAATTATGTTTTTCAATCAAAGGAGCATTTCTTGAACTATCTTTTCAATGATGGTACAGAGATATTCACAATGATGGATTGCGTTCCTACTGATATATTGAAAAAAGAAAACCATGAATTCACAGATACTGAGAATTATGATATTATTGATCCATCAGGAATGATATTTGGCTAATTGATTTTTTATTAATATATTTGCATTATAGAAAATTTAATTTTCAAATATGCATTTTTATAAGAATGGTAATTATGCCGTAATGATTTATCCTGATGGTACAAAAGTCAGGCAGACTGATGATGATAAGTTTATACCATCGTTTGCCGAATGCTGCGATGTTAAGATTACTGACTATTGCGACGGCGGGTGCAAATTTTGCTACGAGGGTTGTTCAACAAAAGGGAAACATGCAAATCTTTTCCAGTATAGTTTTATAAATAGTCTGCATCCATATACAGAGATGGCACTTAATGGTAATGACCTTTCACATCCTGAATTGGAGTATTTTCTTGAGTTTCTAAAGGAGAAGAAGGTTATTGCTAATATGACAGTCAATCAGATGCATTTTGAAAAGCATTATGATAAATTGATGGAATGGGCAAAGAAAGGGCTGATTCATGGTTTGGGCATTTCTTTGAGAGATGCTAAAAGCCTTGCTATAGAAAAGGCAATAGCATTTCCTAATAGTGTATTCCATGTAATTGCAGGAATCTTCAATAAGGATGATTATAATGCATTGAAGGGTAGGAATGCTAAAATACTTTTTCTTGGCTATAAAGATTTAAGAAGAGGCTCTACATTTCTAAAAGAACATACTGATAAAATCAATAAAAATATAGAGTGGCTTTCTAAAAATGTATTTGATTTTAGGAAACATTTCAATGTAATTAGTTTTGACAATCTTGCCATTGAACAACTTGAGTTGCGAAAGCATTTTACAGATGATGAATGGGAGAAATTCTATATGGGAGACGATGGCCAATATACTTTTTATATTGATATGGTAAAGGGTGAATTTGGGGCTAATTCTCTTGCGAAAGTAAGATACCCCATTGAAAATCTTACAATAGATGAAATGTTTCAAAAAATATTAAAAGAAAGATAGGATGAAGAGGCAAATTAGACAGGGGGTTTTTGAGACAAATTCAAGCTCCGTACATACATTAAGTATTTCTACCGATTATATTGATGTTGAAAAATATAAAGGGACGACGTTGGAATTCAGATATATTGACGGAATAACAGATGAGAAATCTTTGGCGTGGAAGATAAATCAATTGTATATATGGTTGGTTGAGGATAGAACTTTCAGAGAGTTTATTGAAAATAGAGAGATTCTTATTAAGGCTTTCAAACAATATGGCATAGATATAGACTTTAGATTCCCAACTCTTGAGGAATATGACCATATATGGTGGAATGGCTCAACATTAGTTTTTGATGAACTTTTCAAAGAAGATAATGATTTGGATGTTTTAGGAATACACCTTATGGAGTACCTCTTCAATGAGGAGAGTTGCATCAGAACTTATAACAATAACTATTTTGATATGAATATGCTTCCATATCATAATTTTGCAAATTATGCCAAATATGATGGATAAAGGAAATATACAAATTAGACGGGGGGTTTTTGAAACAAACTCAAGCTCTACACATGCTATATGCATAAAGAAAGAAGGCGAATTTAGTTTCCCTACAGAGAAATCGTGGGATGAGAGTCCAATAGTTCGTTTTCATGCTAATTTTGAGTTTGGGTGGGAATGGGCAGAATGCTATGACATAGAATCTAAAGCAGCATATCTTTATGAGGCTATCGTCTATACATGTGATGTCATTTTAAAAGAAGCATCTATTGGAGAGCAAGTCGATTATGTTTATAAACAAATTCAGAAAATAAAATCTTGGCTTGATGAGGATAATATAATCGGATATTTTGATGACTTGAGGTTGCAATTAGGAGATTATACCAGTATAGAAGCCGAAGGTCATATAGACCATGGAGATGAATGTGATGATTTCGTGAAATGGGTAATGGAGTCTAAGGAACATCTATATGCATATCTCTTCAATAGTAAATCCTATATAACTATGGGAAATGATAACTGTGATGACAAAGAATTGGTTATTCCATCAAAAGATGGTGATTATGAAATTTTCTATAAAGGCAATTAGAAAAAATTAAATCTTAGAGGGAAATAAACCTCTAAGATTTTTTAGTGTTTATAATATTGGCTGAAATTATCATCATCCAAGCCAAAATCAACTAATACAATTTCATCTCCATAATCACGCTTAACAACACCATAGGAAGAAATACGTGTCAAATCACCATAAGCCTCAAGTCCTGTATTTGTCATATAATCAGATAAACCATTGAACCACTCCCAATTAGGAAACTCCTCATTATCAATTTGATCGAATATTTCATTATAACGGTGGTCGTAATGGATATTCATGTTTCTTGAATATTGTTTTGCTGTACGCATAACAAAATTTTGTACAACGGCAAAAGGTACCCCTACAATTGCCTTGAAATCATTTGGAGTACATTTCCTTGCAAGTTCCATTTCAAGCCATAGATTATTTTCATCGTAGTCAAATATTTGGGCTGCTATTGATGTTTCTCTTGCATAAGAGTATATTTCGGTATAATTCTGAGATAATCCTTTAGCATTTTTGGCAAGTTTCAGAACCTTTGAATCATCTATTTTATAGACAATTCTTGAAGAGCCACTGCTTATTCTTGGAAGACGAGCCTGACAATATCTGACACGTTCAGCAAAACTCCTGCATTGTTTAAACTCTTCCATATTGAAAGATGCCGGATAAGCCATCTCATCAACATTCTCGTTGATATTATAATATTTTCGAAGAAAATTAAGTTGTTCTTCAGTTATTAGGCAAGTTCTCATTCCCTTTATAGAATTTTTATTATAAATAGCTTTTATTTTGTATTTTTGCAGAAAAACTAAAGAAAATGAAGAAGTTAAACATTGCATTGGTGGCACATGATGGAAGAAAGCAGGAATTGATAGAGTGGGTCAGATATAACTATGAGAAATTATCTCAGCATAATTTGTTTGCTACAGGCACTACAGGAAGACTTATTAGTGAGATTTATATTGGGGATCCAAAATCAGGACACATTGACGACGGAGCATGGGAGTTTGATTATAAGGATGTAGTTTTCCCTTTCAAAAATAACGTAACTGATTTACTCAGCGGGCCGCTCGGGGGAGATTCGGAAATTGGTGCAATGATTGCGGAAGGTAAACTTGATGTTTTGATTTTCTTTTGTGACAATCTTATTGTTCAGGGGCATCAGAATGATGTTTCTGCCCTTGGCAGGCTTGCTTCGCTTTATAATATTGCTTACGCTACGAATAGGACTACTGCCGATATGATATTAACGTCTCCTTTGTTCGGGGATGAAAATTACGAAAGAATAATTCCTTCAGCAATAGAGAAATATAAAAATAGAACGCTGTAATATGCCAAAAGAAATTTATATAACAGAAAACCAATATCAGGAGTTATTATCAAATCTATTAAGAGAAAGCCTTAATATAGATAAAGTCGGAGATAAGGAATTAACAGAGTGCTATATATCATATAAGGAGCATTTTGGCTTCCCAAATCCAATGAATGAGTTGTTTTTGGAAGAATGGGAACCTCGATGTATTACTCAAAATGTAGAAACTGCAATACGAAAAATTAAAGAAAAATACAGTTTGCATGATTGGCAAATATATAAGGCGAATGGAGAAAATAATGTTGGAATTGTTATTTGCATTGCAGACGTAGAAGACAATATAGAAGACCTGAAAGAAGACTTAGATAAATTAGGTTATCATGTAGGCTGTGAGACACAGAAGCAAGATAAGCAAGGAAGAACATGGCAATATATGCAGTTTGAACCAATATATTCAGGAGATTGTACAGAATATATTAGAGAAAATTGTAAATTGTTGTTCCATTGGACACCTACTCTAAATTTAGAGAAAATTAAATCTGAAGGAATTGTGCCAAACCATAAAAGCAAAACATTTTCCTATCCTGATAGAGTCTATTTGTTTACTGATAAAAATGATGGCAATAGTTTAAAACTTTCAGGATTTTTGTTTGCAAAGATAAATAAAGCAGAAACGCTTGAGAAAGAAATTCCTTATTCTCTGCTATTTATACGAGTAGATATGCTGCCTGAAGGTATACATTTTTTCTATGATCCAAATATGGAAAATGCCGTATATACTGAGCAGGTAATACCTGCTGATTCAATAATAAAAACTTTTGAAACAAAATTTTAAATTGATATGGGGAATTTTATTTTAGTTTTGGGCATTGCTCTTATTGTTTTGAGCCTTATTGGGGCTTGGATGGATGCCAATGATAAACATTTGACTATACATAATAGTGTAGAGGATTATATTGAGCACCATCATGAGAGGTTCATTCTTGTCGATCTTATTCTTGGGTTTATTTTTGTAATAATTGGCTTTATTATTTAGAATGTTTTAGATTTTTTGTATATTTATTTTTCGGAAATAAATATGAAAAAAATAAAAAAAAATGAAAAAGCTAAAATTAATTTTTGCAGCAGCAATGATTATTTTTCTTGCCGCATGCACGAAAGACTCTGTGAAGTTCGAGTCTCAGTATAAGGTGGAAATTCCTGTAGATGTAAATAAGACGAAGGCTGTTTATTCAGAAAATGCCATTACAGTAGCAGATGCAGAAACAGCAACTTGGGAACTATGGTCATTCAATAATGAGGAGTATCTAAAGATTCATGATGCCAAATATGGTGAGACAGATTATACACTTCAGCCATGGATAGATAATCCCACTGAAATGATAGCACTTGGCATATCACCTGTTTCAATTTCCCCTGATGAGGGTTATCCTGCGAAAGGTTCCTATAAAGTAGATGCAGATAATCATTCTATTATTGCTACAGCAGCAGTGACAGAGAAGCGAGATGGAGAGCCAAATAATCCATCAGACAAGGTTAATTATTATGCTCCTATGCCTGTTGCTTTTTATGGGATTTATGACGCAGAAGAAGCATCAATTGAGAAAGATGGTGCAAAGATTTATACCCTTGCATGGACAAATAATAAAAAGGCACAGTATATTGTAGCAGCTTTTACCCCAACATTTACTGTAGGTGATGCTAATGGGAAAATTGAAGTTCGCACACAGAATGGCAAAATAGAAAAAGAAACAAGAGACCGTTATCCATTTACAATTCAATATATTTATGTTGGAACACCTACAAAGGTTGTATATGAGAAGGGGTATAATTATACACCTGAAGGCGAAGGGATGATGAAGATAGGGCTGCCAAAGGGTGGCATTTTCGCAGGAGATAAATTGGGAACAGTAGGTGCTCATAATGATTATCTTTTTGATACCTTTGAGACAAATGTTTCTACAGCAGCAACGCTTCTTCCAAACAAGTCAGATGAGGTTAATGTATATCTTTGCTGTTGGAATTGTGGAACTCGTGGTTTCATATCTGAAAATTCAGATGGCTCTAACACGGTAATTAAGCCTGGTATGTATTTTTATCTTGGAGGAAAGTTGGTTGTTGATGCCAATTCAAAAGTTTCCAATGAAACCAATCCTGATTGCCCTACTACTCCAACAGGAGTATTCATGCCTGATGTTAAGACAATTGCCACTATTAATATTACAACATTGAGGAATGCCATGAATGATGTTGACCCTAAGCCTGGATTTAGAACGACTTTTGAGGCTGATGTTAAATATGGCGATATGAATGTAACATATGTTGAAAATTAAATTTTTTTGTCTAACAGTTATCGGGCTTATATTGATGTCATCTTGCATAAAGGAAGATGTTATCAATAAGTCTGATAACACAAATACTGAAATTAAAAATGAATCAGGAAACGGATACGGGGAAAAAGAATAGTATTGATGGCTTAAAGAACTTTATGCTTTTTTTCATTTCTATTGTAGTAACAATCATTTTAACTATTCTTTGCTGTGATAGATGTGCAAATAGATGTAATTGCTGTTGTACAAGGCATATTGATAATGAGTTGGTCCACCACAAGCTCCGATAAAAAATGACACTGTTTATACGGAGCGGTTAATAGTGAAATATTATTTCACGAAAGAAGTGTGGAAGCATTATACTGATACAGTATATATAAATCAGAATTATTTTTACAGAGATACCATATTTGCGTTTGATACTGTTTTTATAAAAGGCCGGGATACTACTACTACTATTATTAATAATACTGTAACTAAAAAAAACGATGGCATAAATGAAAGAAACAGGAAGTGGTCCGTTTTTGCTGCGGTAGGAATAACCGAGCATGATATAAAGCATGACGACTACACTGAGCCATATTATAAATTTTCTCCATCCGTGCATGGTGGTATAACCTACAATTTTAGTAAACGGGGAAGAGTTAGTATTGTTGGTGATTATACATATCCTGCACAATTTCTATATAATAGTCAGTATATTGGAATAGGTGGCCTTTGCGAATACGACTTCATAAGAAATAGCCGTAGCCACTTAAATCTTGGCACAGGACTTGATTATTCTCATAGTTACAATAAAAGGACATTCAGAGACAGCAATACGTCTCAAAGCAATAGCCTGATATTAAGGACAGATAACCTATATATACCCCTTAAATTATCATATGAATATGATTTTTCTAAAATTTCTATAGGGTTATATGCCCGTTATAGAAAAAATATAAAGGGAGAAGAGTTATCGCATAATCATTTTATGGACGGTGGTTTCCAAATGAGATATAGTTTCTAAAAAAAGAGCCTCTTGATATTATATCAGGAGGTTTTTGTATTTTTAAGAAAAATTAATTTTATTATGCCTTTGACTGAAAAAGATAAAAAGAAACTTTTTGATAATGAAGCACGTATTAAAGAATTAGATCAAGAAAGAGAGAAGCTATATCAAGAGAATAAGAAAATAAGATATGCCAGACTTGATGAACTTATGGGAAAATATTATAAGAGCCAAGAAACAGATGGATTGGTTGAATTGATATGCCCCGAATACCATTGCTCAAGCAGTTATGGCAATAAAAATATTAGGGAATTTCATGGGGTAGTTTTTAGATCTTGTTTGACTTCCCCTTATAGAGATGACACCTATTTTGATTTTGATGAGTTAGGAAAAGTAGAAATAATCATCAATCCATCACATGAAGATTTTTATGAGGAATTCTTTAAAGAATTTGAGGAGATAACAAAAGAAGAATTCTATGGTATTGTAAGGCAGGAATATAATAAGTTTGCAAATAGAGTTTTAGAAAATGGAGAAGAAGATGATAATACCACCGTTGAAGATACAAGGAAAGAAGACTAAATTAATACCTTTTATTAATGAATGTGCTAAAAAAATATTGGATATACATCCTGAAATTGATACATGGATAGAACCATTTATGGGCACGGGAGTTGTAGCTTTTAATTGCCCAAAAAGGATAAAAAAAGTCATTTGTGCCGATGCTAACCCGCATATAATTGATTTCTATCGGTCAATAAAATATGGGCTGATAACTTATGACAGTGTTAAGCGAGAATTGGGCTACTACGGAGAATGTCTAAAAATTAATGGGTATGACTATTATCTACAAAAGAGAAAGGACTTTAATAATGCTTTTGACCCTATGGATTTTCTTTTCCTATCTCGTACAAGCTTTAATGGGATGATGAGATTTAACCGAAAAGGTGAATGGAATCTACCTTTTTGTAAAATTAATGATAGGCTTAATGAAAAAAATGTAGAGACATTAGCCAAATCAGTAGAAGAGATAGGAAACAGGATAAATAATTCAGATACAGAATTTGAATTTTATAATTTAGATTTCCGCAAGTTAATAAACAGTAAAGATATTGTTAGGGATACAGGTAAGACGTTATTTTATTGTGACCCACCGTATCTCGGACTATATACTGACTATTATTGTGGATGGACAGAAAAGGACGAGGAGGAGTTATCTGATTTATTAAGTGGGCAAACATTTATCTTATCAACATGGTCCAATAACGGGATAAAGGATAATCCTGCAATAGAAAAATATTGGAAACAATATACAAAGATTGACACGGAGCATTTTTATAATGTTGCGGCAAAATCTGAAAACAGAAGAAAAATTATCGAATCATTAATTTGCAATTATTAATTTTCTTTTTATAAATGACTCAAAAGGAACTTACTGACAAACTTGACATCGCATCAAGGAAATATTACAATGGGCAACCTACAGAATTCACAGATATTGAATTTGACACTCTCCTTCATCAATTGCAGAAAGAGGAAAAAGAGAGTGGGATTATTTATCCGAATTCACCTACACAAAGAGTGGGTAGTGATATTCAGGAAGGCTTTAAGAAAATAAAGCATCATAAACCTATGTTTACTATAGATAATGCTTATGATGATGAGGGCCTGAATAAATGGCTCAAGGGCATGCAAGATTCATATGGAGCAGATAGATTTAATATTTCTGTTAAGTATGACGGAATATCTTGTGATATTTGTTATATTGGAGGTATTTTTAAAAATGCTTCTACCCGTGGTGATAAACTTGTTGGGGATGATATTACTGAAAATGTACGAACCATTAAATCAATACCTTTAGATATATCTAAATTTTTCATTAACCCAAAGGAAGAATTTCATGTTCGTGGAGAGATACTTCTTCCAAAGAGCCGTTTAGCCTCTATAAACGCAGAACGTGAAACGAATGGAGAATTACCTTTTGCCAATACAAGAAACGCTTGTAGTGGCTCTATTAAGCAATTAGACCCTAAGATTACAGCAAAAAGAGGCTTAATATTCAGAGCATGGGATTGTGATGGCTTAATGTATCTCGGAACAATGGAGGATAAGGCTTCGTTTTTGGAAGAATTGGGGTTCTTTTATGAAAATGAAACAAAGCCCTTTACTATTTCTTATGAAAATGCAGCTGATAAAATCTCTCAATTCCACGAAAAAATCAAATCTTTGAATCTTGATTATGATTTTGATGGCATTGTTGTAAAGGTTGATGATATTAAACTACAGGAATTAATTGGTACTCTTGATACAAGGGCTATAGAATGGGCTATTGCTCGTAAATGGAATGAGGAAAATATTGTTTCTACGGTATTGAATGATGTTGAGTGGTTTGTCGGAAGGACAGGCATTTTAACTCCTGTAGGCAAATTGGAGCCTGTGCAGTGTAATGGTGTTACTATCACAAATGTAACTTTACATAACATGGATTTCATTAATAAGAACAATCTTTCAATTGGAGATGTAGTTTTTATTGCAAGAAGTGGCGGCGTGATTCCTTATCTTTGCGGAATTAAAGAAAAGAAAAGTAATATTCCAATAAAAGGGCCTTTATTTTGCCCTGAATGCGGCCGCCCATTAAAGATTGAGAGTGAATCAACTTTGAGATGTACAAATCCCGATTGTAAAAGCATAATTATCGGCAAGATAATACACTTTTGTTCAAAAGACTGTATGGATATTCGCTGTATAGGTGAGGAAGTTGCTAAAGACTTGTATGATAAGTATGGTTTACGAAGTCTTCAGGAATTGTGCTTTATGGGTGAGGACTGTATTAATGCTGAAGATATCGCTAATGAGATGGGTAAAGGCTATGGAATAAAATTTTGCAAGAAAATGCTGGATGGAATTAAAGAATCTAAGAAGAAGCCATTTGCCAATGTTTTGTATGCCCTTGGGATACCAGGAATAGGAAAGGTTAATGCTCGTGTACTTACTAATCATTTTGAAAATATTGATACTATGATGGCAGCGCAATTACATGAGTTTAAAGAACTTGACGGCTTCGGTGATATAATGGCTGACAGTGTATATCAATGGTGCCGTAATGAAAAGACACTTGCACTTGTTTCATTAATGAAAGAATGGGGTTTTCAGATGTCGATTGGAAAACAGATTAACGAGGAGGTAGAAGATAAACCATTGGCAGGTAAGATTGTTTGTTTTACAGGCAAGTCACAATTTTTTAAAGGTGATAAGGTAGAGGCATTTTTGGAAAATAAAGGCGCTAAATGTGTTCATAGTATTAGCAAAAGTACAGATTATTTGATCACAGGGGAAAAGCCTGGCGGGGCTAAAGTTGAAAAGGCAAAACAGAATAATGTCAAAATTTTGGCAGAACAGGAATTTTTTGATATATTTGCACTACTAAAAAATTAATTTTTCATGCAATAACATGGCAATTGTAACTGATCAAATGATGGCTATTGAAAAATTTTGCAGAATAGAAAAAACTTATTATATTTGCATTGTAAAAACAAATAAATTTTATTATTAATTTTATGTTTGACAGAATCAAAAATTTTATAAAAATGAAGAGCCTTAATTTTCAGAAAGAGCAGTATCGTGGTACGCTCAAGCAGTTCATGAAAGTCCGTGGACTTAGATCTATTTCCATTGCCAATTATAACAAGTGGCTTGAATCTAATAAACAGGAGACAATTAAGACTCCTGTACATTCTCTAAAAATTGATATTCAGGATGGATATCTTAACCTCTTCGGTTATTCTCTTAATAGAAATGTATGTGGGCCAAAAATTGAGGATGCTTCAGTAGATGCTTATATGAGTGCTTACAATATAGTAATAAGCATCTTTGAAAATGAGAAGAAGATACCTTCACGGATTAAGCGCAATATTCTTGTTTCTATAAGCAGATAAAGAAGTCGAAAGGAGGGCTCGCCAGTCCTCCTTTCTTTATTTACGGTCCCGAATAAATAGTAATGGTAGCGAAATTCCTGTCTGTTCCGACCCGCAAATACATTTCTATGCTATAAACATTCATATATAAATATAAAATCACAATATTAAAAAAGAATTAATGTTTGGAATTTTTGTCTTCTCCACAGATGTTAAATGGTACGATAAGGAGCATCCATTCAAAAAGAAGCCTCAGGAGGCATTATCTTGCGAAGACAGTGAGATTGTTCGTCTTTCGCAAAATCATTCAAATATGACGGCTTTTTCGATGCATTGGACTGATGATATGGATAAAGAGCCTTTTGATAAATGTTTTGTATATTTTAAGGAGAAACTTCCATCAATAAATGGAGATATCAAAAAATCAAAGAAAGGCTTTATTGATGGAGAAAAGAAATATTATATTCGTTTTATTGTTAATTCAGAGCATTGGTTCAAAGAAATTTTAGGGCAATCATGAGAAATTTAGAGAAATATTTTATTTACGATTTTGAAACAACAAATCTACCTACAGGGGTAGATGCTCTTAGAGATGAGTCAGGAAATAGAATCATAAATGAGGATGGCTCTTCTAAGATCGGTTATACAGGCGTTTTGGATAATCTTGTAGGTATCCATCAGTTAAGCGGCTATATCATAACAATAGAAAATAAAGTTCCTATTGTTAGAGAAGAATTTGACTATCATATCAAGCCATTTGATGGGGCCTCTATTAATGATAAATCTTTGGAAATAGCAGGAGTAACAAGAGAAGATATTGAAAAATATACTCCTGAAGGCATTGTTTTCCAACAGTTTATAGATATGCTCCTAAAATATGTAAATCCTTTTGATACGAAAGATAAGTTTGTTCCTGTAGGTTATAACAATGGCAGCTTTGATGATAAACTTTTGTATTGGCTGTTTCAGCGTAATAAAGTAAAAGATAACTATGGGCAGATTCGTAGTTATGGAAAAGGGAACTTTTTCTATAAGGGAGTATCAATAGACCTCCTCCATATTTACAGTGCATTGGCAGGACCTTACAGACAGTATATGGAAAATTTCAAATTAGCATCCATCAGCAATCTGTTTCTTCCTCAGGATGAAAGCACCAATTACCATGATGCAGCATATGATGTAAAAGTTACAAAAGACCTTTTCCTTGAATTTTTCCCTCTTATGCAGCAATTTAGGCAGAATCATAAAGAATTGATAATTAATACAATAAAAAAACAATAGATAATGTACGAAACAAAATTAAATTATGATGATGTTTCAATCATCCCTGAAAGAATAACAACAATATCAAGCCGTTCAGAGTGTAACCCATATGATGAAGACGGTTTTCTTCCAATTTTTGCATCATGTATGACATCTGTAGTATCAATTGAGAATGCTGCAGAATTTAATGCAGCAAAAATTAAAGTTGTAATCCCACGCAGTTATAGTATTGCTGAAAGATTTGATTATCTAATGAAAGGGACAGTTAATTTTGTAGCCTTTTCTCTAAATGAATCTACTGACATCTTGCTAAATTCGCTTTCATTGTATTTCCATCAACTTGACTCTATTCATAAGGCAGAACCTGATAGAAAATTTAATATTTGTATAGACCTTGCTAATGGGCATATGGAAAGACTTCTTGATGCAGTGAAAGCAATAAAGAGGCAATGGGGTAATTCAATCGTGGTGATGACGGGAAATATTGCCAATCCAGAGACATATAGAGATTATGAGGCAGCAGGTGTTGATTATTGCAGAACAGGAATTGCAGGCGGAAATGCATGCCTGACAGGTTCAAATACGGGTGTTTATATGCCATATTTTTCTTTAATGAGAGATATTGCAACTATTAAGCATGAAATTAATGGTAAATGTAAGATTATTGCTGATGGAAATATTCAAGGCTATAGGGATATTCAGAAAGCTTTAATATATGCAGATTATGTGATGATAGGCAGCCTTTTTAATAAGGCTATGGAAAGTGCAGGAAAAACAACATATGGTACAAGGTATTGGAATATCCGAGGAAATAAGATAATGCGCCCAATTTCTACATTGCTAACATATGGGAAAGAGATACCTTCAGATGAAAAGGCAGAAGCTTTTAAGGATTTTAAAGAAGGCAGATTAACTATATGGAAGCAGTTCTATGGACAAAGTACAAAACTTGCACAGAAGATAATGGGAGCAGCTAATGGTGATAATTTTGTAAAAACAAAAACTTCTGAAGGTTTAATTAAGTATCAAAAGGTAGAATATGATATTAAAGGATGGGCTGAAAATGAAACCGACTATCTTCGTTCAGCAATGAGTTACACTAATTCAAGGACATTAGAGGAATATAAAGATTCTGAATGGGTACGAATTACAAACATTAGATATAATAAATAATGGAAAAGGTTGAAAAAGTTCTTATAATTCCTGATATACATGGACGTACATTTTGGAAAGAGGCAGTAAAAGATAGAGAAGATTGGAGGATCGTATTTCTTGGAGATTATCTTGACCCTTATCCTTATGAGGATATAACGTATCGAAGTGCAATAGATAATTTTATTAAAATTGTTAACTTTAAAAAAGAGCATAACAAAAATGTTACATTACTATTAGGGAATCATGACTGTACTTATGCATTTCCTAATGGGAAAAATATATGTTATTGCAGGGCAGATAAGGGAAATTATCAAGAAATCTCCAATATTTTCACTGAAAACTATAGTTTATTTTCTATTGCTTTAGAGTTAGAAGTGGGTGGAAAGCAGTTCGTTTTTTCTCATGCCCCAATTCTTGATACTTGGTATGGTATGCAATACGAAAATGATAATAAACGTACTAAAGTCGTAGAAAGGCTAAATGAAGATTATCTGAATATGACAGATAAATTCATGGATGCCTTATCAGAGGTGGATTGGTATAGGGGAAGCTATAGTAATATAGGTTCTGTTGTGTGGGCAGATGTGCGAGCACTTAGTCTTGATGAACAGCCATTAGCATTGCCTAATGATTATGCTATTTTTGGGCATACACAATTAATGAAGGATCCTATTATTTTAGATGATTTTGCTTGCCTTGATTGCCGTAGAGCCTTTATATTAAACGAAGATGGAAAAATAACTGAACTTGATGGAAAAGAAGTACCAAAAGCAAAATTGCAGAAAAATTAAATATAAAGATAAGATTGAAGCTATGATAGCTCTTGCTGATTGTACAAAACGGTCAGCTAAGAGCCATCATATGGAAAATAGAATATACTACTGTCAGGAATGCCATGCATGGCATCTCACGAGTGGAAAATTTGGAAAGAAAAGAAAATTATGGAAGACAAAGAAATGATTGGGGAAAAAATTGAGAGATATGTCTTCCGTTTTCCCTACAGAAGAAGATATTATTGAAGAAAACGAATCTGAATATAATAATGAAGAAGTTCTTGATGGGTCATAAATGGCAAACTCTAAAATACAATGTAATGAGGAGGAATAACCTTATTAATTATTTTATTACTATAGAAATTTTTATTATATTTGTATCATAAAATTTAATTTTAACATGAATAATTTTCAAAAAGATTTTACAATTTTTGCAAGAGGTCAGCATGTACCTACGACAACACTTGAATCATTTACCAAGAGTATCAATAATTCATATGTAAGCCCTACTATTATCGAAGAAAGGAAACTCAATATGGCAAGCATGGATGTTTTTAGCCGTCTTATGATGGATAGAATCATCTATCTTGGATCAGATATTAATTCAGATGTTGCCAATATTATCAATGCACAGCTCTTATTTCTTGAATCAACTAATCATAATGATATTACGATGTTTATCAATAGTCCTGGTGGCTCAGTATATGACGGCTTGAGTATTATTGATGTTATGGATTATATTGATGCGCCTGTGATAACAACTTGTGTAGGAATGGCAGCATCTATGGGCGCGGTTCTGCTTTCTGCGGGAGAAAAGGGTAAGCGCAGTTCATTGAAGCATAGCAAGATTATGATACATCAGCCGTCATCATCTACAGGAATGGTGCAAGCCGCAGATATGAAAATTGCCTATGACGAGATGGCTAAATGTGAGAAAACCCTTTATGAGATGCTCGCAGAGAATACAGGTAAGACTTATGATGAGATTAAGGAAGCCTGTGATAGAGACAAGTGGTTTACCGCATATGAATCTCTTGATTTTGGCTTGATTGATAAGGTTCTTGAAAAAAAGAAGTAGTAGTTTATATAGATTTCGTAGTTCAATTGGTAGAACGCCACATTGCTTTTCTTCGTGGATGTTTCAGGTTCAAATCCTGACGAAATCTCTAATTTTGTAATTATGGGCAGAGAAGTTTTAATAAATGAAAGCCAATTATTTTATATTATTAATAACGGCATTATTGAAAATCTCAAGAAACGGCTTGATGAACAGGAAATTTGTTTAAGAGAAGAAAGAGGAGTTGGGGCTGCGCCGTATATTAACGACATTAAAGATATATGTAGTTATGCTGCAGTATATGTAAATGAGCATAAAATACGAGGGCAAGATTTATATTTTGAAGTACCATTATATTATACAAAACCTCTTCAAATGTTTTCTGAATTGCACATAAAATGCCATATTACAGATAATATATCTAAAGGATTAGGAGGCATATCCCATGCAAGTGCTTTCCCTACTATTTCAAAAAAATATGGGAAATTTACCCTTCCTCAAACAATAGAAATAACTGCGTTTGCAAATGGAAATGTTCTTGATAGGCAAACCTTTATCGGAACGTTATATCATGAATTAAATCATAAGATTGATGAATTAAAGCATTTACCTAAAAAAGAAACTCATAAATCTGATGTTTATCTACAAGGAGAAGTATTACAAGCAATAAAAAATGCGTCATTCCCTGAAGAGGAAGCAAAAATTCTCTTATATAAAATAGTATATCGGTTATTTTCTACGACTGAGATGAATGCATTAGTCGCATCTGTGTTTGGAGATTTATCCGCAATGGGCTCTATTAGGCAAAATTATAAGAATGACATACAAAAAACCGAAGCCTATCAGGAGTATTCATTTATGAAAAAATACTTCAATCTTTTGAATGATATTCCTATAGAAAATTATGCTGTTCTGCATAAACTAATGGATAACACGATATTGTATCCCAAAGGTAAAATTAAATTTTCTCAGGATGAATCTTTTAAAAAGAAGTTTATTTCCGTAGCAGGGCAACGCATGGTAAAACTCTTGCATATGATTTCTAAAACGGCATCATATTATTATGATGTTCAAGAATATGAATATGAGGCGAACAATAGAGTAAATGAGACAGTTGATTTGGAATAAAATATACCATTATTAACGAAGAAATTTATATATAAATTTTATAATTATGCTAACAATCAAAGATATTGAAAATTCTAATTTATTGATATATAAATTTATACGAGGGAGTCATGCATTTGGCTTAAATAAAGAAAACTCCGATATTGATTATGGCGGAGTTTATCTTAACAATACAGATTCGATTCTTGGATTTGGTGATAATTTCCCTGATGAAGTTAAAGATGAAAAAGGTGATGCTACATATTATTCATTAAAAAAATTTATGCATCTGCTCATGAACAGTAATCCAAATGCTTTAGAGGCTTTATTTGTTCCTGAGCGATGTATCATTGTATGCAAGCCTGAAATGCAGGATATCTTAAAATATAGAGATAGCTTTATTTCAAAAGACTGTTTCAATTCTTATTTAGGATATAGCTTAACTCAGATTAAACGAGCCCGTGGGTTGAATAAGAAATGCGTAAATCCTATCACTGAAAGAAAAAATATTCTTGATTTCTGTTATGTCTTTGAGGGACAAGGGAGTATTCCCCTTAAAGAATATCTCAATAAGCATCATTTAGAACAGAGATTTTGTGGCCTTACCAATATTCCTAACATGAGAGATATATATGGACTATATTATGATTATGCAGCAAATTCAAATTGGTATGCAACACATCAGGAGCTTATAGACAGATGCCTATATAGCGAAATGGATGTTGATAATTATCGCAAAGTATGTAAGATGGTGGACAACAATGAATGCTTCGGTTACAAAGGTATTGTCAATCCTGATGATATTGAAAAGTCCAATGAGGTAAGACTTTCCTCAATTCCTAAAGGAGAAAAGCCGTTGACACATATGTATTTCAATAAAGATGCATATACAATTCATTGTAAGGAGTACAGGAAATATAAGATATGGGAAAAGGAGAGGAATCCTGAACGCTTCAAAGAAAATCAAGGAAAGACTTTTGACAGAAAAAACGTTATGCATTGTGTGAGGCTTCTTCATATGGGTCTTGAAATTGCTAAGACGGGAAAAATTAATGTTGACAGGACAAATATTGATAAAGATTTCCTTATGAATATCAGGTTAGGGAATACAACATATGAGGAAATAATTTCGTATATTGAGGAAAAACGAGAGGAACTTGAGGATGCTATAAAAAATAGTGTAGTAACGAGAGAACACGCAGATAAGGATATTGCAGATAAGATACTTATTAAGATTAATTTTAATATCATAAAGGATGGGCATAATTGGACGAAGAAAGAAGATAACAGAAGGTTTATCTGAAGGCAAAATACAAGAGATATTATCATTACATTTTTTAACTCCGAATACCAAGAAATACGAAATGGAGAATCTTTTTGTATTTGGATGGGAATCTGATTATTTGTGCATTACAAAATCAGATATCATCTATGAATGCGAAATTAAAATCTCCCGTTCAGATTTCAAAAATGATTTCAAGCATAAGCCTAAAAAACATTTATTATTAGAAAATAAAGGGCAAAAAGAAAACAAAATACCTGATTATTTCTATTATGCTGTTCCTGATGGTATGATTTCCATTGAGGAAGTTCCTAATTATGCAGGATTAATATATGTTTCCTATTTTCCTGAAGACGGTTATTCTGTTGCGCGAATCATAAAGATGGCTCCACGATTGAAGGATGAAAAGACTAATATTGAGGGGTTGAATCTTCAAGACAAGTTTTATTATTCTTATAGGGAATGGAAATCTCATACAAAACGAGTAATAAAAGATAATCAAGACTATCGAAGATTGCTTTCAGAGGAAATAGAGAAAAATGGTGGAACCATTAATAAGCCTTATTCGGAAATAGAAAAAGAATTAAAAGAGAAATCGCAAGAACTATCTGAATTGGAAAACAGATATAAGGCATTAGAAAAAGAAAATTCTGAAAAGTCTTTATACATTTCTGATTTGATACATTTATTAAGGAAAAACAAAATTAAATTTGATTGAAAGAAATGGAAATTAAAAATAAAGCAATAAGAACTATATATAAAACATTGATGGAAGTTTTACATCCGGGCAGAACAAATTATCTTGATATGATTGATTTATCTAAAGTCCCTGAGAAGGAATTAAGAGACCATTATGTAGACTATAGATTTTTTGCACGGAAATCTTCTTTTTGTAACATGTTTGTTCCTGTTGCTGAAGAGTATGCGTCCTCATCTTCTGATAAGACAGAAGATCCTGATTCGGTTATATCATCATTAATTGATAAATATGGTTTTAGCAAGAAATGGCAGGTAACTAAAGTTATGAGGGCTAATGATATATCAGTCCTTACTGTTGTAGCTGATATTGAGGAAAACCTACAAATGGTCAATGATGATATGGATAAAGCAGGATATTTTTTAGGCTTTAGGAAAACTCTTAATATAAAAGGGATGCAATGGCAGATAGTACAATTTGAACCTATGTTTGAATTTGATCAGACAGAATCTTTGAAAAAATATAATATAGCCTATCATTGGACACCGCAATATAATTTACAAAGTATTCTTGATGACGGCTTTATTCCTAAAACAATTAATAAAGGATTTAATTATCCGCCAAGAATTTATTTTTTAAATGGGGCTGCGCCAAATGATGAAATTATGAAACTCGGGGAAAATTTATGTATAGTTAATAAAAATTTAGAAAATGATGGTAATTATGTTCTAATAAAAATAAATACGGAGAAAATTCCTGAAAATGTAAAGTTTTATTTCGATCCGAGCATGCCTAATGCCATGTATACAATAGATCCTATTCCTGCTAATGTTATAACAGATATCACAGAATATAATTTCAAAGATAATGAGAAAAAATAATAAATACGAAAACTTAATTTTGAATTTTCTTGCCTCGTCTCCAATTTCTTCTGAATATTTTATGAGAGGATGGGAACAATGCGATGTCATATCATGGTTTGATATTTTTATTGCCCTTGAGAATGAGTTTAATATATCATTCAGTCATGACGAGATTGCCCACTATTACGAGCCTAAGAACTTAAGCGCAGAAAAGATTGCTGAAATTGTTTTGAATAAAATGTCTAAGAGTGTTTTTGAGGAAAATTAATTTTTTCTTATATTTGCAATAAAGAATTAATTTTATTACCATGGAAAAAGAGAAAAAATATAAACTTATAGTATCTGAATCACAACTTAAACTCATAGCAAAATGTGTAGAGGATATGAGCCGTTTCATGTCTGGACAGACAGAATTGTGGAACAGTACAAGCATTCTTGACAGTTATTGTGAACTTCGAGATAAGTTAGAGGAATTGAAGCCATTAGTAACCCCTGAACTTCCACATAATGCCTCTTATGGATGGAATGGCGGGCACTGCCCAAATAAATATCAGGAAGAGTTTATTGCAAAAACATATGCAATATATAGAGAGATATTGCATCAGATGAGAGTTTTGAATAGAGAGGCAGAGAAAGACGGTGAATTTTCATATAATGTTTATGATAGCCCAACCCTTACCTGTGAACTCGGAGGAGAATTGCCTAAAATTGAAAAAATGGAGGAATAAAAACAATGAAAGAAGAATACGAAAATACCTCTTTATATAAGGCTATTTTTGAGGCAGTTGAGAAAGTTTTAACTCCATATTTTCAAAGAAGTTCAAAAAATTATTTAAATATAATCAATCTACAAAATGTGCCCGAAGATGAATTACGGAAGCATTATATAGATTATACACTTAACCATCTTGCTGATGGATATGGTTCCCCCATTTCTAAACTTGCTGAGGAATTAACATATGCCTATGCAAAAAAGACAGCAAATGCAGACAGAGTGGTTCTTGAAATGTCTGTCAAATATGGGCTTAGCAAGAAATGGCAGATTACTAAAAAGATTGCCGAAAATAATGTACCTATTATTTTAGCAATTGCAAATATTGGTCAAAATAGCTTATTGATAGAATCTGATTTTACAAATGCAGGTTATTTTTTGGGGCATAGTCGGGAAGAAACTGTATGTGGCATGAAATGGAAAATTTTGCAATTTGAACCATTATATCAGGAAGATAAAACAAATGATATTAGAGAAAATAATATTGCTTATCATTGGTCTCCAATATATAATGAGCCATATATACTGAAAAATGGCTTTATCCCCTCATCAAATAACCATTTATTTTCGTATCCTCCGAGAATTTATTTTATGACAGGAAAATGTACTAATAGCGAATTAATTGGTATTGGGAAAGCCTTATGTGAAGCAAATAAAGAAAAAAGGAACAATGGAGAGTATACTTTATTTTTTATAGATACATCTGAAATCCCTGAAGATGCGAAGTTTTATTACGATCCTAATATGCATAATGCAATGTATACTTATGATGCTTTGCCCCCGTCTGTTATCTTAAAATCCAAACATTTCAGCCTTAGATAGTTATGAGTATTTTAAAACAACCTATAGGAAAATGTAAAAAAATTTCTAAAGGGCATTACGAATATAGAGGATTCGAGATACATTCTGTAGGCTATTATGCTCCTGAGCAAAGAGTTTGTTGGGAATGTGTTGATAATGATGGAAGTTGTTTTGGGCATTCCTTTTCAAAAAAAGAGTGTATGTTAGAGATTGACGACGAAATTGAAAAAATAAAAAACAAATCTAATAATGGAAACACAGAAAATTGATCTTGTAGAAATACTTAAGGACTGCCCTAAGGGTACTAAACTTTATTCTCCTTTGTTTGGCGAGGTTAAATTTAAGACAATAGATATAACTATGTTCCGTCCGATAGAAATTGAGACCTATGATGATAAAATTTATCATTTTAGTAGAGAAGGGAAAGTTTTAATGGATGTAGCAAAAGAAGGCACAGAAAGTTTTGAATGCATGCTTTTTCCATCATCGGATAACAAAGATTGGGCTACTTTTAAAACATCATGTTTTGATATTAAGTCTCTTAAACCATTTGATAAAATACTTGTTCGATGGGATAATGGCAACAAATGGGCATGCGCATTATTTTCATATTATTTTGAAGAGGAAGAGAACATAGTTAACCCATATAAATTCGTTTGTGCAGATGGAAATTCATGGAGGCAGTGTGTCCCCTATAATGAAGAGACAGCAAATCTTCTTGGCACAACAAAGGAGCCTAAAAAATTTTATAGGTGGTGGGATAAGAATTAATTTTGTTATTTCAGAAATTAATTCTATCTTTGCAGTAGAAAATTAATTTTGCAACATGATATATTCAGTAAAATTCAACGATTATAAGAAGACTCCATTCCCTTATTTAGGATACTTGAAATTCTTTTCTACTCATAAAGAATTTAATTTCAAGACAGGAATGAATCTAATTATTGGGCCGAATGGAAGTGGCAAAAGTACATTACTGAAAACTATTCAGCATTATTTTGCTGAACTTGATACACGAGTTCCATTTATTGGGCAATATTTCCATCTTTCTCAATATAATAATAAACTTGAAGGGAATCCTTGTTTTTATAATGGCGTAGATATTGAGGCTGCTTTCGGTACACCTGTCTTTTCATTACATAATGGACACAATGAGTCCAATGAGCAGGATATTGAATCTATTGTAAATAAGATAGAGGCAAATCATCATTCCGATGGTGAGAAAAAGAAAATTAATTTTAATAATTTCTTTGCAACTTGCTATCATGAGTTGGAAAATGATAATTTCTCTAAAAGAATAGGGAGTAGATATCAAAACCCTTTAGAGATGATGTCAAAAACGATGAGGGGCAGTAATGATACTTGGGCTGATGTTGTAAAGCAACAAAATGAATGGTATATCAAAAATGACAGAACAGATGATATACCGACATTTATCTTGGATGAGCCTGAGGCGAATATGGATATAACATCATGTATTGATACAGGAAAACTTTTTACTGAAATAGCCAATAATGAAATGGTTCAATATATCATGGTAGTTCATGACCCATATATCATTAAAAAAATTAAAGATACGGGTAAGGCAAATATAATTGAACTGCATCCTCATTATCTTGATTGCATTGATGAATATTTTAATATATAAATTTTTATAAAATTATGGTATATCAAATTTATTACCCAATAGATGACGCAAGACCAAGAAGAGTCTTGTTCGATATTGAAATATGGCTTGTCCATAATGATGTAGATACCTCTACATACTATACAGAAATAAATGCAGATTCATTTGTTTCAGGATGCGTAGAATATTTCTTAGACAAATCTAAGGACAAAAATTTTAATTGGAAAGAATTTAAAGAAGACTGCGAGGCTCTTGAAGAACTGAGGGGATGGCTGTATGAATGGAAAGAAAACAAACCAATCGAGCATGATGCAGCAGAAGAAAGAATGTTTGAAGAACAAGATCAGGTTCGCAATATGGTTAAACGTTTTGCTGAAAAATATGGACTGATGATTAATGAGGATTAATATCAGATGAGAACAAAGATTGCAGATAAAGATATCTTTTGCTATAAGATAGGGAATAGGCAGATATGGGCATTTCCGAAATTATAACAAGGAAGATGTCCCATATGAGATAGATAAGGAAAAATAAATATCAAGGCTGAATTTGTTGATTCCGAATAATCTTCCTATTTTTTTATAAAAAATTAATTTTATGGTTTGTAAATTTAAAAAAGGTGACCGTGTTATTGTCAGATTAGGCCATGAAAAATGGAGAGTTGGGATTTTTGATCATTATGATGACAAACAAAATATGCCATTCTTCGTAGACATGCCTAATGGACAGACAGGTTCTAAAGTTTATCAATGGTTCAAATGTTTGCCTTATGATGAGAATACTTGGCAACTTGTAGGAACCATTGATAACTATAAAGCCGCATTCAATAGAGGGGAATATGTTTTTAGCAAATTTTTTAAATGTATCTCACCATTGCCTCCATTCAAAGTTGGAGAAACTTATTGGTTCGACTATTCCTCAAACAATGGTAAGCCATTTTATACCGTTTTGAGTGATAATTTGAAAAACACTAAAATTGAACTTACTGATGAACAATTGGTTAATAATTTTTTCCTAACATCTGAATAAAATTATGTCTGAACACGAAAAATTAGAGAAAAATCTTAATGATATTGATGCCTATTTTATGGAACATTACGGTTCTAAAGATAGTGCTATCCATAGTTATGTAGCAATATTTCCACAAGTATGGGCAACGACCGCTCTTGGATTTGGAAGATTTGGAGGCAACAGCATTACTACTAAATCTACCATCATTGTACAAGATATTGCTGATTATTTAGTTGTATTCTTCGACGGAGAATTTGCATATAAGATTAAGAATGATGAGAAAGCTGCAGAATATATCCGGAATAGGAGAATGCCATATGTGAATGATGCTGAAAAATTGTTAACTGTTATTGAATCTTAGTTATGTGTATGGTGTTTATTTTAATTTTATCTGTAATAAATATTGGCATTAGCGCTTATTTATTCACAAAATGTGGAGAATATTTTGTTGAAAAGAAATTTATAAAAGGCATTATTTATGTTTGCGGTGCTGTTTTTCTATGTTTTTTTATTCCTTTCTATTGCATTCTATTAGATTATTCTACCCCTTCAATAGAATATCCTGCAAGCAAATATGAGCTTAAGAAGAAATTTATAGATAATAATGGGCAAACTGATAGTGTTTATGTTATAACAAAAATAAAGGATTAATTATGACATTTTATCACGGAACCTCTCCCGAGAATTGGAAAAAGATACAGAAAGAGGGCATGTTATGGGGTGTAAGAGATGCTCCAAGCAGAGTTACATGGTTAGCAAACAGTCCATACGAGTCAATGAAATATGGTTCCATTCTACTAAAGGTAGAATGGACTCCATCTAAAAATAGCAATTATATTGAAGGTTGTTGGCAGTTTAGGGAATATGATCCCATTCCTTTAGAAAATATTAGCATAATGGCAAAAGAAGAATTGATATGAGAGAAACAACAAACTCCAATGGAAAATAAAAGAAATAACCCTGATTTGTAGAAAATAAATCTTATCCTTTGATTCTTGATATTTGGTCCAAAGGATTTTTTTGTTTTCTAAAATATTATTACTATATTTGCAATAGGAAAATATTGAAAACATGAAAATTGAATTTTACAGTCATGCAGGAATAGAGGATATTGAAATTGATGGGGAAAAAGCAAATGATTTGACCAATGTTGAACTAAGGGATGCAATAGTGAGGGCCTTAATAAAGGTTAAGGATAAGGATACATTGATAAAGATTCTTTCTTCAATTACAACAGCATGTGGAGAAAAGGAAAGAATGCTTATATGCTCTCATTGCAAAAGACAAGTTTTTGGATATAAAATGAAAATTTAAAATTATGGGATTTATTATCTTATCATTTTTTATTGCTGTTACTTCAGCAGGATATCTGTGGTTGTTTTCTGACAGCAACAAGAAAAAATATAATGCTTTGCATTCTTTCTTAGTCCAAAAAATATCAACAATAATTGGATTTGCAGCATTGATAGGAATGTTTTTAGGTACAATGGCAACAATATATTTGCCTATATCTGCAATGATTTTTCGCCCTCATGATATTGAATTCAGAGGCCAATATAATGCTATAAAGACAGAAACTTCAATATATAGTTCACTATCTACTAAGGATGCCGAATCTTATGTTAGTAGCCTTAATGATGACATTGACGAAATTAATTATATTATTGATAAAAATAAAAAATATTCAGGGAATTTTTGGTTTGGCATCTTTTATAATAAGAAAGTGGGGGATTATCCAAAGATAGAAAAAATTAATATAGATAATTTTTATAAAGAAAACTAATAATTAATGGAAATTGCAAGAAATAAGAATGGAGAATTAGTTGTAGGCGAAAACCTATATAGAGAGAAGAAATTTAAAAAGATAGACTGTGGTGAAGAGGAGGACTATCACGGGCATTTTCACACTGTATACCGAGAAGATAGGAGTCAGCCTTTAGAAAGTACGAGATGGATTAGTGATAATAAAATCTTTTTTGTGGAGGAAAAATGGTTTCAAAACCCATTGATTTCAGCATTGAAATGGGAAGATGAGCCTTTAAGTCTTGATAAGAGGAGTAATGACGTTTTTATTAAAGAGTAGAATTATGAAAATATTTTTAGGGATACTGTTCTTGTTTTTCAGCTGTTGCAGTCTATATACGACATTTTCGACAGATTATGACAAGAACTTAAAGAATAAGATTATCGTCTGGCTTTCTGCGATTTGTACGGGAGTGAGCTTAGGGCTTGCCTTTGGATACTTTGCCGAGTGCTGTCCACGGAAGGAATTCCCGGCGAGAGAATATACGTTGCAATTAAAGGTCACTACAATAGATGAGCACATTGATACGACTTACATTCTTAAAAGAAAATAGGGATATTCAGACGGAATTAACGAAAAATAATCTATAGCATGGAAACAATTAAATTTAAAAAAGTAATAGACCCTATTGAAATAATTGACGAACTAAAGGAATATATAGTTAGTTCAAGAGAGAAACAGGCTCAACTTATTGAAGATGTCCGTGAGTCAAGATTGGAAATCTATGAGAAAGAAGAAATGAAAAGACTGAAAGAATCTTATGATTCCATGAGAAGAGAAATGTCTCTTGGGTTTCCTATTACCGAAAAGGAGCATGATAAGATAGAAGCATGGAAGAAAGATTGGTTCAAGAGAAAAAGAGGCGGTGATGAATATATGGGTGCTATTGGCAGTGGTTTTACATATTCATTCATGCCCACAGGGATAGGAACAATAGGCGAGATTATTGCTCCTGATGGTGAGAAATTTAAATTTCAGGATTTATAATAATATATGTGTTGGCGTTCAAAAGGCTTAAATTTTAAATTTGCAGATAAGGACATTATCGTCTATAAGATAGGATATATTAAAACCATGATTATGGAAGATGGGGCAAAACAAGTTTTTCTTCCATTTTGGCATCCTACACAGTACTATTGCAAAAACGAGATAAGACAAGAAGATTGTTGCTTGGGGATTTCTTATAATGAACATTCTGATTGCTATGAAGCGGATGCCCGTTGGTTTCATTCCTATGGCTTCGAAAATACATACTATGTTCGCAGCCCTATAGATAAAACAATAACAATTTATGCCAAATGCAATAATGAAAAAATATCCATTTATAATAGTGCTACTGAAATAGGTAAATTCATAATACCGAAAGATACAAAATATGCAATCAATGAGAATGGAGAAATAATTTCTAAAAAATTAATATTTGTTAATAAAATTAAAAATTAATTATGGCAGCAAAAGATTACGAAATTGCATGCGCGGTATTTAACGCCTATATTGCAAAAAAGAAAAAGAAACCCTCTAATACAATGTCCGAGGATAGAAGAGAAATAACAGATGAAGAAATCTACAGACTTATTGATTGGAAAATTAATAACTTCATTGAAGACAATGATAAGACTGAGGGCGGCTTTCAATTCGACTCCCTCATGAATGATGGATATACTGTTACAGTCAAAATCTCTAAGAAAAACTGATTAAAATAAATAAAAACATATGTTTAATATTAAGGCAAGAAGTACCCTTCCTTTAGGTGGGGGTAGTTCATCTATCCCATTGACAATGTAACACTGTTACTAACAGTGTATGTATGATTAGTATCTGAGCCACTTAATATTACAGTATAATCTCCTTCTGGCGTTAATCTTGGAGCTGTAAATATTAATACTGCAGATCCACTTGTAACATTTGGCTCTTTTGCTTCTAATCTATATTCTATAGGATAGTTAGGGTTGAGGTCGGTGTATATTCTAATTGTTGAAAATTCCATTTCTGTATATGTAACATCAAAAGTAACAGTGTCATAGCCCGTCAAGGTAAGATAACTAGGAGAGATTGATATTTCTCCAATAGGTTCCAATGCCATTCCACTGTCCCCGTCATCAGAAATATTTAAAGTAAAATCATAATAAGAGTCGCTTCCATCAACTCCTCTACCTGTCAGTTCTAACTCATGATTACTATAGTCTCCATCGAGCATTCCTATAAAATTCGTGGAAAAGAGATTCTCATCAATTACAGTAAATCTAACATTAAACATATAGCTATTAGTGGCAGCATTTGTTAGAGAAAAATTACTAATTGAAAATGCCAACCCATAATAGTCCAAATTTGTAATACTTTGTTCCTCCCCATTTAATGAAAGCACTGTAGCATTTAAGGTATTTATGTCTCCTGAAAAATAATTAACATAGAAGTACATTTCCGTATAATCTCCATTTATTGCATTTGAAGAAAGTGCAGAAAATTCACCGTCACCACTCCATTCCATCCCTTGATATACTACAATATCTTGTAAAGGAAATAGTTTTCTCTTATCAATATTAGGCACTCCAACAGAGGCTCCATTTTTATTAAAATTACTGCTGAATTCATCTACAGTAGGACACTTATCCCCCCCCCCTATCTGATCAATGATAGACATTTCACAAGAATAGCCCTCCTTGACTAATTCTTTTATCTTGCACATTTTAACCATATTATCATTTAGTTTTTATTAGATCATCTATAAATAGAAAATGATACACTAATAAATAAAGCCCACCATTCAAAATTTTGCATTTTTGGAAATTATCCCTATATTTGCATTAATCAAATAATATATTTTCATGACACTTTTTTATATTCATATGACGTTAAAGAAGGGAAATGCTATGTTGAGTCAAATTGGAAAACAACCCCGATTTATATTGTTAAAGAACAGATAAATAAACTTAGATTAATAAATAAAAATTTGAATCTTATCCAAGATACATATTTTATACAGGATGTGGTAATTTCAATAACAATAGCAATTATATTTTTTATTATTGTTATGTGTGTTATTCTTTAATTTTGGGAATAATATACTTGCTGTCAGTAAATAATATAAATAACTCCTCATATATTAGGAGATATTCAGAGCATGAATTAAATCATCCTACCTTGGAAATGATAAACGAAAGAACTATTCTAATTTATAAAAAAATTAAAGATTTCTTCCCTAAGGTAATAAATAATTATTATGAACCCTTCTTTGGCAGTGGAGGAGTATTCTTTCAATTACATAATGAAAATAAAATACAGAATTCTTCATTTATTAATGATTATTCAAAATCATTGATGGATTTTTATTCCTCTATTCTTCATGACAATTTTAAGAATGAATTGTTGAACATTTCTAATGCATGGGATGAAATCCGTGATTTCGCAAAAGCCTTTTCAGAAAAATATAATAATGATTTCTTTTATAGTATTACAACTGATAATACAAATGGAAATTTTATAGATAACGAAAAGTCATTGTTTATATTTAATAAAATTGATATTATAGAAAAGAAATTTAATTTTCATGGTTTCTCCCTTAAAAATAAAATTATCGTATCCCTTAATGATAAATGCTCCCGTTTTAAGAAAAAACATATTTCTGTTACTGAAACTGATGTAGCATATAAATGCATAACTACTGCAATATGCCAAGCATTTTATTTTACTATTAGAGATATGTATAATAATTGGAATAATCATGGGCATATGGAAAATTATACACAGGAAGAAAGAAGTGCCCAATGGTTCTTTATAAGAGAATATTGTTTTGGCTCTATGTTTCGCTTTAATCCTAAAGGAGATTTTAATGTCCCTTATGGCGGCTTTTCTTATAACAATAAATGTTTTGCATGTAAAATTGAAAAAATATTAGACCCTCAAATTAGAAATCTTTTCTCCAATGCTCATATGTATAATGATGACTTTGAAAATCTAATGACTTCATGGGAAACTAATAAAGACGACTTTATGTTTCTTGATCCCCCATATGATTCAATATTCACTGAGTATGATAATAATGGATTTGGAAAAGATGAACATATAAGATTGAAAAATACATTGGACAATATAAAGTGTAATTGGCTCATGGCAATAGGAAAAACAGATTTTATTGCTAAACTATATAAAGATTATTCTATCCTTGAATATGATAAAACTTATATGTACCAAGCAAGAGGAACCTATGCTTCTAAACATACTACCCATCTTCTGATAGCTAATTATTCCTTGTCCCCTATAAATGTTTGATTTTCAACGACTTAAAGAAATATAACATTAATGCTATATAAATTGCTGATATTTAGTCGGTTGTATCTAACCTCCAGTAGGCTATATACTTCCGACTTTCTTGTTGTTTTAACCCTGCTTTTTACATATGATAAAAGGTGGAACATCGTGGAAATTTTTGGAAGAAAGTGGAAGATATTTTTCTAATTCCCTCGAATTCGATGGGGTTAAAATTAATACTAATGTATATTATCTGAGAATATAAGGAACTTTAATTTTCTGAAACTATTTTAGATGCTTATAAATGAGAATTAATTTTGAATAAGTCTTAACCCTATAGAGTTGATATATACAATATGTATTGGAATAATATTTAGGTGAGAATTAATTTTGGAAATGCTGTGGAAATTTAATTTTGGACTGCGGCTTGCGATAAATTTTAGATCATTTTTAAAAAAATTAAATTTTTTTGTAATAGTTTATAAAATTAAAATTCCAAAAAATATTGATCAAGGGCAAAATATAACAAAAATGTTATAAAATTAATTTTTTAGAGAATTTAGTATAAATAAGGGTATAAAAAAGTTTCTGAATAAGAAAAAGCGACTTTTAGAACATTAATTTTAGTTAAAATAGAAATTTTTGCTTGTAGAAAATTAAAATGATGCGACTTTTAGAACATTTTATAGACAAATGATCAACAGGGCGGTCATAAATTTCAAGAAAATATTTGAAAAAATTAAATTTGTTTGTATATTTATAAGGATAAAGAAAAAATTAATAACAATTAATTATGAAGAAGATTGTAATGAGTTTGGCTGTAGCAGCGATGATGGTTGCTATGGTATCGTGTGGAGGCAGGAAGCCAAAGGCTGAGGTAGCCTCAACGGACAGTACGGTAGTAGTAGATAGTACTGTAGTACCTGCGGACAGCGTAGTAGTTGAGAAGTAGGTAAATAAGGTACTCAAATGAGTATCCACAGGCGTGCGCAGGAAGCACGGTAATTGCCCATAAGGAATTATGGACAATTTTTTTGTATATAAGAGGAGAATTAATTTTAGACGAGATAGGAGAGTAATAGTAAATAAAGAACCCTTCTCAAGGAGAATATCTTAAGAAGGGCAATATCAAGGGCATGCAATGATTTGAGAATAGTGCTCTTGTTTTTATTTTAGATTATTACTGTTTATAGTCATCATAGAAGATGACAGTATCAAGTTGAGGGAAATTAATTTTCATTGAGATGGTATCTTTAATATCTGAAACGGTATTAATAGTATTACGGATACCATGTTCGGTCATAGTGCCAATATCTTTAGCGATATCGTTTGAAAAATTAAATTTCAGGAGATATGACGCAATGGTAGTAATGCCCGCCAACAATATAATAAATTTCAGTATTGATTTCATATTATATAAAAAATACGAAGAATTAAATTTTCTATTTTTAATAGTATGGGTACTCATTTGAGTATCCACGGGTGTATGTGTGTATAAGGATTATAGATAAGGATAGAGGTTTTCATTGAGCCAAGAAACATCATTCATATTTTTGAGGGTATCAAACATTAATTTTGCAAGTTCATCAATAGAGGGTGCATCTATAAGTTGGGATGCGGGGTTTGGATAATTTGCATAAGCATCAAGGGCATCAGTACCATTATCAAAATAAAGGTTTTTAACATTGAGCCATGTATTAGGAACAGTTGAAACACCCATATCCAAAGCTGTTTCAAAAATCATTAAGGCATAATATTTTTTGATTTTTGATTTATCTTTCATATTATTGAAGAAAGAATTAATTTCATTCTTATAGAATTGTACAAAAAGGGGTTCATCTTTTTCTTCTATTTCCACGGAAAAGGTTTTATTTTCGTTTTCATTAATATTATTCATTTTCATTTTTTATAAAAGGTTTTAGAAATTTAATTTTTGAATTAATTTAATTTATTTGTTCTAAAATATACAATAGTAGTAAAAACATACGGCATCATTTTTTTGGAAGTATATAGCCGTTGAGGAACTATTAATATAATATTTGATAGGGGGAAACGTTTTAATTCCGATTATATATACTCATTTGAGTATCTTATAAGACATATAAGGGAAAATTAATTTTCAAACGTTTTATTAATGGTATAATAGCCAAATCAGAGATTTTTGAGGGGTATTTCTGAATTATAGTTATCAAGGATATATGACAGCAAATTAATTTTGTTGTTATTATCTAATTCGCAATAGAACCGCACGAGGTTAAAATCAAATTTTTGGAATTTTTCAAGGAAGAAGTCCTTATCATCATTCCAAATATCAAGAATGAATTTTGGGTAATAGATATTAGTTTCAATATCTTTTTTCCAATTAAAATTAAAGTTGAAAGAAATCAATTTGTTCATAGCATTGATTTCCTCGTTTCTATTTTCTTTATTCAACATAGAATTGATTTTGTTTATTTCTTACACTGCAAAGGTAGTAAAAATATTTTAGATCAACAAACATCTAATTAAAACGATTTAGAAAAAATAGTGAAAAATTAATTTTGTAAAAAAGAATAAAATTTTATTTTATAGGATAAAGGGCAAAGAATTAATTTTTTATTAAATCGTTTTATATAAAAGGATAGATTGGAGTATACTCTTCCGCCCAAAATTAATGTATTGGAGTATACTCTCCTACTACATTAAAAAATGTTCAGCCCTTGTTGAGGAATTGACCTCTAAAAATATATACTTTCGATTATGGTGGGTCTCTCATACTTACCTCCTTTATTTTATTTTTCTTATGGTACAAAGATAGGGAAAATAAATAAGAATACCAAATTTAATTTTCAGATAGAATACTATATTTCAATAGTAGGTTATATGATAGATATAGGGTTTAGATATATAGGAATAGGAAAACGATTTAAAATTAATGTTTTCTATATGGTAGTATAATTATATAGGCTATATAATGATAGTAGAAAATAAAACGATTTAATTTCATAATGGCTGAAACAATAGGGTAAAATTAAATTTGGATATGTCAGAAGAAATTTTATTTTATTAGTATAATAGGGGCATAATAGAATAGGATGTTATCCTATAAAATAAGAATTAATTTTAGAAAGCCAAATTTAATTTTAGGTATATATACAAAAAATGCAGAAAGTATTTTTGTACTCTCTGCATAATTTGGCATTAGAATTATAAGTATTCTTTTATTAGGCTCTTTCAAGCAAAGTTAAGGAATATACGTCAATCGGTTCATAGTCAGATTGATTTTCGTCAATATCGTATGTTTCCTCAATAAAATTGAATACGGATTCCTTATTCGGGGCGAACACTTTAGACAAGTGGTTATCATATTCAACCGCAAACGGCTTTAGAATATCAAAGAAGTAAATTAGATAGCCTCCTATTGGGATGCCTTTTTTACTAAATGTATTGGATGAGCATTCATTTGTGAGCCAATTCATTTCTTCTTGTGTAAGGGATTCTCCTTTGTCTATTTTAGTACGGAGTTGTCCTGCTTTAGATGCCAATGCGTCTTCAAGAGAATATTTTGTGTTTTCATTGAATTTGAAAATCATAGGGTTTTTTGTCATTGCCATAATCAATAATGTTTTTTAATTGGTAAACTTAATTTTTACAATGCAAAGATAAGGATAAAAAATGAAACTACAAAATTAAATTTCAATTATTTTGATATTAATCACTAAAATATCTTTCACTAATATAATACAATACCTTATAGTCTTTATAATATACAATCATAGCATTGATAGTAGGTGCATTAATATATCTTTTATCTATCTTTACAATAGGGTCGGTAGTATATACATTAGGCTTTTTCAGTTCATTGTAAAGTTCCGATAATGCTTTTTTGGCATTGTTTTCATCCTTATAAAAGCCTATATAATTTTTATGAGTACTCTTACTTGTTTCAGATATAAGGGTGTAAAACTTATCATTTTCGATATTTGTTCCCATAGTTTCAAAAATTAATGTTTCTTTGTTGTTTCGGCAGAAAAATAGTAGGCATTATCATCATCGGTAATGATAATATGGTCAAGCAATGAAATATCAAAAAAATTCAATGCGTTTCTCAATTTTTCAGTCATTTTCAAATCAGCGGCACTTGGGTATGGGTTATTACTTGGATGATTATGCACAAGTATAACGCCATTTGCAAATGTATCAAGTGCCGACTTTGTAGTCATTTTAATATCCATAGGGGCATCACTTATACCACCCTCTGAAATTTTATAATAGCCAACAACTTCGTTTGCCCTATTGAGAAAGATTGCAAGACAAACCTCACGGATAATAAGGTCAATATTTTCCTTGTTGTATATGTCCCTTGCGATACGTTCTGCATCTCTTTCATTATGGATTTTACTTTCCTTTATGCCATAAGGAAGTTTGTCATCATTAAGTCTTTCACATCTGAAGACGTGTTTGTAAATGAAGTTTGTTTCTGAATTGTTCATAACACTTAATGTTTAATTGTTCAACAATGCAAAGGTAATAATAAAAATCAAATCTCCAAAATTAAATTCAATTTATTTTTCAAATGATTTTATCTTTCCTTATAAAAGGGATATAAAGGGTTGAATATTTCCTTATGGCAAGGAAATAAACGTTTTAATTTTAGACAAGGGTATGAAGTTAATAGAATTATATAGCCAACTATTAATAGGTAAAAATAAAACGATTTAATAGTAATATAGTATTATTAAGGATTATCCTATAAAATAAAAAATAATTTTATATTTCCAAATTTAATTTTAGATATATATGCAAAGAAATGTCACACCTCAACTATATCTGAAGTGTGACAAAATTAAGTTAAAAGAAATTATTCCTCAACGATAGGACACTTTGGAACGTATGGAATATCCACAATAGGATTTTTCATAGCATAGAGTGCTTGATAGCAATCATAGAATTCGTTCCATTTCTCAATGAACTCTGAAACATTGTTCAAGGCATTCTCATAGTATCCTATATTTTTCTCAAGTGATATAAGGTAGGTATTAATCATTTTAATGATTTCATCCCTATCTTTCATTATGCCATTCTCATAAAGAATAGGCTTGTTTGGCTTTCCATAGTCATAGTAATGTATCATTTCCAATGACTTGGTATCCACATTCTCATATCCTACATAATATAGGGCAAGTCCTACATTTGAATAGGAAGTATAAGGGCGCAAAACAAGCGAAAGGCTATCTTTCAAAGAAGTATTAATTTTGTCAAAGAAACGTTTGTCGAAACGTTTCCCATTTTCGGGCAATACTTCCTTAATGCTCTCCAATGCAGTTTTCATATTATTGAAAACCTCAAGTTGGATTTTTATCCTATTGGAATAATCCTTTTTGTAAATGATACCTATCATATTTCAATAATGTTTTAATTGTTTCTAACAATACAAAGATAAGAATTTCATTTGAATTTGCAAAATTAATTTGCAGATTCTTTTTCTTTATTTATTTGTTCAGAAATCAATTTGGTAATTTCTTCAGTAGTCATATCAGTTGTAACTTTTAAGGTCATTTCAAATGTCCTAACTTCTTTCTTCGGTTCTTTTTCCTCATCGAAAGAAACGACCTCCATATTTTTATTTCTTTCTGAAAGATAGGCTAAAACATCAGATTCAGTTGCCCATCTTCCATTTGGTATTGGAGTTTCCTCCTTGGAAAAAAGAAGACTATCCATATTATCACTCCATATAAGGTTGGTTATTTTTTTGGAAAATCTTGTTGTACGCAAAGATTCCTTATAGTACCCCCAATGATATAGTTCAAAATAATAATTACAGCCACAAGAATCTACTTTTGCAAATTCATAACCTTTATTTACTATATCATAGTTTGAAATATCAATGAACCTTTCATTTTTGATATTGTTCTTTGCATCCTCTATTGTCTCATAGATAGGCAAGCATTTGTTATTGACTTCTATTTCAATATATTTCCCATTATAGTTATTGATATATAGGATTCCTTTAGCATCAAATATTGTGTTTTTTGTAGGAGTTTCAAAAGTGGCACAAACACAGAATTTTGAACTATTTAAAATCGTCAGATATGAATGGCTAACTTTTACCGCTATTATCTTATTATCATAAATAACATAGAAAATATCTCCATTTCTATAGTCTGGTGCTTCAACCTTGAACTTTCCCCAATTCCAACCTCCAACGTTATAAACTTTCATAATCATTAATGTTTTTAATTGTTAAACTTTGTTTCTTTTTTACATTTGCAAATATAAGACTTTTTTCTTAATCTACAAAATTTATTTTTTAATTTTTTTATCTTATAGGCATTAGAATAATTTCAGCACTTCTTGAATTACCTTGCGTATCATCTATATAAAATGACGGATGATTTGTTGCATTAATCCTATTACTTATCCACGGCTCAATAAGAAATATATCCATTTTTTTCCATTCTTCAGCCAATGATTTAAGCCTATCTAAAGCATCATTGAACTTTCTATAAAGTTCAACATCAACTTGTGTTTCTTCAGTAGATGAATAAATTTCAAATCTTACTGCATAAATTACATCGTTTTCCATACTATCCATAATGTTTATTTGTTTTTCTTACAATGCAAAGATAGTAATAAAAATTAAATCTCCAAAATAAAAAACGTTTTAATATGAAAATATTTTTTAAGGAGTGTTATCCTATAAAATAAAATTAATTTTGATATTTCCAAAATTTTCTATAAGAAAATAGGCACTGAAGAATTGTTTTTTCTCCAATGCCTACTAACAAAAACATTATGATTAATTACCAATTTTTAACTTTAGAAGTAGAGTTTATAAGCCTGCAATTATTAGGCTTATCAGTCTTATTCATATCAGCAAGTGCTTTTCGTTTTGCTTCATCCCAACTTGCAGCCTTTACCTCAACAATATACTTCTGTACTACCTCACATTTAACCTTATATGCTTTGAAACACTTATCAATGCCAAGTCGCACACGAATGCCACTTATTATCTCATTGTCTTGATTATATATATCAAGCAATTCAGAATCCTCCAAAGAATTGACTTTATCAATGTATGTCTCCAATACGTCTGAAGTCATACTCTTCATATTATCCTCGCCTATAAGTGTCCTTTGGCAAGTATGCAGTACTTCTTCGGTGAAAATCTCAGTAAGATAATCATAAAGAGTAAGGGTCTCAAGCGGTCTATAAACTTCTTTTACACCGATTTCTGGGTTATCCTTATATTTATCAAATATCCTATCTATATAGTTTCTGACAAAATAAATATTTGGCACTGCTTCCTCATCTATGTCATAAGTTTTGGCATAATCCTCTCTATATAGTTGTTCCAAAGTAGCAATAAGCATGTCTACCATAAGCCGTGCATTCTTTTTCCCAACATTAATGTTAATGATATTTTCATTTGAAGCATTGTTTGCCATTATTGAGGTGCTTTCTTCAATAGATTTGTTATTATCTATTGATTCAAGTGCTTTACCCTTGAATGTCTTTGTAATATCCACGACCTCAAAATCATCTTCATCTTCATCATATTCGGGGCAATAATACGGAGAATCAATGTCATTGCTTATCTCATAACATATTAGTTCTTCCCTATCTCTATCAAGTCGAAGATTTTCGGCTATAGGATAGATATTTTCTCTATCTGCAAAATAAGTAGTTCCGTCCTCATTTTCCACAAGCAAACTATTCCCGCATTCTTCCTTAATTGTACCCCATACATATTTAAGTACATCATAGCATTTAACGCCTGCAATCTGTTTGTCAAGATTTTTAAATTTATTATAATCCATAACCATAATATTTTTAATTGTTAAACTTGTTGTTTGTATCTTACAATACAAAGGTAATAATAAAATCTGAAATTACAAAATTAATTTTCAAAAAGTTTTTACATTAATCTTATTAGTTGTCATAGTCTGGGTCATACGGCATATCCTTATCTGTATCCACATCTGCATTGTCCCAATCCAAATAGGCTTCCGGGTCACTCAAAATCCTATCAGATGCTTCTTTTACAATCTCTTTATATTTTTCCCTATCATTGAGTGGATTTTCATCATTTCCACAATCAGCAACAACTCTTGTGCATATATTAAAAGTAACTAAAAATGCTTTCTTTGCCATAGTCTATAATGTTTTTTATTGTAGTGCAAATATAAGAATTAAATTTGAAACTACAAAATTAATTTTCTACTTGCTTATATTTTCTTTCTCTATCTCAATTCTGAAAAGCACATCAGATTCTGCCATATCAGAAATTGCTTCATCCTTGCTATGATAGATAGGGACAACTCCGTCTTTGAATGTAATAGGCTTGAATTCTCCATTCTGAAGCCGATTCATAATAATATAATCCATAATTTTTAATGTTTTTATTGTTCTTACAATGCAAAGGTAGCATTAATTTTTGGATTTACAAAATTAATTTTCATTATTATCAATGGTCAATGAAACGAACTTCAGACCTGCATAAGCCATAGTTTTCTCCTCAATGTAATTGATGAATTCGGTTGCTGAAGTAAGATATATAAATCTTCTTTTGCAAATCACACCTGCCTTGTCGGTATAGGTAACCACATATCTTTTTATATCCATAATACTTTGTTTTTATTTCTTACAATGCAAAGGTAGCATTAATTTTTTAATCTGCAAAATAAAAAACGTTTTAGTATAAAAAATATTTTTCTTATATTTGAACGTTTTATATAAATGTATGTGTTGGAGTATACTCTCCTATTCATTTTTTTGTATATCGGAGTATACTCTCCTACTACATTGAAAATGTTCAGCCCTTGTTGGAAACTTAATTCCTAAAATTATATTTTATATTTTTGGCGGACTTCTCATATTTACCTCCTTTGTTTATTTTTCTTATGGTACAAAGGTAGTAATAATTTTTGAGACTGCCAAATAAAAATCGTTTTAATAAACGAAATTAATTTCAATGGTATTATCCTATAAAATAAAATAATTTTTGACAATACCAAATTTATATAACAAAAAAATAGGAAGAACTTTAATTTTGTTCTTCCTATATTGATTCTTTTAATTTTCATCATCTACCTCAACGCTGCAAGCATATTCCTTGAAATGGTCTTTCAGAAACTCTCTTGCATCATCAATGGTATTATGATAAATTGTCGGTAATTCATCATCATCCTGCTCAAATGTATTGGTGTATTCGTAATAGATACTTCCGTCATCAGCATAGCACTTATCAAATATAATATTTGTTGGGAAACGCTTTTTAAGCGCATAGCCTACCATTTCTATTGTTTCAGACGGAGTTTTTTCTTTAAGTGCTTCCTCAATAGATTCTCTCATTGATTCTTCAAAAGATTCTGCAAGAATATCAACCAATTCTTCTATTGTTATGTTAGATGAAAGTGATACACCGATGCTATTCACTATTGTATCAACAAGTTCCTTTGGCAATTCATCATATTCATTAAAATAAATGCCTATTGCTACTTGAAGTGCTAATTGAGACAACGTTTCATCGCCTTTTAGTTCTCCAAAAATATTCAACGTTCCATTACGTTTGATTACTGCTTCTTCCATATTAATAATTTTTCTTGTAGTACAAAGATAATGTTAAAATTTGAAATTACAAAATTTAATTTTCAAAATATTCATTCGGCAATGCCATAAATGCAGAACCGATGAGTATACCTACCAATGCTATTGCCATTCTATTATACTATTGAGGTTGTTTCTCCACACTTATCAACTCTTGTGGCAAAGATATATTTGCCATTGTCATAGTAGATAGTAATCCCATTGCGAAAGCCTATCATTTTATTCCACTTTGGCAAATCCTTTCTTCGTACCAATGTTTTTGTAGCATTCTTGACTATATTGTCAATGCTTTTTCCGCTATTGCAAGGGTCTATCTTTGCATTATCGGGTGTATTATAAATATAATATTTTGCCTTTGACATAGTATATTACTTATTATTTTGTTTATATCCTTTTCCAATAAGGAAATCAAAAAGTTCCTTACAAAGGCTTTCTTTTGTGTTTAATATCCTATCACTCATAGTCCTTATAGTTTTAATTGTTTTACCAATGCAAAGATAGTAATAAAAAATTAAATCTCCAAAATTAATTTTCTAAAGTTCCCACGTTTCAATATCCTTAACAATCCCACTATTATCACCGAAAATAAGGTGGATATGGATTTTCTTATCACTATTTTTAGGTACAAAGTCATAGCAACGGCAAACAAGATATTTATCTGTATCGTCATCTTCAAGACGCATATCAAGATTTTCATCAGTTATATTCAAAGAACCCCTTGACATAAGACGTTCCTCTGCATCGTCGATATCAATACCCTTTACAACGTTCCAAATGTCGCACTGAAATTTTGTTATCTTATCCATAATCATTAAATTTTAGATATTCTCCATATTATGTTTAAACGTTATCTGCATTGCTTTAAGGATTCTTAATTGCTCCATTATTTCAAGGTTATGAAATGATTCATAGCACTCATCTCCCGAATCGTCAGAATAAATAACCACAATATCATTGTGTTCATCATCTTTCTTAACTTCAGTAACATCTCTTTCATAAAGTTGTTCCTCAATGCAATCCCAATCAACAATATTTACGGAGACACTATTCTCCAATTCCACATAAGGAGTTGTTTCCATTATTTTCTTCATAAGATTATTAATCCTTTCTGATAGTGAAATTGTCAAGTTTTCAATTTGGTCAACCTTTTTGCTAAATGTTAATGTTGTCATACTCATAATGCTTAATGTTTTTATTTCTTACAATGCAAAGATAGCATTAATTTTGGGAACTACAAAATAAAAATCGTTTTAACAAGAAAATAATTTTATAGCTCTATTATCCTATAAAATAAAATAATTTTTGAATTTGCCAAATAAAAGTTGAGGGTGGAAAGAATTAATTTTCTCTCCACCCAATTAAAAACTATGATTATGAAAACAACTATGCTGATTTAGCCTTATTCTCTGCATCTGCAACCGCTGACTTCAGAATCTCGTCAATGGTTTCTTTCCTCAACCTATCGCAAAGGGTTTTCATACTTCCGATAGGTACTCTATTAGGATTATAATGCTCGTTGTACATAAGGAGCAAATTAATGCCCTTTCTGATAGCCGTTGAATCCTGCCTTAACTGAACCTCATTGGAAAGCAAATCTTTCTTCGTTGCTCTTGCTTTCTTACTATTGCCGTCAGTCTCAATCTTTCCCTCAACTCTTTCTGAAAGGTCAAGAAGTTCCTTAACTGCCCCCTCTTTATCATCTTTACCGTGTGCTGAATAAATCTGCCTAACAAGAACTCCGCTCACTTTCCCGTCTGCAATAAGTTTCTGAACTCTTTCATCTCTATTAAGATGCCCAAGACAATAGTCTACTTTACTTCTTTTCCCTCCTGCAATTTTTTCGGCTATTTCGTCTTTAGTCATTCCCTCATCAAGGAGTTTCTTATAAGCAATAGCCAATTCCATTTCATTGAAGCCTTTACCCTCATTCCTTATAATCTGCTGAACAAGCAATGACTTTGCATCTGCTGATTTAGGCTGAAACAATGCCGGCACTCTATCTACATTTACGCCCCTATTCAAAAGAAGCATTACCGCCCTATATCTTCTTTCTCCGTCAATAAGGCGGTATTTCTCATCTCCATTCTCATCCTTAAATGGAACTACTGAAATAGGGTTGAGGATTCCGTTTTCCTCTATCTGCTTTGCGAGTGTTTCAAGGTCGCCAAAATCCTCCCTTGAGTTAAATCCGTCCTCAACAACAATGTTGCGTGGGTCAATCTTAAAAATGTCTGTTTTTGTTGTCTTGTTTGTCTCCATAATGCTTAATGTTTTTTTATTTCTTATAATGCAAAGATAGTAATAAAAAATTAAATCTCCAAATTTAATTTTTTAAAATTTTTTACAATACCACATTGAACACATTGAAGTTCTTTATTGCCCTCTTTATTTCTTTCATTTCGTTAATAGTAAGTTCATTCAAAGGAAATACCCAAGTATTGTCCACGCTCCCTACACACTCCTCATTATTGTCCATAAGGAGTTTATCCACCTCAACTCCGTCAATGCTCATCGGGGCAAACCTTACTTCATTCCCTTTTTCGTTAGACATCATTATGCCTATTAATTGATTCTTTAGTGTTGTCTTATTAATGCTCATAATGTTATTTTTTTATGGTACAAAGATAATATTAATTTTTGGATTTACAAAATAAAAATCGTTTTAATAAGAAAAATTCAGTGCAACCGCATAACATTAATTTTAGTGGGGTTATCCTATAAAATAAAAAATAAATTGAAATAAACAAAAAATAGTCGGTAATTTTTGCAATTTTACCGACTATTCTTCTATGTGTTAAAGTTCAAAACATTCATCATTTGTGTAAATGATTTCCTGCTTCTTCTCGCTTGTCTCTTTTACCTTTAAAGAATCAATTCTTTCTTTTGCTCCGTCATTTCCAAGTAAGATAACATCATATATATAACGTTCCTTTAGTTTCTCCGCCACTTTATCACAATCTTCTCTTGTAAATGTATATAGGGGCGAATCTGAAGTTTCAAGTATATTGCCCTCGCAATAGGTTACATACTTCGTTGGGGCAACTTTAATGCTATATAAGGTCATTAGGCAACAACCTTATAAAGTTCATACATCTCATATTCCGTAATAACCACTGCCCCCTCATATTCCTTTGCTTCCTCCTCTGCAAGTGCTTTCGTATTAAGGACTACATAACTTCCGTCCTCCCACTGAAGTGGCTGAAATTTTCCGTTTCCGTTCTCATCTTCTCCCACTTTCTCCATTACTACATAATTCTTCTTTGCCCTTTCTTCAAGGTACTCTTTCTTTGTGCCAAATCCAAAAAGATTCATTGATTTTGAAATAAAGTCATTGAATGACTTCTTTGTAAGTTTCTTCTCCATATTCTAATTCTATTTTTATCTTGTTATACAAATATAATGTTTTTATGCCTATTTACCAAATTTGGTTTTCTATTTATTTTTCTCTTCCTGTTTCAACAATGCCACAATGTCATCATAATACCACGCAAGTTTCAACGTGTCATAATCACTGAAGAAAGTATAATCTTCAATATCCTCATCATTTGAAAGATAGAAAAGAATATCTCCGCAAGATGCAGAATACTCTATCTTGTCAATTTCTCTATTGTCCAAAATAGTATCCTCATTAAATCTCTTTACATCTAATACATCATTAGTCCCCTTTTCTATAATAAGGTCTCTAAATGCCTTGAACATCTCATTTCGGATTTCTGCAATCCTATCTGCAAAATTGTGTGTTTCCATAATGCTTATCTGTTTTTATTTCTTACAATGCAAAGATAATGTTTTTTCTTTAATCTGCAAAATTAATTTTCACTTTTTATTATTTTTAGTTGAGGTATCTATCACTGCAAACTTGTAATAGTCGGCATTTGCCCTTGTGAGGTATTCTGCCCTCATTAATCTTAATCTAAACATTTTTCTTCAAAGTATTCTTTAAGAAGTTTAACAATAGAAAGTTTTTCCTCCAAACTTATGTAAAATATGCAATCTGTAAATGTTTCTTGAGTAAAAGGATTGATAATAACAAGATACGGAAAGTTCATATCAGTATCATCTTTTTTGAAGTAAATCCCTTTAACAATGCAATCCACATATTCATTATTAATCCATTCCTTGACGGAAACAAGGTCATCATACTCATCCTCCTCTCCTGCCCTTGTTATTAAATCACTGAAATCTATATCACCAAACTTCCTTACAACTTCAGTAATAAGTTCGGTCATTTCCTTATTGGCTTTCTCATATCCTTTTATGAATCTGCCAAGCTTTCTTGCCATTCTTTTCTCTTTCATAATGTTTATTTATTTGTTTCTTACGATGCAAAGGTAGTATTAATTTTTGGATTTACAAAATTAATTTTTATATAAATCGTTTTAACATTCGTTGAGGATTGTTGGCGGTATTATCCTATAAAATAAAATTAATTTTCAAATAAACAAAAAAATTGCATCCACATTTCACAACGAGGATGCAATTCCACACAAACAAACTACAAGATACTCATTTGAGTATTAAGGCTCATCAGTAAGAACCCACTCACCAATTTCTTTCCATTCTTTGAGCCTATATTCTCCACGCACAAACCATTTGCCGTCAGTATCTCTGAAATACTGATATTCCTCTGATATAGGAAACGGCTCATCACTAAACTTCGGCTTTGCATATTCCCAGTCATCGTTTCTCCAAGCATGATATGGAATGTACGTTGAGGATAGTTCGCCCCCAGCAATCAAATGCTCCATTATATAATCAAAATCCTTTCCTGCAAAATCTTCAAGAATTTCCTTTCCCAATCCCGTTGGATAACTATCAAAGTGATGATACACTGATACATATTCCGCTTCTTCGGGAATCGTTACTGATGGGGTGGGATAATTAAAGCATACTTTTTCCTTTCCACTTTTTATATAATTGTATGTCTTTCCTTTGGCTTCCTTTGGTATAGCCAACATTATTGTTCCTCTTGTTGCCATAACATTAATTCTTTTAGATACTGCAAATATATAAATTTAATTTTTAATCTCCAAAATTAATTTGTTTTTTTCGCATCTTTATCCATTCTGAATAATGAATTCTATCACCTTTAAATTTATGTTCATCAAGAATAAAAGTCATAAATCGTTTTATTTCACTGATTTTTGGCTTTGTTTTGAATGGGATGCAATTAATCATCTCATTACTCCCATATAATGTAGAATAAAGCCGTGCTGAAAGATATACTTTCTTTCCTCTGCTTTCCTTTTTTGCTTCTTTCCACGAGTTATACTTATTAAGTGCTTCGTCCTCCCAAGTGAAATATACCTTATAAAGGTTTCCTTGATTATTGTAGAATGTCATATTGTTTATTTTTTGTTAGTACAAAGATAGCATTAATTTTTGAAATCACAAAATTAATGTGCAAGCCAAGTTGGATAATTTTCCTTGCAAAGTCTTTTCAACTCGTTGAGGTCTTTAATTTTTGGCTCTTCAGTATTCTTTGTTGCGTCAATTAGTGGCATATTGCAAGTTATGCAAGTCCACTTCTTGTATGTTTTTGGACTTGTATAAGTTACCTTATAGTGCCCGAATCCACTAGGCATAAACTGAAAATCATAAATTGAAATCTTGTTTCTCATAATAAAAAGTATTTGCTCATTCTTTATCGGTCGAACTATTGCCGTTATAGTCCCTTAACCACAATACAAAGATAATAATAAAATCTGAAAGTCCAAAATAAAAAACGTTTTAGTATAAAAAATATTTTTCTTATATTTGAACGTTTTATAAAAATGTGTGTATTGGAGTATATTCTCCTATCCACTTTTTGTAAGTTGGAGTATACTCTCCTACTACATTAAAAAATGTTCAGCCCTTGTTGAGAACTTAATCTCTAAAAAAATATATCCTACTACTTTGGTGGGTCTCTCATACTTACCTCCTTTATTTTTTCTTAATACAAAGGTAATAAAAATATTTGAGACTACAAAATAAAAATCGTTTTAATAGGAAAATATTTTTAAGGAGTATTATCCTATAAAATAAAAAATAAAATCAGATTTCAAAATTTTTCTTTAAAATCTGATTGATGTTTTCCCTTTTATATTTCTTTTTGTTAAGGAATATCTTTGTAGGGATAAATCCGTATTCTTCTCGTGATGCCTTTTTCATTGCTTCCACTACACCTTTGGGCGGATTGTGATGCTTTCTCTTGTTTCCCATAATTAAATTAAAATAAAGGGCGGAAAATTAATTTTTCTTTTCCGCCCAACAAGTTAAACAATAAACATTATTAGATATGACAATCTACAACATGCACTTCAGTTTCTGGATGTACCTCTGAAAGTATTTTCTCAAAGCCTTTGTTGAACTCTATTGCATCTTTTACATTGCTATCAATGGCAAACCATCCCATTTCGCCACGTTCATACCACTCTCCGTTTGCCACTATCGTATAGAACGGATATGTAGCCTTATTGGCATATTCATCCTCTGTGCAAAGATATTCATCTGGGTTACCCCAAGAAGTTATCTTTTCAGTATATACCTTTACATCCGGTTGTTCCCAATAGATTTTGCTTTCTTTGTCAGTTTTTCCGAAATCTTCTCCATATTCCTTATGAAGCATATCCCAACTCTTAAAATTAGGCTGATGCCCTAATGCTTCAATATACTTCCGATAGTCTTCTCTATTTCTTTCCCTTTCTTTTTCAAGCATTGCCTTGAAGTCAATATGCTTTACTCTCAAATCAAGCACATCCACATCTTCAAACTCTTTCTTCAAAATAAAGTCCGACATATCATATCTTGAAAATCCGTCACGGCTATCTGACCACCAGTCCCATTTGGTATTTGGGTTACAAAAATATCCACACTTGATAAGTTCTTCATTTTTGACTAAAGCAAAACTTCTTCTTTCATTTTCGCATTCTTCTATTTCAGATTCATCTGAAACAACCTTGTAGCCGTCTTTCTTCAGATATTCTGCAATCGTTTCGTCCTTATCCTTGTATTTTTCATAATACTTTTTCTCCTGCTTTGTGGAATCTTTCAGTGTGAAGAAATTCTCATCTTGCTCATTGTAAGGGCGAAGTGCTTCCTCAACATCATTGGTAAGTGCTAATACTCTAAAATGGCTCATAATCTAATGTTTTTAATTGTTAAACTTTTATTCTTGTTTCTTGTATTGCAAAGATAACAATAATTTTTGAAATTACAAAATTAAATTTAGTCTTCTATTAAGATTTTTTTATTATCATTGGTATATGCTAATTTATCTATTGTGACAAACGGCATAGAATTTCCATAATTATAATCAAATCTTCTGAATAAGTCTTCTCTATCCTCGTCTTCTTCGTGGTCAATATAATTGCCCTTAAAGAATTCTTTCCACTCATTGAACTTTCTTATTGCTTTCTCTTTATCAGCAAATATTCTATAGTCTACATCATCATATTTTGGATTGCTCCAATGTACGACATAAAGCACGTTCTTTTCCATAACACTTATTGTTCTTTTGTTAATGCAAATATAAGAATAAAAAATGAAACTACAAAATTAAATTTCGCTTACGCCTATTAGTCTTCTAAAATACTTATCCCTCACATCTGCATTAGGAAAGCCGAAATTAAATGTTTCCTTACCTACCATAATGACATTAAGGCAATATATGCTATTGTCTCCGTCATATCTTGTAATAGACAATATCAAATCCGTATTTAATATCCGTTCTCCTGCATTGGAGTTTATAACTACAAAATTTGCCATATCATTTATTTTTTCAAATATGTTATCCTTTCACCCTCTATTGTGGTATTGACCATTTCAAGACTTGCATAAGCGGAAATCCCATTGTATCTGCTATCGCTCTTACGAATGAACCAATCATATTCAACGCCACCCATTTCATTATTATAATTTTCCTTAATGTATTTCTTCTTTTCATTGAAGCACTTCTCTGCATTCTCTTTATCAGCATATACTGAAAAATCCGAATAATCAGATTTAGGGTCAAACCACGTTACAATATAAATCTCTTTCATTTCCATATCTCGAAATTGTTTATTTGTTTCTTACAATGCAAAGGTAGCATTAAAATTTGAAACTACAAAATTAATTTTCATATAAATCGTTTTAATGTTGGTTGAGGTTGTTGGTAGGTATTATCCTATAAAATAACAAAAAAATTGACAAATCCAAAAAGAATCTGCCAATTTTTGATTATGAAAAACGAAAGAATTAATCTTTTAGTCCCAAACCATAATTTCGCCCTTTCTCCTCATTCGTTCTGAAAGTTGTAACGGCATTGGATTTACATAGTATAGGTATCTACTTTCCAAATAGCCTTTTTTAATATTACTTGGTAGTGCTTTGAAAAAATCATCTACTTCTTTGGGATTATTACCAAAAATAATAAATGTCACATCTCTCCAATTATCACTATCCTTATAAATAGGCAAATAGTTTAAACTGCTTGCTTTCAATATTGAAATAAGTTTCTTAATTTCTATATCTTCAGAAGCATTTATATTAATCACGATTGAAGTATGCTTAATTTCATAATTTCTACTGATTATTTCGTTTAATTCATTTTCGTCTATCGGAATTGGCGCATTTTGATTTGCTGTAATACCATAGAAACGCTTCATAACATCAGAATCTTTCCCTACCTTATGATGTTTTAGCCTAAATCTTTCCCTATGTTTTTCTCTTTCCTTGTGGATGATAAAAGGAACATCGTTCAATTTTTTCATTTTCAGAAAATTAATTTTACACCTCTAAATCTCCTAATGCCATTCTATAAACTTTATTGATAAGGTTTCCTATCCTATAGAAATCGCCTTTCAATTCATTTGTCTTCTCGTTGAGGTAACAACGCTTATTTACCTCTATCATCATGGACTTGTATTTACCCTTACAAGGGGTAATAGAGTTTGAATACAGATTATTAATCCACACCCTATAGGAATAGTTTTCAAAAATTGATTTTGCCTTTTCAATAAATTCATCTGACGGCTTCGACCAATCCTCATTATATCCTATGCAAACATCAACATCTGCAAGGTCTGACGGAAAACTATGGCAATCAATTACTAATGTATCATCAGTAATTTCTTTTGAGAGGTTATTGATATGCTTTTCATATAAGCCTATCATCATTCCTCGTTCCTCAACTGGGATAGTCCCTCTTCTCACTTCGTCGAACTTTTCATATATTCTCCCTTGCCCGATACTTTCCAAAGGGTCATTAATAAGCCGTTCAACATCCACATAGAATCTTGAATAATTGAATATGACTTTGGAAACTTTATTTTCTATAATGGAACAAGGATGAAACAAAACATCAGTCTTGAAATCCGTCCAACGATGTATCTTCTCTTTTATCAGTTCCTCATTCTCCCAATATAGTGTTCCTCTATTCGTTGAAGAATGTGGTATGTTGAGGACTATCTTATCAAATCTTTCCATTACCTTTAATTGTTTAACAATGCAAATATAGGGAATTTATCTCAAATAACAAAATTAATTTTCATTATCTTTCTGCAATCGTCTCATAACAACATCGGGTCTTCCATAGGTATTGTAATCCCAATTAGGGTCTGCATATTGGTCGTCCCACTTCAGCCTATCATATTCATTAAATCCGTGCTTTGAATATAGTTGTGAAAGAAATCCGTCATAGTGGTCAAGTTTACTACCTCCATTAGCCTTTGCAGATTCGATTAGCGCATCTCCGATATGGGCAATATTAGGCTCGTTATTATGTACTGAAATAATATCAGTATATCCGTCAGTGTCGGGTTTCAGTGCATACCCGATATTATACCCCTTTAACTGATATGTCTGCACTCCTGCTTCTTGTAATTCTTCGGGCGTATATTTTGAAAGGAACGGCATTCTTGACGATTTAGAAAGACTATCAATAAAGCCTGCATAATCATTTCTAATCCAATACTGATTGGAAAGTATCATCTGCTTTACTCTCTGACTTTCTTCATTATCAACCTTGTCTTCCTCAAGAATAGAACCATTAATAAACGAATTGCAATAAGCACTTTCAAAGATTCTTTTCTTATCATCTTCAGTATATAGGTTTTCACCCATTTCTCTCATCAAATCTAAACAATTTTTTGGTTTTCTCATATCTTTTTTTATTTTATAGTATAATAGAAATTTAATCTTTAAAATGTTTTAATCAAGATAATAAAAAATTATATCCGAACAAATATAAAATTAATGTTTTCTATTAAAATTATATCTGAACGGATATAAAAATTGTAGCTCGGATGAGATTCGAACTCACACGTTCCGTGCGGAACAGAAGATTTTAAGTCTGCCGGGTCTACCATTCCCCCACCGAGCCATTTTTTATTTCTTACACTACAAATATATAAATAAAAATTTAAATCTCCAAATTTAATTTCCAAAAAAAACCTTTATGAAACTCGTTTGAGTATCCATAGGGATATTATCCATAGATAATTTTGCCAAAGATAATATACTGAAGTGTGGCATAACCCGTCCACCAATCCTCTTTCTCATTTGCCCACTGATTAAGGATCTGAATATCCTCTATCTTATCCACGGCTTCATCCCATTTCTTCTTATCTATTTCATAACTTCCGTCATCCTCATTGTCAAAGATACAGATTTTTCCTGCGTCTTCAAGAATTATATCCGCAAGTACTTCTTCAAAGTATTTACCCTCTTTCAGATACCTATTCTGCATATCAAGTGTATAATCCACTGAAAAAGCATCATTATCCATTCCCAATGAGAATACTTCGATGATGCCCTCTCTTGACTTCAGAAAATTCTTTACCTCTGTGATTGTTTTCATTTTTTCCATAACTCCCAATGCTTTATTGTTTCTTGTAATACAAAGGTAGTAATAATTTTTTAATCTACAAAAATTAATTTTGTTTTTTTTAGAATACCCACATCCTTTCATTAAATGTGGGTACTCGTTTGAGTATTAGCCATGCATCGGAACTGAAACATTCTCGCATATATCTCTGACTGCTTCATTGAAGTCCAAATCAGTCAGTTCAGTTCCAAACTGAAAGATTCTACCATGTTTAGGGACGATAGCGGATTCCGTTCTGCACTTATAAGGTATTTCAGTTCCCATTATGCAAAAATTGCAACTATACTGAAATTCGGGTGCTGAAACATAATCCTCCCTTTCCTTTGTTGGGTCTATCTTTTCCATTTTGTACCAGTCCCAATTTTCAAGATAGCCTTTTTCCTTATATAGGAGAAAGGAAACCCCCTTATAGTTCTTTACCCTTGCTCCATATACATTTCTGAAACTCTTTGGTTCGGCTATTTTGAAGCCAATGACTATACTCTTATTATTATTTTTTGTTACACTTACTGAATATGACTCTTGTGCATACTTGTTAATTATTGTTCTAAAATAATTAACAAACTTATCTACCTCGATATCAGTAATTACAAGATTTTCTTTGCTTACAAACTTTCCATATTTCATAATCCTTAATGTTTATTGGTTTAACTTATGTTGTTTGTTTTTTCTTACAATGCAAAGGTAGCAATAAAATTTGAATCTGCAAAATAAAAATCGTTTTAGTAAACAAAATTATTTCTTCTCAAGATTAAACGTTTTAGCATTTGGAAAATTAAAATAAAATTTTATTTTATAGGATAATACATCCCTCTTGTTATATAATGATATAATAAAGCATTGATTTTGAATATGGAGGATTATTTGCTGATATTTGCCACTTTTTAGGCTCTATAAGCCACGTTTCCTAATAAATGGTATAATTGTGCCACTTTAAGAATAACGCATAATTTGCAACGTTTTAGGCTGAATATTGTCTGATGTAGGGATTATACTATAAAATAAAAAAGTTTTGGACAAATCCAAATCTTTAGGTAGAAAATTTTGCAGATATTTTCAACTTATTATATAGTACAAAAAAAGCCTACAAGCATTGATTTTTTGCTTATAGGCTTTCAAATATTATTATTACTTCAGTAGAAATATCTCTCCCTTTAGGCTTCGTATATGCCTTTCTGAATAACATTGCGGCTTCGGTGCAATAAAGCCTTTTGTTTCTAATATAGGCTCAATGTCAGTCTGAAAATTAATGTTCCCATATCTTGCAAATACAAACTCTTTCATTTCTTGGAGACTTAATTTCCCGTTGGTCTTTTTAGGATATAAAATTAGAAGCCATTTATTTTTATCTGAAGTCAATAATGTATATCCTTTCCGTATATGTTTCAATAATAAATTCTGCACTTCAGTATCTTCTACTGAAACAAAGCAAGAAGTGTTGTTTGTTTCCTCATACACTTCTTGCAATGTTCGTTGTTTATTCGTCTTCCTCATAGTAGGTATCATCACTACTTAAATCGTTTTCATATCTCTCATCGCACCAATCAAGATATTTTCCTATCTTTTCCGACATATCCTCATCGGGGTGGAGAAATAGCATCCCTACAACGTGGTAGGCTTCGTGCAATGACAAATACTCTGATAGCACATTTGATACGTTTGAGGAACTTCCTACTTCGTCAAGAAATACAGAATCCTTTATATCGTTTGCATTATGCTCTTCTATATGCAGAGGTGGCACATTATCCTTTTTATTGTAGTGATTGATTACCTCTAATACACCCTTTGCAATGTTGAGGTTCTTGAATGCTTCAAATGAAGCAAACGGAGTTTCAAAATCATCGTGGCTCTCTGCTACAATCTGATAAATCTTGTCTTCCATAATCAATAATGTTTTATTGTTCTTAACTGATGCAAATATAATACTTTTTTCTGAAACTACAAAATTAATTTTGCATTAGTATTCCCTTAATTCATTAAGAAAATCTTCAAAATCTTCCTTTTGTTCTGAAGTAAGGGTATCCAAGTAATCATCTTCAAAAAGCCACCAAAAAAAGCCGTTATCTGCAATGGATTCAAGTCTTGCATAATCTGCAACGTTCTTGCAGTTCTCGCTTTTCTCCACTTGCTTGAAGTTCTCAAGAAGTATCTGAATCTTATTTTCCTTGTTGTGTATCATAACCTTTATTGTTTTAACTATTGCAAAGATAGCACTATTTTTTTTAATCTGCAAAATATTTTTTAATAAAAATCGTTTTAATAAACAAAATTAATTTTCCTCAACATTAAACATTTTAGCATTTGGAAATTAAAAGAAAATTTTTATTTTATAGGATAAACGATATTATTATAAAACGTTTTATATAAACGTATATGTTGGAGTATATTCTCCTATCCAAAATCAATATAATGGAATGTACTCTCCTACTACATTAAAAAATGTTCAGCCCTTGTTGGAAACTTAATTCCAAAAAAAATATGCCTAATGCTATGGTGGGTCTCTCATACTTACCTCCTTTATTTCTTTCTTGTAGTACAAAGGTAGTAATAATTTTTGAGATTACCAAATAAAAATCGTTTTAATAAACAAAATTAATTTTTAGGGTATTATCCTATAAAATAAAATATTTTCTGATGATTCCAAATTTTTACTATATAAAAAACACTCCGTAAGCATTTTTATATTACTTACAGAGTGCCACTCAATAAAATTTATGAAAAACTTGATTTTGTCAATTTTTTTTTTATTTTTGACAAGTCAATTTGAAATTAAAGGTCTTGATAGATACGTTGAGGATAATCCTCACTATGGGCATAGATTTACCATTAAAGGTAAAGAAACTTATGCAAGAATATTAATCAGAAGAAAATAAAGCAATTATTTTTTGCGAATAGCAATTCTTGCATAAGTCGGTTTCCCATTGATTGCTGAATCTTTATCTTTGATAAGCATTGAGTTTTTAGATTTAAGCCTTGCATCTTCAGTGAAATCCCGTGGGTCTACAATTTCAAATTGACTTGGATTGTACTTATCCAAAAATGTAATTGGTACGCCCATAACTCCGTTGTAATCCTTTGGGATATCACAAGTCTTTGATACCTCTATTGCATCATAATTATCATATTTTGGAAACTCTTCAGACGTGTATTTTTTGTATAAAATTAAATCTTCATGGCGTTTTGAATGGTCTATATTAGTAAACCATCTTATTCCAGATAGGTTTATATAACGTTTACCCCATTCATCAGTTTTTACATTTTTTGAAGTTGCATAATGGTCTGGAATGTAAAAATTAATGCCCCCACTATGAATACTATAACCATACCAAAGTTTGTTCTCTTTAATCAACGGAAAAATTTCTTTGTATGTGATTGCATTCTGATTGCCAAGAATAAGAAACTTCTTGCCGTATTCTACAAGTGTGGCAACATATTCTCTGAATAAGCTAAAGGGTGGATTCGTAACTACAATATCAGCTTCTTTTAAAATCTCAATACATTCTTCACTTCTGAAGTCGCCACTGCCTTTCAATTCAGTAACTTTAACTTCATTGTCATCAAGTTTGCCGTTTCCGTTGAGGTCACCCTCATAAACAAGCACCGAACCGTGCCCATTTTCGTTATAAGAAGTTGTGATAAGTTTTTTCAATCCATAGTCAGCAAATTTTTTCTGAAAGAATCTAAAAAAGTTTGACCACCTTGCGTCATCACAATTACAATAAACTACTTTATCTTTGAAAAAAGCCTTATAATGCTTCATTTCATTTTCTATTGTAGAAAGTTGTGTATAGAACTCATCGTTCTTTTCTCTTTTTGCCGTAACGAGATTTGCGTTTGCCATAATCAAAATTAATTTTTAAAAGTTAATAAAATTGTTTGTTTTGTTGTTTTCTGTATTGCAAAGGTAGTAATAAAATTTGAAACTACCAAATTTAATTTAAAAGATTTTTTTATTATCTCATTGGGGTGAAAAACATCCTATCCATTTTCTCCAAGCCATAGAGGGTATATTGATAATTACTTTCTGCTATGGTTTTCAGTACACACTGAAGTCCTTTCTTAAATCCCTTAATAAAATCTTTCATAATCATCATTTGTTTTTGTTAATACAAATATAGCATTAATTTTTCTATCTACAAAATAAAAATCGTTTTAATAAGGAAATATTTTTATAATACTATTATACTATAAAATAAAAAATTTTTTAATATATGCAAAAAAAGTTGAGGTATCTTTAAAGAAAATTAATTCTCTTTAGAAACCTCAACTGCAACAAAACAATTTTGATTATGATTAATATTTATTTGATTTCTCGTGGTTACACTTCTTGCAAAGCATCTGAAGATTGTCTATCGTGGTTTTTCCGCCCTTTGACCATGGAACAATGTGGTCTGCATCCATTTCGTTAAACTCATAATGTTTTCCGCATATAGGGCAAATACCGCCCTGCTTCTCATAGATAGTTCTCTTTTCACAATCTCTGAACTGCCGAAGATTAAGATTCTTTTCGTTTCCGTCAAGAACATAGTAGAAAATGCCTTTCTTGCTCTGAACATCTTCATCTGCCATAAGTTTCTTTACTTTTTCAGCAATAGCATCTGTATCAAGTTTCTCATCTTTATAGGAATTATAAAGATTGCCCCATTCAATATTGCACATTTCCTTATATTTGCAGTTTTTGAATGTATTATGAACCCAATCAATTACATTATTGAAGTATTCCCATAATTCATTGGCATCATCATCGAACTGATGCCTTGACATATATTCACTGATTTCTCCCTCTGAAATCCATTTCAATGCTGTTTCAAGAAGTTCCTGCCTAATTGTTGCCTTTTTCAGAAGTCCCTCTGAAACTTTACTTGCAACGCAATTTGTTTTTGAAAATCTTGTTTTAGCATCTACAAGCCAACTACCAGTATATGTGGCATTCCTTAACTCTTGCTCCGTAAGTTTTGCGCCAGCAATATTGATTGTTCTAAACCAATTCAGTTTCTCACTTGCATCTCCCTTGCAAATGTAGATATGAAGTTCATAGTTCAGAATCTTCTCTTGTACGTCCTTTGGTAGGCTATTGAAATAATAGTTATCATTGTCATCTCCAAACGGAATGGAATATTCTCCGATAATAAACTGGCAAAATGAAATTGTCCTCTGTTGTCCGTCAAGAATCTCCAACGTTCCGTCACTATTCTTCGACCAATACATCACATTGAGCGGAAACCCTTTCAGTATTGTATCAATGACTGCATTTCTCTGCTTCTCGACATATACAAACTCTCTCTGATAAGGCGGTCTTACAACAAGTTTGTTGTCATAGGCAAAAACACCACCCTCTCCATTGTCATTATAATTTTCTGCTATCTCTCTGATAGTCCTTTTAATTTCTGTGATTTCCATAACTCAATATTGTTTTTATTTCTGATGCAAAGATAACAATAAAAATTGAATCTACAAAATTTTTGTTGAGGTTTTTTTTGAAAATATTTTATTGTAACGTTTTAATAATCGTTGAGGTTTGTTGGTAGGTAGTATCCTATAAAATAACAAAAAAATTGACAAATCCAAAAAGAATCTGCCAATTTTATAAAAATTAAATTTTCTATAATTCAAGTTTTCCTGCTTCAATGCCTATTGTTTGCCTCGCTCCCATGGAACAATTTTTAATGTCTTCCAAAACATTAATGTTTATCTTTCCTATCTCTGAAAATAATTTCCCACAATTAATTTTTTCACTAGTGTCAGCCCTTATAAGAAAAATATCATTATCTCCGCTCTTCTTATAAAGAAAGACTTTTTCATTGATGTATTTAACTACTTTTATGATTTTTTCAAAGAAGTTATCATCATTCCATAGATTAACACATACAAGTCCTATATTGGTATCATTTTTGTCTATTGAAGTAACCCCATAACCCCAAGCTAATAATCTTGCAAGTAAAAGTCTGTATTTCTCTTTTTCTTCAACTATAATATTAATTATAATATAGTCAAAATCCTTTATTAATTTTGTCTCTTCTTTGTTTCTTTTCATTTCAGCAATCCTTTATAAACCATTCCTCTATATCTCCAACCATTTGCTCCAACGCCATTCATAGCAATCCTCAACGCCCCTTTCTTTTGGCTTTCATTCAATGAAGAAAGATTCTTGCTGATTTGTTCTTCAATACTGCTGAATATACTGAATGGTATTGTATATTTAAAGTTTTTGCCTATAATGGAATAATCTTCTTCATTACTTGCATCATACCAATCGTCACAAGCATCTTTTTTAATATAAGGATTTGTCTTTGGGTTATACGGCTGATTAACATCTTGCTTCTCCCAATATTCACTATGAACTTTTCCGTCTATCAGTTCTCCGTAAATAAACGATGTTTGCTGATACTTGCCACTATAATACATAAGAACATTCAATGGGGCATTGAATACGAATAATGAATGTTCATCGTTTCCACCAAAGTGACCAATTTGGTCTTCCCATACATAATGTGCGTCTTTCAATGACTTTTTAAGTTGCCCAAGCAATTTGGTATTCTCTTGCCTTGATATCGGTGTCGAATCGGGGTTTTCCGCTGTTATAACACCATAATGCCTTATCCCATTATATCCTGCAACGCCCCTCTTAAACATATTGATAGCATTGTTGCGGTCTCTTATCTTCGCTGATAGGCTTCTCTCATCAAGCCCAGTAAGATACTTCAATTGTTCTTCAGTGATTATTATTTCCTTTGCCATATATCTTGTAAATTTAATTTTCAATTACAAATATAAATATAATTTTTGAAAAATCAAAATTTAATTTCTTGATATATTGTTGAGGTGGCAATAGTAGTATTATCCTATAAAATATAAAAATAAATGGCAATTCCAAATGGAACTGCCAAAAATATTAATTTTATTTTGCCTTTTTCCCTACCTGCACAAACATATTGATAACATCCTGCTTGATTGAGCCGTCATTACGCATCTCAATCAAAGCTTTATATGCTTCGTCATAGTTTGCACCAAGATACATTTTCTCGCCTTTATAGATATAATAAACATTATCACTGAACTCAAACTTACCCGAAGCATCTACTTTCCTTGTATAAGGCTGACTATCTCCATAGGCATATTCCTGCTCATTCAAGACATCTTCCTTTACATTGTTAAACTCCCACAAGCCACCCTTAATAGCATGCTTTATCCCATTAGCATCATAGAAAGAAAGAATTTCAATCTGATTAAGCCCAAACTCCGTTACCTTAAAACTTTCATTTGTGGTATTCCAAGTATCACTTGTTTTTATTCGGAAACTGATAACCGCCTTATCCCAACTTTCTATGACATTTCCATTATCCGCTCTCCATACTACATCAGCCGTTGTCTGATATGTTGTTTCTTTATAAACTCCACAACTCTGAAGCATAGAACTGAATACTATCAATGCAATGCAGTAAAAATTAAATCTTTTCATAATCAATATTATTTTTTTCTCACAATGCAAAGATAGCATTAATTTTTGGATTTACAAAATTAATTTTTTATATAAATCGTTTCAATAAAAAACATAAAATTAAATTTGGTTTTTCCAAAAAAGATTTTATTTTATAGTATAATGGCAAAAGTTCAAAAAAAAACAGGAACGATACATATTCGCCCCTGCTTCAAAACATTTAAAATAAAACAATATAGTTATGCTATTTCAAGCCAAGTTTCATATCTATATCCAAATGCAGAGCCTACAACTTTGCCGAAATCCCACCTTGTGAATGCACCATATTCCTTGCAAGTTCCCTCATACTCCTTGATACATTTCCTCATATAATCCATAGCATCATCAAGTGTATTGAACTCCATTTCATTTCTCTCCCACTGAAGATTAGGATTCTGCCTTGCATCTATTACCTTGTACTTATCCATTTCAATTACTTTTTGCTTTATTATTGCAAAGATAATATAAAAAATTAATTCTGCAAAATTAATTTTCTGAAAAATGTGAAAATCTTTAAAAATTCCCTTGGAAAAATGTGAAACGTTTTTATTTTTTCTTCTTTTTCTTATTGGGGATTAATCCCTTATATATTGCAGTCTTCAGCGCTTCTTTATGGTTTTTTGCCATAATTGTATGCCCATTGATATTGAACTCTCTCAATATTGGCACTCTTTCAGTAGGCTGAACCCTATAATCGGGATTAGGCTGATATTTTGGCACATAGAATGGGTCTTGCATATATGGAGTATGCTCCAGATATAACTTCTTTATATCCTCAATCCTATCTGCAATATAATTTGTTTTCTCCTTATCGTTCATAGACATTAATTCTTTATATGATACTTAAAAATAAGTAAGGGGTTTAAAGCCACTACTTTATAGTGACCTTAAACCACACGAACCTAAATCCCTCCGGCAGTGTTGTCGAACCCTCCGGCAACCGACCGCCTACAAGTTGTGCGACATAAAGAACGTCCCCTTTCTCAAGAGTAAGTGAAACCCTATTGAACTTTACACCGAGTACGTTTGCCGTATCTATATGCCCAACGACTGATGTTGCTGAAGACTTTACCTCATCGCTTATTCCGTCTATCTTTTCAACGGATATATCGGCTTTTTCTATGTTGCCGAGCATCTGAAGCGAAAATGCGTTACTGATGTACTGATTCTGATTCATAGTTACCTCCAATTTTAAGGGTTAATAGTAATTAATATTTCTTGTCTTTGTTTGACATTGCAAAGATAGTAATAAAATTTGAATCTACAAAATAAAAAATCGTTTTAGTATAAAAAATTATAAAAGTAAAAAATCCTAAAATTAAATTTGGAAATTAGGAAAAATATTTTATTTTATAGGATAATCCTACAAACCTATATAATGATACTCGATTAAGTATCTATAACTCCCATATAGCAAAAAAAATAGAGTGAACCTCACGGCTAACTCTATTATAGAAAAAATAAATAAATTATCTTAGTCTCATTTTCACTTCCTGCATAATTTTAAGATTAATGTTTGCTTCTGACAACCCTCTTGTATTCCTTACGGTAAACATTGTTACCTCTTTCTCCTTGTCAGGATCCAAATATGCAGTGCAAAATATACACGGCTGACCGCTTATTGTATCATTCTCCCTTTCAATATAGTATCGTCCTATCTTAATCATAGTTCTTTCTTTTATTCTTGTTATATATTCTCTACCATTACGGCACAAGCAATGCCCAACGCTTCTCCGCTTGCTGAAAGATATTTATACCTTTCAAATGTTCCGAACTCCTTGCAGAACTCCTCAAAGGATTCCACACACTCATCAAAGCATTTCATCATCTCATCTTCAGTATTACAGATTTTTTCCTCTTTCTTTATTTCTCCGTCCTTAAATACCTTTGCAAATATTACTTTCTGTGCCATAATCAAATCTTTGTTTTATTGGTTTAATTTTATTGTAGTGCAAATATAATAATAAAAATTGAAATTACAAAATTAATTTTCAGATTTTTATAGGTATATACTCGTTTGAGTACCCATAACTCAATGCGGTAGCCAAGTTGGATAATTTTCCTTGCAAAGTCTTTTCAACTCGTTGAGGTCTTTAACCTTTGGCATTTCTGCATTCTTTGTTGCATCTATCAAAGGCATATTGCAAGTGGTACAAGTCCATTTCTTATATGTATTCGGACTTGTGTATGTGACCTTATAGTGCCCGAATCCGCTTGGCATAAACTGAAAATCATAAATTGAAATCTTGTTTCTCATAACCATATTGTTTTTAACTATTGCAAATATAGCAATAAAAAATGAAACCGCAAAATTAATTTTTCAATAAGTTCCACACCTCAACAATATAGTGTGGAACTCATTTGAGTATCCTATATTAGGATATATCCCTTATAGGTTTGGTCAAATGCCTTTGTGCATATATTGTCATTTGACCACTCTTGCAGATTGTTATATACAACCCTTAATGTTTGCTGAATCATATCCATACCGCAACCCCTTATGATAACTCCGTCTTCAAAGCCGTTGCGTTTACCCATTTTCAAATCCGCAACAACACTTATCATTTTGTCAAGACTGATAGGCGTTATTCTTCCGTCCATAGGATTTACATACAGATAGTAGAAGTTTATCTTACGGCTCATTCCATCTCTTGAAACACTCTTAACTGACGCCACAATGTTTCCTTTCTCCATTTCTTCGGAGAAATTATAGGCAAAATCGCGCCCGTCATTGCTATTGATATACTCTTTAATCTTTTCCACGTTATACATAGCACAAACGTATTTAAGGTATTTAATATTTGGCTACCTTATTGCCGTTGTAGTTCCTTAACCACATTGCAAAGGTACAACAATTTTTTGAAACCACAAAACTTTTATGAACTTTTTTTCATAAAAATCGTTTTACCCTTGCTACATTATCAAGAAAACGTTTTAATAAAACATTAATCCTTTTCTTAAATCGTTTTAAAATGGTATTGGTCTATTATCCTATAAAATAATAATTTTTCCCATATATACAAAAAAAAACTTAATTTTCTTCTAATAGGTTAAATTTAACCTCTTATGCCTATTTTCAGCCTTTAATAGTTTAATTCTAAACTATTATTTGCCTATTTTTAAGCCATACAAGCGACTATTCATAATAAGTGGAGTAATCTATTATCATTAAGAATATCATTCAAAATAAAACGTTAAAATTAATGCTTCTTTCAGTATGTTATTTATTAATTTCTTGAGTTCCTTTTATTATCCTATAAAATAAAAAAAAAATCTTGATATATCCAAGAAAAATTTTAACTTTTTGCATTTTTTTATCAAACATTAATTCTTTGTATTATATTATGACTATAAAGTTTGATTAAACGTTTTATTTAATCCGTTTCCGTCCTTATATGCGTTTATTTATTATTAATAGAGCCATTTATCATTGAATACAAAATGCTTGAAAATAAAACGTTTTAACGTATCACTCTATCTCAATGATTATTTTGTTTATCCAACTATTAAACATTTAACGTTTTAACATTTGCATTTCTGAAAATTAATTTTATTTTATCATATAACCACCTCTTTCTATAAAAATCAATGTTGGCTCTTATCCTATAAAATAAGAATTTTTTTCATTTATGCAATACTTTACCCAACTTTTTTTGAAAAATTTAATTTTGCTCAATAAAACGTTTTATTTTCAACGATAAAAGAAAAAAGGTAGGATTTATTGTTTCCTACCTTTTATTGCCTTATAGGGTGTTTATGCCGTCATTTTGTGGCGTTCTGCATATCCTTTTAACTTCTTGAGGGCGGTGGCTTGTATTTGCCTAACACGCTCTCCACACAAACCTAATTTCGCCCCTATATTATCTTTGTTCCAACCCTTTAGATACCATAGGGCTAAAACGTTTCGTTCAACCTCTGAAATAGCACGGCAATTCAATAGGATAGATACACTTTGTTTGCGGTTATCCGCTTCAATTTTTTCTTCAATAGCATTGATAGAAGCCGTTTTAAGCGCCATATCGCCTATTTCAGCCGTGGTATCGTCACTATCGTTATCTACCTTACTATCAAGTGAGGTCATTGACGTTCCGTGGATTTCGGTTGCATACTTGATAGTTATGCCGTGCTCGGCTTTCAGATAATCAATAATTTCACTATCTGATGGGTAGTAGCCGTTTTCGGCAAAGAATTTAGTTTCATAATTCTTTACCTTTGAGCCTATAATAGCCTTATTTGAACTTTTAACCATATCCGCACCGCTCGAAAGTAGGCTCATTTCCATACGAATGTAATGAACTGCAAAGGAAATGAACTTAAAACCTTTAGTAGTATCAAAGCGCTCAATCGCTTCAGATAAACCAATGCAACCACTTGAAAAATAGTCGCATACGTCATCAGATTTGGCAAATCTCTTTGCCAACGAGAAAACGAAACGCAAATTTGCATTCATTATACGTTCCCTATTGGCTTCTACATTTTCAAAGGCTGCCTTTTCCTCGTTGTCAGTCATTGGAGTGTGTATTGGCTTTGCCAATTCAGCAAGAAGCCTTTTTACCATATCCGACCTATCAGTCATTGAAATACCCTTAATGTTAATTGAACGTGCCATAATTAAAGTATATTAGGCGTTGTGGCTACTTATCGGCTTTGCCTATCCGTTGGACTTGGCTTTGTCCCTAAATCCGTTTGCAAAGTTACAACAAAAAATCAAATCTGCAACGCTTTTGCCAAAAATATTTTTATAAAAATCGTTTTACCCATCGTAGAGTGCCATAGGAAACGTTTTAATCAAATGCTTTAAAATTTATTGAATGTTTTAATAAACATTAAACGTTTTAACATTTGGATATATGGAGTAAAAGTTTATTTTATAGGATAATCAGCATTTGCTTAAAAAATTTGAATTATCCAAGATAAATTAATATTAAATCGTTTTAATAATAAAATTAAAAAATAGGAAACGCAATCAGCGCTTCCTACTTATTACATTATTTTGCAAGATGTTACAATCTTGTCATCACTTCTAAAAGTGAGGCAAATATGAGCCTTAAATTTATTTTCTTTGTCACTAAAAAGGTAATAGCGATATATAGGATGACTAATTATGCTATCTTGATAGCCGTCATTTGTCTCGATTGTCTTTTTTAGGCTTCCTTTTGCCTTGAGAATCTTTTCGGCTTTCTCTATGCTATAGCCGCACAGAGCCTTTTCTTCTATTGCAGTTCCCATATATAATCTATATTTAAGTCATTTAATCGGCTGACCTATTGCCGTTGTGATTTCCTAACCACATTGCAAAGGTACAACTTTTTCCGTTAATGGCAAAACTTTTATGAACTTTTTTCCATAAAAATCGTTTTATATGCCACAGACTATTAGGAAATCGTTTTAATAAAACATTAATTTTTATATAAATCGTTTTAGAGTAGAGATATATTATTATCCTATAAAATAAAAAAATTTTTGATAAATCAAAGGAAAAAATAAAAAAATGCGGAGGACTTCACAGCCATCCACATTAATAATATGATAACAAGTAATTAAATCGTTTTATGCCCTCCTTTTTATCTGCATTTCAGCAATTTTCGCTAAATCCATATCAGTAGCGGTGTTTATATCTATCTCTGCCGTTCCCTCATAATCGTTGAGGTTTCTTCCGCTATAAATCTCGATTGTGCCGTTATTATTTATAAAGATAACATTTCCACAAGTTGTTGCTACAATACGATACATAATTAAATCTCCCTTAAATTAAAACGTTAAAATAATATATCTGAAAATTAATTTTTATTAAAGTTCCCATACCCATATCAGAATATGGGAACTCATTTGAGTATTTTATTTCTCGTCCTCCCAATCGTCCTCGTTGTAATCGGGGTCGTTCTCTTCTGCAAATTCTTGCAGGTCGTCATTGTCCATTAGGTTGTATATCTCGTTGATATCCCCTCTGCCATTCTCAAAAAACACTACAGCACTATATACTGAATTGAGCCGTCCATATCCATCAAAGAAAAAGTATTTGTGATTGTAGTTGAAATCGTCATCAAGCATTCCTAACAACTCGGACGGAAGCCTATGCCCTAACATTTCATCTATATCCTCCATTGGATATACAAATTCTTCATAGGAATTTGTTGCACATACTTCGTTCCAATAGTCAAACTGACGTGCGTCATCAAGATTCTTGAACAATTCCTCAAACTTGTTAAAGGTCATCTTTTTTTCCATAATATTGAAAGATGCTAAAGTCATTCAATATAGGCTGACTTGTTGCCTTTAAGTTCTTTCTGAACTCCTCTGCAAAGGTACGGCAAAAATTTGACATTTCCAAATTTTTTTGAAACTTTTTTGAAAAAAGTTGCAAGCCGCTTTGCAAATCAGTATTTCATTGAACTCGGTTACAAAGTTAATACTTTTTTCTGAAACTACAAAATCTTTTTTATAAAAATCGTTTTACCCATATCATACTATCAAGAAAACGTTTTAACAAAACATTAATTTTTATTTAAATCGTTTTAGTTGATAATGTGTTTATTATCCTATAAAATAACAAAAATTTCCATATATGCAAGAGAAAATTAAACTTTTTTCTTTCACCCCTTATAAATCATATTCCCATATAGTATAAATGCAAACAAACCTTTATATTTGCCACTTTTAAGGCGTTTTCAGCCACTTTTTTGCAAAAGTGGATAAATCCCTTAACTACATACAAAATAAACAAGAATAAAACGTTAAAATTAAATGTCTTATTAAAACGTTTTATAATTTATTAGTATTATACTATAAAATAAAAAAATCTTTGACAATTCCAAATCTTTAGATGAAAAATTTTGCATTTTTTTTCAACTTGTATTATATGCCAAAAAAAGCCTATAAACAAAAATCAATGTTTATAGGCTTTCACATACTTGTTTGAATATTAGTCACATATTGCAACCGAAATGACTTCGCATATCTCTTTGACGACCTTAGTGAAGTCTAAATCTGTTAATTCAGTCCCAAACTCAAAGGTATTCCCTTTAGGGGTAATTGTAATTTCATTTCTACCTCTATAAGGTATCTCCTTTCCTGTTATTGCTAAATAGCAAGAATACTGATATTCTGGCGCTGAAGCATAATCCTTTATTTCCTTTGTAGGGTCTATTTTCTCATCTTTGCACCAGTCCCAATTATCAAGATATCCTTTTTGCTTATATAAGGTAAATTCAAACCCCTTATAGCCGATTATACGCGCCCCACGTCTATTTCTAAATGTTCGTGCGACCGTCAGATAAAATTTGACGACAACACTATCGCCCTTTTGCATTACCATAATCGAATATGGCTCTTGTGCATACTTGTTCACAATTGTGCTAAAATAGTTAGCAATTTTGCTAATTTCTTCATTGCTGAAGCTCATTTTTTCACGAGCAACAAATTTTCCGTACCTCATAATCAAAGTATATTAGGCGTTGTGGCTACTTATCGGCTTTGCCTATCCGTTGTGGCTCTATCACTGAACCACATTGCAAAGGTACTACAAAAAATTAAATCTGCAATGCTTTTGCAAAAAATATTTTTATATAAATCGTTTTATCCATCCTACGTTGCATAGGAAACGTTTTAATAAGTTTCGGCTTCTTTCATTGAACGTTTTAATAAAACTTTAACGTTTTAGTATTTGCATATATAAATAAAAATTCTCTCCATATTTCCAAATATTTTTTTTTCACTTTTTCGATATCCCACATAAAATTAATTTTCCGTGCCATATCATTCCAAACATAAACTAATTAAACGTTTTATTTTGAAATATAAAATGAAAATAGGTCAGACTATCGTCCAACCTATTAACCGCCACTTATAAGGCTTAAAAACTACAATAGAAACGGCATATTATTCTGCTTTAGTTGCCCTTGCTCTCCTTTCCGCTCTTTCAAGTTTTATATCTCCCCATATAATTCTACAATCATGGATTTGTTGCCCCAAAAGGAGCAAGATACCACCGCCAACGATGACTATATAAAATGTCCAATAAAATACACTCTGAATAAAATCAAATATCATTGCAAACATAGCATAAAACATTTAGAGCACTTCAATGTAGGTGGCTTATTACCCTTTGTTCATCTTTTGAACTCCGATGCAAAGGTAGGCATTTTCTCTGAACCTACAAAATTTTTTTGATGAAAATCGTTTTATATTGTTTATACGTTAGAGAAATCGTTTTAATAAAAGCCGTTATTTTTTATAAACCGTTTTAATAAAAATTATAACGTTTTAATACTTGCAAATATAAAGAAAAAATTTATTTTATAGGATATACCCCTACCTATGTACCCCCCTACCACCACCCCTCCCTATGTAAGGGCTGGTTTATGGACTGGGTATATACCCCTATTGATACCGCAGGCCTGTTCGGTCTTCTATGTATAGCCTAATTTTCAGTTTTTTCCAAGGGGGTACCCCCTTGTTTTAAAATAAGACGTTTACGAAAAATTTTTCCCTATATTTTTATGGAAATCTCAGAATCAGTCTCTCTACAATATAAATGAAATGCATGAACTATTTATTAGTATGGAAACTAATAGGAAAATATTATTGAAGCGCTCATCTGAAGAGGGAAAGACACCGACTGCGGAACAGATGGCATATGGAGAGGTGGCTATAAATTACTGCAGCAAGACAGAAGGACTCTATATTAAGAACACGAATGATGAGATAGTAAGGATAGGAGTTTCAAAGCCTGTTATTGAAAATGAATTTCCATCTGACGGGATATTGAAAGACAATACCATTTATAATATAGGGGAAATAACAAATTTAGTAATAAGGGAAATACCTTCTGATAATAGGGACGGAATAGTCATTAATTTTTCTATTGGGGAGATAGTTCCAAACGTTTCATTTCCTTCAGATGCTAAATGGTTAGGAAGCAAGCCTGTCATAGACATTAACACATCTTACCGTATAACAGTATTAGATAATATTTTTTCAATTAATACCATTTTGTAGTATGGGATTACGGCAGACGATATTAAGGAGCCTTTATTATAGGGGGGGGGGGTAGAGAATATCATACCTGAGGATTACACTAAATGCCAATGGATAGGCACGAAGGGAGATGCATATATCAAGATGAGCTATATTCCTCAATTAGGGGATGTGTTGGAAATGGATAATGTATATCTTGAGAATGGTTTTATCTTCTCGGCGGGTTTTGGAATGCCTGCAGATAATATTAAGCAATGGATTTTCGGACGATATGGCAGTTTATATTATTATAAATACTTTACTGACGGTGGGGCATCCGATGGCATTTTTGATATACCATTACAAGCTGAGTCAATAAGTTTTTCTATAGGTGGAGTTCTCATCAATAATAGTACCAATATATGCAGTGCGGAAGTCAATAAGCCTAAATCGTCCATAGATTCTTCATTATATCTCTTTAAAAGAGCCACATTAAAAGATAATGGAATCGGGCATGTCGGAAAGGTAGTGATTAAGGATAAGATAAACATGATACCCTGTCTTGACAATAACGGGATACCTTGTTTCTTTGATACCATTAGGCAAAAGTCATTCTACAATGCGGGAGAGGGGGAATTGACGTATTCTCTAAAAAATTAAATCTCCACAAGATTATCAATAAATCTCATGGAGAAAAATTTATTTTTTCAATAAATGTGTTACCATTGGAGCGTTTGTCATCCATATAAAATGAGGGTTCTTGTCTATTATTGATTCAACGAATCCCATATTCTTATAAAAAATTCTGAGCCATTGGCATTTTTTTAATACACGAAGGGATATAGTAGAAATATTATGGTTATGGCAATATTCCTTTGCCATATCTACAAGCTGTTTGCCCTCTCCATTCTTCCGATATTTTTTATCAACCCATAAGTTTGATAATGTGGCAGAATTATCATGAAGCTTCAATGTGTAGAAGGCATCAATATGTCCATGTTCAGAATACAATCTTGTACGGGAAAAATTGTTATTGCCATTATATCTATACCACGCATTCATTATGAAGAGAGGAACTTTGGTATCGTCATAGAAACAATCAATATTGTCCTCCATTTGTATCTGTCTTGCAACATGAAAATTCTCATCAATAAAGTTAAAGACACACTGGCCATATCTAATATTAGATGGCTTATTCTTGACAGTCTCCATTATAAGTTTCTTAAATCGTTTAAGAGATATTCTTCTATTCAACATGGTTATTTAAATTTTTCAAATGTTAATGGAATCGGAGCATTCATCAATGCATTCTGCGAAAACAAATAACGTCCTCCTGATTTAAACCCTATCTTTCCCCAATCCACCGCATTCAGGCAATTTTTAAATTCTTCAATATTAATGTTCTGATTCTTTGGGAATATTGCCAAGATAGAGCCATCAAAGTCATTGCAAGGATGCAGGAAGAAAGGACTATTATATCTTGTTTTCCCATTAACATATACTCTTTTCAGAGTATTTCTTTTATAAGGGCGGACCCATGTCCACCAATTGCTTTCATTGAAAGGTTTTGCCCTGCGAGATATCAAGATATCCTTATATTCTTCAAGAAAGGATATTTTTTCCTCATATATCATTCGTCTAGTTTCACCGGTATTGAAAGTCTTTGAACATACAAAGTCAATATTCCCATAGGTTTCATTGGCAAATATCTCATCCTTTCCGCTTACAGCCCCCACCTTTACATCAGCAATATCTCCTAATTTAATATGCTCAGTATCGTCAAAAACAATTTGTCCATTCACGACAGTATATTTAGTCCCATTATCCAATGTATGGGTAACCAAACCTTTCTGATATCTGAATATTACGCAATTCAAACTTGCATTTGGAAATATTTTTTCATCTCCTGTTTCACGGAAATAGGTGAATGTACCATTTTCATACATATACTTATTCAGTTTCTTCGCGGAAGTTGCTTTCTGAAAATCTCTCGGAACAATGAAAATTAATTCTCCATCATTTACCAAATGCTGAATACATTTTTCAATAAAAAATAAATAAAGATTCGACCTTTCGTCAAACATATCCTTATTTAATTTTTCTTTTGTCTCAGATGGTATATTCTTATATTTTACATATGGAGGATTACCAATAATAGTACCAAATTTATTTCCAGACGGATAATCAAAAAAATCCATTACAATGGCATCTACAGGAGCAACTTCAGGATCTATCTCAATTGCTGTACAATTATCAATCTGATTTGAGAAAGCCCCATTGCCGCAAGATGGCTCCAAAATATTGCCCTTATTTTTCCGCAAAGATAACATTTCCTGAATTATATTATCTGTGGTGAAAATTTGGCCTAATGTTTCTACTTTCTTATGTTTATTATCCATTATTCTGAATCCTCCACATCATCCATTGTGTTAATATATTCATACCTGTCAAGTATATCGTCAATGGAACCTATTTTTGTATCAGGATATTTTTTAGAAACGAAATTATTGGACTGCGGGTCAACATCGACTATCTTGGAAATTGATGATGGCATTTCTCCATCTTCGCAAAACGCAATGATTTCATCTCTTGAGAGTTCTGATACTGCATTAAGGAAAGCTTCCCGTTCCTTATCAATGCCAAGCTCCTTTTCTCTTGCAGTGCGCTCAAGATATTCTTTCTTGATATCATCCCATGTACCCATTCCGCACTCTTCCACAAACGGAGGGACAAGATTATTATTCATCCAAAAACGAATTTCCTTATCTTCCATTGTCATAAGCTGCTCATAGGTATCCTGATCACTTGGCTTATTTGGCTGTCCTGCAGTAAGGACGCACTGTTCCTCTGTAAAGTATGGCCTGTCTTTTGGATTTGTAATAAGTATCTTGTCACGGATACTTCTGTCAAATCCAACAAGAAGAGGAGTAATACGCTTATTGAACTGATCAATATATTTCGGAACATTATATTCCATATCATCACTCACATCGGAGCAATAGGTATCACCCTCCTTATCAATAATATCTCTTGGAACCAACTGACAATTAAGAATCATCTCATCTTCGGTAATATAGCCCGGATAATGTTCTGCAAGGAACTCTTCCCTTGTTTTCTGTTTTCCTTTCCCCTCCACTTTGAAATTCTTCTTATATTTCAAGAATTCTCTCTCTGCCTCTTTTGTTATGTCTACTTTTTCACCGAACACATCAAAGGTACAGTAATGTGTTACCTTTTTTGCATCAGCATGAGACTTGCTCTTGCCTGTATTGATATAATATATGGTATCACCATTTGCAACAGAAAGATTATTCAATATGGCCAGTTCATACCATGCCTGTCTTGCCTTTGGTCTTCCTGCCTTGGTAATGGTCTGCATATCTTTCTTATATTCCTCTATGCTACGCTTTATCTTACCTTTAGATGCAATATCCCTAAGAGGAATCTGAAGATTATATATCTTGTCTATGTACAGATAATATTCATCAAGAAATTCCTTACCTTTACCTTGAAGAAGCATTCTGATACCCTTAATAAGGAATTTTGATATATATTCAGGCATTTTTTTAGATTTTATAGTGTTGCCGACCATTTTTACATCATCAGGAAACGGTTTATCCGGAAAATAATCAGCGTAGTTCTTTCTTGCGAAATTAATAGTAGCGTACACAATTTCATCTATGCCAAGCCCCATCTTATTGACACTCAATGAGTTATAATGAAAATCTCTCATATACATATCATTAAACTCAGCGACATCTGCTTTAAAGCCTGTATATGCTTTATCTTTTTCTGTTTCTCGGCTCATTCCCGTACTGATGTAAGGGTGTTCTTTTGTATAACGATATTTTGAATCATCTGGAAGTTGAAAATTGAATCCATCTGTATTGTTCAAAACATTGTTGCCCAACGCATTAACTACTGTTCCATCAAGGGAAATATCATAAACATATTTAGCGGTCTTACCTATATTAACTGATAGCATGTCCTTATTTTTCTACAAATATAAAAATTAATTTTCTTTTTTCCAAATATATTTTATCAGTCCACAGTCATATAAGCGAACAGCCTTAATTTTATCAGCCATTTCTTTTTCTGTCATTGATAACGGCAAGTTATACTTCTGATGGAGAACCTTTTTCCTAAAATTAAATTTATGGATTCGTTCCATTTTCCCATTGATGATATAATATCTATAGTCAGGACGAAGTATCTTATCAATTTTAAAATTAAGTTTATCATATAACGTAGGCTTCAATAATGTAGTCCATCTTCTGTCGGCAAAAGAAATTATCTTTGGCGGATCAAATTTTTCTATAAAATATTTAAAAAGCCTACTGCCTATGCCTGAAACAGAAACTCCATTTAATACAGCAAATCTGACAAGTTCATAAGAATCCTTTCGTTTAGTGAAAACCATTACACTCACAATCCTATCCTCAAAAAAACCACCTATATAAACTGTCCCATGTACAGAACCTTGTATATGATTTTCGTCTAAAAATACTTTGCTTTCATTATATGACATTTCTCTTATTGAACACTTACGAGCCATAATTTTATTAGTATCAAGTCCTAATAAATGTTTTAACTTTGCAAAGACGATTTCTCTCTTGTTTATCATTTCATCTTCAAATATCTGTATAAGATATACCCCAACTTTAGCCGCATATTCTGTTTTTTCTAAATGATAGTTCTTATCCTTATACAAGGATGAATGCCAATAGAGCCCATTATATTCAATACCAATTTTATAATCAGGCAAATAAATATCAATCTCATATGGGGATATTATATCTCGGCATCTTTGCCGAAAATTAATATTGTTTTCTTTTAAAAAATTACAGATTTCATCTTCTTCACGAGACAAGTCATGTGAGCATCTTTGGCATCCTCTGCCTTGTAAATGAGAATCAGGTGACTGTTCAAAATAACCATGAATCGGACAATATATTTTTATCTTAGTATCATAATTTTCATACTCTACTTGCCTATAATCATATTTGTTTCCATGTATTTTTTTTGCTTTTTCTATGAATTCATCTACTGTTAATTTTTTAGCATCATTACTACGGATTCTCCCACATTTAGGGCACCCCTGTCTTCCATTTATATGTGCAGATGGGGTTATTTCAAAATATCCATGAATAGGGCACCTAACAATTACTTTATCATAGCAGCCCTTATATTCTACCATAGAATAGTCGTACTTATCCCCATGAACTATTCTTGCCTTTTCAATGAATTTTTGAGTATCCCACCGATTTTTTTTAGACCTATCTTTTACTGCACATTTTGGGCAGTCATCTCCATATAAATGATTTCTTGCAATTTGCCAAAATTCTCCATGTTCAGGACAAATTATACAAACCTTAGATGAATTATTAATATAATTCACTTTAGAATAATCATATCTATTACCATGTACTTTTCTTGCTTCTTCAATAAATTCTTCATTAGTTCGCTTTATATTTTGGGTACATTTTGGGCAATTCCTTCCTGATAAATGACTATTTGGAGTTTGTTGGAAATCTCCATGAATAGGGCAAGTAATTGTTACAGGTGTTACAGCATTAATATAAACGCTTTTAGAATAATCATACTTATCACCATGAACCTTTCTCGCCTTTTCAATGAATTCTTCAGTTGTTAATTTTCTCATTTCTTCCTCCATCTATAACATAAACAGCCACAGTCATAGATTCTATACCATTTCTGTTGCTTACAGAATTCTCTTTCACTCATATCTTCAGGGCATCCATATTTCTTTACAAGGATGCTTTTTCTAAAATTAAATCTATTTTTTCTTTCATTGCCTATGACATAGAAATAATTTGGCTTGGATTTGTTATACAACTCAAAACCAAGCTTCTCATAGAGATTACCATTGCTCCATCTTCTGTCAGCATAGCTTACTATTTCCTTGTTTGGATGCCCTTTTATAAAGAAATCAAATAATTTTGATGCCCCTCCAACAACTTGAGTATTACATTTTGTGCAGAACCTTAATAATTCATAATCAGATTTCCCATTACCAATGAAATGCCTTGACTTGCCAAATGACATTAATGATACCAATTCGTTATTGTAATAAAGCCCAATCATTATTTGGCTTGGGCACCATCCCTGCAGATGATTATTTTCCATGAACATCTTGCCTTGTGAATGATCAACATAGTTAATTTTACAATTTCTTGCATAAATCTTTGTTTCAGTTACACCCAAAAGATTTTTTATCATTGATTTGATGATTTCTTTTTTATTTACCCACTCGTCTTCAAAAATGTGAAACAGTCTGATTCCCTTTTCTTCGCAGAGAATTGTCTTGCTGAGATGATAGTCGTTAGGCTTGGAATTTTCATTGTGCCAAAAGATGCCATCAAATTCAAACCCGATTTTCTTTGAGGGTACATAAATATCCAATTCCTGCCCATTTAATATATCCCTATCATTATTCACTGCATCATCTGCTATATTATGGATAAAATCAAATAGCTCTTTCTCCTTGATAGATGAATTACAGTTATGATATGGGCATCCATGACCCTTTAGAAATGAGTTAGCCTCAATACTGAAAATACGATTGCATTTAAGGCAATGTATCTCCACATGTGATGATGAATTTACATAATCTCCCACGAGTTCATATCTTCCCTTCCCATAAACCTCTTCCATATCAGATATGAACATTTCATTTGTCTTTAGCCTCTTCTCCGATATTTCTTTTTTTCCACAAGTAGGGCACGCAAATTTAACATCCCCATTTAGAAAATTGGACGGCTGTCTGCTAAATGTAGTATTACATATAGAACATGTAAAGGGCATCGGTTCTGACATCTTATGATAATCTACATAATGTGGGGTTATTGTCTTTGAGAATTTAGTTTCCTCAAACCTTTTCTTAAACTCCTCCACGGAATTCTTCTTGGACTTGCCAAGCTTTTCCATTACACATCTACGGCAGTTAGTTTTCCCCTTCAATAATGATGCTATGGAGGATATAAATTCCCCATGCTTTGGGCATATTCTTGTAACACTGTCACTTCTTTTAATTTTTACCCCCTCAAAAAATTGGATATCCTGAAGCCCTGTAGCTTTGACTAATTCGTCATAACTTATTTTTATTGCTTGCATTCACAAATATCGAACTAATAAAATAAAAATACAAAAATCTCAGAGAAGAATAAACTTTTTCTGAGATTTCTTTTTTTAGTAGTATGTTATTATTTGCCGCCGAAAGGCATTTTATTTCTTTATAAATATATAATTTTTTTTGTTTTTTATATCAACTATTATATGTTTCTTGAGACGAATTTCTTGGTTTGATATAAATTCTCCTATATGTTGTTTTCCCATTAACTACATTATCAAGATTCCCTAATGGCCCATAATGATCTAATTGTATAATCTCAAACTGTTCAGGGCAATATTTACCCATGAAAGATATTGGTACTCCCATATATCCATTCCAATCATATGGGATATCCCTAACTTTATTTATATTGATGCAATCTTCGTTAAGTCCAGAAATCTTTCTAAAATTGTCATATGTTGGATATTCTGATATATCTAATAGTCCGCCTTTTAGACAAGATTTTGTTAATGGTATAGGGCAATTAATATCTTTCAATAAGAAAGTTGTATACCATATAACCCCTGAAACTCTTATCATGTTTTCTTTATGATCCTTAGCCGTGGCATAATCATCATAATCATCAGGCTTATAAAAATGACCTGCAAGCCCTTTGAAACCATAATCAACATTCACCCCATCATTCTTAATATGTTCAAATATTGTTTTGCAACTAATTGAATTTTGATTGCCTATTATTAGAAAATCCTTTTTAGAAATAGAGAGAAAATCAATAAAGGGAATAAAAAGGCTAAATGGAGGATTTGTTACAACAATATCAGATATGTCTAATAACTCTTTATATCTCTTATCTAATATAGATACTCCTCCTTCATAAATCATAGTTTCTTTAATCCCATCAAATACATATGCATTGCCATCTATTGAACTATAGTATAGTTTCTTCAATTTCAAAGTAAAAAAGTTATCTTTGAAATACTTTACAAAATTAGACTGTTTATTATCACAAGGACAATATACTTTCTTATCTATAAAATTATACAAGAATTTCTTGACTTCTCTTTCTACATCTGAATATTGAGTGTAGAATTCGTCACGTTTGTTTTTCCTTGCATTTGTCAAGAATTGATTATTTCCCATTTTTTTATAAAAAACTAAAAATTAAATTAATGTTTCTTTTTCCTTATCTTTATTTGCCTATTATAGGTTATTTTAGTGAAAGGATTAGCATTTATGGCATCTACTTCAATATATTTGGTGCCCCACTTAAAGAATAGAAACTTTTTTGGAACTCTGACAGCGGCCATTGTCAAGGTATCTCTTCCATGATAAGACACATCAACGTTTTCATCAGGATATATCGTTCCCTGAATTGTATTCCATTGGTCTGACCATTTGAAATATTTAGCCCTATTTTCAACAACAGTACTATCTTGTACAGTTATATATATAGTGTCTTTTAAATGAGTAGAACCATCAACATCAGTATTCATCCCTGTAGAAGATATGCTTTCAAGATATTTATTCTTAATCTTTAAGTCCTGTATTTGCTTTTGAAGTTCAGGGAAAAGTTTTTCAAATTCAGATTTTGTGAATTCTAACTCAGTAATCCTTGCGGCATCTTTTCCACTTTTTGTCTTATAATACTCAATATCAGTCAATAATGCCGTTTGATTAGTATCAAGCCTATGGTTTTCTTTTTTTACATTCTTATAAGAATTGATAAAAAGTAGCAACAAAATTGTTACAATAACAATGTATCCTCCGATTATCCACTTCCAATATTTCTTAACATTGTTCTTCAGGTTAAGAAAAAATAAAATTAAATTTCTCATAAAATATTTGCATTATCTTTTATCAAGCCATATTGTGTCTGAATAGTTTCTCCTGATGCATTGCAATAGACTTTTGGAGGATTATATGGATTCGTAGGCTCCACTAACGGCATTGGCTGTGTTATATAAGGAGATGAGATACTGTTAATATTTGATATACTATCATGTTTCAGGACTTTCTTCAAAAATTCAATCCCATTAAATAACTCGCAAATATTCTCATCTGTAGGATTACACCATGCTTCATTAGCTAAATCCTTTATATCTTCAAGGATAACAGCCTTAACCTTTTCTTCTGTTGTTTTCTTTCTACTTTCCATAATTATTTAACAATTTCGTCAAAATTAAATTTATAATTATTTTCATAATCTTTTTCAAGAAGCATATCAGTAATTTTATTTTCAATCATATCCTGAATTGCTCTTGCTATTGGTCTTGCACCAAATTCTTTTTCCTTTCTTACTCTCTCAAAAATAGGATCTACCGTTTTAACCCCATAAACTCCATCATATTTAATATTTTTGAGTCGTCCTATCAGTTTATTTAGTTCAAGCCCAATAATTTCTTTTATGTTGTCATCAGTCAAATCATTAAAATAAATGATGTCATTTAGCCTATTTAAGAATTCAGGGGCAAATTTATTCTTCAATGCTTTTTCTATAGTGGTTTTCCTATTCTGTACATTATCCACTGTAAAGCCTATGCCTTTAGATATAGAAGCCTCCTTTACTCCGATATTTGAAGTCATTATGATAATCGTATTCTTAAAATCAACTTTTTCACCCATATTGTCAGTTAAGAAGCCTTCATCAAGAACCTGAAGGAAAAGATTGAATATTTTATCATTAGCCTTTTCAATCTCATCAATAAGAACTACAGCATATTTTTTATTCTTAACTGCCTCCGTAAGTAAACCGCCTTCTGAATATCCTACATAGCCTGCAGATGATCCAATCAATTTATTGACTGCCGTTTCATCTGAATATTCTGACATGTCGAAACGTACAAGATATTTTTCATCTCCAAATACTTCCTTTGCTATTGTCTTTGCCATTAAAGTTTTGCCGCAACCAGTATTACCTACACAAAGGAAACTACCTATAGGTTTATTTGATGGCGACAGTCCTATCTTGCTACGTTTAATGATTCTGCATATTTTTTCTATGGCTTCATTTTGCCCTATGACAACATTTCTTACTGAAGCATCTATATTCTTTAGAACAGTCTTTTCAGATAATGAAATCTTAGAAATAGGAATATTTGACATTTTTGAAATAGTATTAAATATATCATCCTCCGTTATAGGAATATTCTTAAACTTATTGCTATATTGTGCTATCTCGTCTTTTTTCTTCTCGATTTCCTGCTTTAATTCCTCCGCATTATTTTCAGAATATCTTGACTTAAGTTTCCTTTCCAACACTTTAAGCTCCATCATTTCATTTTTCTGTCCACGAAGGACATTAGTTCTGACAGTTGCACCAATTTCATCCATAAGATTTATTGCTGATGATGGAAGAAATTTATCATTCAAATATCTGAAGGACAATTTTGTGCAAATCTCAGCAAAATTATTTGTATATCTCACCTCATGGTACTTTTCATAATCACCCTTAAGTCCTTGCAATATCTTTATTGTATCTTCAATTGAAGAAGGCTCAACATTGATTTTCTGCATTTTCTTAACGGCTGACTTATACCTATCAGACAAGCTTTTATAACCCTTAGGTGTTATTGCCATAATAATGCTAATGTTATCATTATTCAAAAGCCCATTTATCAAGCCTGAAGCCTCATCTGAACGCATATCTGATGTTACTATATCCTGAACATTATCAATAAATGCAATGGCATCCTTTTCTTTCTCTAATCCATTAATGAGCGAATTTACTCGTGTTTCAAACACCCCTCTAAATTGAGTGCCGGCCATTATTTCAGAGGCATTAATGCTATATATCTTTTTTGCAAAAAATTCAGGCATCTCACCGTTTGAAATGCGTTTAGCTATAGATTTTATGATAGTTGTCTTTCCTACGCCATTTTCACCTACAAGAATAACATTGCTCTGATTCTTTTTTGCCATTGTATTGACAATAGTATCAATGATTTCATCTCTTCCTATGAAGGTGTTATTTGTCTTTTTAGAAATAGATACTAATTCTTCACAAAAATCAATGCTACCATCATTTTTCTTTTGTGCTTCTGTCTGTTCTGAGAATGCAGATATCGGATTAAATGTTCCATCCATACCGTCTACGCCAATAGTACATGAAATGACATTATTATTCGTACCACCAATAATTCCACGAAGAAAATTGGAAAAATGCTCTTCAATATTTGACGTATTGCCTTCTAATTTTTCATCAATAGAAATTGATGCTTTTTTAACCTTTTCAAAGGTCACTTTTTTCTTTGCAAGAATTTTCAAGAATTCATCATTATCATCAGTCCTATTGAGATATGCCAAGAGCATATGATCCGACGTGATGCTGTCACATTTCAGATTTTTACTCTCAGCATTTGCATCATTAAGAAGTTGAGTAAACCCATCACTATAACTAATTTCAATTCCCGGTTTCACAACTGACAGTATTTCCTTATCAATTATTTCCTGAAGTTTATCATATAGCCACATAATATCTTTTTCCTTTAGGAAAGTAGCCAATGCCTCATATAGAAAGCTTCCTTCAATATCTAATGCAGTAAGGAAAAATAAATGTTCAGTTAAATAAAGAGAAGGAAACTCATTCTTTATACCCATCTTGGCTTCTTTAATGATATTTTTCATTTCAAGGGAAAGCCTATCCTCATATGTGTTACCCTTCTTTTTAGGTTGTCTGTTACTCATTTTTTAATTATTGATTTACGAATTAAAAATACTATTTTTTCTAAAAAAGTACAATGGTTTTATTTAGAAATTATAATGAAAAGGAACACAAGGATCGTGTTTGGTATCAATCCTCAAATGTTATTTATTCCGAATGTTTGGATACCCCTAATAGCCTTAAAACATTAACCGTAATTTTCAAAAACGGCAAACGTTATCAATATAAAGATGTTGATGTAAATGATTATGTAATGTTTCTTCATGGAGGATTAGATGGCTCCAATGGCAAGGCTTTATACAAATATATTATACCGAAATATGAGTGTACTAAGCTTGAAGATGCTCCATCAAATTATACACAGAGCCTTCTTGAGGAATATCAGAAAACAGTACAAGATATAAAAGAAGAGGAAAAACCTTCTACAGAAGAAACTCTCCCTAAAGCTGATATTATTCCATAGAAGAAAAAATTAAACGTTTTAATTTTCAAAGTATTTATTATATAAAATGTTATACAATTATGATGTCATGAAAACAGTAAAGGAAATTACGGAAAATGTAAAATATGTTGTGGCAACTAAAATGTCATACATATATTTTGGAATGATGGTTGGGATTATATCTCTTGTTGCACTACTTACGATGGGTTCATTCTTGCTTAGTGCGATATTATGTCCTGTTTTAAGTGCAGCATTGGTATTTTGTGTACTACAAAACCCCAAGCATGATGACATACTCGGGGTCTCATTAGGATGGTCGGTTATTTTTATCCTGTTTCTTTTCGGATAGTTTCTTTTTAGAAAGAAATTTTTCAGGATTGGAAATAAACTCTTCTATCTTTTCATTGTTTATTCCATTCTTTAAAAAGCCAGATCTAAAACGACTCATGGCTTCACTCAATGTTGTGCCTTTTTTTGTACATCTGCATAATGATATCAATTCTCCGTCTTTAGAAATACAGAAATCATAATTTCCTTTACGGTCAACAACATAAAAATCTTGGCGGCTAAATAAAAAGGTTGAAAGAATAGGGCAATCCCTTGCTTTCAGCCTTTTCTTTTTTTCTACCGAATAATATAATACATCCGTTAAATCCATCAATCTTCAATTTTATGCATGTTCGGAAGAAAATCTTTGGTATAATCAATTTCTCCATTAGACAAAGAAATAAGCATATCTAAGTTTTCAATAACAAACTTTTTTATTTTATCAATTTCCTTTTTTCGCAGTATTGTAGATGGCATATTTTCAATAGTTGGCGGATTAGTTAATAGCATGGAGGAAAACTCTCGCGTTGTACGTTGGTCATTATTTACCCGAAATTTAATTCTTGGCGCATGCCCTTGGTAAGTAGCACCTTCATCAAGCCATATATCTACAGGAAGCCCACTATCTTTTTTTCGTAATGTAGCCATTTCCTGTAGGATAAAACTCTCTGCTATAAAGGTTTCTGTATAATGAGCACTTATATTTTGTACAAAGTATTGAAGTGTTATTTGCTCATTTGCTAATGCTATCAAATTAGCCAAATTTTGTTGTATAAAATCCTGCACATTAAAAATATCATCGAATTCAACATATATATCCATTTCCTCATCCATAATTCGAGGCTGAGGGCATACAGATATAGGAATAAAAGAATTTATAGTTTTATTATACCCATTTCGCACAAAAAGCAATAACTGATGATTATTTCTTTTATAAGAAAAACCATCATCAATAAAAATATCAACATTTAAATGGGAATATATTGGTTTTATCCATGCATATTCCATTAACTCATCTAAATCTTGCAAATGATACTCTTCTGTTTCAAGTAGCCATTTGTTAACTACTTCTTTTACCATTTCACGCAAATCCATTAGTCTTCAATTTTTCCTACTAACTCCAATGCCTTATCAGCATCAAAATCATCTTCATTATTTATAAGAGTATCTAAATTAAGCGTTGCTCCATCTCTTAATTCATGGTTCCTGTTCTTTCTGTCAGCAATTTCGTCATAGAATTCATCTGTAAGGTCTAAGCCGTCCTCGATGATATCTCCAATAAAACGGATTATATAAAAACCATCATATTCACCTATTTCCTTGAAAATTAAATTTCCAAAAGAAAATTCCTTAAGATTTTCAGACCCATAGGCATTATCAGTAACAAAAGATAATGTTTTGAAATCAATTATATCATTTCGGCCGTCGCCATTTTTAATTTTCTCAATCTCCTTAACGAACATTGACTGCCTCTTGTTATAGATATCCTTATAAATGGAAGTATAAAAATCTAATATGAATTTATCTTTTATTTTTTTTACTACAAGTTTATCTGTAAATTCCTCAATTCTATATCTCGGAAGAAAATCTCTTTCGATATTAAATCTATAATCATGGATTAACCTATCGCCATAATTCTTTTTTTCATCTTTTTGTACAGATATTCCGCCATCCCAAATGATATCATAATCATTCAATGTCGAACTATCCTCCTCATTTGACTGTATCAGATATAAGGTTTCGCTATCATTTATATCAATGTTTTTAGGCTGTGCCACATTTTCCTTTTTCTCGCAGGTTCCTCCACCGTTATATCTATACTCATAAGACTTACGCTCTGCTTGATACATTTCATAACGCAGTTCCTTTACCTCCTGCGTCAGTTCTCCCTTTAATAGGTTCTGATATACATTATTGGTTTCCTGCTGCTGTTCTGCATTAACACCATCTTTAGATTCTTCCGTCTTACCCTCAAAAGCCTCCACATCTGCACTGTGAAGTCCTCTCATTAAATAACGAAAAAATATTGCAATCTTAAGTAATAATTTTTTCATACCTTATTTAGATATTTTATAGAACTCATTCATTTCCTTAATGAGCTTATTTTTCAAAGAATTTAAACGAAGGCATTCCTTTCTATAAAATTCCTTATCATGCTTAAGGCTTTCCTCATCATTAAAATATTGGTAATTTCCCTCCATAGACCTTAACAAATTATCATAATAGTTATAAACTTTCTCAATGTTGGAAAGTCTTACATAATATGCCACCTCTTTAGTAATATCTATTCCTGTGGGAATTTCTTTAAGGCTTGCAGTTCCTGTATCAGGTGTATTCACAACTTCATTTGTTTCTTCTATTGTATTTCCACTCTCTTTTTCTACGGTTTCCTTTTTCTTGGGTTCTTTTTTTGCCATAATTTTTTTTTATAAAAATTAACTTTTTTCTTGAAAAACTCAAGCCCCTGCTAAAGGTAACTAAATGGGAAAATATAGTAGGTTGCCATTGCTTTGAGGGTTAATTTTCCGTTTTGATTATTGACTATTGTTATTAATTTGGTTCCTTTGTCTAAATGTTGAAAACAACTCCAAAATTTTTCGATATCTTTCAATCCTTGGCATATGTTTTTATTTTCAATATTGATATAATATTTGATAACTCCTGACTGCCCATTGCTACTCAGAATAGTCTTCTTAGGAAACATTGTCGGGAATTACGAAGATATTCGTAATTC
>ERZ808278.65-NODE-65-length-91714-cov-120.886896_pt1 | contig 91714 bp, 85 predicted proteins | sample MGYA00521239_ERZ808278 | MGnify/ENA primary metagenome ERZ808278 (study PRJEB31516, sample SAMN03275600) | gut metagenome | biome: mammalia-associated habitat; material: feces | host: Papio cynocephalus | place: Kenya | collected 2012-07-17 ...
CCTTTATCAATAGACATTCCATCAAAAAGTTCTTGAGTACCAGCAGAAGCTAATAACTTACCCATAGCAGAAAGGTCATAAGGAGTTTCAACACCATTTACATCATGAGTAAGAGGTTTACCATCTTCTCCTATATTAGATATAAGTTGGTCTGCAGATTTATCTATAATATTTTGTTTATTAAGACTTGCAAGAACTTCTTCTTCATCTACGGGAACTATATTAAGTTTACCGTTTGATACTATTTGTTTATAAAAACCTACTCTTTCATCGTATCCAACAGCTGTACCATCATGTAATTGTTTAGCATATTGATAAGTTTGAATATCTGCCATATCTCTCATAGCAGCAGTTTTAGTATCATTTTCAAAAGTTTCATCACAACTACTTTGAAAAAGACCAGGAACAAATAATCTCATTGGTTTAGCAGCATCACCTTCTGTATAATTTCCTTTACTATCTGCTTTAGGAGCAATAGTAATATATGTTCCAGTTTTACCTGCTACAATAGCAGCACTATATGTAACTCTATTTTCATCCATTCCAACAAGAAGAGCTTTTTCTAGTTGATTTTTAGATATACTATTATCGACTTTTTCAAGAACGGCTCCATTATCTTCATTACCTATTTCAGTAGCATATACATCATATTGTGTTAATCCAACTTGTTTAATAAGAGTATTATAAACTTTCATTCTTTCTTCAACAATTTTATTATAATCATCAAAACTTATTTCTCCTCTTTGAAAACGTTTATAAGCATTAGCTTGACCTGCACCAAGAAAAGGACTAATAGTAGTTTTATAAAGAGTATTTTTAGGTTCTAAAGCTTCTAATGCTTCATTTTGTTCATCTCTAGCATCATTATAAAGTCTTTTAGCCTTTTGTATATTACTAAAACGACCTGCAAATACTTTGTATGAATTACCTTTATTATCTATACCTTCAATAGTATAAGAAGATATAGGACGAGCACTATCAATGTAAAAACTAGAATGTGTTGGATTATCATCTAAAACATTTAGTACATCCATAAGTTTTCCATTATGTTTATCTATTTCTATACTATATTTACCTGTTTTATTATTTTTATAAACATTTATTCCATATTTTTGGTTAGCAGTAATATCATTAACACCTAGTGTTTCATATAATATACTCATTGTTTTATCATCCTTGATATTAAATTTAAGAGTATTTATATCTTTACCATCAGATGTTTTAATATTATTAATATAAGAAGTATATTTGTCACCATATACATTACTAGTACCATTTTTAGGTTGACCAGTTTTTTCATCATATATGGTATGAGGAATAGTACCTTTACCTTGCATAGCACTAAAAAAATCATAAGCTTGTCGTTGTTCGTCACTCATTTTACTTAAACGCACAGCTCTAATTTCTCCTTCTCGTTTAAGTTGTCTAATAAGACTATTTGCTTTTATTTGATCTTCTGGAGTACTAGCTCTAAATTTACTCATATAGTTAGCTGCACCTAGATAATCTCTATTATTAATAAGATTATCATATTCATCATAATTAAAATTACTCATTATGGTTTTGTTTGATTATTAGAATTTGTTTGATTAGCCTCAAAGTTAATAGAATGTCCTAAAGTATACCAATCTGTGCTAGTATAATTACTATTATTTTGATTAGGATCAGCTTCAAATCTTCCATTAACTAGATTACCTCTTACTCCTAATACTTCTATTGGAGTTGAATCTTTTGCATTATCTGCATTAGTAAGTCTTTCTCTATTAGATTGTAAAAAATAAGGGTCATAAGAATAACTATTATGAGATCCAGTACTAACTCTAGTATAAGATAATGATTCAAGACCTGGAACAACTTTATCATTTATCCATTTTTTAATATCTGCTTCATTATAAGTATAACCGTTTTCATCAGTTAACCGTTGTTTATACATATTAGCTTCAGCTTGATAAGCATCTCTTTGTTCTTTACTAAATGACATATCTTTAGCTTTAACTTGTCTATCATTCATTGCCCAAAGAAAACTATCAAATTGTTGATTAAGACCTGAAATGACTTCTGGGTCATTCATTAGATTATTAAAAGTTTCTTTAAGTCTTTTATAAGTTTTACTTTCAATAGACGTACTACTTCCTTTACTCCAACTAGTTTTCATACCTATTGCATTTGTTAAATTTGTGGTATCATTACCATATTTATCAAGTAAAGAAGCTCCTCCTTGACTAGTTTGAGAAGAATTACCTCTAGCAGCAGTTAGTTGTGCAGCAAGAGCTTGAAGTTGAGCTATTTTTTGTTCATTTACAGGTGTCCAAGCAGGTTTCCATTCAGAACCTCCAATAACATTACCTGAATCATCATAAACGTCATTATATTTATAAGGATTTTGAGCTGCCCAACGTTCTCTAGTAAGAGAACTTAAACTTTTATCATTTTGAATTTCTTCAAGTTTCTTTTGATAATTAGCATTAGCTTGTTCTCTACCGATAATTTTAGCATCATTCATGATATTACCTGCAAGTTGAGTTCCAGTTAATATAGCAGTACTATAATTACCAGCATCAATTTGTTCTTGAATTTGTTTTTTAATATTATCTTTATAATTAGTAAACCATTTAAGTTCTTTATTATTAAGTTTACTTTGTATTTCACCTAAAGAAGCATCTATTTTACTTTTAGTAGTAATAGCTTCTTTTTCTCTAGCTTCAATTTTATCTAGACTTCTTTCTAAACTTGTAGTATCAAGAGGTTTGGGAGTAAATTGAAAAGGAGTAAAGCTACTCTGTAAAGGAGTAGCTTGTTTAAGACTCATTTTAGGAAATTCATTAGCCATAATGATATAATTTTAAAGACCATAAATACTACGAGTATCACCTGTTAACCAAGCAGCTGGAGCAGGTGCTGTATTAACTACATTAGGAATATTACTATGAGCCGCTATAACTATAGGAGTTTTAAGATAAGCATTACCTTTATAATTATTTCTTGTATCATCTTTAAATCCAAATTTAGCAGCTAATTGATTAGTATAAGTTTTAAGTAATGGATTAGATTGATTTTTAAATTGTTCCCATAATATTCTACCTAATTGTTCATCATTATTATAAATAGCTGCTTGAACTTTAGATGCATCACTACTGCCAAGTATCATATTATTATAATAATTTTTATATTCTCTATTACTTTGCCAAGCATTTGCAAAACCTCCTGCTGCACTAGCAAGTCCACTACCTAATGCACTTAAACCTTGTTGTAAAGCATTACCTTTAATAGTTGCACTATTTGTAATAGCATCTGCTTGTGCTTGACCAATACCTGCAATTTTATTATTTTCTATATCATTATTATACATTGCTATTTGTGACCTAAGCTGATTATAATTTTGCATTGCTTGAGCATCAAGTTGAGCATTAGTATTAGATGCTTCCTGAATACGTTGCATATTAGCTTGTGTAATTTGTTGATCTTGATTATGTTTATTAGCATAAGTTTCACTAAATCTTTGTAACATTCTATCATTAATTCCAGCAAGTCTTTGTTGTCTAGCAGCAGAACTTAAAGTGCTTCTATTAACAGTATTAGATTCATAAGAAGCATTTCTTCTAGCACGTTCTAATACAGGACTTACATTAGTATCTGCAGATTGTATAGCAGCAATTGCATGACCTGTATTAAAATCATTTCTATTAATAATAGAAGGATCAATACCATGCATTTGAGAATAAGCATTATGCAGCACATTATAAGCTCTACCATAAGCTTTTCCTATTTTATTACTTGCTAATATTCCTCCTAAAGTACTAACAAGACCTCCTCCTACAGAACCTGCTGCATTATATACTGCTCCTCCATAATCATTCCAAAATGTACCATTTTTAGCTTTAACTCTACCACCATATTTCATTTTACGTTTATCACTTCTTTCTAAATAATCTTTCCAAGACTTATATTTAGACATTACTTGTTCTGTTCTACGAGCACCCCAACGTCTATTACGAGAATCATCACCTTTAGCTTTTTTAGCAGCATATTCTAAACCACCAAAAGTAAAAGTTTTATCTCCTCTAGCAATAGCTGCATCAAATGCTTCATTAAAATTTTTATAAGTTTTAGAAGTATTATTATTCACAGCATCTTGTTTTGCTTGTTGTGTAGTAACTTGTTTTTTAGAAGTATTATTAGAAGTTTGTTGTATTTGTTTAATAGTATCATTTTTAATACTATCTTGTTTTATTTGTTGAGATTGTTTATAACTATCAATATAAGGATGTGTTAAATTATTATTAACAGGAATATTATTAGAATTATTAGATTCTTGTATTTGATTATATACACTATTAAGTAAATATCCTCCTACACCTGTACCTAATAAGCCTAATCCTCCACGAATAGCATTTTTAGCATTTTTATCTATAGTTCTTAAACTAATTCTAGTATTATTAGATATAGTAGGATTTACTCTATTATAAGCATCACTAGTTACTCCTGCTTCTTGCCATTCTCTTGCAGCTTCATTCCATTGAGCTTTATTACGTCTTAATTCTTGTCTATTTTTAGCTTTTTGTATTATATTAGATAAAGCTTTTTTAGCCTTAGTTACAGATCGTCCATGTAACAATCTACTATTAGCTGCAATTGTTCTAGCGGCCTCAGTTGCACCTTTAGTTGCATCAGCAGCTGCTTGTGCTATATGTTCATTTTCAGGTGTCATTATTTCACCTGTTCTAATACCTCTTCTAACTTTTGCTAAATATCTAAGGTCAATAGGCATTTTAGTTCTAATACCAAAATTAGAACCAGCATTTTTAAATACATTAGTAGCTTTATTTTCAAACAAAGTAGGAGCTGTATCTTTAAGTTTATTACTTATTTTATCTAAATATTCCATAACTTCTTTATATTTAGCAGACATTCTACTAGTATTAACAGCTTTAATAGGTTTAACCATTTTACTACCAGGTCCACTTAAAATACTAAATAAAGCATTTTCATTATAATTATTAGGAGCATAGCCTATAAAATGTTGATTACCATTAGCATCTATTTCATAAATAGGTTGTCTATCTGGTCCTTCAATATAATCAGCAACAGGATCCAAACTTCCACTTATAAAAGGAACGCCTTGACTAAATTCTCTAATACCTCTAGCAATACCTTTTCTAGTAGTAAGAGAATTAACTAACTCTATCCAATCTCCTTTACTTGCTATACTTCTTCTACGGGGGAGCTTACCTCCGTCATCAGCTATACTATTCATATTTTTAATATTTTGTTGAATATTAAATGCTTGTTGAGGGTGCATACCTTGTTGGACTGCTTTAGTAGGATTAAAACCACTAATGCTATGCTTACTAATAAACATAGCATCTTGTGGAGTTACATAAAGTAATTCTCCTTGATTAGTATTTTGATTTCCTTCACCTTCAACTACACTACCATCATTAAATTTAATACCAACTCCTGATTTATGTTTACCACCAGAAGTTTTATGATAATGTTCATGATCATTACCTCTAATTTCATAAAGACCATAACCATTATTATCTGTTTGAATAGGAAGAACTCCACCTCCATCAGTAACTCTGAAAGGCATATTACCTCCCCTGTAGAAGAAATCTGATAATCTACGTTTGTTACCAATTCCTCCATTTCTAAGAATTATTTTACCAGCATCAAGTCTACTATTCATATTTTCTTTACCTGCAAGTTCTTGTAAAGTAGTTTGCATTTCTTGTTGTTGGTCTCTCATCAATTTATTTTGTTCTTTACTAAATTGAATATATTCATTTTGTAATTGATTATTATTAGTTGTTTGTTGTTGAATAGCTTGTGCTTGAGCTTTAGCATTAGACTCTATAGCTTTAGCTTGTGTAGAAGCTGATTTATTTTGAGCTGCAACATTAGCAGCAGAAGCAGCAAGAGTTGCAGCTGCCATAATAGCACCATCAGCTCCGGCAAAAGCTTTTCTACGAGGTTTACCACCACATTTTAATTTATATCTCATAATTTATTAGAATAATTAAAATTAATACTTTCAAGTTTAAAATCTTTACCTGCTCTAAATATAAATCTAACTACAAAATATTTACCTTCTATAAGAGAATTTTCATCATTTATAAAAGAAGCTTTTTTTCTACCATCATTATAATTATCTAAATATTTAAAAGCATTATTATTATTAATTATATTTCTAAAATAACTTAAACTCCAATAACCTTGATTATATCTAGGTAATTGATATGAATTAGGATTCTTAATAGAATAATCATTAGATTTAATATCAGCATGAATAATATCTGAACAACATGTATCAGTATAAATCATAATTTGCATAGCAGGAATATCAGTATCTATACTTTCAGCCATATTTTCATATACCATATTAGTAGCTAAAGGAAATACATCTTTGATGATTTTACTATACCATGATATACTATTTAAAGTTTTAACTGTTTCGTAATTTACATTATATATAATATCTATAATAGAATCTATATTTGCTACATCTAATTCAATATTATCATAATCTCCACCATCATTTCTATAAATTTTAAATTCTTCTTTATCAAATTCTACACTTCTAGGATATATATCATCTGAATTTTCAATAGTAATACCCATATATCTATTAAAATCAGATTTATCTATTTTACAAATATTAGTTTCTCTATTATTAAGAAAATAACAATTAACTTTAGTATTAAAAGCTTTAGTAAAATAGAAATCATGAAGACTTATAAAATTTCTATTATTTTGATTAAGATAAAAACTTAGAGTCACAGGTTTAAGACCATTATTATATTTAAACCATATACAAATAAATATACGATTATTATAATAGTCATTAGCAAATCTTACATCTTCAACAGGAGCATGATTAAATAAACGTTCTATGTTATCACTAAGTTTAATTATTTGACCTTGTCCAGAATACATATAAATAACATTAGAATCTTTATCATAAAAGATATATCCTGTTTCTGTTATTATGCTATTTTGTTTATTTTGCAATCCAGCATATCCAAAATCTGAACCAAAAACTTCACTAATACCTGTTTGAAAAACATCTGTTTCAGTAGGTTGTATTTCTCCAGTACTACTTTGAAGATTATTACTTCCTGTAAATTTAAACATACTATCTTTAGTATGTACAATTATATTATCACCTATACCTTTAAGATTAGTTATAATACCTCTATTTGTAGGAACATTATAATAATCATCTGGATCAAATTTGAATACATTTATTCTACTTTCATCACTTTCTAATTTACTACTTCTAATAGTATTATCAAATCTTACAACATCATTTTCATTATAAACTGAATATATTTTTCTAGTAGTATTTTTATACATAGAATCTAGTTTATAAACTTCACTAAGTGTAAGACTAGTTAATAATCTCCAAATAATTATTTTAGTAACATCATCTGTTATTTTGCCATCACTATTTGTATTATAATAAGTTTTATTAACTTGAATAGGCTCACTAGATAAACTTAAATAATTAAGATTATAATTAGAATAAATATAAACCTTATTTGTTGTCATAAGGTCAAAATCAGCAATTTTTGCAGTACTATCATTATATTTACCTAATTCATCTAAACTAATATGAATTGTATTATTAGTATTATTTAAATCATCAATATTTTGTTTTTTCCAAACACTACTACCATCAGAATAATAATTAATACTTCTATTTTTATCTAATGGGCTTATTTCACAAATATAACCTTGTAAATCTAAATCATTATAATCATCAAAAATTGTATCATTTATAAAAGGAGTACATTTAACAAGTTTAATATTATCTATTTGACTAAATTCATAGTCTGTAGTAACATACATTAAACCATTTATATTAGGAGAAGTATTATTTATTTTAATAATACCTCTAGCTCCAAAATATCTACCATAAGTAGAATTACTACTATAATAATAGTCTCCAGTTGTATCTTTAATTTCAGTAGTAGTTGTTTCTCCTTCAACATTAAGAATAGTATCTTGATATTTAATATTAATATTTTTATAACCAGGTACAAGTCTAAGGTCTATATCTAAACAACTGCCTTCATAACATAAAACAGTAGTTGAGTTTTTTAATGCTTGAACATCATAAATAGTTGCTGAATCAATAGCATTATGAAATATTGAAAAGAAACAAGCTGAATACCCATCAGGAATATTAATATTAATAAAACTAGGATAAATAATAGTATTACAACTTGCTTTATATTCTGGAATTATTTCACCAGCATTATCTCCTCCACAATAATAACCATTAGTTATTTCACCATTATTTTTAACAAAATGTATATAAAATTTATAATGTTGAAAAGGTATTAATGTAGTATAAGATGTAAGTTTACTAACATTATTATTACTTATTTTGTTTTTATAAGCAATAAGATTTATAATAATTTTTTGTTCATAACTTTCTGTAATAGTTTTAAAAGCAGTACCTGTATTATTTATATCATCTATATTTTGAATACTTATATCTGGATTAATTTCTTTATCTATTATAGTTCCAGGATTATTAACTGTAACAGTGTAATTATAATTACGCCAAATTCTTATAGTAAATGTATTTTTTGTAAGATATGAATTATTTACAAAAGTACCATTATCATTTATACCTTTTATAGTATTATAAATAACATCAATTGCTTTATTTATATTAGCATTAGCAGAATATGTTGAAGTAGATACTGTTTTATCATCTATTGATATATAATCTACATCAGTATCAAACTTTATATTACCAACAGCTTTGTTTTCACCTAATTGTTTTAATCTAGCAATTATATTATTTTGTAAAGTAGAAAGGTTATCTCTAGTTAATCTAATATCAGTACCATAAATAGATGTTTTATTTACACTACTGTCATAATAATTATTTTCAGTTTGATTATTACTAGTACTTTCAGATAATATGCTAGTTATATTATTAATAAGATTTTTTATAATACTATCTTTTTCAGTTCCAGCATAAGCAATAGGAATATTATTAATAACAGTTATATAAGTTTTATTACCTATTGTAGTATTTGCAGTATTCCATTTATCATAACCATTAAATTCTGATTTTTCTTTAATAGTTATATTAACTTTATTAGCTATATTTTGAAATTGTTCATTAAGATTACTTTCTTCATAATTAGAAATATATACTTTATTTTTAAAACTAGTAACATTTCCAACATTATAAATATTATAACTAACTTTAGTTAAATCTGTAACTTCAATTTCTTCTCCATCTTCTGTTTTATAATCAAATTGTATAACTTGTGTATTAATATCAAAATGTTTCCAAGCTCTAGCTACAATAGTATCATCATGTGAACAAATAAAACCAATTTGAAATTTTTTATAATATTTAGTATTTTCAATATTTAAATGTTCAACATTAAATACAAAACTATTATCTGAATCAGTATGAGTATTTACATATTTAAGTGTACCAAAATTTGTTATTACATTATTAGTATTACCTGTAAAAACTTCTTTACTAGCAGGAAACCAATCAGTATAAAAATTATCTCTAATTTTATATCTTATAAAAAATTGATAAGAACCATTAGGAATAACATAATTAAAAGTACCACTATAATTTAAATTAGTAATAGGTATTATAGGCATTTGAGTATAAATACTTTCATCATCAGTAGATGAAGCTTTACTAAGATTTATACATTTTAATGGAACTTTTTCATCAGTATCATATTCAGCTATTACTAATATTTTTTCACCAACTATATTATTAAGAATACATCCTTCAATTTTACCATAATGATAACTCCAAGCTGTATCACATGGATAAAACTTATCTTCTTTTTCCTTATAACAAAATATAAAATCATTTGTTTTATAAGTTTCTTTACCTTCTATTGTATATTTAGTTATAGCATTAAATAAACAATAAAATTCATCATTATAAGGAATTACATCAATAATATGTAAAATACTAGGATTATTATTATTAATTTGTTTAAGAATATTTTCTACTATAGTTTTATATGTAGTAGTAATAACTTTTTCATTTTGTGATATAGTTTCATCATTTATAATATCATCAAAATCATTAAGTATTTTATAAATTATAGTTCTATAATCACAAACATCTCCAGCATCATCAATTCCCAAAAAAGGTTTAATGCCATAATCTTTATGTAAACTACCATCAATATCAACACGAATATTTTTAGCAAACACTAAACTATTAGTATCTACTAAATTAGGAGTTTTATTAAGATTTAATTTAGGAACTATATTAGACATAATTTAGTTTCTTGGTATAAAAGTACTATTATAAAAGAAATTATTCCATCCTTTATCTCTATTAAGTTTAATCTTAACAGAAGCAGCTGCTTTAGTTTTAAGAGTATTCCATTGAAGAAAAGGATTTGTAACAGGACTATTACTTTTTAAATCATAAACAGGATGTTTACTACCTCTACTTAAATATTTAAATAAACAATACCAAGCAAGAGCTTCAAGTAATAAACCATCATCATAAATATAAGGAACTTCACAATCATAATATTCATCATAATATGTAGCTACTTCATAAGATTCTACTATAATATATTCAGTATCAAAATTAAGTTCTATAGTATTATCTTGAATAATATAATTATGATTATTATTATTAATAATAGTTCCAACTTGCATAAAATTAATACCACTTTTATTAGTAGTATCTATAACAGCAATTTCTTGTGAAGTACTATTTTTAATATTAGTACATCCACAAGAAATATTATCATCTAATTCAGGTATTTCACAACCATTCTTATCATATACTTTAATATCTTTAGTATTTAGTTTACAAGGAAATTGTGCAATTTTATCACTAACTTCAAGTTGTCTATGTTTTTTAATCATAGGCAAACAATTAAGTTGAGATAAAGCATCAATAGTCCAAGCAGCTACTCTAGGAATCCAATCAGATTCACTAATATTAAAATCATTATCAATCTTTCCTATTAATCTTTGGAGAGATAATTGGTTTTTGATGTTCATTTCTAATAAATTTAATATATAAATCTTTATCTAATTTAAGACACATATAAAGTTTTTTACGAATATCTAAAGGAAGTTTTAAAGCATCATCAACATTATTAACTAATTTAAGCCAATCATCATAACCTTGATGTTTAATGCTACTTCCTACATAAACAGCACTTGTAAATCTAAGACTAGAACGACCTTTTATTGTACTTCCAATAATAGGTATTTCATAACAGCAAGCATCATTTCTAAATACTCGTTTATCTTCTGCTTTATATTCAATACCTTTAGCTGCACACCAATCAGCTTCTTCTTTATTCCAAATCTTTTTACCAGCAGCTTTAAGTTCTTGTTCTCTTTTTTTAGTAGCATTAAAATCAAGCATAGGTCGTTGCTTATCAATAACACATCTATTAATACAAAGCCAACCTAAATTACCTTCAAGAACATAACCTGCTCCTTCTTTAATCATCTTTTCATGAACCTTAGTATAAAATACTTTAAGAATATTAGTAAAATCTTTAAGATTAAGTCCTTCTATTTTATTACAAACATCAAGTCCTTCTTCATATTCTTTAAGTTCTTTTTGTTTAGTAGAAAGTTTGACAAGATTATAAAGTTCTCCAGTAAGTTCATAATTATTATTACGATTTAAATATAAGCCTTTAGCCATTTTATTAAACTTACCTGTAGTATATCGTTTATTAACAAATTCATCATAATTCATAAGATTAATATTGAATTTATTTTTATATACATCTAAATTATTTTTAATATCCTCAGTATCAACATTTATTTCAGTTTTGAGTTTATCTATAACTTGAAGAGTATCTTCTTTAATATTAGCATAATCTCGTTTTATACATTTATAATAGGTTTTAATACCTATTGGAGCTTCTTTTATTCCCATGATTTAACCATTAAATTTTACAGTATTTGGAATTTCATTAGTTTCTCTAATTGTATTTAATAAATCTCTTTTATAAATAATATCTTTAATTTGACCAATCATATCTTCACTTAAAAGCCATTCATTATCATCTGTCAAAACTTTCATACCATCAACTTCATTATTCATAAGTTCTATTTCTGTTGGATGTTCAAATACAGATTCAATACAAATATTATTAAGAACAAATGGTTTACCTTCTGGTGGAAATATATAAATATAACCATTTATATAATCATAACAAGGCATATTACAAAGACCAGGAACACTATTTCTAAATCTAGCAGAAGTTTCTTTAATAAAAGGAAATTCTTTATTAGTTCTATAACCTACACTACTAACTCTATCAAATGGTAAATTATTAGTCAATCTTACAGGACGTGGAACTTTTTGTACAGTACGTTTAACTTTATCATGCCAATCATAATTATCTGGAAGTTCTACATCTCCATCTAAAAATTCAGTTAAACTAACTTTAAATCGTTGTGTCAATCCTTTATCAATATAACCATGATTTTCATAACTTCGTCGAATTATTTCACTACGAGTATGAATAATAAGAGTTTTAATATTTTCTCTAAGAGCTTTATTATTAGGCTGTTTAAGAGAATGTGCAAACTCTGATACAAGCATTGCAATACTAGCCATATTATTATTTTTATTATTAAGTTTACTATTACTATATTCTTCTACAGGGGAGCTGATTAACCTAACTTGGATAATCAACTTTGCTTGATACCTACTATATTTTGTGTCTGTAGGTTTTTAATATTTGAGTAAATAGATTAATCATCTATCAATAAATAGCCTCTTATATGCAAAAATAAAATATTAAATTATTTAATATCATTATCTTTATTATAACCAATATTAAATTTATTACAAAGAGGTTTAAATATCCAAGACCAAGAAACAGGTGCAAGAATAATACTATTAAAAATAGTTTTAATATCATTACCTGTAAGATAATAAACAACAGCTACTATAATACTAACAATACCAAATGCTAAACGTTTTTGCCAAGTATTAATATTATAAGATTCAATAGTATTATCCCATCTTTTAATTACAAGATAAGTTAAAATATTTACTACTATACAATAAGTTAAATCAAAACTTTGAATAGTAGTATTAATTGCATTACTAATTGCTTCTTCAAACATATCAATATTAAGTTTAGTTACACTTATAAAAATACAATCTTTACTATTTATATTTTGAGAATTGAATAAAATTAACTATAACATTTAAAAATAAAATAATAGCAATAGTAATAATATAATTATTATCACTATTGCTATTATAATTATTAAGAATATTATTTATTTAAATATATTCTTCCCAATCAATAGGAATGCCTTTTCTACACATATCAGCATACCAACGATTAAATACTATACCATCGTAAGCATCTACATCATCAATAACATCTTTAATATATAATCCAAGATGTTGCTCATCTATAATACTACTATGAAAGAAATCAGCTTTACACATATTAGCTACATAAACATAATCATAAAGCTCATTATTATTTATAGTAATATTATAATTATGAAGAATATTATCTATTTCTTCTTTAGTAAAAGGTTGTAGTTTAATTAGCTCCCCCGTAGAAGAATCTGCATACTTCATTTTACTTATTGCATAATCACATAGTTTATGATTAAAATGTCTACCATTATATTTAAGATAATTAATCATATCTTCAGGTAGAGTATCATATATATCAAGACTATCTCTTTTCATAATAGTATTTTAATTATTAATATCTAGACCATTTAGATTTACGACGAGGTTCTCTTTCATCTTCGTCATAATCTCTATCTCTTCGATATTTATATTCATTACGATATTTATCTTCTCTAAAATCTTTATCTTCTTCACAATGTTCTATACATTCTGCTATATCTTTAATAGTTTCTACAACATTATAAAGTTTATTAAGCATATCATTAGATTTTTCTTCTGTTATAATCATTTTCATAGTATTATAATTTAAATATTAAGAAATTGGAGAAACAACTCTTATAACATTAAGTTGTTTATCAAAATAAACTTGAAATGTAAGAGTATTACTAATATTAGCTACTGTTATTGCTGTACCTGTTGCATCAGTAAGAGGAAGAGTTTGTCCGTTGACTGATATAACAAGTGGTAGAGTAGTTGTTGTTCCACTAGGAATAACAGAGTTAAAATTAATAATAATAATACCTTTTTGACCAAGAAATCGAAAAATATGATTCGGAAGAGTAATGCTGACATTACTCGTATCAATTTTTGGACTAGTAATAACTACTGGTATACCAGCTCTATTACCAATTTGTACGTTTCCATTCATAGCTTCTAAATTATTAAAACCAAAACCCATTATTACAATTACAACCACAATTACCTCCGTAATTTGGCATAACTGTTAAATTAGGATATTGTACAGCAACAGTATTAGGCTGACTAGCTTTAATTGCATTAAGTTCATCAAGAATAGGTTTAAGTTCAGCAGCTCGTTCTGCTCTACTATTAGCAGCTGTAAGTTGAGCAGTAAGAGTATTAATTTTATCTTGTTGAGCATTAGCTTCCATATTAGCAAGTTTATCAATAATAGTCTGAGTCTGACTCTTCATACTATTCTGAATAGCACAAGTTTGCTGAGCAGTTTCATAAGCTACAGAAGAAAAACCTCTTTCAAGTCCTGTATTAACAGTATTAATACCATTAGTAATAGTAGCAGTATTTTGCATATCACGAAGTTGACCATCATAACCCATTTGAGTTACAAGAAGTTTATTATCACAACAACATTGTGCAAATTGCTGAGCAAGACTCATATTACCTTGCTGAATAGCATTAATAACTTGTTGACCTGTAAGACCTACTTGATTACCTACATTGCAAATAGCCTGTTGAACAGAATTGATAGCATTCTTAACAGAATTAATATCACAATTAAGATTAGTAGCTAAATTTCTAATTGCATCACCATTACCATTAATGGCTTGCATTAACATATCACGTTCAGCAGTACTACCTAAATTATCATTTCCATACATACCATTTCTACCCCAAAGAAATAACATAAATATAAGCCAAATCCAATTACCATTGCCAAAACCACCATTGTTCATCATAGCCATAACACTAGCAGGGTCAAAATTATTTCCATGATTACTATTACCATCAGGAAACATAAAAACTTTAGAATCACTCATAACTTTTTAATTAATAAAATTAATAACATTAATTACACACTTTATCTAGATTAAGTATAATACAAAGTTAAGAATGATTTTTAATATAATAAAAAAGATGTCAATTAGATTATTATCTAATTGACATCTAATAATTATTGTAAAACAAAAAGGAATATTTATTTTTTATTTTCTTCTTCTTTTTCTTTTTCTACTTCAATAGTAGCTTCTGCCATAGCTATTCTATAAGCTCTAGAAGTTTTAAAAAGATTATCAGAAAGTTTTTCTAAATATCTAATAGCAGGAATAGTTCTATTAAGAAATTTAGCAGCAGTTGTAATTGAATAACCAGAATGAAGAATAAGACATATTAGAACACATCTTGTCATAACAACATTTTCTACTCTAGTTTTACCAAGAATATCTTCTTTAGTAATAGAATAACTTCCGTCTTTATTAGTAGTAGCACAACATTGTATTGCAATATCTAATAATCTATATAATTCACTTTCTTTGTTATTCATAATACATCATTTAAAGTTTTAATATCACTAGCAAATTCTTTAGCTTCTTTTCTCCATTGTTGCATATCTTCAAATTCTCTTTTAGCTTTATCATTAGTAGGGTCTAAAAGATAATTATTAATAACAGATTGCATAACATTTGATGGATATTTAGCAGTAACTATAGTATTAACTTCTGAATCATAATCATCAATTCCTAATGGCATTTCAATAGAATAATATCTATAAGTATAACACTGCTTAAAATAGTCATCACATTCTATACCTAATTGTTTAGCAAGAGTTTCTAAATCATCATCAGTAAGTTTTTCTTGTTTAAAATTAAGATAAGTTTTACGAAGACCTCTTTCAAGATAATATTGTCTTTTTGATTGAGGTTTTGCTTGATAAGTATATTCAATCATAAGTTTATTATTTATGTGAGCAAATATAACAAATTTAATCTAAATTATAAAACATTAATCAATAATTTTATAATCTCCTTGATAAATAATTCTATTTTCATAATAACCTGGATAAGCATCATGTAAATTGTGCATTTCAAAAGATTGTGTTTCTCTTATTCGTCCTGCTAATGTTTTATTACTATTATTTGATGCACTACATAAATTATAACTCATATTATTATTTGTTTTACTATTTAGTTCTTTAGGCATTATTATATTATTTACTATACTAAATTTTTTAAGATTTAAGGATTGTAAATTATAAGTTAACTCTTTATCTGTTATAATATTTTTAGTACTATAAGTATATATAGGAACATCATTAATGTCTGTAATAGTTATATCAGTACCATTATTATAAGTTTGTATTATATTATCTATATTACATTCGATATTTTGTCTAGGTTGTACTATATTTTCTAATCCTAAGAAAGTATTATAATCATTTTGTATTATATTTATATGAATAGATTGTTTTGCTGCTTTACCAATTGAAGAACTATAAATTGTAGGATTATATACTTTTCTAAAAGTTAACTCATTAAAAGTACCCCAAAAAATAAAAGTAAGAATATCATATACTTCTTTAGTTATAAGTCTAAAACCTTTACCTTTATTTCTAGCAGCATTTCTAGCTGAAAATATACTAAGTCCTCTTCTACTAGTATAAGTACTACTATTAGTTAAATGATTATAACCCATTATACTATGTAATATACCTGTAGTATCTGAGGGATGCGAGATATTAGCTGTTTGTACAATACCATCTATAGTATAAACACTATTATAAGCTGCAATTAATGGTAAATTGTTTAAATAAGTATAATTAGCTTTATAATCTTTACTAAAAGATACTCTATATAAATCTGTTTCTATTTCTTCTATTTTAATATAAAAAGAAGGAAGTTTAATAAATACATCATATTCTAAATTTGAAATATAATTTGTAGCATCTGTACCATCTATAAATGTAGTAATATCATTATCATTTAATTGTTGTAATTTTAAAATATTTGTTTCTTTTTCAAAAAAACCTACATAAGCTTTATTATTATTTTGTATATAATTAATTATATCATTTTGTCCATTATGCCAACCTGTTATTATTATAGTATCATTATTATTATATCTTTGGTCTATATAATAATAATCAGTTTCATACAAAATGGTTTCTCCTGTTCCACTATAATTATTATTTAAAGTACATTTAATAGTAATCTTATTATCAGAATATTTTAAATCATCTTCCCAAAGTTTAGATACAGTAATAGCTCCTGTTTTACTATTTATAGTACAATAATCAGACCAATTTCCATAAGTTTCATCAGAAACTATTTCCCATTTAACAGAAGTAAAATCATTACCTGCTGATGTAATTTTACATTCGGTATTAATACCTAAATCTCGTATTCTATAAGGAACAGAAATACTACAAGTAATGGTTTTAACTTTAGTATAATCTACATATAAAGCATTATCAATATTATCTATATTACCCCATACATTAAGCATTTTAGCTTTAGTATTTCCATCAATAATATCTATAATAGATATAGTACCTGTAATATTACTAGTAGTAGCGTTAAGTAAAATATTAAATAAATCTAAACTTAAATTATTCCAATTAATATTATTAATAGTAACTGTAGTTAAATTTCTAAGACCTTTATTATAAAGATTATTAAAAATATTATAACTATTTTGAATATTAATTAAACTTAAACTATGAAGTTTATCTACTGCATCTATTTCAAAAGTAGTAAGATTTGGTAAATTAGTTAAATTAAGTTCATTAATATTAGAACCTAAATGTAATGTAGTTAAACTATAAGATTCAGGAAGTACTACACTAGTATTACTTGAACCAGCTAAATTAACATCGTTAATTGCAATACATGAATTTAAATCTACTGCACCATTTAAACTAGCTACATTAGTAAGATGCATTTCTTGTAATATAGGAGTATTAAATACTATATTAGCAGGAGTAAATATTTTAGAACTACCATCAGTATTAAATGATGTAAGTCTTTGTGCATTTAATGTAAGTCTAGAAGTAGCAGCAATAGGTATATCAGCAAGAGAACCAATATTACTATAATAATCTACATAACAAAGATAAATGTCTTTATCAGCTGCTCCTTGAATACTAATAGTACAAGATTCACCAGGGAGTAATCTAGTTCTTTCATTATTCATTACAGCTTCTGAACGAATAACTGGATAAATGGCTTGTGCAGCAGTTACAGTAAATTTAATTAAAGCAGCTTTAGGAATACGAAAACTAAATGAACCTTTATAAGGAGCATTAGTATAATCATTAGCTCTACTATAAGAACTAAGATAAATCATTCGTTTAGTCCAATATTGAAGTTCTGCAAGATAATGATTACCTAAACTTTGAGAAAGAGGGTCAGTATCACTTGAATATTTACCATTTTTCATAGCTACAGAAGCATCTTCATAACAAAGTCTAGCTTGTTCATTATAACTACTAGCAGGAAAATAATCACTTACATTAAAGAAATACTTTTGCATAGCAGCAATAGGACTTCCATAAAGAGTAAGCATAGCATTAAGAATACCTTGTACTTTATCTCTAAGTGCTACAGTTCTAGCTTGTTCAAGTAAACAATATCTAACATTAGTTTCAGAATTAAAATAAGTAGCATCACCTGTTTTAGAGAACTTCCCTGTAGAAGAGTTATATCTATCATGTTCTTCAACCCAATAAGGTTTAGCACTTTTACCTACATTATCAAGGTCTCCACTAGTATCATTATCATCAGAATCTGTAGTAATTTTACCATTAATATCAAGTCTTTCATAAGTATTTTTACACCAGTTATCACTAAGTGCTGCAATTTTTCTAAAAGCTTGGTCATAGCAACAATCATCTTCATTATAATAATTACTAGAATTACCAATAGTATTACCATTAGCATAATTATAAAGACGAGCTTCTATAAACTGTGCAGTAATATTTTCAATAGAATCATTTTTATTAATATTTATACCATTCTTGGTATTATACCATGGATTACATTGATCATAAATATTAAGTACAGCATAACCATCAGAAGTAGAGGAATCTTTAGTTATACCTGCATTAACCCAACTACTTGTAATATAATCCCATCTATATAAATCAAACATAGCTGCATTACTATTAGCAGCATAAATCCAATATTGATATTGATTATTAAGATTAACAGCTTTCTTTAACTCATCTATAGTACCTCTAAAACATTTAATCCAAGGAGAATGAAGATAATCATTATTATAAGCTCTTCTAAAAAATTTAATAGTATTACCTCCATTACATTTATAAAAATTAGTAGTATCTGTTGGGTCATTACTATCAAATTCAGTATCTTCAGTTTCTTGCCAAAGATTACTATTTCCTTCTACAGGGGAGAAACCTTTAGGAATTTCATATTCAGTTTTAAGACCTTCATCATAAACATTAGTAGGAGATTTATCTACATCAAGCTGTGCAGCCCAGTTACCACTATTTTTATAAACAAGAGTTTCATTTAATCTATCAGCATCGTCATTACGATTAAGATAATAGAATATTTCATCTTTTATCCAAGGAATAAGTCTCATTGGAAGAGGTTCTCCATTAGCACTTCCTTCAAGACATGTAGCCCATTTTTTATTATTATAATATTCAGATTTAGCATTAAGTCCAAATGTATATTTATCATATTTAGCTGGCCCAAATGTCATTTGAGAACTAAATATAGGATCAGTAGCACCACCTTTAAAAAATAACATTGGAAGTTGAGTTGTACTCTTACGAGTATGTTCATAACCACTTTGCTTATTAGTAGCACTTTCACCTACAACTTCCCAATACAAATCAGAATACATATTACACCAACCAATCTTATGGGTTTGCATACTACTAGCCCAATTAAGTTTAGCTACATGTTTAACTGCTTTAACATCTGTTCTATTAGAATTACCATTAGGATATATCATATAAGCATCGCTACCTATAGCTTCTTCATCAAGAATCCATTTATTTTCATCTTTAGAATCCATGACATATCTTCTAGTATTATCAGTAGGAGACCAACTAATATTCCATTTCCAATAAGTCTTAGAACTAGTTCCTTGACCTTTTTGTTTCATATTAGTAAGTCTTTGACAATATTTAGGAATAGGTTTTTTATTACTATCATAAACAATCATTTCAAGAGTTCCTTTTGGTAATCCTGAATCTTGATTAGCATAAGAAGGAATCCAATGGTCTTCATCAACTTCTATTGCTTTAGTAGGAATACCTCCTGTATCTTCTTCTGTTGTAGTACCAACATACCATCTAAGAGTATTAATACCATTAGCTTTAACCTTATCATATTTAATAAGATTACTTTCAAATATATCATTTTTAGCTCTATAAGCTTTCTTTTCTTCAATAGTATTAAGACTAGCTACATAATTTTGTTCAATATCAGTAGTAGATAATTGATGTTTATAAACTTTAATTTCATAAATATCAATATCAGCACCTTCACTACCAATAGTTATATATTTTGCTTCTTCAGTATTTGCTGTAAAACTTTCACCATCTTCATAAAGAAATTCTCTTTGAATTACATTATTTTGAAAAAATCTAACATAATTTCTACCACGTTCAGCAAGATTACTAACAATATTAATTGTTTCATGTATTCTAACATCTTCTACTCCTTGAATATCTTGAAGTGTAATAGTTTTATTTTTACTAGTACATAAATAAGATTTAAGAGGAAGTTTTTCATAACCATGAATAATACCATTAGAATCTCTAGTACCAATTTGTATAATAGGTAAAGATTCAGCATCATAGCTACGAATATTTCTAATCTTATAATCAATATCTATAGTAACATTGCTACTAGATGTTGAAGGTCTGAAATCAGAAAATACATCATATCCTCTAATAGTAAGTTTTCTACCAGCAGGTATTCTAAGTATTGATACATTATTATCATCTTTAACCCAACCGTCATTATTAAAACCAAAATTTTCAAATGATGATGCAACTACATTATTATTAACTGCATTATATAATATATTTTTAGTAGTTTCATTATTTGAACGAACTCTAGGATTAAGATAAAAATCAGTAGAAAGAAGAGGTACTGGACCATAAGAAACACTAGCATCTATTGTAATAGTTCTAGTAGATAATAGTGTCCATACACTATCAGTACTATTCCAAATATAAAATCTAATATAAGCAGGAAATATTCCTGAATCATCTATTTCAAGTTGACCATTATAATCATATTGTTCTCCTATTTTAATATTATTAAGTTCTTGACTTGTAAGAACTGTATCACCTTTAGCAAATTCAATTTTAATATTTACATAAGTATCAGTAGTAGTTTTAGGTAATATAGCATATTTAAATATAGGAGTAGTATAAACATAAGGTTGAATAGTATTAACAAGATTTTGAATAACTATATTAGTTGTACCAGATTCTCCTGTTTTATAATATACTTCATTTTTAATAATATCTGTTCTAGTAGTAGAATCATCATGAAGACAAATATATGATTCAATAGTATGAACACCATCTGTTAACCAGGTACTATAGTCACTAGGTAAATTATAAATATAAATATTTTCACCAGTATAAGTTTTAGTACCAATATTAACAGTAATAGGATCATAAGTATCAATTTTAATTACTAAATCTTTATTAATACCTCCACCATCAATATAATATTTAAGTCTAAGAGTTTCATATCCAGCTTCAGGTTGTTGCCATGAATAACTACCAGCAGTAGTCAAAGAAAGAGAAGCTTTAGCAACTTGTGATAAAATCTTAGTTCCAACTTTAGTTGTTTCATTACCTGTAGCTCTTACTCTAATTTCATAAGTACCATTACTAAGTTTATCATATAAATTAATAGTAAGAGGATATGATGTAGTTGAATAACTTTGAGTATCTACATTATTAATTTCTTGAATATCAGTCCAAGTACTACCAGAACCTGCAACTCTATAAGAGACAATTACATTTACTTGTTCAAGTGTATCTCTTTTTTCAAGAGTAACAGAATTAGTTTCAACAGATGTAATTCTAACATGAATATCTAAAGCATTATCTTTAGCTACTATAATAGGTTTTTCTTCTTCTTGAATAATTACATTTACAGCAGTCATTAAAGTAGTACTTTCTCTAATCATAAGTTTGGCTTGAACTTTAATCAGTTCAATTTTATTATTATCTTTATCAAAAGCTGCTTTATCTTCTTTAGAAGCAAAACCACATAAAAAATAATAACCATCACTTGCTAAATCATAAAATCCATAAGCAGCAATAGTATTATCTTTAATCCATTTTTGAATATCAAGACCACTAAAAGGTAAATTATCAGAAGTAGCTTCAAAAGGATTAGTTACAGTTCTAATAACATCATTACCATTTTTAATTTCTATATCTTTACCATTACCAGCCCAATCTTGATTAATGCTAGTAAGATTATCTTTAGTTACTTTTTGTGCCATATTAATTACTATTTTTCCAATAATTATTATTACTCCAAAATTTAATATTATTCCAAAAACTAGTATAACAATTAAGTATAGAACTCCAAACAGTTCTTACTCCTCTATAAACAGTAATAATAGTTTTATTACCTTTATAAATACTAGTTACTTCTTTTAGACCTTTATAAAGCATATTTTAATCTTCATAAATATAATAATTAACATCTTCTTTTATAGCCCCTTGATTAACCAAGGCATTAAATTCGTCCTCCGTAAGATATACTGCACTATCGTCGATAGCTTTAAACTTTTCATAAAGAGCATCTGATGAAACAATATGGTCAATATTTCCTTTAGTAGGTTCAGCATCCCAAACTATACCTTGAACTTGAATAACTTTATTATCTATAAGATTTTTAAGTAATCTACCTTGATTTGCAGATAAAGGTTTAATTTTATCTGTAGATTGAAGATTATCTTGAACATCTTTAAGTTCTGTAATTAAATTAGTAAGTTCTTTATTAATTTCATCTTGATGTTGATTTAAACTTTTGTCAAAAGCATCATCAGTATAAATAAGTTTTTTATCTTCTCTACTAGATACTAAAGTATTACTATAACGTTGTTCCATAATTTATTCTTTTTGTTTAACTTTATAAGTACTAGTACCTGCATTTAAAGCATCTGTATGATAATAATATAAATTACCTATAACATTTTTATTTAAATCTACAGGAAAATTACTTTCAGTAAATTCAAGTTCTACATCTGAAACAAACCAAACATATTTATTAGTTTCATCTGGATGTACAGTTATGGTTTCATCTATACTATTAAGCTCTTTTTTAGTTAATACTTCAATATTTACATTAGTATAATCAGAAGTATTTAACCAACCATAATATAAAATATGAGCACTAACTGTAGACATATCTAAAGTTTTAACTACTTCTTTACCATCAATTATCATACTAATTATAACTTTATATGTACCATCAGATTGAATTTCATAAGCACATCTAGGTTCAATATCCTTAAAATCTAATATTTTAATTTTGTCTCTGTTGGCATAAATTTCTAATTGCTTATCAATATACTCTAAAAATAAATTAGCCTTCTTATAGTCCTTTATTGCATAAGCAGCCAAAGCTGATTGAAACAAGTTCCAACAAGTAAATACGTTATGTCCCTTATTAGAACAATTATAATTACAATCATCAATTATATTTTTACCTTCAATACTAAGTAAATATAGAAGTTTATAATAAGTATTAATCCAATCTTTAGGTATTGTAAGATATATTAGATTATTATTTACTATTTGATTATTCATAATATAATAAGATTATTATAAAAACTATTAATAAGTTCCACACTTTCATCACATACTGGAGACAAGTGTCTAACTATATTCGTAAGAATTGTATTATAATTTAATTTAGTTAACTTCTTAGTATTAACTAAATAACCTTGAAAAGTCAAAGTTATAATAGTATTAACACTATTAACTTTAGACCTTTCAAGGCTATCTATAAGTTCATCATTATTCATAAGAACATCTTATTAATGATTAAAAATTTTATTACTTGTATATATAGAATATTCTTCAGATATAATTGTAAGTTTATTATTAAGTTGGCGTATTCTATCTAATGCAGAATTACCATTAAATATAATTTGAAGACATTCTTGTGTAATAGAGTCTATCCATTCTTCTTTTATTTTAGTAGCAACATTAACTGTATCATGTTCATAAGCTGAAAAAATAGAATAAACTTTATAATACTCAGTACTAATAGTTTTATATAAATTTTCTTTAATAGTATCTTTATTGTGTTCAACATTATTGTGAATAATAACATCAATACAATAAGAAATAATACTAGCTTTAAAACTATTAAATGTAGTTGTAATTATATTATTTATTCTATTTACTTCTTTAGTTTCAGCATCTTGAAAAGTCTTATCAAGTACTTGATTAAGTTTAACTACATTTTCACTAATTTGTTTAATAGCATTAGCCATTTCATATAATGGCTTGCTTTTATTTTTAGCTTTAAAATAATCTACAATTTTAATAATAATAGTATAAATAATAAAAACACCACTACTAATTAAAACTGTAATATAAGATGAATTTTTAACTGCATTACTTATAATATTATTTACTGCTTGTAAATCATCCATCTTTAAACAAATTAAGGTTCAAGAGTTTCTTCTCCCTCCCCTGTAGAAGAAATCTTGAACCTTATTAGAAGTAGTTAGTTACTCTCCTGTACTAAGTGCAAGAATCTTATCAAGTTTAGCTACAAGACCTGTAGATGCAGTATCATTTGCAGTATTCTTAGGAACTGCAATATGAACAGTTTGCCAAACTTGTTCATCACGCTGTTTAGCAGCTTCACGACCTACTTTAAATCTAAGAGTATAAACATAATAAGAATCAGTACCAACAGCTTCTGGGAAATTAGGATAAATTTCTTTACCTTCATCAGCAAGATATTCTACACCTTTACCAGCTGCACAAGCAAGAGCTAATTCAGCAATATCAGCAGGCTGACCCATTGATTTCTTATAAGCAGTTGTAACATTAGTTGCTACATTAGAAAGATTATCAACTAATTTTACTTCAAAATCCTGTTCATTTGTGCCTGTAAGAGTTACAGTAGCACCAGATGCAGTAGCCTTAACACCATGAACTGAAATATTAGCATTGATAGCACTAACCAAATTACCTGCTTCTGTAGCAACAGTAGTAGTTTTTGCTACTACATCAGAAGTCCAATTAGACCTTTCGTTAAATACTACTCCTTTCTTAACAATAATTACTGTATATTCTTTACCAACAACAGGAGTTGGAAAAGTAAAAGTAACTACTTTATTAGCTCCTGTAGTAGGAGGTGCTTTACTAACCATCAAAGATTTAATATCTACTTCAGGAATAATAAAAGGTAAAAGATTAGTACCACGACCTAAAGCAATACCAAAATTATTAGTTGGGGCATCTGCTAAAAAAGCAGACATATTATCAAGTTGAAAAAAAGCAATACTACCTTTAGCTAAAGTAGATAAATCAGTAGGCTTAGTAACACCACTATTAATATCTGAATTGCTTACAATTAAAAGCTGTTTCATATTATTTTATTTATTTATTTATTGTTGTTGAGTTTGAGGTTGATAACCATCATTACGATAATTATTTCTCACATTTTCTTGTTGTTGAGCTTGAGCATTAGATTGAGCTGTACTCAAAGCACCACTTACAGAAATACGATATAAATCAACTGCATGCTTTAGAATATCAACGTGCATATATTCAGGTAAATCACAATCAACATTATTACCTCCAACATCTGCAAGATATGCTACTTTAGCAGGTTTTCCAATATAACTAATTCTTAAATTATTAGGAGTTAGATTTTGTGGAAGTTTATCATTTATTATATCATTAATATATAAATGAATTGTACCATTATAAATAACAGCAATAGGAGTTCTTACTCTAGGTTTTAAAATAAAATCATTAAGAGTATCTGCAAGAAAAGCATCATCTATAAGTCTAACAGGAAAATAATTAGTAATTTTATTAGCTTGTGTTTTATAATTTAAAGCTAAATCTACTAAATATAAGTAATCAAAACCTTTTCCGGGTTCAGCATCTATAGAATTTATATTTGCTGTAATATTATAAATAGTATCAATATTACCTTTACTAAATGGTTCATCACCATTATCTGGGTCTGCTATGACTTCACATACTTTATATAAACTTCTAAGAGCATTAATTTGACCAATTTTAGAGTTATCAGTGATAACTCTATCATTGGTCACTCCTATATTTTGTGTAATGATTTGATTAATCGTATCTGTAATACTCGTATTGATTAATAAGTCAATTTGCTCTGGAAGAATAGCTCGAACATTTTGCATACCCATTTGTTGAGCATATTGACGAAACCAAACGTGCATTTCAGTAATAGTCATATCAATATCAATTAAAACATTTTTAATTTATTTTCATAAACAGTACGAATATCTTTATTTGTAGGATTATTAAAATAAGCTACTGCTTCATTAATATTACTACCAATAAATGTACCATCTGCACTACTAATCTGTTGATTATATTCAGCACGAACAAGTTCACCACGAATAATTAAAGTTTCAATAAATGCTTTAGTAATAAGATTCTTATCATTATAATATTTATTAAACTTATCAGGACTAGTATTTACAAAATCCATAATAGTGGCAACCTTTTCACTTCTTTCTTTAAGAAGAGCCTCATTAACATTTCCATTACGAGAAGAAACAATTGCAATATAAACAGCATTAAGCTTTTCTTCAGAACCATTAAGTTCGAGGAAATTACGCATAGCTTTAACTTTTTCTTCAGTAAGTTTCTTCTTCTTTTCAGCTTCTTTAGCTTCATCTTTAATATAAAAACGAAGACTAGTATCTGAATTAATAAGAGCTGTGTCTTTAGCTACATCTTTATAAAGAAGACAATGACGATAAATAATGTATTGTTCTAAATTAAGAGGTCGACCATATTTATACTTTTCAGATTCAAGAGCATTAAGTGCATCAACTCGCTTTTTAATAGCATCTTTAATTGCACTAATATTAGCTCTATCTACTTTAGCATATTCTGCATCAATAGCATCTTCACGTTTCTTAAAATCTAAATAATCCTTCTTAGTATTATAAATAAATGAAATATCAAGATTTGCATCATTATCATTTACTGTAAATTTAATATTACTAAGCCATGCTTTAACACGAGTAATAAATTCAGGATTATTAGGAGAAAGACCTATAAGTGCAGGAAAATATGCTTCGACTTCACCTTTATTAGAAGAAAGAACTCTACAAGATATAATGGAACTACCAATAGTTTCTTTACGTTGTCCAAGAACTTTTAAATTAACTTTACGATAATTAGAATAGTTATGAACAAGACTAATTGTAATAATTCTTTTATCAATATATTCTTTATTCAAATCATTATCATCTTCTTCAAAAGCTGATACCTTAGTAGTAGTATTGTTAACCTTTATTGAATTATCCTTATTAGGTATATTTAAATCCATAGTTTTAATATTTTAATCATTAATTATTAAAGGACACACTTTAACTGGAACATCTTTGTTGCATTATTTACTTGCAAACCATAACTATTCTTAATTTCATAACGAGACATATCAATCTCAGTAGAAATAGAATTAGTAGGAACAGCACCCCATGCAGCAGGAATATCAGTAAGACCTTTTAAAACACCACACTTATAAATTTGATTCTTCTGACGAACTTTACGAACATTACGAACACCTTGATAAGTAGACATATCAATTAAGAATGCCTGATGCGAAGTAATAGGACGACCAGAACGAGGATGAATCATACCATTAGACTTAGCATTTTCTGCAAGAGTACCATGGTCTAAGAAAGGAAGATGCTGAACAGTAATAACATGACCATCAACAGTCTTATAACGACGGAAATATTTACCATAAGAAAGACCACCATTATAATCCTCAATCATCTTATCACCAAGAGGAGTAGCAAAACCTTCACTACGTGCATCATCACGCATAGCTTTATCAAAATCTTCCATAAAGCCCTTACCACCCATCAATACAACTTCCATTGAACCAGTATCAGTGTCTTTATCAAGAACATCACCAATAGTACGTTCAATCTTATTCAAAGTAAGAACTTCACCATAAGTATCATAATTAGATTCTCGACAAATCTGCATCATACCTGCTGTATGAGGAATAGGCTGACCATTATCAGGGTCAATAAGTGAAATTTCACCATTAACATCACGATTATATTCAGCAATCCAAAGTCGTTCTTCATCCATAATACGACAAGTAATATCATGCTGACGCATTTCTTCATTAATCCAAAGATTAGTATGACCACCACCCTTAGTTTGGAACTCATACGTAACCACTACATTAGAAATATTACCAGCAATTTCTTTACTATATCTATGGAACTCAAGCTGACTAGTCATCTTACCCGGCCCTATAACATTAGAACGATTACCCTTAGAATAACTCTCACTGATAGTAGGAGCACTCATTGACCAATACATACCTTGTTTAAGATTGTCAACATCAACATAGGCATTAGGATTAGGATTGGTCAACTTTAACCTATAAAGATAACCACCATGAGCACCTTCACCAAGATCTTTCATAATACGAACCTGAGTAACACCATCAGGAGCAATCAAACCATACTGTTCAATAAGCCAATGAGTTTTAAACTCAACTTCAAATAAAGAACCACCTTTACCAGGAGTAGTATTACTTGAATCAAACCACAGAACATAATCGTTAAACTTCATACGACCCATAGTTTTCCAAGTCCACTGAATAGTATTAATATCAACTACACCAGCACTACCTTGACCTTCAGTTAAAAATGTAAGAGGAAATCTATCATCATCCATACCATAAGTATAAGTAAGAATGTTGTTAATTTCCTCTGGTTTACTAAGCATTAAATGAGCGATAGTTTCTTCATTAGAATAACCACGGTCATCATAATTACCACGAGATACTTCTCTAAGCTTGTACATAATTATATTATTAAAAATTTAAATATTATGAGATTAAAGTATAATATCGTTCATATCAACTTTACCACTTGACTTTTTAACTACTTTGATAGACTTTGCAGTTCTTTGTTCTTTAGATTTAATTTTAAGTTTACGAACATTATCTTCTTTAATTGCCATGTCTACTAAATCTTTATAAGTACCTCCTGTAAACATAAGCCAAGCATCAAGTAATTCACGATTAAGATATTCTTCATCTGTAAGTTTACTTAAATCTCTTTGATATCCAGTAACAATATTACCATCAGCATCTTGTTCTATTGCTTTATTTAGATAATTATAAAAATCATTAGGAGTATAAACTACTTTCTGACCATTAACTTCCTTAGTAAAACTTTCAGGAAGTTTATATCCTGCAATATTTCTGCCTTCGATAACTTTACTAACATTATTCCAATATTCTTGAACTCTAGCTTGTTCCTCTTGTCTTTGTTGAGCAGCTTGAGCTTCAATATTTTGACGAACTTGATTATCTTTTTCAGCTAATGCTGCAAGTTGAGCTTTAGCCTCATCATAAAGACCTCCACTATCTTTAAGATATTTAATATAATTCTCATTAAAACTCTTATTACCAAATTCTTGTGCAGCCATTCTAATGATAGCTTCTTGTTGAATAATATTATCTTTTTCAACTTCAATTCCACTTCTATCAGGTATATCTCCAAAACCTTGAGGACTTCCTGTTAATTGCACATAATCAGTAAATTCTTTAAGAAGAGGATTATCACTAAATAACTTATTAATAGTTGCTTCACGAATATCATTAGATTTCAAATCAATAACTGAATTAACATAAGATTTAATACCTTCAGCATCATTTGTAAATTCTACAGGATTACCTTTATCATCAGTTACTATAACACCTAATGCCTCTTGAATAGAAGTAAGATTAAGTTCATCATTATTTTTATCATCGGCAACATCCATAGAAGCAATCCAAGATTTAACATCTTTAGCTTCTTTAAAAATATTACCTTTATTATCTACAAGATTACCATCTTTATCTACTATATAAGTAGCACCATCAAACTCAATAGTATCACCTTCTGATAGCTCCCCTGTAGAAGAATCTGCATTATCATTTTGATTGTCATTATTATCAGAATGATTGTCAGGTTCTGTAGTAGGAGCTGTAGTAGGTTCTTGATTATTACCATCTTTACCAGTAATATCATCATGTGTTTGTGAACCATCAAGTGCTGTAGCATCTTGTTGTTGATTAGCTGGTTCATCTTTAGGAGCATTAGTGTTTGTATTTACACTTTGATTAGTTCCTTCAAAATCAATATTTTCAAAAGCCATACTTTTAAATTTATTATTATTATTATTATTAATATTTTGATTAATATTAGTTATACAAAAATAGAAATTTTATTATTAGCACACAAAGTAATTATTGTATTTTTATTAATTTCAACACTTCTATGAACACTAATATTTTAATTAAAGCTACTATTAGTTTTAGCATTTTCTCCTTATTATATAGTATCAATTAATCATCTGATTTATATAATAGTCTTTTATCCTTAAACATAAACGAAAACCCACTTTATTTTTGGCCTGTGGGCTTCAAATAAAATGGGTTATTAACTATATCAGTTTGAGAAAAAATACTTATGACAGTAAAATTAAAATATTAAATAATTAACTATTAAGTTTAGCTTTAACTTCAGATGATAAATTAGCTAATGTAATAGTACCATCTGCTATTTTACTTGCTGTTACTGCTTTAGTTCCTAATTTAGCAGTTGTAATACTTCCATCAGGAATAGTAGCAGTAGCTGAACTACTTGAGTTACTTTTAATTTGTTTCTTTAATAAATTATCAATAAATCTTTGTCCCATAATATATTATTTATATATTTATTAAACATTTGCTTTTTCACCTTTCCAGTTTACACCTGCATCATGAAGAAAACCCTCTTCATCAAATTTATAAAAACCATGATAACCTTTATTTATATCATAAATATTAATACCATTAGAATTAAATGTAAAACGGGTATGCTCATCATAATGCTGATTATTATATTCTGATTCAAGTCCTTGTTTACATTCTACAACAAAATCATTATCATTAACATATACTATAGTTTCACTATAATGGTCTTCTATAACAGGCGATTTGATTTGTGCTAATATTATATTTCCATTAGTATCAACATTGTTTTTTTTTTGTACTATTAGTACTAACATTTAAAATAAAATTTTTCATAATTACTTTTATTAAATTAATATTTACTTTTTAAATTATCTAAAGCATAAGTCATTGTTTTATATCCTTTATCTTCTACAAATTGATTATTATAGTTTTTAAGACTATTAATAATTTCTATTGTACCAGGATAAGTACAATAATTCGGATTAAAATTAGTTACCATTATATTTATTATGTTGATTAATAAGTTTTCTTTTATTCATTTTAAGAGTTATACCAAAAGGTCCACGTTTAAATACTTCAACATTAGGATCTTTATCCCAAGCAGCATTTTGTTTAGCACCATTTTGAAATCTTCTTTGAAGTGCTTGATTATATACTCTATGAGGTACATTTAATACTCTAGTATTATCATTGTGTTGTACTATAGTATCTTTATATAATCTACCAATATCTTCTAATGTTATATTTCTAGGCATAATATATTATTTATCATATTTATTCTTATTAGTTTTAGCAATTTTTTCTTTAGATTTCATATCTTCTCGTTTAACTTGTCTATCAGCTGCTTTTGAATAACTATCAGCCATCATTTGTTCACGAGCAAGTTGAATTTTTTGTTGTTCAATATTAGCTTTATTTTGTTCAGCTAATTCTGTAAGTCTATTTTTAGCAGCATTATTATCACTAGCAGTATTATTTAATATGCCCATATCAACATCAACATATTTAAGTTGAAGTTCATATTGATATTTAAGTTGTTCAGTAAGTCTATCTTGTTCACCTTTAGCAGCTATTTCTTTAAGTTTATTCTCAATTTCTTCTTGTTTAATCATCTGCTCCATCTGTTTCATTTGTTCTTCATGCTGTTGTTTAATAGCATTAAATTTAGTAACAGTAGCTTTAATTTGAGAAACATTATCACCTGTAATAGCTGCAAGTGCCATATCTAAATCACCATTTTGAGCAGCACTAAATGCCCATTGACGAAGTTGTTGAATTTTATCAAGTTCTTTAGAATCGTTACGAACTGTAGTAGAATAATCTGAATTAACAAAACTATTAACATCAAGACTTATAAATCTACGTTTACCAAGTTCATCCCAATAAGAAGTATCAAGTCCATCAATATAAGCGAGTTTACAATAATCTAAATCTCGATTATAATCAGCTTTTCTAAATTCATCAAACATTTGAACTAGAATAACCATACCCATACTGGAACGAGCAATAGCTTCTTGTGTAGTAGCAGCTCCAGCAGATTGTGTAATTTCACCATATCGTTGCATATTCATATCTACCATTTCACGAGCTTCTTGTTTAGTAGCTTCTATAAGATTAGTAAGTTCAGTTATATATTGACCCATATTAGCATTAAGTAATCTAATATTAGCCATTTTTTGACTATTTGCATCCTCACTATCATCTACAAGAAGAACACCATCTGCTGCCATTTTATAAATCTTATCTTCAGTATTTGAAGCAATAAGACTTTCAGGAAGAAGAAGAATAAGCATTTTATTTTTAGCAATAATCATTTCTCTATGATAAGCAAAAATATTTCGCATAATCTGATATGGAGTAACAAGTTTAATAATACTAAATTTACCCATCATAGGAAGTACTTCCATAATACCATTATAAGGAAGTTTACCGTTACGATTAAATGCTATAGGTCTTGCTTTAATAGGATAAATAGCAGTATATCTATTACCTATTCTATAACCTTCATAAACTTGTGGTTCATATTCCCATTCAATACTTATATCTCCTTTAGATTTATCAAGTTCGTAATCTTCATCTACTATTTTAGTAGTAGTCATTCCTATTTCATTAACATAAGTAAGAACACCACGTCTAGCTTCACCCCTCCAAACTACATGCCATACTTCATAAAGATTATTATTTCCTTCATAAACACTTACAGGTTCAGATTGAAACAATTTTCTTTCTTCACTAGTAAACTTACTACAAACATCTGGATAAGATTCAAAATATTGATTATAAGAAAGTCTTACAATACCGTTAGGACTAGAATGATGACTATAATATGTTTCAAGAAACTTTTTATCTGTTTCACTAAGATTATTATCAAACATATCAAGAATTTGTTGATAAGACAACATCATTCTTCTAGCAAACATATCATGGTCTTCAACAAAAAAATTGCCATTAGGTATTGGAAAAGCATCAATAACAGGAATAGCTTCTTTAATTATTTTACTTCCTCTAATATCACAATATGAATAACATTCTCCAAGAGAAACAAAATTAAAAAAAGAAGTAAGATATATAAGATTATCTTGAGTCATAGCTCGAATATAATCTAACATATCTTGACCTTGTCTACTTTCATCATCAATATATTTTTCATTAAATTCTTTAATGAACTGTTCAGGGTCTGGCATATTATCTTGTGGATTAACAGTATTAGGGTCTTGACCTTGTTGAACAGCTTGTTGTTGTGCAGCTTGTTGTTGTTTTTGAAGTTCTTGTTGAAATGCTTGTTCAGCTAGTTCCATCATCTTAGCTTTAAGTTTAGCATTCTTATTAGCTACAATATCTGGATTATTAGCACCAACAATAAATTCATGAACACCTTTAAAATATTCTGAAACATAACGTCTAATAATATCTGACATAATATCAAGATTACGCATAGTAGCAGGAAATCTTGTATATTTTTCATTATTACTATTATAAGGATTAAGAGTTTTCTTATAAAAAGAATCAGGAATATCACCTCTTAAAATTCTAAGTTTAGTTTCAGTTTCAGTTCTATCATTAAAACTTAAACCAGCATCTATAACATAATCAATGCAATTAGTATACCATTCTGCTTTAAGTTTATCAGATTTACCTACTCGTTGTTGAGGAAATTGAGCATTATAATTAGGTTGCATTATATTATCAAGTTTAAATTAAAACCAATCTCTATGTAAAATATCTCTAGTATTATTAACTTCTTTAAGTTTTTTACGATGAGCTAATTCTTTAGCTGCTTCTATATCAGTAAGTTTCCATTGAAGTGCTCTAATAATCATTTCAGAAACTCTATCAAAGTTACCTAAACTATTCCATTTTTTAAGTTCAAGAATAGATTGATAATCATATATAGTTTGAAATAAATAAATATCTTCACCTAAATCATTCTTACCAATAACACTATAAAGCATTTCTTTAAGCAGTCGAAGACCTTCAAGTTTTTTAGCCCCATCTCCCATGTTAACACCATAACTACCTACTACTGCTCCTTTAATACTAGTATCCCAAATTTGAACAGGGTCACGCATTAAATATTTAAGAGCTTTCCATTTAGTAAAATTACTTACAGTTTCACCACGGTTAATCTCAACTCCAGTAGTTCCAATACAATTATAATATTTAGCAAGAAGTAAACATACTTTATCAGCTTCTTCTAGTTTTTCAGGTCTTCCATAATAAGCACAAACAAGAGCTGTTTTAAAACCGTTATAAGAACAAGGATTCATCCATACCTTAATACTATTATGAGAATGTTTTAAAGTAATAGCTTTATTTTCCTTATTAACACCTACAGGGTCATAACTAATAGAATACAAACCAGGAGGAATTCCAATTACTTGTTTTCCATCTTTATCAAAATAAGGAACTTTCATTGGATTAAACCATTTACGAATGCATCCGTGAGGATGTTCATGTCCTTTACGAGGAACACCTTCAATCCAATCCCAATAATCTTGATTAAGTTTACCACCTTCAGCTTGTATTCTAGCATTAGTTTTAAATTCTACTTTACCATGATTATCAAATAACCAACCATCAACATAAAATTTAAAACTATTATCTGTTCTAAGTCTTTCTTCCCAAGCTAATAATTCTTCACTACTAAATAAATTTTCAGTAGCACTACTAAAACTTTCAGCGGGCATTAAAGCATATTGTCCAAGATAATTAATATAATCAGCAAAAGTTTTAGCAGTATCTTTTTTCTTTTGTCTTTCTTTATATGCAATTTGAATACCTAATTCTAAATCAGAATTACCATCTTCGTCCATTGCATATCTATCTCCTATTTGTCCTTGAAGTCCCCAACAATAAGGTTTAAAATAACCACATATTTCATTTCTGCAATCTTTATCCCAAACATTTTCAAAAGGCATAAAATTAAATGCTTTAGGAGAATAAAAGTTTTGTTCAAAAACTTGCATATTTCCACTAGTAGCAGTACCCCAACAACAAAGATTACCTGTAACATAACTACCAGTTCTCATTGCAGGTTCAGTAACAGACATAAAATCATCAAAGTTTTCCATAGTAGAAAGCTCCTCTACATTAACTTCAATAGCGTCTTTACCAATAGCACAATCAGGATTATTCATTGCAGATACACTAAATAATGCAGACTGCCAAGATTTAGGAGATACAATACCATTAGGAAGTTTAAAACCTAATCTAAAGTTTTCTTTATCTGTTGAAAGAATACCTCTAACAAAAGGAGTTTTAGTTTCAAAAAATCTTAAATCATTAATAGTAAAATCAGTTAAACCACCTGTAGCAGTAAGAAACTTTTTATCAGCAGCTACATGAATAACAACTTTACGAGGTTCAAGATTTAAAGTATTAGCAGTTTTAGCAGCCATCATATAACTAAAACCACCACGTCTAGTTTTATCAATAATAAAATGAAAACCATTACGTTTAGCAAACTCTAAACAATGCCAAGTCCAAAATTGAGCATCTATAAACTTAGAAAAGTCATAAAACTTAGAACCAACACTAGCTTTATGACTACTTTTAGTACTACGTGTATTAAGCTGTTCCATCATAGTATAATTAAGAAAATTATAATGATTTCCAGTAATACGAATATTTTGTACAACTCCATTTCTTAATAAACAAGGAGCACTAAATCCATATTTACGTCTATACTCTTCTCTTTTTCTTAATTGACGATAAGGAATACTATCTTCTCTAAATGTAGTATAAGTTTTATACTTACGATAAAAATCAGCCATCTCTGTAAAAAGATGAGTATTAATAAACTTATCACCAGGATTTATATTAAGAAGAAAACCTCCACTATCACCTATTAAAAATAAATCATCAGGGTCATCATAACCAGCATCTTTAGCATGTTTATAATTAAATTTATCTTCATTTATATAATTAAGAAAAGGATAATTTTTAATAGTATCCTCGACATTAGTTTCAAGTTTAGCCATACTATTTTATTAATGATATACTAAGTCCAATAATAGCAACAAGAGCAGTAATAAAACCAATTTTAGATTTACGTTTAAGTTTATTATTTGATTTAACTAAACTATTATTCATTACTTTATATTCATTAATAACAATACTATCATTATAAATTATAGTTTTAAGTTTATTATTAATTTGTTTAGTATAATCAAGTTCAATAAGTTTACTATTTACAATACGTAAATCATTATAAGATATATAAGTTGAATCTCGCTCCCCCGTAGAAAAATCTACATTATTCCTTGCCAAGCAATTTATAGAACATCCTAAGAGCACTATCATTATCAACTTTTGTAGCTTTATCCATTTCTTCATCTTTAATACTATCTAATTTATTAATATCTATTACAATATCAACATTCTCTTTTTTCAAACTATCAATCGTATAATTATAATCTTTAGGATTTATAGTAGGATTATATTTAATATGTGTTCCTAAATCAAGTATAATCATTATTTGTATACCTAATATTATAATTGATAATAATAGTACAACTAATAAATATTTATACCAGTTCATCTTCATTTAAAAGAGTATATGTAAAACTATTACCATAAAGTTCACGTTGTTTATCACAAAGTCTAATAAAAGCACTATATTGAGTAGGTTGATTAAATACTTGACAACCAGCAGAATATTTATCTATAGTGTTTCTAGTCCAAGTAGCATTACTTCTATGAATATTAATACCATACATACCATTTTGAATGGTAGTTGGGTCTAAATCATAAATATCATCTTTATTATTATCTCTATAAACTTTAACAGGTTTATTTTGACAAAGAGCTTTATATTTATTTTTATGAAGACCTATATGAAAACATCCTCTATATTGACCAGGAACAAGAATAGCACAGCCTTTATCATTAATAACATTTTGCATATAATAAAGACCTGGTTCAGTAGTAATATTATAAATATTACGTTTATGCCCACATTCAGTATTATAATCTACAATAAGAATATCATCATACATGTTTGTAACTTTATTCTTATTATTTTTACGAACACCAATAATATTCAAATTATAAAAACCTTTATCAAACCAAGCATAACCTTTTGATTCAAATAGTTTTTTAAAATCATAACTAGCACATTTTGTATATAAACTAACTTTCATATCAATTAAATAAATTAAGTTGTTGTTCAGTTTTCACATTATCACTTTTAAGTTTAACAAGTCTATCTTTTAAAATAGCTTCAGCTTCAGCTTTTTTATAATTAATCTTATACCAATGAACAGTTTCTTTTCCATTAGGGTCAATAGGATATTGATTATTTTCATCTCTATAAGGCATACCATAAGCATTCTTTACAAAAGGACTACCTATATGACAAAGACCTAAACCTGTACAAGGAATACCAAGAATAAGTTCAACCATCTTAGCATACATACTTAATTGCATTGTATAATGACTACCATTACAATTAGGAAGATGATTTAAAGGAGGAAGCATAAATTCATCTTTATGAACATATTCATTAGTAAGTTGTGCAGGTTTAGTAGTTTTATCTTTTTTAAAATATCCACTTTCAAATTGAAGACCATTACGATTAGTTTTCCAATCAAGTATTACAAAATCTGTATCACGAATACAAAGAATATCGATAGTTCCACTAATTAAGTAGTCAATAAGATAAGCACCAATTTCAGAATAAATAGTATAACCGTAATCTGTATAATATTGAAATACTCTATATATTTCTGAATATTTATTACCTGTAGACTGTTTAAATGCCTCAACATCAAGAGGCTTAATAGACATATTAGGTATATCAGCAACAGTAACAACCCTACCACTTTTTATATCAGTTAAATATTTAATTGCATTTTTAAACATACTAACATCTTTAATAGCATCTTCAATACCATTATGAGTAGCAGTTCCTCTAGAACAAGCTTCATCTGTTATAGCTTGCCATTGTTTTTCAAGTGTTTTTTCACTAACACCAAGTTCACGACTTTTTTTATGTAACCAATACTTTTTGTCAAACTTAGGAACATAATTATCATGAATAAGAGTAGTAACGGATAAATATCTATTACCATTCGTATCATTATATTTATGACCTTCTTCTTGAAAGTATAAAAAGTTGTTATCATAACGAGTATCTCTCATACTTATTTATTTTAATAGTATTACCACAACAAGGACAAGTTATAAAACCATCATTGTTAATAGTTTCTACTTCATTTTCATTATACCAGACAGATTCAGTACAAATAGGACAACAATCTTTTGGATGAAAAATAATAGTACCTTTAATGTTTATCATAATGCAGTATAACCACCTAATAGATGTATTAATTTAAATTTCATAACTTTCGGCATCCATACTACTAAGTACTGTTTGGCCACCTCTACTAATTTCAGTTTCTTTTTCATACATAAGATTTTGTTTAGCTTCTTCTAGTTTTTTCAACATACTAGGAAGAGCATTAGCTTGGTCATTAACACTTTTCATCATTGCTAGAATATTAGGCAAATCTTCAAGTGTTGGAGATGTTTTAAGTTTTTCATTAAGAAGACTATTAATAGCATCAATACTAAGATTAATATTATGAATACCTTTAAGAATATTTTCAACTACTCTACCAGCTTCAGTAATATTTTCTTCATAATAACGTTTAATTAATCTAAGAACTAATACATCAGGTATATAATCATCTTTAAGACCGGCTTGTTTAATAGCTAATTTAAGAGCTTCTGCATCGCTAAGACCAGCTTGTCTAGCAGGAGATTTAGGGTCTCCTAAATAATAAATAACTATACAATCAGATATATAACCTTTTTTATCTGGAGTTTTATCTCGTCGATAAAGTTCTCTAATATCTAAATCTAAAAGTTGTCTAGTATTAGGAGGTTTAGGCATACCTGTATCGTCAATAGTAATAAGAGTATCTATATTAAGTTTGTTTTTCATTTAAATCTAGTCTATCAATAGGAAAACCATTTTCATCATAATATTGATTAGATTGAGTAATATTCTTACAAGTATAAAGAAGTATATTAGCATAAAGTTCACCTTTTTCTTCAATTAACTTCTTATATAGCTTTTTATTATGAGCAACAGCTAAATATAAAATATATCTATAAATCTTTTCAAATTTAACTTTTGCAGCATTAGCATTAAATACTTGTTTTCTAAATATTACATAACTTTCCTCAGACATTACATCTTTAGCATCAGCAAGAAGATGTTGAGTTTCTTCACTATTATTCTTTTTAATATGAGGAGGAATTCTTATATTACCCATAAATGGAATACTAGCCCAACCTCCATTTTTAATGATTTCATTAGCCTGTTTCTCACAATATTCTACTAATAAAAGAGCAACATCTTTATCAATAATATTTTTATCTATACAATCTAGAATATCTTTTTTACGATAAACAGGTACATTATAACCATTAGGAAATTTAAATATTTCAGCCATAAAACTATTATGTTAATCTTCTACTAGAGGATGACTAGTAAGATTTAACTGACTAGCTCCCCCGTAGAAGATATTACTATTGCAATTTTAATTGTTACTGTTAGCACATACTTTAGTACTAGAATAATAACCTTTAATATTACAAGTAGGAATAATTTTAAATTCAATAAAATAAACTACATCTTCAAACTTTAAAGCTTTTTGATAAAGAGTAGTATCACCATCAGATACTTTTAAAAGATAATTAATAGTATAAGGATTATTAGTACCTGTTACATGATAACCAAGAGCTAAATCACTAGCCGGAACTACAAGAGTGTTTCCAGACATGATACCTTTAATAAAATCATTATCAGTATTACCAGCTTTTACAAACTTAGGAACAACTGCTGTAGTAATACTATTTTTCTTTTTACTACTAGCAGTAAATAAAACATTAGCAATAGTTTCACGATAACATAAACATACAATAGCATGATTATCTGCTACTTCTATATCTTTACAAATAGAAGTAAGAAAATCTCCACTAAGTTCAGTTAATGTTGTTGGAAACTTTACTACTTGTTTACCTGCTTTACCATTTACTTCAAACTGTAACATAATACAATGTTTAATATTAAGTTTATGACTATGTTTATTATCACTACAAATATAAAGTATTAGTAATAAAGTGCCAAGTAAAAAGCTAATAAATGTAAAATTTTAACATTTATTAATAAATTATCTTTTACTTATAACATCAGTTGCAGTATCAGTTTTATCATTTCTTTCACCATCACTTCTACCATGTCTTGGAGCACCAAATTCCTTGCTGCTGAAATGTCTGCTCACTGAGGGGAGAATATATAATGATATATCATCTTCGTGCGCATATACGCACACATACGCACACACATAGGCGTAAATAGAAGATTATTATTAATTATATAATATATAAATTTTATATCTATAGATATAAAATTAAAATATTAAATAAAATAATATAAGATTCACTATTAGCTTTACTATTTCTTTCACTATCACTTTTAGCTTTATCAACATTAGTTGCACTATCACTTCTATCACTTCTTTCACTATTTCTCTTATCATTCTTATCACACTCTACAAGTTTATTAACATCTCTTCTACCATTAATTACAATACAATCTACACTTTCTTTATTATCAGTTCTAATATTACTTAAAACATTATAATTAATTTAATATTTTATTTTAATATAATACTCCAAGTAATAATATAAGTAATAGTATTAATAGTAAAGTGATTTATAATCATACAATTCTTCTACGGGGGAGCTAATAAATCTAATCAAACTAATAGAATTAAAAATAATAGAAAAGATAAACTTAATAAACTTATTGGTAGTATTTGATATAATTTAAGACATATTGATAGTATTTTAAAATTTGTAGAACTTTATAAACTTGAAGATATAGAACTTGGAGCTTTTATAAATAATAAAATTGATAATAATGGAACAAATACTAATAATAAGTTTTATAAACTTATAAATAATATAATAATATAATTATGAGAGAGTGAAAGTAAGAGTAAAAGTAAAAAAGTAAAAAGTAAAAAGTAAAGTAAGAATAAAGATGAGAATGAGGATGATAAAGATAAAGATAAAGATAAAAATAAAGATAAAAAGTATGATGATAAAGATAAGGATAAAAAGTGTAATAGTGAAAGCGTGAGAGTGAGAGTGAGAGTGAGAGTAAAGATGAAGGTGAAAATGAGGATAAGGATAAAAAGTAAAAGATGTAATTGTAAAAGCGTGAGCCTATATACGAGAGACCCCCTGGGTCTGATAACGATTGTCAATACCCCCGTCATGCTCATCTCAATAGTGCAAGATTTGACTTCGTCAAATTGTTCATTCTCAATAATACAAGTTTTGGCAATAGAAAGTCTGTTGCTAGAGTTCATGTAACTCTTGTTCCCAATAACCATAAAAATTCTACAACAATGGGAAAAACAGCAAACAATGCGAGTGTGAAGGCAGTGAAGAACGTGACTGAGACCATCGTGGCCACAGTACAGTCAGTGACTCTTTTCGACGAAGAGTTTGGAGGCAAGCTCCATGTCATCATTGATAAGAAGCTGAAAGGCTTCGTTCGTAAAGATGACGGCACTTTTGCTAATGGTGAGGTTGACTTCATTAACCTCAACACTAAAGCTGCTACTGCACAACTTTGTGCAGTGAATGATGACATTGCCACATTTCGTGGTATCAAGTCTCATGCTTTCAATCAGGCTCGTTGGAGTACACTACTTCGTGGTGCTACAATCACCTTCAATTACACACTGCATAGTGCAGGTGAAGTTCTTGAAGGTGCTGAGGATGCACTTGAGCATGATGTTTACATTGTAGACATCATCAAGTGTAGTCTAACACAACGCAGTCTGGACTTGATTGACAAGGTTGTCATGGCAGCCATGCTCGAAGACTGATTCAAGGAGGATAGTGGGCTTAGTGCTCACTATCCTCTTTCATCACTAAAACATGAAACAATGATTAAATTTGTTGTCAGTCTACAAGGAGCAGATGTTTTTCACGGAGTGTCAATCATCTGTACAGATTTTGTATTAGATAATCAAGATGAACTTTATAGTTATCTTGAATCTAACTACAATCTCAGATTCGAGAAACTCACCAAGCACTATTGCTGTAATCAGTATTATAGTGCTCGTTTAGAGTATGGTGATAATCGAGATATTATGCTTATTGCAGAATATGTACCACCATTTGATACTGTGCTCTAATCTTGATTATTTAAGTTGATTGATGTAATATTTTAATTAGTATTGCATCAATCAACTTAAATAATTCTGCTCATCTCAATAGAGCAAGTGCTCATCTCAATAATACAAGTCCTGCTCGTCTCAATAATGCAAGTTTTGGCAATATCAAACATTTGTCAAACTCCAAGTAAGAGTTCGATATTTGTATATTGTCCTAATATTAGTGTTCAAATAAGACTTCCACTAATATTTAGTATTAAAAGTTTTATAAACAATCTCCAACAACTTAAACATTATAATCATGGAGACAAAGAAAGTAATTGATGCCCTTCTTAAAGAAGGTGCCAAACGTGTGAACAATATTAAAATTCGTAACGTGACTATTAGTCATGAAGAGAACTACACTCGTATTGGTCTTAGTACCGATACTGAGGTTGATGGATATGTTCAAGATGAGAATGGAATTTACAATCCTGCTAAGACTACTTTAGTATTCGTAAGTAGTTTTAGTATTAGTTCTCAATTCAAGGATGATGATAATACAGCTTTTGCTGCTAATCATATCGTTGAACATCCAGAAGCTCTTCAAGTACTTTTGTCAAGAGCTACATTTGATGTCATTCAAGAACCTGTAGCTGCAGGTCAAGTTTGGCATAATCCATGGTCTGATAATGATGGTGATGGTAAAACGTATGACCATGATGTGATTATTAATCATATCGTGAATATACGTTTAAGTCCTATTGGACTAAAGATGCTTGAAGCATTAGCAATGAAGTTGTTGCTAGGCTAAATTTAGATAATATTAGAGTATTTGGTACAATGTTTTATAATGTTGTACTAAGTACTCTAACAATAATCAAAACAATAAGATATGACTATGCGAGAAAGAAAGCACACAACGTTATACCACGTACAAGGTACAGTAGTGAGTAACAAGCAGTTTGGTATCATTTTTCGTAATGCTGCTCGTGCTAAGTTCGAGTCTGAAAGACTTATTAATTTAGGTCTTGAGGGCAAGTTTGTTGTAAAAGATGGTGATATTTATATCACTGATACAACAAATGTTTCTTTAGGTTATGTTATTGATAAACCTGAAGAAATTGGTGTTAGTGTTGAACTATAACACTATTTTCCCACTTAAATAAAACTATTGTAATGAGAGTAGAACTCATAGTGGGAACAATAAAATAGATGAAGATATGGACGATTTGAAATTTTGTTTGCTTTTAGTAATAGAAGCAATAATCACTTTTGGAATAATGGAAGTGATTTACCTTGTTAGATAAATATTCTAATAAGTGTTGAAGAACCTGAAAGATATGGTAGGAGTATAGAAATAAGAGGAAGTGTAAGTGGTACTATCTCTCAATCTCACTTTTCTGTTAATTCTAATTCTCCTACTCATAATCTCAAACTCATTGAAGTTGTTTTTACAACTGATAAATATCATACTAATAATAATACTAATTAGTATAGTAATAATACATATTATAGCTATTATAAATAGTAATATCATTATTAAATAAGAACATTATGGAATATTACGTAAATATTAAAATAGAAAATAGTTTTGAAGGAACTGGATTCTTTGGAGAAAAGTTTAGTTCTTATGAAGAATTTCTAGAAATTGCAAACTCTTATTTAAAAAAAAGTAAGGGTGAAATTATGCAATTTAGTTTTCATACAGGAAGCATAATTGATAATATTAAGACTAAAGGAAATGCTTTAGCAGCAAAAGGTCAAAATATTAATCTTCTTGCTTTAGCAGCTTCTCTTTCTAAAGATAGACTTTCCAAGTATAAGATATATTATCGTTCAGGACATTGGATAAAAAATGGAATAGAGTTCAAATTTATCTTAGAGAGAGATGGAGAACTTACAATTTTGCTTCAATCAAAATTATCAGATGTTATTAGAGAGATTTTAAAGATAGATTTTTAATATAATATCTAAGAAACAGAAACACCTAAGCAAGTGTATAAACTGCTTATTAATACAAGTGTGCTTTTTTATTATTATAATGGATATGGTACTTCATATAGAAACTATAATAATAATAATGTTGAAAAAAGTATTGTAAGAAGATACCTTACATAAATAAGCGTATAAACTAGTGCTTATACTTTTGAATAATGGCTTAAACAGACTATAAGAGAAACTATTCAAGAGTTAGATACTATTATTTAGTCTAATAATAGTCGTCATCCAGGAGACGTTAAAATTTACACTGATGAGACTGGACGAAATACAGAGAGAAACTATTAATATGATTAATAATGGCTCTGTATCTGTGAACTATTAAAATAAATAAGTATAAGTAAATAACAAAAGTATGAAACAAATTAGATTTTCAAGAGTTGAAGCATTTAGATTTGAGAATGGTATAGCTATTTTTAAATTTAATGATGATACAGTAGCTAGAAATGCTGCTGCAAAAATTTTACAGCAAGTAGATGTTACTGTATATCGTATTAATGCTACAGTTCAGATTACTATTGGCTTTAATTGTAACATTGAAGTCAATGAAGAAGGATATTTTATAACTTTTAGATAATATCCTAATACTCCACTTAAATAAAACTATTGTACTGAGGTTAGAACTCAGAGTGGAGACTTAGAATTTTTATGGTTTTTAATATTATGGTTCGTGAGAATAATAATATTCCTCATATTAATAGTTCAGAGTATATAAGAACTATTCTTTTCATTAACTTAAAGAGTGCATAAATGAAATAGTAATTGAAACTCTTAAACTTGATTGTAACTTATATTATAAGTGATACAATTCATGATAATTAAGTTATCCTTGATGGGTTTATAGATTATCAATTCTTTAACAATTAAAATTTACAAGTATGAAAACAATTAGATTTAGAAGAGTTGAAAGTTGTAGCATGGTTAATAGCTCACTTGACATTAAATTTGCTAATAATACTTTAGCAAGAAAAGCTGTCATCAATATTTTAAGTAATGTTGATGTAACTGTTGTCAAAATTCAAAATATAGTAACAATTTGTGATACTGATATTACAGATATATATTCTAATGAATATGGTTTGTTTATAGTATTCAAATAATACTATTAGTCCTAGTAAATAAAACTATTGTAACAAGGTTAGAAATTGTCTAGGACACATTGATAGTTTAAATAATAAAACTATTATTAATATTAAAACTATGAAACAATTAGGTTATTACTTAGATGCTTTTTTTAAAGCAGAAACTCAAGGTCAACAAGAACTTGCTTGGAGTATTATTGTTGATATTGTAAATCCTGTTAATATAGGTATTCAACATTAAGTTGAATGGGGACATTAGTTTAATAGAGCAAAACCTACTATTGTAGATACAGGTTTGAATCCTGTATGTCTCCCTAGAATTAATCAACTTTATAAACATTTAAATAATACAACTATGGAACAAATTAGTAACAAATCAAGACTTGTAAATCGTGCTACTGTAAGATTTATTAATTTTAAACTTAAAAAAGTACTTAATAGCATTAATAAAGATATTGATTATCTTATTAGTGGACGAGCTGCTAATCTTATTAATAATTTTAATGCTTGTTATTTACCTATTAATGTTATTAATATCAAAATAGTAGAAAACGATGAAGATAAATTACTTAAATCATTAAAAAATAAAAATAATGTTCGTGTTAATAATTTATATCCTTTTATAGTAATATTACAATATGATAGTTTTTATATTAGATTTGATAGTATTAGTAAAGATGAATTAGTTAATACTGAATATGAACAATTTGATGATAATCTTTTTATTGAATGTAAATAATATAAACTTATAATTATAAATAATATGAATGCAAATACATTAGGTAAAATTATTATTGGTAGCATTATTTTTATTGCTTCAATAGCAGCTTGTAATGCACAAGAATTTAAAGCTCCTAGTAAAAATAAAGTAACATTTACTGATACTACTACAACATATACTTATCGAACAACAGATAATGTATATAAAGTTTATAAATCTCGTAATGGTGCTTATTATATTTGGAAACTATCTAAAAAAAGTGGTAAACTTTATAAAAATTATCTTCCTAAAGAAGTTCAAATAAAAATGGGTAGAAAATATTCTAAGTAATATTTAAAAGAGTATTAGTAATAGTAATATTATTAATACTCTTACTCATCTATATTCTTCTACAGGGGAGTTCATCAATCTAACAATAAAACTATTAAAAATAAAAATATTATGAATAATCAACTTATTAATTTTCTTTTTGAACATAGTGATAATGCCAGTAAAGTTAAAAATTTAGTTATTACTTCTTTTATTAATAGTAATCCCTATAATCAAGATAAAATCGAACAACAGTTAATTAAACTATTAACTAATAAGTTAGATGATGTTTTATTAACTATTGAAGATTTTGATATTGATAAGATTAAAGAATATATACAAAATAATAATGATTTTGTATTTAAAGAGATTAAAAATATAGTTGTTGATAATATTCTTAATAATTTATATTATACTGTTATATATCATCCTTATAAATATATAAAAGATGGTGATGATAAAAATACAAAAGATTATAAATATTATAAAGATGAAACATATAAAAATAAAGTAATTTCAGAAGATGATACATTAGAAAGTAATGGTTATATTGATTATAATTATAATTCTAAATTTTTAATTAAACATAAAGTATTATAAATAAATAGTTCAAAATAGCTCCCCTGTAGAAGATATGTATTATATTTGCACTTATCTAATAAATAATAATATGAATGACTATTTTGATGATATTGCTGTAAATATTGATACTGATTGTTTATCATCTGATTTTGATAGTTATGACCTTTATGGTGAAAAACTTGAAGAATCAGATGATAATTATGGTAATAATATTAAATTTGAATAACTTTTAAATTTTATAATTATGAGTACAAGTAATAATAGTCTTATAAAAAAGACTAAAACAGAGTTAGTTAATATTATACTTAGAAAAGATGAAAAAGAAAAAGAATTATTATCTCAAATAAGTATTGATAAAACTAAAGATACAGATATTCTTCAACTTAAAGATAAAATTAATAAACTTAAAGATGAATTAGATAATAAAAAAATAACTAATGAACGTCTTGGAGCAACTATTGTATCTTGTGAACAAAATATTGAAGATTTAAATAATCGACTTAATGCACAAGAATCTGAATTAAGAAAAGCTCATAAAGATATTTATGATTTTGAAAAAGAAATTGAAGATTATCAAAAAGGTTGTGATAATTGTGTAACTCAAACACAAATTAAAGTTGAAAATCTTTATAGATATAAATGTTATAGTTTGATAGTAACAATTTTATTTATCATAGCGATGGTAAAAATAGTTTTCTTCTAACTTATGTGTTTACAATTTAAATAGTTATATTACTAATAATTGTGAAATTTTTAGTAATAGGTTTAAGATTTTTCATTTTATTGATTTTAGAGATAGTAGTTGTGAAACTATACTATCTCTTTTTAATACTCTTAATATTATGAATGAACTTGATGATTATTTTAATAATATGAGTGATGATGAAATTGAAGAATATGGTAAAGAGTGTGATGCAGATATGTTACTTAGTACATTGGAGTATCATTATGATATGGACTAATAGAAAATAAGCATACATATAGATTTTTCAATCTCTACTCATTTCAAATATACTTTGTGAATAGTTAATTAGCTCTTTAATAAGAAAGGCTTATATACAAAATTAAAATATTAAATAAATTATGTGGTTAAAAGAAAGTGATAGACCAAAACATCTTTTATATGCTATACCTTGTGGTTTTATAGGTAGTATATTATTTGTTTTAGGATTAGCTCTTGGAATGGAGTTTAAAGATAAAAAATATGGTGGTAAGTTTGATTGGCTTGATATAGCTGCTACTTGTATTGGAGGTGTTATTGGACAAATAATTCAATCTGTATTTATTTATGGTATTATTACAGAAAATAATGTTATATCCTTTACTATTGTTGTACTTGCTATTGTAACAGTTTTTGTAAGTGGTATTTTATATATGATTTCTGATTAATAATATGGTAAGCCTACATGGTGGAATTGGTAGACACAATGGACTTAAAATCCATTATCTTATAAGATGTGCAGGTTCGAGTCCTGTTGTAGGTACTATTTAAAATAATGTGTTTCATAGTTGATAAACTTTAATTGTTATTTGGTTTATTGTATATGATATTACGGTTTGTGAAAATAGTAATATCAATTCTTCTCTTAGCTCAGTAGGTAGAGCAATACACTTTTAATGTATGGGTCACGAGTTCGAGCCTCGTAGAGAAGACAAAACTCTATTTAGAGTTATTATTTATAAACTTAATATTAATTTTTAAATTTGTTGTAAAATGGCTAAAAGACATGATGAAAACAAAGATTTGATTAGTGTATCACGTATTGGACGTATTAATTATGGTGATAAAACTATTAAAATTAATAAGTCTTCTATTGTAGGTATTAGACTTTTAGGTAAACTTGATTATCTTACTAAATATTGTGGTTGGCATCTTGTTTGGGATAATACAATATTTATTTCAACAGGACGTAATAACAATGATGATAATGATAAGCCTAAAGCAAGAGTAGCTAAAAAAGCTAATAAACAACCTAAGCTTAGTGATAAAACTAATAAAAAGAAAAAGTAATGAAAAGTTACAATGGGTTTACTATTAATATAGCAAAAAGTAGTAAACGATATAAAAGAGAACAAGCTCTAACAAAAGTTAGTAGATTGTGTAAAGGTATAGTTGTAAGAGAAGATGGGGAATTTAAATGTAGAGTTAGTCTACTTGATGACCCAAACAATCCTTCTTTTGTAACTATACCTTTTACTTTTGATAGTTATGACCTAGAAAATAGAGAATTAGTTTTTGAAAAAAATAGAACTAATAAAGGTAGATATATTTGTCATATAAGAGATAAATATAAAGCTAGAAGTTTTCCAGGAAGTAAAGAACATTTTATTCCTTTTTATAATAATGTTGTAGTTGTTGGTAACATTGTGAGAGCTGCTAAACGTTTACATTTTTGTTTTAAAGATGTATTAGCTTTTAGTCCAACATCAAATCCTATTAAAGATTATAATATTGATGAATCAAAACCGTTGTTTAAATGAAAATATTACTTTCAGTACAGCAAATGGTAAAACAGCAATTAGTACATTAAATTTTACTAATGACCAAAGTAAAGCCTATAATGAACTTATAGGCTTTATTAATGCTCCTTATAATAAAAATGATTATAAAAGAGCCTTAATTGGTGCTGCTGGAACAGGTAAGACTTATTTAGTAAAAGCTCTTATTCAAAATAGTAATATGAGTTATTCTACTATAGGTTTAGCTGCTCCTACACATAAAGCTTGTAGAGTTCTTAGTGAAAGTATTAATATTAGAAATGTAAAAGTTAATACATTACAATCTGATTTAGGTCTTAGACTTAATTTTGATGTTGAAAAGTTTGATATTAATAATCCTCCTTTTGACCCAAAAGGTAATATTAAAATAGGAGAATATAAACTTTATATAGTTGATGAATCTTCTATGATTAATAAAGGTCTTTATACTTTTTTAGAAAGATTATGTAAAGAAAAACAATGTAAAATTATTTATATTGGAGATGATAGTCAATTAGCACCTGTAGGTGAAACTTATTCAAGTACTTTTACTAATATTAAAATTTCTAAACTTTCTGAAATTGTAAGACAAGGTGAAGATAATCCTGTTAGTTATCTTCTTGATTTATTAAGATATGATATTAAACATAAAACTTATTCTTTTTTAAATTATATATGTAAATATCCATCTAAAGTAAATGAAGATTATACTAAAGGTTATTCTGTTTGTAATACAAAAACTTTTAATAATATAATTTATAATAATTTTAATGATAGTCAAATAACTAGTAATATCGATTATGCTAGAATTATTGCGTTTACTAATAACAGAGTTTCATATTGGAATAAAATTGTTAGAAATGCAATAATTAAAGACGCAGATAAATCTATTATTACAAAAAATGATTTAATTCTTAGTTATAGTACTCTTGTTGATAAATTTAATGATTGTATTATTAAAAATTCTGAAGAATATATTCTTAAAGATGTTGTAAACTATATTCATCCTAAATATAATATTAAAGGATTTATGGTAAGATTTACTGCTATTCATGGTGGTGATAATACTACTCCTTTATTTATTGTAGACCATAAAGATAAATTTAGTATTGCAACTTATGTAAAAATATCTAGAGAATTTATTAATGCTGCTAAAACTGCTAGTGGTAAAACTGTATCTGCTAGATGGAAAGAATATTATTCTTTTAAAGAATCTTGTTTGTTACTTACTAATATTATTAATAATCAAAATAAAATTGAATTTAGTAGAGACCTAGATTATGGTTTTGCATTAACTGCTCATAAAAGTCAAGGAAGTACTTTTGATACAGTATTTGTAGATGTAAATGATATAATTTATGATAAATATGGAAATCCTTATACTAATGTAGAAGAAGTTAATCGTAGACTTTATGTAGCTTGTAGTCGTTGTAAAAATAAACTTTATTTATATTATGGAAACTAATAAAAAACATAAAACTTATAAAAAACCTAAACCTTTAGATACCACTAAAACTTATAAATGTTCTAAATGTAGTGCACATCTTCCACTTTATATGTTTCATGTATATGCTAATGGAACTAGAAGAAGATCAGTATGTAAACGTTGTTTAGGGGAAGATTGTTCTAAAGATGAACGTTTTGCTAATTTTAGTTCTAGAGATTTAATTCTTGAATTAAGAGCTAGAGGATATATCGGTAAATTACAATTAAAAAGAGTAATTATTGATAATGTTGATATTTAATTAATGGATGTTTGTAAAGAATGTCCAATGAGACTTTTTAATACTAAGCATTATAATTTACAAGGTATTGGTAATCCTTATTTAGGTAAATGTATTGTAATACCTAATGTAGATTATAATGCTTATAAAAAAGGTAATATTGGATATAGTAATCAAGTAGAGATTATTAAGTCTGTTATTTCTTCTACGGGGGAGGTAACAGACTTATATATTTTACCTTTTATTCGCTGTAATGAAACTATTGCTTGTGAACTTAATAATGATATTTATAATAGATGTTTATATCATTTTAATAATGATATAAATAAATATCAATTTAAACATATATTATTATTAGGTGATGCAGGTAGAAGATTTCTTAATTGTGATATAAAAGATAATCTTAATAATCTTTGTATTTCCCATAATGGTAGAATTTATTCTATTAATTATTCTCCTCTTGTTAAATATACTGATAATAATAAATTTGAAGTATTTAAAACTTATCTTAGAAAATGGTATAATAGTATTACTTATAATGATTTTACACAATATAATATTCTTAGACTATGATACATAGTATAGCTTATGATGTAGAAATATTTCCAAATTTATTTAGTATTACTTTTATTGATTTACAAAATTATCTTAATACTTTTAAAGATTGTGTAGATGATAAAGGTAAACCTAAACCATTAACTGAATGTTTATCTGTTGCTAATATTAAACAAAGACTTGATAAAGTTAAAAATAAAATTTTTTATATTAGTGATACAGATGATAATCAATTATTAGAACTTGTTAGTTATATTAATCAAATGGTAGCACATTATGAAACTAAAGCTACTGATGATGGTATGATTGTACAAGTACCTGTTAGATATGATTTATTTGGTTTTAATAATCAAAGTTATGATGATTTAATGATTAAAGGTTTTATGATGTATTTTAATCATTTTGATACTACTAAAGAATTAATTAAATATCTTTATGAACTTAGTAAAAAAATTATTAGTCTTCAAAATGATAAAGATGCTTTTTATAATGATAAAACTATAGAACTTTTAAAAAATTATCGTCTTCCATATCAAACTATTGATTTACAAAAAGTTTATGGTCTTAATTCTGCTGGAGTAAATGTAGATAAAGATACAGGTGAACGAATCAAATTTGGTAAATCTCTTAAACAAACTTCTATTAATCTTAAATGGCATGAATTACTTGATTTTACACTTCCTTCTATAGATGAAGAAGAAGCTAATGCTTATTGGTATAAAAAAGATAATTATCGTGGTATGCCTATTGAACAACTTAATCTTCTTATTACAAATGATTTTGATAGATATGTTCTACCAAAATATATAGAACCTATGTTATATTATAATAAGAATGATGTTTTTCTTTGTTGTGAAATAGTTAGACAAAAACCTGATGAAGTAAAACTTAGATATAGTATTACTCATGCTTTTGGAGTTAATGTTTTATGTAGTGCTAGAGCAAATATTGCAGATAAACTTACAGTTAAATTTTATTCTGATATGAGTGGTCTGCATAAAGACCAATTTATAAAAGAACGTACTAATAGAACTAAACTTAGTTTTAAAAAGATTATTTTCCCACATATTAAATTTAAAACTAAACAACTTCAAGATTTTCTTGATGATATTAAGAATGTAGTAATATATCATACTAATAAATCAGCTTTTGAACGTACTATTGATTTTTATGGTACTAAATATACAATAGCTACAGGTGGCATACATAGTCAAGACCCACCTAGAGTATGTAAGTCTGATGATAAATATATTTATTTACATCATGATTATACTAGTTATTATCCTAGTATTATGATTAGTTATAATATTGCACCTAAACATCTTAATAAAACTGTATTTGTTAAAATGATTAGTTTTCTTAAAGAAACTCGTGTAAAATGTAAACATACTAAAGATAGTGAAGGTTATATAATGGAAGGAGTACCTAATAAAATAGGTGCAGAAGCTCTTAAAATTGTTATTAATAGTATATATGGTAAACTTGGAAGTGAACTTTTCTTTCTTTATGATAGATTTGCTCAAATGCAAGTTACTATTAATGGTCAATTAATGACAATGACTCTTATTGAAGAACTTGAACTTAATGGTATTCATGTTATTTCAGCTAATACTGATGGTATTGTTATTAAACTTCCTAAAGATAAATTTGAAGTTTATAAAGATATTACAGATAGATGGAATAAATTTAATAAAATGGGAGCTGATTATGAAGAATATAAAGAAATTGTTAGTAGAGACATAAATAATTATTTTGATATTCAAACAGATAATAGTATTGAATTTAAAGGAGCATTAGACCCTAAACAATATATTAAAGATTTAAAAAAAGGTTATGATATGCCTATTGTTGCTAAAGCTGTTTTTGAATATTTTGTAAATAATACTCCAATAATGGAAACTTTACATAATCATACTGATATTCTTGATTTTTGTAAAACTCAAAATGTTGGTAAACAATTTGATGTTGTTTATGACAAAGTAGAAAATGGTAAACTTAAAACTATTGTATCACAACGTCATGTAAGATTTTATGTTTCTACTAAAGGAATTATTATAACTAAAAGACAAAAAACTACTTTACAACGTAGTAAACTTGCTGGTGGAAAACCTGTTATAATTCTTAATTCTTTAGATGATAAACCTATAGAAGAAAGAAATATTAATTATAAATATTACTATGATGAATGTTATAAAATTATAGACCCTATTAAATTAGGTATTTCATCTAATCTTAAAGCTAATAGTATTAAAAGTACTAAAAGTGGTAAGAGTCTTATTAAAAAATATTCTCATAGTTATAATACTTTATTTGATAATGATGATACATTTAAATAAAAAGATATGAACTTACATAATTTATTTGATAAAGCTATCGAACGATGGAGACAAAATAAAGGTGTAGGAAGTGCTATTATACCAAATACTATTAATGATAAATATCTTATATCTGGTATATTAAATAGAATATATCAAAATTCTAATAGTTGTAAAACTCTAATATGTACTTTTAGTTTTGATGAAAGAATTAGTATTATGGAGTTTTTAACTCATCAAGAAGATGAAGATATTAATAATAAATTTAAAGATTTATTTAAAAGTAAACATATTAGTATTGTAACACAAGATTTTATTATTAAACATCCTGTTAGTATTCCTACTTTATTTATTGCTTATCATATTACTAGTCCTTTTAAACATTTAAGATGTTTTTATGAAAGTAGTAAATTTAAACTTACTATTCTTAATAAATTTCTTAAAAATAAAGAAGATAATATTGAACTTTATAAACTTTGTCCACTTTTAGATGAATTTAAAGCTAATGAATTAGAGTTAGTTCGATTGAGCACCCCCGTAGAAGAAACTAGAATTGGTGTAACTATTGAACCAAATTCTGAAGATGCTAAACTTCTTGAATATTATAATAATTATATTTCTACTAGTATTGCTATTTTTGGTGGATTTGATAAAATTGATGAAGCCAGAATAGGTAATACAAAACTTAATATAAGTGCAATTCAAATTTGTAATCAACTTGCTAAAGAAAATGGATGGAATGAACATCTTGATATGTCTAGTTCATTTAATATGCAACTTGATAATCTTTATAATCCTAGTAATATAAAAGAAAGAGCTTCTAAAACTTATGAAATTATTCATAATAGAGCAATTCTTTTATCAGATTATAAACTTAAACTTGGAAGTATTTATAATATAGTTAAAGAAAATAAAAATAAAAATATTCTTATTATAAATAAAAGAAGTGATTTTGCAAATAATGTTACAGATTATATTAATAAACAAGAAGGAAAAATAATATGTGGTAATTATCATGATAAAATTGAACCTGCTTATGCTGTAGATATTAATGGTCAACTTTTAACTTATAAAAATGGAGAACACAAAGGTGAACCTAAAATATTAAAAGCACAAGCTCAACGAACTAATAATGAATTATTGTTTAATAAAGGTGTTATTAATGTACTTAGTACAGGTAATGCACCTGATAAAAAACTTAGAGGCAATGTAGATATTGTTATTATAACTTCTCCTCAATGTGGAGATATAAAAAATTATTTGTATCGTTTATCTAATATAAGGTATTTAAATAATAAAATAGTATTATATACTATATATTGTAAAAGCACAACAGAAGAAAAATTGTTAGATAATAAAGATATAGATAAAAATCATGTAATAGTAGAAAAAGATAATTTTAGTGAAAATAATTTTGATTTTAGTGTTGCAGATTAAAAAGAAAGTATTATATTTGTAACAGATAATCGAAACAAAGTTCTTTGAAATAATGGACAAGCAAAATGAAGTAACTAATAGTGGTAGTAGTCGTACATTGGCTACAAGACATTATGATTCCTCTACTAATCTTCGTGTTCTAGACCTTCTTGATGAAAAGCAACTTGCTAGTGCTGAGATTTTTCTTAAAAAGTATATGGCAAGTGAAAAAGGAGGTATTAAAAGTGTAGCTGATGGTTTAGCTATTCTTACTAGAGCACAAGACCTTAGATTACCATTTAGTACTTGCGTTGAACATATACATGTTATTAATGGTAAGACTGGCGTAGATATTCATATTATAAAGTCGTTATTACTAAGGGCAGGAGTAGTTTGGAAATGTACTAAAGATTATACTCCTCAGTATCAGTATACTGATGGTAATACGATTTATAATGAAACACAACTTCCTCAATATTGTGTTAAATGTCGTACTGCTAAAGAAGCTGAGGAAAAAACAAATGATGAAACTGTAGGAGTTTATCCTGTTAAATGGTATGCTGATTTAAAAGGTAATACTTATAATGAGTTTCAAATAAATGATAAATGTGTTAAATGTATCAATAGAATACAAGCAGTTAGTATTGCAAAAGAAGGTAAATTTCCTGTAATACGTATAGCTGCTCAACCTATAGATTATGTTACTGAGTATCAATTTACTAGATATAAAATGATTAATGGTCATGAACATGAAGTTAATTGTACTAGTCATTTTAGTTTTAGTGAAGCACAAGTAGCTGGTCTATTTGATAAAGATACTTATAAAAAGTATCCTCGTGTATTAATTGGTCATAGAGCTTTTACTCTTGGTGCTCGTGATATTGCTGCTGATGCAATTATGGGATGTCAAGAGCTTACAGAACTCAAAATTGTTAATAATATGGATATTAACGATTCTGATGTAATAGATACTACTTATGAAGAAGTTCAAGATTAAAGTAGTATTAAAATAAATAATCCATAAAATAATAAACTTAGAGTTTTACTCTATATTTCTTTAATTAATTAATTTATTAATCCTATTAAAACTTACAATTATGAAGTTAGGTAACAAAATTCAGTTTGGTGTTAATGCTCTCGTCGCTGGTCAGAAGAAGTCTGTGGTAAATGCTAATCCTCAGCTTATTGCTAATTCTACACAGGGTAAGTTCTCTATTACAAGTCCTGTTAGCAAGGCACTTGGTGTTGCTGTAGGTGAGAATATTATGTTCTTGAATAATATTCAAGGTGTTGAAGCAGCTATTCAGGCTCGTGTTGACGATATTGTTAAGTATGCAGAAGAGAATGGTATTGACCTTGATTCTCGTGATGGTCAGCAGACTGTTCTTGATGCTTTTAGTCAGTGGTTTATTGCTAAGGGTGTTAAGCAGTATGATTCTAAGGGTAATCCTGTAATGGCATCTGAGCGTTATAGTAAGGCTGATAAGGAGAAGTATCTTAATGAGCATGCAATGGATATTGTTGATGCTAATCGTGATGCTCTCATTCAGACTTTTGGTGAGATGTCAGATGAGGAGTTGGCTCAGAAGTTGACTATTGATATGGTTGAGTCACCTAAGTTCCATGCTGCTAGTGGTTCTAAGACTGCTACTACATCTAATGCTACAGGTGTTGGTTGTGCTTTGAACTTTACTGATAATGCTATTTGGACTACTTTGAAGTCTGACCTTGGTGATAATGCTGATAAGAAGAATCGTTATTTCAATGTTCTTCTTGATGAAGCTCAGGAGGTTGATTATAATAATGGCAAGGAGAATGTCAAGATTATGATTTATCCTATTGAGTTTGAGAAGGATGTTGACCCTATTCGTATTGCTAAGAAGTAATAATTAGCTTGTCCTAAATACAATCTTAATAATGGGAGATTACTTATAAATAGTGGTCTCCCATTTATTTTCTCTAATAATAAACAAATAAAACTTAATTAAGTTATGACAGAAGTCACAAATGGTGCAGCCATTAATGCGCAAAATGCTGCAAAGAAACATCGTAGAGGTGTAAGTAACAAAACTCAAGCTGTTGCTCAACTTAAATTTCATGAAAAAGATGCAGCTCAAAATGGTTTGTTTGTAGGACATCTTGAAGAAGTTCTTGTTCAATGGTCTACAAATGAAGAATCTAAGTCTTTTCCAGGAATGTCTGTTCCTCGTCTTACATTTCATTTTGAATCTAATCATGCTAATGTATCTGAGCGACGTCATGTGTATCAGTCTTTATTTCCTGTAGAAAGTAATGTTCTTACTATTCCTGGAGGTAAAGAAGAATGGAAAGTTAATAATGTGTTTAATTGGATTAAGCATATTCTTGATGTATTTTATCTTAAAGGTCGTGAATTAACAGAAGCAGAAGAAGAGGCTCTTAGTCTTAGTTTTGAAGATTATAATGATGCTGGAGAATATATTGCAGTTGAACCTGAAACTGTAATTGCAGCTTATCAATACATTTTTGAAAATACTGCTGCTATGCTTAATGGTAGTTTTAATCTTAAAGATGGAGATACTGCTAAGCCTGTTTATAAGACTGTTGATGGTAAAATGATTCCTTGTTGGCTTAAATTACTTAGACATAAGAAAGTTAAGACTAATTGGGTAAATGTTACCGCTAATGGTGATTTAGGTTTTGATGGATTTATTGGTAGTGGTGTAGTTGAAATTATTAAGAGAGATTGTCCTCCTTCAGTACTTCGACTTGATCTTGCTAAAGAATCTATTACACCTAAAGAAACTAAGAAAGTTCCTACTATTGGAGTACAAGGTTCTCCTATAGGAATGGGTGGTGTTATGGCTAGCAATATGTCTATGGGTGACACTGGTAATACTGATGCTTTTGCTGCCGCAGGTTCAGAAATGCCTTTTGGAGTAGATACACCTTTCTAAATTTTTATTAGTAGAAAATAGATTATTGTTTTGTTTCGTGGAGTTAGTGTTACTTGTAATACTAACTCCTTTTTTTTATGCTATCTTCTTATGAAGCGTAATCCTTATACTACAAATCTTACTAAAGATTATATTGAATCTAAAGTTTCACAAGAATTAATAGTAAGTAAGTATCTTGATATTCCTATTGAAATAGTAAAAGATTGTATTGAAAATAATCATCTTATTAATTCTGTATTTAGGGATGATGATACTAATAAAAGTATGGGTATTCAGTATAATGCTAAAGGTAGATTAAAAGTTAGAGATTTTGGAGGTTTTGGTTTCTTTGAAGATGTTTATGGTACTGTAGCTTATGTATTATCATTAGCTTATGGTAGAAAAATAGAACCTAATAATAAACAAGATTTTTATTTTATTCTAAAACATATAGCTCATACTTTTAGTAATATTATTGATAATAAAGAAACAGATGAAAATGTAACAGAACTAATTAAAGGTGCTATTAAAATAGCAAAACAACGTAGGCCTATTATTGAAATAGTACCTCGTAGTTGGAATAAAGATGATAAAAGAATATGGAACAGATGGAACATTTCTCTTAATTATCTTAATACTCATTTTGTAATACCTGTAGACCAATATTATATAGATAGAAGTGTTAATAGTAAACCAAAATATTATTATAAAGCTAAAGACCCGTGTTATGCTTATATGTTAGGTCAAACTAGAACAGGTATTTATCTTATTAAACTATATTTTCCTTTACGTAATAGAAGTCTTGAACTTAAATTTGTAACTAATGCAAATGTTTTAGAAGGACTTCTTAATTTAGAACTTGATAATTATGATTATATTCTTATAACAAAAAGTACAAAAGATAGACTAAGTATTGGTAGTCATTTAAGTCAAATATTCTTCTACGGGGGAGCTAATACTAAACTAAATATTGGTATTATCAATCTTCCTAGTGAAAATTATAAACTTAAAGATAATGAATATCAATGGCTTAAAAATAAACTTAAAGATAATGGTATAATATTAAGTTTACTTGATTTTGATAATACAGGTAGAAATGGTGCTAAATATTTAAAAGAAACTTATAATATACCATACATATTTATTACTCGTGGTGAATTAGGTCTTTATAATTACGATTGTAAAGATTTTGCTGATTTACACGATAAGTATTCTATTAATGAAATTAATCAATTTATTAAAGAAACTATAAGATATGTTGAACTTAAATACAAAACAGGCATTTCAGATACCAATGCCTATTATGAAGGATTACCATTTACTTAGTAGTCATAAAGAACCTAATAGAAAAACTGTTTTATTATATATGACTTATATTAGTAAAGAAGAGGAAAAACTTCTTGATGCTAATAAACAACTTGATGTAATAAGAGGTAATCAAAATTTTAGTATAAATCTTAATAATACTTATTGTTATGGACAAGTAGATTTTAATACTGGAAGTGATGATATGTATGATATTGAAGATTTTGATTTTTTAGATTACTTAACAGGATTTAGTGGTATACATATTCGTAATGGTTATAATTATAAAGAACATACATGTACTTCTACTGAAAGACGATGTGGTTGGACTGAAACTTGGAATCCTGCTATAGTTGCTCAATTTGCTCATGGATGTTTAGGTAAACCTGAACGTATAGTATTGTTTAGAAAAGTAATATGATTGATATTAGTAAAAATATTGGTAAATATACTCATGTTTTAGATAATGTACATATTAATTTTTTAAAACATGAAGTAGAAGAAAAAGGTATTCATAATGCTATTAAATTTATAATAGACCTTATTGATTGTACTATTATATGGAAAGATGATAAAACTTATGTTCAAACTATTAGTTGGCTTTATAGACATAGAATAAGTCAATTAATTTATTTAATAGAAAATTATGGTCTTACCGAAAAAGAACAAAATGCTTATTATAATAAAATTATAGGTATTCATATTAATAATCTTGAATATGAAAAACTTCATCCTCCTGTAATATATGATAAAAATAAAACTAAAACTAAAACTAAAAGAAAAAATATAAAACATACACAAACTGTTATTGAAGGTTTTGATAAACCTAAAAAACAATCTGTTGCTGAAAGAAAACTTACAGCTAAAGTTGCTAAATTAAATAATCTTAGTATTAATATAAAACCTATAAAATAATATGGAATTATTTAAACGTAATGCTAAAGGACAACCTATCTTTTGGAAAATAAATACAACAGGTTTGATTATAGAAGTTACTTATGGTCTTGTTGGTAGAGTAGGACATACAGAAACTATTTATACTAATAGACCTATTACAGATGAAGTTACATCTTTAATAGCTGCTAAACGAAGAGAAGGATATAAAGCTATAAGTGATTTATATGATAATGCTCCTGATTATTTAAATTATGAAAAAGGATTACTAAGTTATCTTGATACTTATCTTCCTAAATATAATACAGATAATAATGGAGCATTTATACCAATGCTTTGTAAAACTCTTGAAAATAATAAACCTTTTCTTAGAGGTAATTATTTTGGAGAATGGAAAATTAATGGTGAACGATGTCTAATTACTGCTACTAAAACTAATGATTTATTTAATAAAATAATATTAAATTATCGTAGTAGAACTGGAATTGATTGGACTAATAAACTTTCATATCTTGATAATTATATTCTTCCAAAAATACCAAGAGATTTACTTATTATGATGATAGATGAAAATGTAGCTCTTGATGGAGAATTATATCTTCCAGGTTATAATATTAATGATATTAATAGTTTTATTAAAAATATAGAACTTCCTCAACATTATCAACTTCAATTTTGGTGTTATGATTTAGTTATTGAAGGTATGTCTGCTATAGCTAGATATACTAAACTTGAATATTCTTTTAGTGATTATTTAGGTAAATTTAATACTAAAGAAGAACATCTTAATAATAAGAAACAATTTGTTCTTTTACCTCAAAGTTATATTAGTAATATTGATAAAGCTATAGAAGTAAGAGACATTAATATTGCTTTAGGATTTGAAGGACTTGTTATTAGAGAAGAAAATACTTCTTATCAATTTGGTGGAAAACGTAATAATGCAATGCTTAAATTTAAAAAGATTGCAGATGGTTATTTTACTATTATTGATATAATTCCTGAAGGTATTAAAAGAAGTCATCTTCCTAAATTTGTTCTAAAAAATGATATTAATGATGAAACATTTGAATGTACTCTTAATAAACCTCAAGATTATCAAGAAAATATTTTAAAAAATAAAGAAGTTTATATTGGTCATTTAATGTTTGTTGAATATAGAGAACGAAGTGGTATTAAACAAGTACCATTTCATGCTAAAGGAATTAATATTAAAATTTAATATGAATCTAATATTATATGATGTAGTAAATGAAAAAATAGATAAAACTAAAACTTGGATTTATCCTAGTAAATATCGTTTATTTAGTAGAGAATTTAATACACGTAAATATTATTATATTGGTAAAAGATATAATAAAGATAATGATACTACAAATTATTATTTAATATTTACAGATAAATGTATCAATAAATCTTGTAAACTTACTAATATTGATAATTTTGGTAGATTTAATATTAATGTAAGAAGTATATGGAAATATACTACTCTTAAAAATATTACTAAACCTATAAATATCAATATTAAGTTAATTGAAGATAATACAGATAGTACTGTTTATTATTTAGATGTTTAATATATTAGCTCCCCTGTAGAAGAAATGTGTATAAATAAATTAGAACATCTTAATCAATTCACTAATACTCTTATTGTAGGTGCTTGTGCTTTAGGTAAACTTGTTGCAAAAATGATTCATGAACATAATGATGCTAAAGTTAAAATACCTTTTACTGAAAAACGTGAATGGAATAGTATAGTTTGGACTAGTAAATACTTTAGAGTATGTGCTATGGATAAACTTACTAAAGATGAATTAAAACAATTTGATGATAATGTAGAACTTGTTAGTTTTTTATTACTTGAACTTATAGCTAAATGTGATAGTAATGATATGAGACTATGGAAATTTCATAATCTTCTTAAAAGTTATCCTACAACATTTGGTGCTCTTCAACCTACTATTGATGATGAAGTTGATGCTTTTGAAAGTATTTTCAAGAAAATGACTAACGATAATATTATAGATGAATAATAAATTAATAAGAATATACTTCTTTTTAGTTATGTGGCTTTTTATAGTTTAATCTGATTAACTATAAAGCCACATAATTTTATGAGCTTAAATTAAAAATTAAAATATTATATGAAATGTAATATTTTAAATTATTTTAATTAACTTTGTAAAACTAATATTAATAATATGGAAATTAATGATAAATTAGCTGATAAACTTATAGCTCTTGGAATTATCAATAAAGAAACTTTTAATTCAAGAGAACATAATGTAGGAGCAAGTGATTATAGTAAACGTACTATACAACCTTGGTCTATATGGCTTGATTGGAATCTTGACCCTTGGGATGCTGATATAGTTAAACGTATTGGTAGACATAAAGAAGGTGAAAGTGAAGAAACTAAATATAAAAAGATTATTCATATTTGTACTGAAAAACTTCGTCAAATTAAAATAAAGAAAGAACAAGATGAAAATAATAACTAATAGTGTAGAATATATTCCACAAAATTCTAATCCTTATAATCATATTGAATATTGTGCTAGAGTTTGTTATAATAGTCTTGATAGAATAAAAAATGATACACAAAGTAATATCAACTTTTGTAAAAGACTATTTAATAAAGGTCATATAAGTATGTTTCGTCATGCTGGATTATATTTTGTTATACCTTTTAAAGATATTAAAAATGATGAAGAATTAAGACGTAATATACTTGAAATTCCTGTAACATATCTTAATAGTTATTATTCAAATTATAATCTTTATCTTAGTTGTAATATGCAAACTAGATATGATTATATTAGGTTATTTGATAAAATCAATAAATATGAAGTTGATTATGATACAGCTAAAAATACTGAAGAATTTTATCTTCATGATTTAATTTATCATACTTTTATTATTAAAACAGGTATTGACATAACTCGTGAACTTAATCGTAAATCTCCTAATGCTATAGCTGAACAAAGTACTAGATATGTAGATTTTACAAAGAAAATTGGTATTCGATTTAAAAAATGTCATTGGATGTTTAATACTAATATTTATAGAAAATGTCTATATAATATTATGTGTAAACTTGATGAATGGTTTTATAGAATAGCTAGAAGTAAATATGGTCTTAATCTTAAACCAGAAGATGCAAGATTTTGTTTATTTCTTGATACTATAAGTACTGTAGTTTATACTTATACTATTAAAGATTGGAGACATATAATTAATCTTCGTTATTTTGGTTCTACAGGTAAACCACATCCTGATGCTAAAGATGTTATATCTAAAGTTAAAGAAGAACTTGAAAATTGTGGTTATCAATTTTACAATCCTAAAAATCTTAGTAAAAATGCTTGATTTAGATGTATTTACTGCTAGTTGGTGTGGTATGTGTACTGCTTTTAAAAAGCAATTAAATAATAATCCACCTAATTGTAATGTTTATATTAAATCTTGTGATGATGATGATATTTTTAATGAAGCTGATAAATGGAGTATAAAAAGTCTTCCTACTAGTATTTTGTTTAATGATAAACATGAAGAAATTACAAGATTTATAGGTATTGTATCAACTAAAGTTATAAATGATAAAATTAAAGAATATGAATCAAAATGTATGGTGTAAACTTCTTGGACTTCATAAATATGAAGTTTATAAAGAAGAAATTTTTACTGATTTAAAAGGTAATCCTATTGGTAAAGTTATTATTAATAGATGTAGTAATTGTGGTAAAATAAATAAAACTAGAATCTTTACTGAACACGGACATGAACGGTGATAAATATTGTTATATTTTAGATTATGCTACAGGCATGATTTATCAAATAGAACTTACTGATAAAGATAAAAAACTTGAAAGTGAACAATTACTTGAATCTTATGGTTTTAATATAGATGAATGTAGTTGGATGTTTACAGATACTAAAATAGAAACTATAGTAGAAGTATGAATAATATTTATGATATTCAACAAAATCTTCTTTCTATTTTTGAACAAATAGAAGATAATGATGGAGAATTAACTCCTGAATTAGAAAATGCTCTTAAAATTACACAAGATAATTTTAAAACTAAAGTTAGAGATTATACTAAAGTAATTCAACAATTTGAAACAGATATTAATGCTATTAAAGAAGAAAAAAATAGACTTAATGCTCTTCAAAAAAGTAAAGAGTCTACTATGAATAGACTTAAAGATATTTTAGTAACAGCTATTATTAATTTTGGAGATACTAAGAAAAATGGAGTTCAATATATTGATTGGGGAACAGGACAATGTTCTATTAGAAAATCTACAGTTATTGATATAGATACTGATAAAATAAATAATACTATAAATAAAGTAATTAGTTATTTTGAATGGCTTAGATATACTAATACTGAAAATCAACAAGAACTTAATATTGATGATATAATAAATTATATTAATCAAGGTCTTACTGCTGAAGAATATAAAATTACTAAAGATGATTTATTGTCTTTAAGTAGTAATTTGAATTTTGATGTAAATATTAAAGATATTCTTACTACAGATAAAGGAAAATTACTTATTAAAGATATTCTTAATTATACTAGTTTAATTAATACTAAAGCAAATATTGATAAATTTGCTTTAAAACAACAAAATAAACTTCCTAATTATGCTAGTAAAGTTACTAAAAATAATATTAATATTAAATAAATTATGGTACGAATTGATAATAAAAATGGTTTAACTTTTAAAGATTTAAAAAATCTAGTTGAACAAATGAATAGTGAAAATGATAATGTTCCTGTTCAAGTTCTTATTGAATCAGAACCTGAATCTGAAATTACTGTTAAATCAGTTATTGGAGATAATGATAGTATTATATTTTATGATTTTATTTAAATGGATATAGATAAATATTGTCTTAATATAGCTGTACAATGTGCTAAACAAAGTACAGCTATTAAACTTAAAGTAGGTGCTGTTATAATTAAAGATAATCATATTATATCTGATGGTTATAATGGTACTCCTAGTGGTTTTAATAATACATGTGAAACATGTACTAAAGGTATTGATAATTGTACCGAAGTTAAATTTTGTAGAAATTGTAAATACTTTAAAACTAAAGATGAAGTTTTACATGCTGAATCTAATGCTATTTTAAAATGTGCAAAAGATGGTATTGCTACAAAAAATACTACTCTTTATATAACTCATTCTCCTTGTATTGATTGTGCTAAACTTATTATTCAAGCAGGTATTAAACGAGTTGTATATCTTGATAAATATCGTAAAGATGATGGTATTAAACTTTTAAAAAAGTATAATATAAAAATTGAACAATATGGAGTATAATGTTAAAGGACTTCCTTGGAGAAGTGGTATAGGAAAAGATGTTTCTAAATGTACTACTGCACAAGAAGCTATTGAAGCAGCAGGTCTTAATTTTAATGTTCAAAAGTGTAATCTTGTAGCTAAAATGCCTTTTAATATAAAAGGTAATAATGATGTTAATAATAAAGATAGTTTTGCCTATAAAGGTAATATTTATCGAGATTGTGATAATGCTTATGCTACATATAGAACAGATTATAATATTCCTTTAGGTATTGTTAAAGATAAATATGAAGTAGTTCAAAATAGAGATGCTTTTGCTTTCTTTAATGATGCTATTGGAAAAGATAAAGCTGTTTGGGATACTGCTGGATATTTTGGTCATGGACATAAAATATTTATTAGTGCTAAACTTCCAACAGAAACTATTGTAGGTAAAGATAAAATAGATAACTATCTTGTATTTGGTAGTAGTCATGATGGAAGTACATCTATTAATATTTTGTTTACTCCTATAAGAGTTATTTGTACAAACATGCTTAATAGTGCTTTAAAAGGAGCTGATGCTTATATCAGAATTAAGCATACTGTGGGAGCTAAAGAAAAACTTGAAAGTGGTGCTCAAATATTAAGAATAGCCTGTGAATATGCTAAAAATACAGAACAATTATATAATAGTCTTTTATGTATTGGTATGAGTGATGAAGCTGTAATGAAATATATTGCTAATACACAACTTACTAACAAAGAAATTGAAGATTTAAATGCTTATGATAGTAAACGAGGATATGAAAGACTATTATTAAATGATTATACAATTAAAGAAGTAACTAATATTAGTTCTCGTAAAATAAATACTATTAACAAGATTTTTTCTTATTATCATGATGGAATAGGTCAACATGATATTAGAAATACTGCTTGGGGAGCATATAATGCTATAACAGGTTATTATTCTAATGTAGTAGATATGAGTGGTGAAAAACGAGTAGATTCACTTCTTTACGGGGGAGCTAATAGAGCTATGAATAAAGCATTAATAGATGCTTATTCTTTAGCTAGTGCTTAGTTTTATATTATAGGTAGTCTTGATATAAGTTTTCTTTATCTTGACTACCTCCCCTGTAGAAGAAATGTTAATTACTTGGTTAGTTGTAAACTTGTTATTATATTTGCAATTACTTAAAGTTATAAAAATATGGAACTTGGAATAATTAATAAAAGTGATTTTCCATTACCTAAATATGCTACAGAAGGTAGTAGTGGTATGGATTTACAATGTAATAATAAAAAGACTTTTGTATTGAATCCTTTACAAAGAGCAATTATTTCTACAGGTATATATCTTAGAATACCTAAAGGATATGAAGTTCAAATTAGGTCTAAATCAGGTAATACTGCTAAATTTGGTATAATTGTTCTAAATGAACCTGCTACTATTGATTCTGATTATACAGGTGAAATTAAAGTTATTATTTGTAATCTTAGTAATTCAACTGTTACTATTAGTCATGGAGATTATATAGCACAAATGGTTGTATCTAAAGTAGAACAAGCAAAATTAGTAGAATACAATGATGTAATTAATAATACTACTAGAGCTGATAATGGTTTTGGAAGTACAGGCAATAATATTAATAATTAAAATTTTAAAGATATGAAAGATTTTGTAGAAAGAATTATCAAAGAACATAAAGAACTTCGTAATAAAGTTAATAATCTTAGTAATTTTGTTGATAATAATTTTAATAGTTTAAACAAAGAAGAATATTCTCTTATGAGACTTCAATTAAATGCTATGATTAATTATCTTACTTATCTTGAACAAAGACTTAAAATTTATAATATTTATATAACACCTAATGGTGAATATCTTGAAAAACTTAATATTAAGTAAATGAATAAAACAATATATTTAATTATTACTAAAGGTTGTATAGCTTGTTCTATTATGAGAAGTATTCTTAGAAAAGTTGAACATAATCATCTTGATAAGTTTACTAGTATTGTAATAGATTTTAGTAAAACACCTAAATTTATAGAAGAAAATGTTCCTCTTAGTGATTTTCCAACAATAGTATGTGTTGATGATAACGTTATTAAATATCATGTAAGTGGAACAATTACTATGAAAAAATTAGAAGATATATTACAAGATATAAAATTTATATAATTCTTGTTGTCATTTTTTAAAATGTTTAAGTTGATTGTAGGAGTAGTGCTCGTGAGAGTGCTGCTCCTTTTTTTTATCTATTAGAGGTATTACGAAGTCTGATTGAGCAATACTAACTTCTAATAGAATGTTTGCTTATTTGGTACTATTTGAGCTATTTTTGGCCTTTTTGGTATAAAGTGGATTAACTATAAAGCCTAATAAAAAGACCTTGTTAGAATTAAAATTAAAATATTAAATAAATTACTATTAAATAGAACATAAAAACTCCTATTACTTTCACAAGTAATAGGAGTAAAATTTTAAAATTAAAAAATTTAAAGCGCACTAAACATTCTCAAAACATTTGTTGCAAGAGTAGGAATCGAACCTGCGACCTTTAGGTTATGAACCTAACGAGCTACCATCTGCTCCATCTTGCGAAGTATTAATTGTAGGATGTGACGGAATCGAACCATCATTTACAGGATGAAAACCTGTTGTCCTAACCTTTAGACGAACACCCCTTAATACTAGTAGCGACAAGGACTTGAACCCATATCTTACTTCTCAACACAAATTAGCACGTTCTAACCTATTGAACTAAACTACTAGTACCAGCTTCAGGCTGATTACTCTCAGAGTTATTTGCGGGACAAGTAGGAATCGAACCTACAACCTATAGATTAACAGTCTATTGCTCTAACCTGTTGAGCTATTGACCCAAAATAACTACAACCCTAAAAAGGAGAATGAGTTGTAGTTTTATTTGATTCACATCAAAGAACCATTCTCCGAGTTCTGCTTACAACAATCTACCTAACATATTATCACTTATGAGCAGTAAGTAGTCTGAGAACACTTTTATTATGATAATTTATAGGACTACTACTATTATTATCATCTTCCAATCTATCAAAATTCAGTAAGGTTATTGAGCACAAATATAAAGATTATAATTATTATCACCAAATATAAGAACGTTAAAAGAAGTTAAGCAAATATAAAGAGAAGTTGACATACAAGTACATCAACTTCTCTACAGGGGAACTAATTTCTAATATAATCAGCAATATCTTTAACAGGTATAATACTAAGCATATTTTTATCAAGTTTATAATATTTATTACTACGTTGAAGTCTATTAACCATATCTATTCCATGATACATAGGAATTTGACGTTTAAGTTTAACTTCAAGTTTATTTTCTCCAGCATAAAGACCTGTTTTATAATAAGGGTCAAAATCATCACCTTGTATCATATATTGAGCAATAAGTCCCATACTATTAAATATGTCACTTAATCCACTTTCTACTGCGACAGGACTTGACCAAAGTTTAGCACCTTCAGACATAAGACCTGGAATAGTATACATTGCAGATTCAGAAGCAAGTCTATCAGCTTCATACATAAAAAGATTATAAAGAATACTATGTTCTTTATCATCACCTCCTGCAACAACTTGAAGTCCTATGGCTAAACAAATAGCTGATGCAACACCTAACATATCTCCTAAAGCTCTTTTAATATTAGCTCTATCAGTTTCAGGTATAACATTCCAATTAGTTCTAATATTTAAAGCAAAATCAACATAATTTTGAATAATATTTTGAATACCTTGAGCTACTTGAATATTATCATCATTAATATCGTTTTCAGCTTGAAGTTTTTTAATAAAAGATTGTTTTCTAAGAGGAAGAGCTAGAAAATCTTTAATAGCTGCATAACAACCTTTTTCTATAGTACCTCTTTCTTCATTAAAATAACCTTGTCTACGATAACGTTTCATAATACCAGGATAAATATGTTTATGATATTGCATTACAAGACCTCCCCACCAATATGATTCCCATTTAGCAGCACCAAGTCTATCATACACACCATGAATTTTTTTATTAACTGATATTACTCTATCTTTAAATCTACCAAGAAGTTGATAAGCATCTTCATCCATTTGTGATAATATACTATTATTTTTAAAACCTAATTGACCATCAGATGTTAATTCAAATTGACTATACAATGTAGGATGAAGTTCATCATTATTAAATTCTTCTTTAGCTTGTTTTTGATATTCTTTACGTTTATCTATAAATTTAGTTTTATATTCATTATCAAGAGTATTAACAAAATCAGTAACTATATTTTTTCTAAACCAAGCATATTCTTTTTTACTATTAGGGTCTTTAAGTTCAATCTCTTTATATTTACGATATTGTTCTTTAAGTTTATCAGTAGTTAGAATACTAAGTAATGCTTTTTCTTCAGCATCTCTCATAAATTCAGCTTCATTTTTAACTGTATATGAAAGTCTACCTGTTGCTTTATTATTATTATTAATACACAATCTATGACTAAGCATCATACTAAACATAGCACCATTTTGCATGAAATGTTCACCACTAGATTGAGGACTATATGCAAAGTCTCTAGCTTTTTCAAGCTTTTTATTTAAATTATCTACATGAACAACTCCTGTATATTCATCAAATTCAACAACATTAAAAAATTTAACTAAAGCACTTTGTAAAGATGAAGCTTTATCACTATTCATATCAGCTATAAAACTAGGAAGACCTTTGTTCCAAATAGCAACGCCTTTAGCCCAAAGTTTACTACCAAAATATTCTTTAGCAAAAGCTTCACCAAGAATTTGAGTTTCACCAGCAGTTACATTAGCAATTCCACCTGTAAAATTTAACATCATAAATTTAGCAGATGTAAGACTTTGTGCTAAATTAGCTACACGAGTAAGATGATTATTTGGTTTTTTCCATTGATTATATACTAATCTACGAAGCCAATTAACATATTGTTCTTGAAGTCTTGTATCTTTTCGTGTAACATATTTATTTTCTTCATCTGTAGACATCGTAGCATCTCTTTGTAGATTATTAAAACCTTCATTTTTAACATACACTCTAAGTTTATCAAGCATATTTTTAGCATAAAACAACATATATTTATTATCTTGAATAGCATTAAAGTGCATTGCTTTAGTAATATAATCTTCCATTACATCTTCCCAATTAGTATCAAGAAGTTTTTTATGAATTTCAAGATTAGTAGCTTCATCAGCTTTACGTTTATTTGTATATTCTTGTAAACGTTTTGTATAATCTTCTATACTTTCATTTTCTTCTTGTTTAGGCTTAGTATAATCAATATTGATACTATCTTTAGATTTAAGAAGATACATTAAAGGCATATCTATAGTTTTATCTTTAGCATAATCAACATCTTCATACCAAGCTTCTTTACCTGTAGCATTATTAACCCATCCTATAAATTTAGCAGCTTCTTTAGCTAACATTTCTTTACTAACTTCTGCTTCTTTACGTCTACTAGCCATAAAACCTTGATTAAGATAATTTTTAGCAGCAGCAGTATTAGCATATTGATAAAGAATTTTTTTAAATAAATCTCTAACGTCACGTTCATATTTATTTAAAGATGTAGTATTAATATAATTAGTAGTATCTTTTAATTCATCTTTTGAACCATCGTATATATAATCATCAAGTTTACGACCATTAGGTTTAAAATTATTTTCTAATGTAGTATTTTCTTTATAATCATGATTTAATACATCAATACTTCCATCAGGTTTACCTTTATTATCTTTACCATCTTTAGGTCTACTTTGTGTTTGATTAAAATTAGGAATCCACTCACCTATTGTTTCAAATTTACCATCATCACTTATGGGATTAATATCAAGTTTAGTCCAACAATCAAGAGGTTCATAATTATGAGAATAAGGATTATATACATGATTTTTATTAAACCAAGTATTAAATTCTTCTTTTCCTTTAGCTTTCATTTCTTTGTATTTATCAAAATAATACTGAGTTTTAGTTTTAGTAGTATAATTTTGAATAACATGAAAAGCATCAGTTTTTTTCTTATCAACCATAGAATTATCCCCTGTTCCATCAGGTTTATAGCCTCTAGGAACAGCATAACCAAACACTTTACGATTAGGAACTACTTTGTAACCATTTATACGTTCTTCTACTCTTTCAAAAACTTGTTGCCATTTTATAAGATAACGAGTTCCTTTAAGAGCTGCTAAACCTTTTTGTTCATTATATAATTCATCATTAGTTATAAAATCTACATTAGACTCAATATAATTTTTTATAGCTTTACCATTTGTACTATCTACAGTTTTCTTTAAATTTTCAATAGTATCATATAATTTATCAAGTTTATCTAAATCTTCTATTGAAATTTCTTCTGTATGAAGAATCTTAGTACCTTGTTCATAATATTTAATTAGAATACTATTAATTTCGTTCACATATTTAAGATATTCTTGATTAGGAATACCATTAGATTTCATTTTTGAATAAAATGCAGATTTGAATATGTCTCCATTTACAGGTGCATTTGAAATTAACAGTCTATCACTATAAGGTTGTCCTTCTTTAATATTATAACGAGCTAAAGTTTCAGTACGAAGTTTTTCAATATCTTCAATTGTAAACTTAGTACCATCTATTACACCTTGATTATCATAAGCTTCTCTAATTTTAGCAATACTTGTTAAAACAGTACCACCTTTTTTATTTTCTCTAAATACTTTAAACGCATCATTTATATATTTTTGAACTTCTGGAGTTATAACATAACGAGCATTTTGTTCAATCCAAGATTTAGCTTTAACATAATCTTCATGTTTTATCAATTCAGAAATAGGAACTGTGGGTCTACCTTTACTATCTCGTTGTTCATAATTAGAAATAATATCAAGATTTTTTTCAAGTTCTTCATCAAATCCAAATTTAGAATCTTTAGTAAAATATGTATCTCGAAGTTCTTTCATATCTCTAAGATAATTTCTTAAAGCAGTAGCAGATTCTATACTTCTGATAATACGAGTTTCATCTTTATAAGGATTAGCAGGGTCTTGAAAAGAATATTTTTCTTCAAATTCTTTAGTAACATCATTATAGAAAAATCTATTAGTAAGATTATCTATATCTTTTTTAATTTTACGAAGTTCATCTTGATAACTTTCATCTAATATACCATTAACCGAATGACTTAATATTTGATTACGTTTACTAATAAGTTTATTATATTCACTATATATAGAGCCAAAATGGTCTATCATATATTTTTCTAAGTTAAGTTTAGTTTGATAATAATCATCTTTAAGTCGTTGATTGATATGATTAAGTTTAAACTTATCATATTCAAATTTAGCTTTAAGATGTTCTAAACTTCCATCACCATATTCTATTTTAGCATTAGCTATATTTGTTCTAAGTTCTGTAATTTTATCTACAAAAGCTTGATTATAATCTTGAATAAATTTACCATAATCATCAATAATATGTTTATAATCAATACTAACTCCAGCTTTTTTAGCCTCTTCTTTAATTTTATTTAAAGCTGATTTAAAATCATCTACACGTTTATGAGCTAAAAGTTCATTACTTCTAATATCACCCATAACTTCTTTAGTTATTATTTGAAGTAAAGGATTAGAAGTTTCTTGTAAATCATTAACCCAAGCATCAAAAGCTCCTGCACTATGATAGCCATCAAGAATACTAATAATATCACTTTGTATAAGAGGATTATCACTTAATTTAGCAAGATAATCTTTAGCAAATATTTCTTCTGCTTGATTAATAATAGTAGAATTTTGTAAACTATCTATAGATTGTTTAATTTTATTAAGATTAGCTCTAAGACTTTCATCTTCTGAACTAATATCTAAATCATTAATTATTCTATAATTACGAACAAAAGCTCTAGCATCAAGTAAAGTTTTAAGAAAACGTTTACGTTCATCTTTATTATTTCTTATACGATTTATAGTATATTCTTCAGCAATAGAATGATATTTGCTTTCATCATCCATTATAAAATATTGTAAATCATTAAGAATCTTATCAACAGTACCTTTAACATATTCTGCTGTTACAGGTACTACTTCATTAAGATTAAGTTTAACAGAATTTTCTGTTGCAGTAATAGCTTTATCTCTTAATCTATTAAGAGCTTTATTAGCTTCTATATCATTTTCAGATAAAGCTCTACGACGCATAGCTTTCATAGAACCTACTCCAAGTTCTGTTACACTAGAATTTAAAATTTCATTAGTATCTACATTGTCATCCTCATTAGTTTCATCAATTTCAATATTTTGATCTATATGAGGAGTAATTGCAAATACATCATTAACAGTATAACCTGTTTGTCTAGCACGATTAATAATGTCAATTATTTGAGCATCTTTTTCTTTAATATCTCTACTTAATGCTTCTTTACCTGAAATATAAGCTCTATTATATTTTTTAAAATCAATTTTTTGAATATCATATTCTTTACCATTAATAGTTTGAGTACTACCATTTGCAATACCAACATGAGTAATAAATTTATCTAATGCTCCACTACGTAAATAAAGTTTTCCATTAGGATTTTTTTCAAAATAATTAGTAACTTTCTTTATCACATCTTCAAAACCTCCTGTATAATTAGTATTTTTATCATTAATATCAAAAGGTTTAGCAGTTAATTGCCTAGCAATAGCATTTTTATTTATAAATTTATGTTCGTTTATAGTTTCTTTATATTTACCTATAATTTGAGATAAAGAAATACTATTATCAGTAGTACCAAACCAATCATCAATTATAGCATTATAAAAATCTTCATCATAATAACCATTATTATTTTGAGTATTTACAGACCATTTACTATTTTCAGATTCTTCAAGTTTACTTAAAGGATAAGCTATAAGTTTAGTACCTTGCATTCTAATTTTATATAAATCAGTTTTTCTACCAAATCTAAGATTTACATATTCATTAGCATAAAGCTGTTTTTCTGTTTTATCAGCATAAAGAAATTTATATTTATCTGCTAACTCAAAATCTTCTTTATTATTAATATCAAGAGCTATTATTCCATAACTTTCTCTATGTAATTGAAAATTATTTTTACTAATTTTTTCAACATTTTTAGTAGCAATTTGTTGAATATTAGAATGACTTCTTACAAAATTATTAATAATATTATTGATATTAATATTTCTTCCATTAATAGTATCAATAGAACGTATTAATTCTTTAACAATATTAGTATTAGGTTGATTTTCATCAATTTTTAAAACACTATTACTAATTATTTTAGTAACACCATTACGTTTCATTTTAAAACCTTCTACTGCAAAGGCATATTTAACTATATCAAAAGCAGCAGCTGCTACTAAAGGATTACTATTAAAAAATGCTTTATTAAAAGCATCATACATGGCCTCAATATTAGCATTACTGTCAACAAATTCTATAGTTTGTGCTCCAGCTTTAGTTTTACGATATTGATGTTCATTAAATAAAGTAGTTCTAATATAACTAAACAGTCTACTATTTTCAAAATTACTTTGAATCCATGTAATTTTTTGAGCAGGACTTAATGTAAGAAATTGATTAATTTCTTCTTCAGTAGGATTAGTAATATCATTTACAGTAAAATCAACTAAATTTCCATCTTCATCTAGAACTTTTAAAGCAACTGTTTTACCATATCCATAAATTCTACTACGTTCTGCTTCTACATTAGTATCATTTTTATAATCAAAGCCATCTTTACTCCAAACTAATTGTTTACTTACTGCATTAGTATTATTATAAAGATAAGCAAGAATATAATTTTGAAAATCTTTATAAGTTTTTTCAGTCATTTGTTTTTTATCAGTAAAAGCTTTTTCAAGACTATAAACTTGCTTTCTAAAATGTTTACTTTGTGTTTCAAATAAATGTCTATTTATTTTAATACTAACAGCAGTAGCATATTTAAGAAAAGCATTTAAAGAAGGATATTTACTATTAGAACTATCACTTGTTATATAAGAATCAAGGCCTTTATCAATATTAGGGTAAATAACTTCTAAAAATGATTTACGAGAATCATTACTATCTTTTTCAGGTTCTACAAATAAAGTTTGTTTTTCTCTAGATATAATATCTTGAATTTTATCAAATACATCATTTGTAGCAAAAATAGTTTGTTTAGCACCAAATTTATCTGGATTACAAACTCTAGCATATTCTCCAATACTATTAGCAAAACTAGAAAGTCTATTATATTGAAGAAGAACTCCTAAATCAAAAAGAAGTTTATTAGTTTCTTCTACAATGGAGCTACCTTTAAATATACCTTCATTGTTAAGTCTATCTTTATATTTACTGCTTGATATATTTAAACTTTCTGCATCTTTTGCTATAATACTAATATTATAATTTGCAATATCATTTACATCAAATAATTGGCCTAATCTACTATTAAATATTTGAAGTTTTTTAACAATAGTATTTATATTATCTTTCTTATTGAAATCTATACCATTTATAGTAAAAATTCGTTCAGCTATATTTTTAAAAGCTAAATTAAAAGGTTTAGCATAATTATTACTATAAATAGATTTAGTAGAATTATAAGCATCTACTAAATATTTAATGCCAGGTTGCATAATAAAAGCAACACATGTTTTATAATCTGAACCTATATCAGGAAAAGTTTTATATACTGCAAAAGTAAAATCATTAACATTAGGAATAGCACCTTCTTTTACAGCATCAAGAATATGAGCTGTAGTTTGAGAAGAATAGGCAGTAAGAATTTTACCTGCAACATTTTTATTATTTTTACTCCAACCAAAAGTATTATGTTTAACTACATAATATTCATTATCTTCACCTTTATTATAAACTTGAATATTATCAAAAGATTGTTTAAGAGCTTTTAAACTATAACCATCTTTTTTATAATATTGAATATTAATAGTATTATCTTCTGAAATAACAGGTCTAACTGTATTACAAACAGATACAAAAGTATCACGAGTAACACTAAATGCTTTAAGTTTAGCACCACTCATTACATCTTCTTGATAATCTGCTTGGTCTAAGAAATTATAAGGATTACGAGCATCTCTTATTTTTTTAACATTAGTATCTATAACAGCGTCACGGGCATCAATAATATCATCAAAATTAGAACGAGAAAGATTTTCTTCTAATGATTCATTATCAGAAAGAATATCTAACATACTTTGAAGAAGTTCATTATTTCTAGCTTCTGTTGTATTAGCTTCTTCTGTTGATAATGTTTTAAATTGTGTATAACTAGGAAGATTATTTTTAGTAGCTAGTTCTTCAACTTTTCTTAATCGTTCAGCAAGAATTTCAGCTTTATCTTTATTAAATTGTGCTTGGTCTTCTTTAGTAGAATTATTAATAAAATCATTAATTTGATTTCTTAAATTTATAAATTCTTGAATCTTATTAACTTCTTCTTTATCTAAATTATTATTAGCAAGATATTCATTTAATCCATTTATTACATTATTATTTTGTTCAGTATAATTTTCTCGTTTTGTAGATTTATTACGATTAATATTTTGAAGTTCTTTAATTTTATTTCTAGTATTATCATTTAAAGAATGATAAAGTTCTGTTTCTCTATCTCTTAATTCATTAAATGCTTCGCTTCTACTTTGTTCAATATTAGTTTTAAGTTCTTCAATTTCTTTACCTACTTTTGTAGGAATATGACCAATTTTAGTTCTTAAATAATTAAAATAAGCTTGTTCTGTATGTTTAGTAATATAATCTACTTTTTTAATTTTATGAGTTACTTTATCTAATTTAGTATTAAATTGTATACCATATATAGAATCAATATCAAAGTCAGAACCTGTTTGAGATACCCAATCATCAGGAACTACAATAGTAGAACCAAGAGCGTCATCAATAAATCCTACAACTTTCATAATAGCTATTGACTGTTTACCTTCAGTAGGAATACGATAACCTATAATTTTATCAAGTTTAGCATCTTGAAGTTCTTTTAAAAGTTCCTCATCTGATTTAGTATAACCATTTTCATCTCTATAAAAACTAAAATTACTTTTAGGAAGAAGAACTTCAATATATTTTTCACCATCAGGATGATAATGAAGTTCTTTAGAAGTTCCTATATTACCTTTAGTTTTAGTATAATACATTCTATTTTTAATAGAAAGTTTATTATACTCTTCTTCATTTATATTATCAGTTAAATTACGTCCTTGACCACTGCTATTAAGTTTATAAATTATAGGAGCATTAGTTGCTTTAAAACCAATATTAGTAATCTGAGCAGCATGAAAACCAGGAAGCGTTTGTCTAGTAACTCTATTATTAAATACACTTTGAGCTATACTTTCTAATTTACTAGAAACTATACTCATAAAAGTAGGCATTATAGTAATAGGTAAACTAAAATTGCCACTAGTATCAGTAACTTGATCTTTAAGAAGAGTAACATAATCCATCATATTACTATCAAGTCCTAATCTAGCTACTTCTTCTTTAAGTTTATCAAAGAAAAGTTCATAATCTAAACCTTTAATATTACCTTGTTCATCTAATTTAAGATTACCTTTTTCATCAACCTCTAAACATAATTCTTTCATTAAATCTTGAAAACTAGATTTAATATTAGCAACATAAAGATGATTAAAATGTTGTTTAACATCATAAAGACTACTTGTAGGTGGAATATTATCTACTATTTTTTTCATAATCTGAATAGCAGCTTTATTTTTATCATTTACATGTTGAGGAGTTTCTTGTTGAGTATAAAGATAATTATAATTAAAAAGTTCTTTACTTCTTTCTACATTAGCATTAAAATCATCTATATTTTCTTGAGTAATATTACCTTCATTATCCCAAATAGTAAGAACATTAGCTTTACCTGCTTTAGAAGTTTCTGCTGTATTTAATTGGTCAATATCATTATTTTTCATTAAATTATAAACTTGTTCAAGTTGAGTACCTTTAATAAATCTAGGAACAAGAACAAATTCAGCATTTTTAATTTGTCTAGGATTCATTACTCCAAATTCATTAGAATAATGTTGGTCATAATAAAAATTTTTTTGAACTTGAACAAATTCATTTATAGTTTTAGCATCAACAGGTTTAGTTTCATCATAAATAGCATCAATAAGAGATTTATATTTTCCTAATTGTCCTCTAGCAGTAATACGACGAATCCATTCTTCAAAGGTAATATAAGATTGAGCATCGTTTACTGTAGTATTTTGATAACCACTCATCATATTACGAGCAGTAGATAAAGCATCTTTTTTATTTAAACCTTCTTTATTAAATATATTACTTAATTGTTCAACAAGAATACCATCTTTTTTAGCACCATTTAATCCTTTAACAGCAGCTTCTTTACTAGTTCTAATAGTATTTTTAATAGTAACACCAGTAAATCTATTATATAATCCTACAAAAACATTTTCTTTTGTACCATCAGCTTTAATATGAACAAAAGGTGTAATATTAAGTCTATGAGTAATTGGAGTTTTTTCAGCATCTAAAGCTTCTGTATAATTAACTATACCATAAGGTACTCCACTACCTTGAGCTTCTTTAGCTCGTTTAAGAAAAGTTTGAGTATTCTTATAAAATTTAGTATCTCCTTCAAATAAATCATTAAAATTAATATATTGAAGATAATAATTAAGAGCAAACTCTGTAACATTATCATCATTATTTAAACGTTTATCAATAAAATCACTGAATTCATTTAATCTATTTTGAGTATCTTCAATATAATCATTAATAAAAGAAGTAAGATGTTTTTGAATAACATCTTCTTGACTATCAGTAAGACTTATTTTAAGTCCTTTAGCAGAATTAATAAAATGAATATAAGTATCTTTAGCTCCCCCGTAGAGAAAATCAAATACTTCATTTATTATATTCTCACCATAATTAGTAGTAATAGCTTTTCCATTTTTATCAAGTTTAGTTATTACAAATCTATCACTATGAAATACTTTACCTGTAAGTTTACCATTTTCAATTATATGTTTACCATTACTATGATAAACATCATACATTTTTCTAATAGTTTCAGGATTATCTCCAAAGCCTTCTCTGAAAATAGGATTACCTTTATCATCTACAAGAACTCTACCATCAGGACCACATTTAAAAATATGATTAAGAGCAGTAGCAGCATCTGTAATTTCTTGTACAAAAACATTATGTAATTGTTTATAAACAGGATGATTAGTATTAATTTCTCTTTTAATAACTCCTTCTTTTATAAGTTCTTTTTGATAATGTTTTTCGAGAGCACGTACAAGTTCTGAACTTTTAGTAGTTCCAGCAAACCCTTGGAATGTTGGTTGTTCTAAAATAAGTTTACCATTATCTTGTCCTAAAGTACCTATAAGAACATATTGAGTTTCAATACCATCAGCATTAGTATATATACAATTTATAGTAACAGTATCTCCTTTTTTAGAATTTTTTTCATTAATAAAAGCTTTATTAGGAATAACAATATTTCCTATATTATTAGCTGTGATATTACTAATAGCTTGATTTAAACTACGTTTAATACAAAGACTATCATCACTTACATAATCTTCATCTAAAGTAGGTAATTCATTAATTCGTTTATTTATTTCTCGATTAGCTTCAATTTTATTTGTAATAACAAATAAACCATTATTTGCACCAACTGTTGTTTCTTTAGTAGAATATCTAGGAGCTACTATAATAAAGTTTTTAGGAGCATCACTAGGAATTCTCATAAAATAATTAGCAAATTCAATATTAGGATCTTTATCAGTAAGATTATGATTACGCTCAGTAGTAAAATAATTAATAAAACTAGTAGCAATATAATCTCCTTTACTCATTTCAGAATAAAGAACATTCTTAGAACTAGTCATATCGCTAGCTCCACTAAATAATCTAGCTTTAATTAATTCTCTAGCATAAGATGTAGGAATAAAATCTTGACTTTCTTCATCTAAAGTAAAAAGACCATAATTAATAATATTACCATCTTCATCTTTATGTTCAATCATAATATTACTAAAATCATATTGCCTAGATTGACTTTTGTATTTACCAAAGTTTTCAAGAGCAATAGTAGATTTTAATGTATTAATAACATTAGTAATCATACTATTATTAATAATATCAGAAGAGAGATTACCATGAACATTACGAGAATTAAGTTCTACTTTAACAGGACTATATTTAACAAGTTCATTAGCTAAACCAAAAGCAGCAGCTTGTGTAGAACTATCTACATAATCATTATTATAATATAGAGTTAAATCTATATAATCACTAGCTTTAACAAATTCACCATCAGCTTTTCTTGCATCAAGTGCTTTATTATGAGCATAAGCCTTTCTTAGTTCAGCTTGTTGACTATAATAATTAAGTTGAGTTTTATAACTAGCATCAATGGTATTTTTCAATATTGTACTAAGATTATTCATATTAGCAACAATATCTCCATCATTATTATTTTTAATATAATTAGCTATAAAACTAGATTCAATAGTTGGATAATAACGTTTAAATTGATTAGCTAATTCATTAATTATTTCATCAAGTTTAATTCCTGATTGTTGATATAATAATTCTTTATCTGCCTCATCAATAATATCTTTATTATCTTCAGCTTGATTAAGAATATCAGCAGCTTGAGCATAATCATTTATTTCTCTTTTAAGAGAATTATATATTTCTCTACTATTTAAATCATCTAAAAGAATACTAGTAGATTTAACAGAATTAAAATATTCAAATCTTAAAGAAGTAAGTTTATCAGCACGTCGATTACTTAATATACTTTTAATATTATTACCATCAGAAATAGTTTCAAGTTTAGATATAGCTATTTTAGCAAAAGTACGATATACTTCATAAGCAAAATCTTCATTAGTTTTAAGATAATCACTCATTTGTATAAGACCTTCCATACCAGGAATATTGTTAGCAATTAGTTCAATACTTTGAATCATATCACTAACATTTGTAAAATCAATATTACTATAAAGAACAGTCATGACTTCGTTAATATCCATAGCTTCAGCTATGCCAAGTTCATTACTTGTATCAAAGTCATAATCGTTATTAATCATCTTAGTAGTATTACATTTTCTAAGACTGCCAATATAACTTCTAACACTCATTCCTACATGAGTCATAAAATTATTGTATTGACCATCTTTATTATTAAGCTGATTAATAGAATTATCTCTTTCTGTTCCATTAGTATCTTCATCAGTATTAACAGATTCAGAATCAATATCATCATCTGCTTCTTGTTCTGCTATTTCAACAGCTTGATTATCATCTTCAAAATTATCATTTTTTTCAAATCTAATATCTCCAAGGCGACTATCATTAAAAACTTGTTCAAAATATTCTTCTCTATTATTAATCATTTCTTTATAAAGAGCAAGAACATTTTTATCTTGTTCAGTACTAGTACCAAGAATATTATCAAGTTGTTCAAAGCAATTATCTGCATCTAATATATCATATACATCATCTTGTGATATATTAGTTCTATTCATAACTCTTTCAACAACTACATTTTCAATAACAGAAGTAGCAGCATCAGCAAAATAAACTTTTTTACTACCTTCAGGTTTTTCATGATAATCATGTTCAAGCTGATGTTTAATATTTAAAAGTTTATCTACTACAATTTGTTTACCTTTTTCTCTGGCTGTAACACTTGTATATCCAAAATGAGCTACATTAGTAGCATCATTTTGAATAGTAGCAGTATAATTAACATCAGGATGAAGATAATTATGATAATCACGAATAGCTTTAACTGTTTCATCTACTTTATCTATAGTATTAAAATCTAATTCGTGATTATAATGTTTTTTAGCCCATTTTTGAAAATCATAATTAAATTTATTACCATCAGTAGTCTCAGCTATTAAAGTAACTAAATCATTACTTTCTCCAAATATGGATTTAAGACTATTAACAACACTGTTTTCTTTTATTTGAATAGGACAACTCATAATATTATATTTTAATTAATATTTTAATTTTTTATTTAAGACTATCTTTTTAATAAGATGATTAATTTATCGACAAGATATTTTCAAGTCAGCAGAATTAATCATTTGGCTTACTCTGCTTTTTATTGATGTTGGTAAACTATCAATAAATGATGGAATATTGGCAGTTCGTTTAAGTTCAGTTACACTACTATGATAAATATTATTATCATCTTTAGAAAAATTACCATTATTTCCTATAGCAGATTTGACTTGATTAGAATTATGAATAATATATATAGTTTGATTTTCTTTTTTATTATCATCAAAACCAGTAAAGACCATACCATTTTCAAAACCTTGTCTTTTAGATGATTTATTTACAACTTCTCTATAAGAAGTTTTTTGTTTATGTAAATCATCTTTAGTACCATGAAATACTTCTAAGTTCTTTATATTTAAGAATAATGACAGTTTAGCTTTTCTACTTGTTAAGAAATTATCTTCACTACCTGGTTCAACATTATCTGTAGTAAAGAATATAGCCTTCTTAGTACCTCCTGCTTTTGAAAAATAATTATCAAACTCTGTACTAAATTCAGTTAAATCTTCATTATTTGTATAATGATAAACAACTAATGGCTCACCATTTTCATCAATTACTTTTGAAACATCATTACTAATATTATTTCTAAATGTAGTATCTACGTAATCATTAAGAGGTTGAATTTTATCTTTATGTAATTGAAGTTCTTTATTACTTTCAAAAGGTTTAATACCTTCAGCAGTAGCTAAAGTTATATGTGAAATAGGATTATCACTATTAGGATTTTCTACAATAAGAACATCTACTTTATCTGTAGTAAGTCTACCAATAATATGAAGTCGTTCTTTAGTACCTTCTTTAGGATTAAAAGATTGTCTTCCAAATTTATTAGTAGAATGATGATAAAACTTATTAGGTAAAGTAGATGGATATTTATCTTTTAATGCTTGTACATTATCAACATTATTAGCAGTAAATATAGTACCTTTTTCCCAATCGCCAAACCAATCTTTAAAAGCTTTAGTTCTAACTTGAACCCATTGTTTTTCATTAAGATTACTTTGTTTACCATTAGGTGCTTTCATAAAAGTACCATCTTGTTTAGCCTTATCTATAATAGCTTGTTCTTCTTCATTATAAGAATTACTAATTTCAGTAACTTCACTTTTAAATTTACCTCTAAGTCTACGACTATTATTAGTACCAAATTTAGTATTAGTTTTAGTATTACCAGGATTTTCTACTTTAACTTCTGGTTTAATTTCTGGCTTAGGTTCAGTTTTTTGTTCTTTTTGTTCTATTGTTGCAGGAGTTTGTTCATTATTAGTTTGTTGCTGATTATTTTGAACATTGTTAAAAGAACTATTATTATCTTCAACATTGTTTTTACTTTCTTTTACATCATCTTTAAGATTACGAAGAGTATTAAGTTCTTTTTCATAAAGACTACCTTTTCTTACATTCCATTCAAAAACATTTGCAAGAAATTCAAGTATTTTTTGAAATAAATTCTTTCTTTTACTACTTGTAGTTTCATTAGTATCAATACTATTAAGCATTTGAGCTAATTCATTACTAGTAAGAGATTCTACAAAAAATTCTTCAAGAGCTACTTCATCATCTAAATTTTCAAAAAGATATTGTCTGAAATGTTTATCAGCATCTTCTTTACTAATATTATTAGTTTCTCTCCATTTTTTATACCATTCATTTTCAACTCCTTTATCAAGATTATCTTTAAATTCTTGATAAATAGCTTTAGCACTACGAACATAACCTCTATTTCTAGAAAGTTTATAATGTAATTTATAATGTATTTGTTCATGAATAAGTTTACGAATAGCTTCTTGTCTAGTACTGGGTTCTTTAAACATATCAAGCCATTTATTACCTACAGTAACAACACCTGTTTTAGTATTAACTTGAGCATTAATTCCTTCATAACCTTCTTGATTATTAAAATTTTCATCAAATATAATATTTTTAGGTAATAACTTTAATGACTTAAAAATATTTAAGACATCACCATTATAAACTAATCCAATAATAGCTTCTCCTTTATTAAGAGATTTATCATTAGAATTAAGAATATCACTAACTTGTTCATTAATAGATTTAGTAACTTGTGTTGGTTGATTAACAGGTTTAGTAGAATTAGATTGTGTAGATTCTTCTACAGGGGAGCTAGTCTGTTTTTCAATTTTAATTTCAAATACTTGATTAGCTTTTTGATTTTCACCTCTAGGTTTAAAATTACTTTTACCATCTTCTGATGGTTTAGTATTAAGTCTAACTAGATTATTATTAAGAATGAATTCATTAAAACTATTATAACTCCAAGTTTTATCACCAACAGTAATTTCAAATTTACCTTTATGTCTTTTAGCAATACCTTTAAGAGTCATATCAGAAACATTATCTGCTTCTATATAACCAAAATTAAATTTAAATACAAGTTTGTCAATTATATCATTTATATAATTAATAGAATCTTCACTATTAAAAGGAACTTTTACCCAATTACCATCTTTTTTAATTTTAACTAAAGAAGAAGGATTTCCAAATTTATTATTCTTATAAAATTGAAATACAAAACTTGTATTAGGAATACCAATACTTATACTTTCATTTTCTAATTTACTATTTACTGTAACAATTACACCATTAAATAAAGTATTATTACCATTTCTAACAGAAAAAGCATTAACTAAAAATTCTTTAAGAGCATTATAATTATCTTCAGTACTTTCATTACTATAATTATGAAGAAGTTTTGCAATATGACCTTTAATTGCAGCAATAATTTCTTTAGCCTCAGCACTCATATTAGTATCGGTTACTTTAACAGGATATGCTTGTACAAAAGTAGGTCTATTACTTCTATTACTTAACATTACAAAAGTATTAGTTCTACCTATACCATTAAATTTAATAGGAGTATTACCTGATACTTTTACAGTACCTAAATTAAATTTATCACCAATAGCAATTTTATGAACAGCAGAATTAACTCCTCCAGCAATAGCATTAGAAGCTGATGGAAGAACAGCACTATCTGTAACTCTATCTTGAACTTTAATAAGTTCTCCATCAGAAATATTAGCAACTGTTATTTTTACAGCTCCTTCATTTTTTAAAGCAGTAATAGCATCATAGCTATTATTAAGTTTTTTAAACCATAAAGCAATACTAGTTTTACGTGCTATATTATTTAAAAGATTATTATTTGTACTAGAACAACTTACAAATTTCCAAAGTTTAACTAAACCATTAGCTAATTCAGCATCAGTTATAGATTTATGTGTAAGACCTTGTCCTTTAGCTTTAATAATTTCACTATTACTACTAAATTTATCTAATAACTCGAATTTACGTTCTTTAGTAGGATTACTAAATGCTAATTCATAAATAATATCATTTAATTCTTTACTTGCTTTATCTTTACCATCAATCCATTTAAGAAATAAATTTTTAAGTTTACTATCTATTTTATCATTATTACTAAGTATATCATATTTCCAACCATCATTATATACTTCATAAGCTCCTGTACTAGCATTAATAAAAGGAATTGGTAATCTACCTACAAGTCTTTTTTTACTATCATAAAGAAGAATTTTATCATCATACATTTCGATTTGAAGTTCTTCATCTTTTTGAAGTTCGTTTAATGCTTCATAAAATTCTTTTTTACCATTTTCATCGAGTTGTTTAGTAATAGTATTAATATCTACTCTTTGAATAGTAATATCTTCTAATTTTTCTTTATATCTTTCTTCAGAAGATTTAGCAACATTATTAAGAAAATCATTATTATCTATACTATCTTCATCAATAGTAATAAATTCTTCTTTAGCTTTGTTAGTTTTAAGATATTCTTTAAGTGTATAATAGATAAAATTAGCAGTATTACTATCAGATGTAGTTTCATTAATATAACGAAGCATATTTTCAAGATTAATATACTTCTTATTATTAATAATTCTAATACCATTTTCTTTAGAATATTGATTAATTAAATTTTTAGCAGCTTGTATAAACTCAGTTCCAAAATCTTCTGTATTAGATAATTCAACTATAGAAGATTGAATAATATATTCATCAACACTACTACGCATAGTAGTAGGTGCTTTAGATTTAAGTTTTTCAGCCGTACGTTTTATAATATTAACACCACGAGTAACAGCTTTTTCTACTACAACTCTATCATATCCTTTACCTACAAAATCATCAATAAGTTCTTTAGTATATGTATCAAAGTCTAAATCATGATTAGCTTTAAATGCTACTATAGTACTTTGTATTGCTGAATTTGTAATAGCATCTTCTGAATCATTTAAATTAGGAACAGGTTCTGCATTTTTAGTTTGAGGTAATTGAGCTTTAGCAGAACTTGTTTGATTAGTAGTTGGCTCCCCCGTAGAAGAAATTTGTGGAGCTGCTTGTGGAGTAGTTTGTGGAGCTGTTTGTGGAGTAGAATTATTTTGAGGAGTACTTTCTTCTGTTTGAGTTGCAAGAGTATCAGTATTGCTTAAATGACCTTTATGAAGTATATTATTTTCATCAATATAAGGATTTGTTTCAACTTTTATTGGTCTAGTTAAATCTACTTCTCCAACATTATCAAAGAAAGTATCAGTTAGTTTGCTTTCATCATTATTTATAATTATTACATCATTACCATTTTCAGCTTTTTTTGTAACAATACCTATATTACCATTTATATTCCATGTAACTTTACCATTATTATCTATTTCAATTCTACTAGCACTTGCTATGCTTGATGTTTGTGGTAAGGTTTCTTCTATTTGATTATTGCCCTGTTGACCTGTTTTTTGACCTGTAGGTATTTTTTGTTGTTGAGTTGATTGGTTGATAGGCTGTGATGGTTGAGGCTCTGAAATTGGATTTTGAATTATTGTAGAACCTACACCTTGTTCAGGTTGAGGAGTAGTAGCAGGATTAGGATTAGGTTCAGGTTGAGAAGTATTAGATTCTTCTTCTGTTGTATCATTACCTTTTTCATCTGCTGTATTATTGCTTTCATCTTGAACTTCTTGTTGTGCTTTTATCATATCTTGAATATCAAATTGTGATTCGATAGTATCAATAAGATTGGTATTATAACTTTTAGTTAAATCAAGAACTTCAAGAGCATTATTTAAAGAATTATTTTCTTCATCAGATAAATTTTTATGTTTAGTAATATTATTATTTATTCTATTATAAATAGCTTCTCTAATATCGTTACCATGTTTTTTATACAAAGTTTGAATTGTTTTATTAGCTTGATTAATAGCTTCAACTCTAGCTTCATTCATAGTATTATGAAGAATATTACCTTCTTCTTCTACTTGTTTTACAGTTCTAGTAAGTTCAGTATTAATATAATCTTTACGTTTTTCAAGAAGAACTTTAGTTTGAAGAAGATTATTAAGTTCAGGACTTATATCTTGAATAGAATCAAATACAGTTTTAGTATCAGATTCAAGAGTTTTATATTTACCTATAGTTTCTTCATTTATAGTTTTTCTACTACGTTCACTAAGAAATTCTAAACCAGGAATATTAATACTTTTTGATGTATTACCATCATTAAGTTCTTTTACTATTTGAGCATCTCTATAAGCAAAAGCTTCTTGTAAATCTTTATCTTCTTTACTTTGAACTAATTTATTATCTTTATCAAACTTATATTGTAAAGCAATAAAATTACCATATACCAATTCTTCATCATTTAAATCATTTTCAATAGATTTAATTCTTTTATCAATACGTTTGACAGCTAATTGATTACTTAAAGATTTAGTATCATTTTTAGTAAGTTCTCTTCTAGTAGCATAAAGTTCACCTAATTGATGAGTAAGAATACCAACTTTAATAATATGGTCATAATCAATATTAGGGTCTAATTGTTCTGCAAATTGAGTTTTAAGTTCAGCAATTCTTTTATTAACAGGAACTAGTTCAGTATCAATATTTTCTTTTTCAAGTCTACTTTTTACATTATTTACTGCCATTATTTGCATATATTCAATAGGCATAGTGTTACTTTTTTTATTTTTACCTATATTAGCAGCAGCAGTATTAATAGCTACAAGTTCTTCATCGTATGCTCGTTCTACTTTATTAATAGTACTTAAAGCATCATCTGTATAAGCTTTAGCTTCTTGATTTAATTGTTCTTTAGATTTATTTTTAGTATCTCCAAAAATTCCTTGTTCAATAATAGCATTTCTAAATTCATCATTGTTAATATAAGCTTTAAGCATATTAAGATTACCACTATTCATTGCACGAAGTGTCATAGTAGCAATATATTCATTTTTAAGTTTATCAGCAGCAGCTTTTTGTTCTTCTTTTGTATCAAATTTAACTTCATTATTTTCAGATGATTTATAAACATCAATACCTTGATTAATTTTAGCAAGATTTTTTTGATACTTTTGAAAATCTAAAGTACGAGCTTCAATATCAGCTAATCTTCTTTTAGTTTCTGGAAGTTCATCAAGTTTATACCAAGGAAGTTTTTCTTTAGCTTTTTCTTGAGCTTCAGATTTATCATCATTAAGTTTTTGTTTAATTCTATTAAATGTACTACCTATTTTTTGAAATACTACACCACCTAATACACCCCAAAAAGCACTATCCCAAAGTTCAGGAGCTTGAACATATTGTTTCATACGAGGGTCAAAATATTTACTCATACTAGCAAGCCAACCAGTATCTTTAGAACCTTCTTCTTTATTTAAAAGAGTATTACCAAAATGAATACCTTCTTGTTGTGCAATATAGTTTACAGCTTCTTCTACACCTTCTGAAAGTTCACTAGCTGCTATTAAACCACTACCATATATGTTATCTCCAATCCATTCACCAGCTTTTTTATAAGTAGGTCTAGCTGCTTTAAGTTTGGCAATTTCTTCTTTACTTTTACCTAAATATTTAGCTGCATCTTTATTTGCTCTTCTTATTTTGATTGGATCATCTTGTGCATTTTTAAGACCTCTCCAAGCATTTCTAAGACCATACATTTGAACTACATCAAATACTACATTTGCCCAGTCCATTTGAAATGTTCTATCAGCAGCAGCTGAAGCTATTGCTTTAGCTACTTCATCTTTATTATTAGGATTAGCTTCTTTATCAGCAAGAAGTTTTTTATTATCTTGAATAAATTTACTATATTCTGCATCATTCATGCTATTAATAGTATCTCTAAAATCTTGATAGTTATCACTATAAGTTTGTCTAGCTTCTTGATAATTTTCAGCAGCTCTACTCATCATAGCAGTAAGTCCATTTTCTAAGAAAATACCTACTTGTTTAGCAGTAGATTCACTATTTAAAAATATTTGAGCAGCATTAAGTTCTTTACCTGCTTTAATAGCTTTTTCCGCACCACTTAAAGTTCTAACTGCTTTTCTAGTAAAAGAACTTACTTTGAGTCCATTATTAAGTAATGATAATCCTTTAACAGCAGCTAAACCTGGAACTAATAGTGAAATAGTACTTACAATACTAGGCATATTACTAAACCACCATCCTGGGTCATGAAGACTACCATTAAAAATATTTTTATTAGGGTCAACATATACAGGAGCAAATTCTTTAAATTCTTCTTGTTTATCTTCAAGATATTTACTAACTGGATTTGTATAATCTCCATCACTTAAACCTGTAATCTTACCAGCTAAATCAAATATATCACTAAAACCTTTAAGTGTACCAAGACCTATTTCAGATACAACTGCTTGTGCTAAACCATTAAATGCTTTAGTCCAAAAACCTTGACTATTAGCAAGTTGAATATCTAAATCTTGATCAATACTATTAGGAGTTATTCCATGATTAATGTATTTTTTATAATCATCATAATTGCCTAAAATAACTCCATTTTTCTCAGCTCCTTGATATGCAACATCCGTCAAAGCAGTACCTGTTGTACTGCCTGACGGAAGTTGACTAAAATCAGTTACTGTAATATATTGAGGTTGAGTATTCTTTTTAGATTTACTATAATTAGGATTTTTAACTACTACACCACCTGCATTAAATATACCTGCAACATCCATATTTTGTATTATTTAATTATTAGTATTATAATTAGCATAAAAATTATTAAGAATATTCATAATATCATTATAAATATTATTTTCTTCTTGTAATCGTGTACCTTTATCAATAGACATTCCATCAAAAAGTTCTTGAGTACCAGCAGAAGCTAATA
>ERZ808278.67-NODE-67-length-91303-cov-7.363142_pt1 | contig 91303 bp, 91 predicted proteins | sample MGYA00521239_ERZ808278 | MGnify/ENA primary metagenome ERZ808278 (study PRJEB31516, sample SAMN03275600) | gut metagenome | biome: mammalia-associated habitat; material: feces | host: Papio cynocephalus | place: Kenya | collected 2012-07-17 ...
CTGGAGAATCATCCCATTCTGAGGGTAAGTCAACTATAGCTAGTGGTGCTAATGCTCATTCTGAAGGAAACACTACTACAGCATCTGGAGAATCATCCCATTCTGAGGGTAAGTCAACTATAGCTAGTGGTGCTAATGCTCATTCTGAAGGAAACACTACTACAGCATCTGGAGAATCATCCCATTCTGAGGGTAAGTCAACTATAGCTAGTGGTGCTAATGCCCATGCAGAAGGATTGAATACTAAAGCATTGAATGCAAATGAACATGCCGAAGGAAAGTTCAATGTATCTGACAACACTAATTATGGAGGAACTCTTCATACCATTGGTGATGGAACCGCTGATGACAAACGTCATAATATAGTTGCTATATATAACGACAGAACTACTAATGTAGAGAACAGCAATACCACAATTCATGGGTCTGGATATTTTAAACTCAACCAAGATGGAAACTATACTGTTACTATTGGTACAATTGGTAAGTCAAACATATATAAAAGAACCATAGTAGGTTCAGAAGAGAAAAATGTAAGTGGAACAAGTGATAGAAGAGTTGTTGGTGCAACTTATGAAGGGTTTGGGAACTTACATACTATGACGGTGCATGGATTCATGTCTACTTATGCTTATAGTGGAACTTATTCTAGTGTGAAGAACAATTGCTATGAATACATCATGGGTGAACATGGGACTTATGTAAAAGGTAAAATAAGTCAAAGATCAGACACTTCTGTATATTTATCTTCACCCAAAATATGTGTTCATGGGGATCCTGATACTGATGACACTTATATTGACTTATCTTCTAACAAGACTTATCTATATGGCAGAACAGTAACTTACATAGGACAAAATATTCATGATGTCAATAGTAAGTCTTCTTCTATTTATATAAAAGGAACAACAATAAATCATAATAGCACCAATTCTAACAAGACTACCTATACAAGTGTCAATACTATAACTGGATCTTCAACAACAACTGTAACCGGAAACACTAGTATTAATACAGGTTCCTTGAATGTAACATCTGGAGTGACTAACTTTAATCTAAACAAAACACATGTACATGCCACTAATGAACTATGTCTTAAGTCTACCACAGATGCTACCATAAAAGGAAACACAAATACTAAAGTTGGACAAGACTATGAAGGAAACTTAACAGAGAATTTCTTAGTTACTTCTACAAAAACTGGTACTGTCACTACTCCTACTTTGACAACTAATGCATCTACTATATATACAGAAAATGCTGGACAAAAAGTAGAAACTATTACAAATAGTAGAACAACAACTATAACAGGAGGCGATACACTTACTGTAAAGACTGGTGGAAGAAAGAGTGAAATAACTGATCATAATGAACATATAGTACATGGTTATGAAACAAACACAATTGGTGGAAAAAGAACAAGTACTGTTGACTCAGAAGTCATTACTGTAAATATAGGTGGTAGAACAACAACTATAACTGGAGGTGATACACTTACTGTAAAGACTGGTGGAAGAAAGACTGAAGTGACTGATCACAATGAACATATAGTACATGGTTATGAAATAAACACAATTAATGGAAAAAGAACAAGTACTGTTGACTCAGAAGCTATTACTGTAAATAAGAATGGTAGAACATTAACAGTTAGTGGACTAAATCATGAAACTTTCCACAGTGGCAATAAAGAAGACATAGAAAACGGAAACACAGTAAATGTATCTGGGGGAAGAACAACTACAATAAAATCCGGATCTGATAAGTTAACGATAACTAATGGAAACTTAATCATAAAAACAAGTACTAATGGAAATTTTGTAGAAGAAACAGCCACGTCAACTTACATAAATACCAATCATACTTATTTTGGAAATTCCAATACAATAAATGGCAACTATAGTGTAGGATTAGGACAGGGAATAAAGATATCATCAAATCATAATGTTAGCATAGGAAAATACAATAAAGATGAATCATCTTATTTTTCTATTGGCATTGGTACTTCTGACACTATCAGAAAGAATGCATTCTGGGTTGCAGCTTATGATAATGTAAATCAAAATGGCACTGCATATTTTTCTAATACTGTTTATGCTTTCACCAACAAATATGATCCTAATGTATATACTAGTAATAAAGAAGACAAAAGTTGGTCTAATTTGATATCTTTTGACTTATATAGGAATTCATACAATAAGCTATATAGTACTGCTATAGACAAAATAAATTCTTTGACAAACAATGTTGTAAATGTAAAATCTATTGATAGCATATCTAGAGATTCTGTAAACAATACATTGCATTGGACTACACACACGTTCAATCCAAATAGTAGAGAATGGTCGGAAAATACAAAAAATGTCTTGACTATACCTGGAGTGAATAGCACACAAGCTGGATTGATATCTGCTGATGATAAAAATAGACTTGATAGCATAAAAGGTTTCACAACATCAGATGGAAAGACACATCAATATACATTTAATGAAAACCATTCAAAAGGGGACAATATACATAGTTTCCATTTAAATACAGATGGAACTATATCATATACTGGATGGACACAGCAATTTCATTATGCAAACGATGCTACTAATGTTTCATTATCATATACACATTATGTAGGTAATAATTCTACAATATATATTCCTAAGCTTAACAATGGAACAACATTTGAACAAGTAGATAATCCTGCTGGAGACAAAGCTGGTATAATGACTGCAGCACAATACAATAATCTTATAAAGAGAATTACCTTGTTAGAGAAACAATGCATTTGGAAATCATCACTTGCAAACAATAATTCAACATATATGTGGTCAGGTACATTATCTGATTTCAACAATTTAGAGAGTTATCCAAAGGATACAACATTCATCATTACTAATTAAAACAATATTTAAATTTATCTATATTATTAATATATGAGCTTGGAATATGGAATACTAGACAAAAAGCCATTAGTAGACTATAAAGTAAAGAATACTTCTATACAGATGTATGACTTATTAGAAAAGACTTTTGATGATGAATTGAATTGGGACTCTAATTATCAATGCATTAAGATTACTAAAGAATATGTGGCTAGACCAGACTTAGTATCTTATGCATTGTATAAGAATGATAAGTATGCTGATATTCTGTGTAAGATAAATGGAATAAGCAACCCATTTGAATTGAATGAAGGAATGATATTGATTTGTCCAGACATAAATTTCATACATAGATTCTCTAAAGCTCAATATTCAAACTTAGATGGATTTTGTGAAGATACTGATACATTGAAGAAAAAATATAAGTCATTCAAAAAACTTAAGAATGAAAAACGTTCACCAAATGAAGCTACAGTATATGATCATAACTATATAGAAGTTCCAGATACAAATCTATTGATTTATTGATTGATATGGCTGACTTAAGAGAATTTTATCAACCACTTAGCCCTAAAGTTAACTTTCTTGACCCAATAGTAAGACATGATCCTACTATTGGGCATTCTGTTGTTGCAAAATTCAACTCTAAAGAAAAAATCCAATCACCAAGCAATGGAATGAATAAGTCTTCTTTAGATGCTACAAAATATGAAGGTCCAAGAGTACCAATAGTTCGTGTAGACATGATGGTATACAAAGCAGAAAATATTGAATATGTATATATTGATTATGATGGATTTGTACCTAAAGCTAAAGTGATCATCAATCAGAAAGAAAAGAACATGGAGTTGATGCAAACATCTAATATGAATAGCAATATGACGATTGTCATGACCCCAAGTGTAGATGGACAATACAAACCAATCACAATAGATTTTTACATTACAAATACAGAATATTATCATGATTGCATAGTATTTTATGGAACATACAAATTGCTGGCATTAGATCAAAAAATAACAAAGCAAATCACATTCAATCCTTACCCAAATAATGGTTGTCCTGCTAAATATTGCAATCTTGGACCTAACAAACATCCAACAACTTATGAATTTTTGCATTATGTCGCAGTAACAGAATGTGGATTAGGGTTTGCGGCAACAGATAAAGTAAAAGAAATAAAAGATGACAAAACTAGAATAATTAGAAATGAAACTTACAAAGATGCTATTCAAAAACACATTGCTTTTGGTGGATTAGATGAAAATTCTGTATTTGATTGTTGGATTGACTTATATAGATATCTTGTTGTTGTGAACTTTTCTTGGATAATGACAGCCAAGCTAACTGGGCATGACATTGGAATCAATCCAACTTATGGGCATAACTGGGCTAATGAATTGATGAAAGAAGATGAGCAATTTGGTATGCAACATAGAATAATCACAAATTATAGAAGAATGCCAATGAATTCTGATATGGACATCTCTTCATGGAAATGGTTGTGTGACAATACCAAGATATATGAAAATGGAATAACAAACAACTATACAATAGGAAATCCATCTTCTACTTCTAAAGGCAACAATTCATTGAAGACATCTATATTGAAGACAAAAGAAAATTCAATAGATGGAGACAACAAAAATTTTGAATTTAAAAAAGAGTATTTTTGTGGATATGAATATGGCGACTCTGAAGATCACAATACTCCTGTATTGATGCAAAAGAACATTCATGATATGATGTTTAGAAAGTTTAGGTCTAAAAGACTTGAAGTCAAGATGGCTAGACCTAACTTTGGAATACAAAGAGGAACATTGATAAATGTAGCGATATTTGAATATACAGAAGTTGGAAAAAGACAGATATGGCAGCAATTGTATGGATTAGCTGGAGATAAAGATCCTAGTCCTACAAAGACTGATAAAGATATGGAAAACATATTCAGTGATCCAAATACAAGTTTGTTGAATGTATCTGTATCCGGTCTTTATTATGTCGATGGAATGTCATTTGAATATGATAAAGACAATGAAGAAGTAATTCAAAGACTATTTTTGATTAAGAGGGGTGATATATCTAATTATTTAAACACCAATACCATAGCTAAGACTTATGATGTCAATATCAACAAATAATCTAAACACAAACAATATGTATTCTCAGATAATACCATCTGGGAATACTTTGTTATCTTGTAATGAATACTTAATCAATAAATGTGAAGATATTCATAAGCAAGCATTTGACATAGCTATAGAATCATTCAAAAAGGAAAATCATATAAATGAATCTTCATATTCAATATCAGAGATAAAGAATAAAGATTGGAAGAAAGCACCATACATCATTCTTACTTATAATCATTATCCTTTTAATAGAAAGAAGATATCATTAGAAAAATGGTGGAACATATCATTTGCTTCTGACACAACATCATCATGGAAAGACGTTATATTAGATGATGATTCTATGAAAGATGCTGAAATAACTTCTATAGACTATGTCAATGGTATAGTTGACATGGAATCTAAGCTTACTGGAAACAAATTCAAAATGCCATTTTCTAGACTTGATGAAAATACCAGGTTGAACATAGATAAATGCACATTATCTGGTACTTTCACTTACATAATTAACAACAATTAAAACAAATTCAATTATCTATGGGATTCTTATCTGGGTTACTTAATGGACTAAAGAAAAATGTATCTTCAACTAACAATGGAAATTCTGAAAACTATTATTCTGATGGTTCCAGAAAATACAAAGGTCCATTGAAATTAAAGAATGTGGAAGGTGAATATTCTGAATACAATGGATCTGGTACTTATCCATCGAGAGAATCTGTGAATTCACAAACAATAATTGATGTTCCTGCTTGGGGTTACAAAGACTTCATAAATGAGCGAGTAAGTTTTCAAAAGGGATTAGATTCTTCATTATCAGAACCTGCATGGTTCTACTTCAAACTATTCTTTAAGTTTGATACTAAATATGGTTTGCTAGGTGGAATAATGAAAGGAACTGATGGAAAATATGCTGCAGACAATACAGCTATTCAATATCTTTGGAGAAATCAGGCTAGGTTAATGTCAGCAACATTCAATAGGTCTAAGGCGTTGGTAAAGTTTGTAAGAACATTAAGCTTCATTTCATCTAAAGCTCCATGGTTCTTCCATTCTGTGAAAGATGCAAACATGGCACTTACTATGAACTTACAAAACTTAACAGCTGAAAAATCAATAGAAATAGAATGCAATGAAGACGCTACTGACATGAGACTTCTTACATTGATGGACTTATATAAATATGCTGCTTATGATGCAATCAATCAAAAGGAAATAATACCAGAAAATCTTAGAAAGTTTGACTTAGATATAATAGTATTCCAATCACCAATAAGATACATTCATACATCATCCAGAGACTTAAAAGGTCGCTCTACAGTATATAAGAACTTTAATGCTGGAAATATGACAGATAGAATGTCATTCAAACTTTTTTCTTTTCAAGGATGTGAAATAGATTATAATTCATTGAACAACTTCTTACCACAAACATTTCAAAATGACAAACCATTCAATTCTAAACCAACATTCAAAATAAAGTATGATAGAGTTTATCAGCATAATCAAAATGAATTTGCAAAATTGTTAGTAGGTGATACTGGACTTCTGTGGGATCAAAATGGATTGTCATCATCTGTTATAAATGGTGGTAAGTTTGTGGACAACAAGATAGATAAAGACCAAACTTGGCAATCTGGGTATTCATTAGGAAACATTTCTAAAAGAACAATGAATCTTGATGATGTAGAAATATCTGGTTCTAATGTAAAGCAATCATATCAAACCCCTGATAATGACAATACTAGAAGAGAAATGATGAAATATGCTAATGACAACAAATATTATTATAATCCTGCTAGTCAATCATACAAAACTTTAGTTGATGCTTCTGAATCCGCTATCTCTGCAGCTATGATGCTTATAGATGGTTCTGCAGGATTTGGTAATCTATATGGTGATTCATCTAAATGGAATTCTGGATTGAAGAGCATTGCAAATTCAACAAAGAAAGCATATAAAGATACATTCAATAATGGAATAAAGAATTTCCTACAGTTCTAATTCAATTTGTCATTCACCATTACTTTAGAATCAATGATAAAATATGTTGACCCATAAGATATACCTTTCATCAAATTCATATTGTCATATATATTCAAATTATTTAAGTCATATTTCAATGTTTCTAATGACTCTTTCAATTTTGTTATTCCTATTTCTAAGTCAGAAGCAACAAACAAATAACCTTCGTATATTGTGAATGGAATGCTTGATCCATCATATACAAAAATGGAATTTCCTAGATTAAGATCAGTTATGAATCTTGACAAATTTCTTTTTGTATATGATGAATCTTTTTCTTTTAGTTTGTTTTCTATGTTCCATTTGGCAACATAAATGTTTTCCGGATCTTCTGAAGATAGATTAACTATATTTGATAATGAATTCTTAAGCTCTTCTGGGTATGGATACTTCATTTTCTTTTTATCTTTCAATTTTTATATATAGAATATAGAAAACAAAGAAAGAAAAGTTCAAATCTATTTTTAACTATGCAGAATTTAGTAAACAAAAATATCGACAGATGGAAACATCCATGGAATGCTGAGAAGTTTGACAATCTATTTGATAGGGATGAAAGATACTTTTCTGTATTGATAAAAGGTGCTTTGTCTTGGCTTACTAGAAACATAGTGCTTTATGACAAACCAATCAATCATTTCATATTCAATACTGGTTCTTCTTACATATATGTAGAAAGCAATGGATACAAGTATAGCTTGAATGAAGTTTCTGGTGAAGACCAAGTCTATATGAAGATGCCAAGATGCATAGTAGAGATAGATAATGTTTCTATTCCACTAGAAGAACTTACTCAACCTTATGTTGTAGGAACTTATGAAAGGATGATTGGAAATGAAATAGTTGGTATGAATGCAGAAATGAGAAGACTTCCAATAGAAGTATCATTGAAACTAAGATATGTATTGTCTAACTTCAATGAATCTATAGTTCTTCTTCAAGAAATCATTGACAAACTGGTATTCAACAAATATTTTAGAATAACCTATCTTGGACAAACTATAAAATGTTCATTAGATTGGCCAACTGAACAATCTATAGAAGTAAACAAGATTGATATGTCTAGTTCTGATACAAATCAGAAGTCGATAGAATTCTCATTGAAAGTAACTTCATCATATCCTCAGATAGATGAAAGAACGGAATGCAAAAACTCGGATATCATTGGTAAGTTTGGTACAGAGACTTGTTTGCATCCAAAGTCTTTATCTAATAAGTCTTCTGACAAAGAATACAATACATTTGAATAATCATGGCAAACAATTATACATCATCACACATTGGCAACTTAGCACAATCAGGCAAAGACTTTAACATTCTTGCTTCTAATGTGCCATACAAAATGCTATCTAACTATGATACAGCAGTTAGAAAAGCATCTAATGATTCGTCAACATCGAATTATGACATCAGCGGCAAGATATCTAATTCTATAATCATTTGTGCTCCACAGGAAAGAGACAATACTACAGTATATACACAATGGACAAAGTTTACTTATGAAGATAATGACAATAATGGTACATTTTCAAATGATGACCTTATGATAAATACATATAGCTATGCTACTGTAGAAAACAAAGTGAAAGATCTTTATAAAGATACTGGGGACTTTGACCTAGTAGTTACAGATGATGATGGTGTTCCTGTTTGCTTGACTCCACCATTCAATGACATAGATACAGATTATTTTACTGTAAGAAAGAACATAGAACATAGGAACAGAGGATATTGCAACTCAAATGCATTGACAATGTCAGAGTCATTCAGAGATACTTTAGGAAATACTGCAAAGACTTTAGATAACTTGATATTCACTTATACACCAATAGTTCCTAATCAAGATAAAACTATATATTTGATATCAACATATAAAGTTGGCAATCCAAACAACAAAAATTATTATGTTGGATATGCAGGAACAAATGGAAACATTACAATATCAAACAAAGACAACAAATGGACTTATTCTTATCATCCAAATGCAAATGATACAATAACTAATGATGAAAGAACAACATTCACTAGAGTATCATTTTCTTATTTGTTGGATTGGAACATTGCTTTGCAACAATGGAAAGACAAAGAATTCAATGACAATGATAAGATAGATTCTAAATGGGATAGAATAGGATCCTCAACTAACAAAAAGATTTCATATCTATTAGATCAAGTAACTAAATTGACAAACTATAAGTATATGTTCCAATTGAATGGATCATCAACATCGTATGTTTGGACTGGATCTAAGAGTCAATATGACAATATGGGTTCTAATCAAAGAAATAGAAATGATGCTACATTCATAATAAATGACAAATAGAAAATGGGAGAACTTAAGTTCTCCCATTGTTGATTAAAGTATAATTGAATTCAATTATTCTCCTTCATCATCTTTGTCATCATCTTTGCCATCTTCTTCATCTATGAAATCAGACAATTTGTTCAATTGATCTGATAATGACTTTACTTTGTCTTGATCTGCCTTGTCATCATCTTGCATTTTCTGCACATACTGTTGAAGCACATCCTGAATAGAATCAAGCTTGTCTCTGTTTGAGTCATTCACTTTGATTTTAATGCCACCATCAATTTTCTCACTATATACAGAATTTTTGTTAGCTAAGTCTTCTATAGACTTGATAGTTTCATCTGCATGTTCTAGATCACCAAAAGTAAATCTAAGCATTTTGTCAGCCCCTTCATTTATTTGAAGAGATTCATTCAACATATCTGATAAATTTTTCATTGTTTATATAAATACTAGTATTTTTTCAAAAGGTTTGCAAAGTCATTTCCATAGACTTTTATCTTGTTCTTATTTTGAACAAGCTCGCATTTCTTAATCCAATTCAATACAAGAATATAATTCTTCACTATGTTAGAATTGCATTCATTGTCATCATACAATGAGTCTAAACTATGACAATTGCAATTGTATTTCTTGGATGATGAACTTTCTGGATAATGATTGTATTCAACAATAGAATTTAGAAGGCTTATCAACAAATCTATCATATCATAGTTAGAATACTTAGAATCTCCTTCTTTCATCATGAACCAATCATTATAATAATCTATGTTAGACAACATACTTGATAGCCAAGCATCCATTGCATCTTTGTACTTTTCATAACATGACTTATTGTATAAGTCAGAATCATTAAATAATGAATTAGTTGAATTAGTACATGAGTTGCAACTATATGACTTTTCATCATTATTTGTTTCATCAACTATATCAGTATTGAATATAGTTTGAAGAAGAATAGTAGCTTGGTCTGACTTAAAGTTCTTATAGTAGTTCATTACTGCTTCATATCCATTGTTTGGTGTCAAACTTCTTCTTTCTTCATCTATCATAGTATATTCTAATATTATAGAAAAGAAAGTTTGTGGAAAGTTGTCTAACTCATCTTCAGAAAACTTTAGCTTCAATATCTTGTTCTTGTTATAAAAGAACTTTAGATCTGTTGTCTTCTTTTCTAAGTCAGTCAATTCAACAAAATAGTTAGACATACTATATTTGTCTGTCTTTCTATCATAAGTAAGATAATCAGGAAGAACTATGTCATCATTTTCTTCTGATATAGCTTGCATACCATTTCCATCGTGATCCTCTTTTCTAGTAAGCCAAACATACAATGTGTTATTCACATAGTAATCTACACCAGGTCTAAAGTCTTCTATACCTTCAGCATATACTAAGTTGTTAGTAAGTGCTTGAATGTAGAACTTGCTAATTATGCTATCATTCTTTACTATTGACTTAGTGATAGGTATATATATTCTAGGAACATCTATTTTGTTTGCACCACTGTCTTCTAACATAAGAAGACTTGGTCCAAGACTTTCTCCTTCTACTAATCCTTCTACTTCTAATGATATGAAGTTTTCATCGAACCATTTTATTCCTAAAGTATTCAAGCAAATCATATATTGACTTCTCAAAGACTTTGGAATGCAAACATCATCAGAAAGTTGCACTATAGTAGGTTGAAAACTATTGAAAAATTCCATTCTTTCTAATTGTTCAATCTTTATATATTAAAAATAGAATTGAATTTGATTGAATAAAAAATTCACACAGGCAACTTTAAAATTCTTATCCAATATAATTTATAAGACAAGTAATTTGAAGTTGCCTGTGTGACCCAGGCGCCATCCTGGGGACTACTGCCTTATCTGATAGTAACAATAATATTATCTTTCTTTGCAATTTCGAATGCTTCCTTCATTCCCTTCTGAAAAGAACCATTATTGACAGAACTTCCAGAGCAAAAATGAGAAATAATGATATCCAATTGAATGAGAGCTTCAGAAGAAGGAATGACGTACTTCCACTTGTTGTCATATTTGATTACTATCTTGTTTGATGTAGTCTTCTGGGCATCTCGAATGAACTTGAACATTGATACCCAATAGTCTGTATTAGAAACTGACTCGATCTCATGAACTGGAACATTCTCAGTATTTATGTTCTTTACAAAGTAGGTTGGATTGTTTGCAAAAGAAAGAATTGCAAGTGTTGAGAAAACCAATGTAATAAAAAACTTCTTCATAATCATTATATATTTTGTTTTAACGTGATTAAAATAGAAAAGTTGAATAAAATTTCAAAATAATGTAACTTTAAATGAAGGTAATCATTTTGTTGACAGATTGGGCAATAAGATGTCAACATAGACAAATATTTCATATAAACAATTTAGTATTTTTAAATAACAAAAGAAACAAAGCATAATTGATGATATTTGGAAATCTATCTTCTGTTCTAGAAGGAGACAAGACTATATATGAACAAGCTAATGAGATGATGCCTATCCAACAGAATCAGATGTCATCTAATGGTCCTTCTAGACTGGCTAAGATATTGTATAAGCTTAGCCATTATGGCATGAACTGGACTTCAGATGTTGTGAAGAACATGAAGGCAGTTCCTGCTGACAAGCTTATGCAACCTAAAGATGTCCAAGTGATGACTTCTAACATGTATGCTGGGGTCATGGACAATTGGAAGCAAAAGCCAGAAGAAGACAAGCCATTCAGAGAAAAGACTCTTGAACAGAAACGAGATGTGCTTCGTAAGATGGCGATGAATCCTGAGATTGAAGACATTCTTGACATCATGGCGAACGAATGCATTGTATATGACGATAATGATGTTTATATCGGAGAACCATACATTGAGCCTAGCATATTGCAACAGTTGAATGAGAATCATATAGAAGAGATAAAGAACTGTGTAGACACTAGCTTCTACAAAATGTACATGCTTCTAGATTGGAAGAACAAAGCTTGGGATCAGTTCAAGAGATGGTTGATAGATGGTGTGATTGCTTATGAGATTGTATATGACAACATAGAGAATCCACATACTATCATTGGCATAATTCCTATAGATCCAGCTACAATCACTAGAGTGATTGACAATGGCGTACAATATTGGGTACAGTTCAAAGATGTGATAGGTCAAGAACGAGTGATGCTTGACTCCCAAGTCATATACATAAAGTATGAAGATAGTGGGGTCATGGACAGACAATCTTACCTTGAACGTCTGATACGTCCATTCAACATATATCGTATTATAGAGCAAGCACAGTTGATATGGACTGTCACACAAGCTAGCTTCAAGACAATGTTCACCATACCTGTAGCTGGTATGAATCGTGTCAAAGGTATGCAGACATTGAACTCTGCTATGGCTAGATACAAAGAGGACATAGACTTTAACACTGAGACTGGTGAACTCAAAGTGAATGGCCGAACAAATCTTCCATTCAACAAAGAATATTGGATGCCAGAAAATGAGAATGGAAAGCCTGAGATAGAGACATTGACAGATCAAGGTCCTAGTTTGAATGATTCAGAGCAACTTAAGTACTATCTTTCTAAGCTATACAAAATGTCAAAGATACCAGAAAGTAGATTTGACAAAGAGAATGCTGCCATGTGGTTTGGAACAGATCCAACTCAGACACTTCGTGATGAGATAAACTTTGGTAGATTTGTAGACAGACTTAGAAATACATATGCTATGGTAATCATCAAGCCCATACAGATACAGCTATCATTGTCTATTCCAGAGATGAAGAATGACAAGCGTATTCTTGATGCAATCACGTTGAGATACAACTCTTACAATCAGTTCACTGAGATGATGGACCTTGAGGTAACAAACAAGAGATTGGAAACCATAGGCATGCTCAAAGATACATTCACCACTACAGATGCCGAAGGAAATGAAGATAGTTACTTCTCTATGAGATTTTTGATAGAAAGATACTTAAAGATGTCTGATGCCGACTTAGAGTACAATCAGAAATGCAAGTGGATAGAGAAGCAAGAGAAAGGTGATGCAGAAGAAGATAATGATGATGAAGAATCTGGTGATGAAGAGATGGGAGGAACAGATACTGGATCTGATGACACAGGAATGGAAGATGATGGATCGGGAGATGCTGGTGGAGATTCTGAAATGATGGGTGATGTACAACCAGACAACACATCAGATTCTGGATCTGGAGAAATGTAAAAAAACAAAATAAAATGAAATCTTTAACAAATTTTATCAATGAATCAATATCAAAGAAAGAGATATTGTCACAAGCAAAAGAGGTGAATGACTTGACTTCTATATTGTTAGATCTTGGGTTCAAGAAGACAAGAGTAACAAAGTGGAATCGGATGGTGAAGAAGATTCTTGGAACAAACAAGTCATTGTATGTTGCTAGCACTTATGGAAATGAAAAGTCTAACATTGATGCATTGAAGAACATCATATCAAAAGGACAAGTTAGAAGAAACACAAATTCATATGCTTCAGATGGCAACTACTTTGAGTTGTCTGGTATAGACTATGGTGAGTCAAATGCAAAGCATAAGCATTTGTGGGATCCAAAGCAATGGTCATCTAAGAGTCCAGAAGAGCTAGCTGACATGTTCAAGAACAATATGAAGTATGACCTTGCTAGAAATGAGTACATCAAGAAAGTTGGAATCACTGATGAAGTGAAGAAGAAGATTGAAGAAATATGCAAGACTTGTGCTAAAGAGTTTGCTGAAGATAATGTAGGATTGTTTGTCAAGAGCAATGAAGGTGACTATACAAACTTAATTCCATCATTGTTCATTGTTGGCAGTGATGTTGTCAAAGCTGTGGTGTTTGGTTGGGATCATGTATATCAATCTGAGAGATACACAGAGAAGATGAAAGGAAACTTTATCATAGTGTTTTCTAAAGAAGACATAGACAATTTAGAAGATGAAGCTAAGTAATTGTGAGATATTGCCAGGAACTATAGTCGCAGCTAATGATCCAAAGAAGATGGGTAGAGTGAAGGCTGTAGTTCCTGGGTGGTTTGACAATGCCACTATGAATGAAGAAGACATGTTCTGGATAGCCCCATTCACTACTGGTGCTGGGTATCAGAGGGTGTCAAAACCATTGGAAGGGCAGAAGATATGGGTGTTGCATGACTCTACTAATGAATATGAATACTATTATCTTCCTATGTGGGAGACAAACATCAATACAGCAGCTGCACAGCAAGACTTTGACTATGATGTGATAGTATCAAGATCTGGGAAGTCTGTTGGTGCTCAGATGTTCTATACAGGAAAACAGGGATTTGTAACAAGAATAGGAGAGAATGCTCAGTCTTCTATAAGTCAATCTGGTGACATAGAAAATTCATCTAATGGTACAGAAGTTTCCATTAGAGGTTCTAAAGCCTATGTTGGACTGCAAGGAAAGTGTGATGAACCAATTGTTCTTGGAAACAAACTTTATGAACTTTTGTCTAATCTTAAAGGAGGGCTGGATGAATTGAACCAAAAAGCACAATCTAGTTGCTATACAATAAATCTATGTCCAGCAATATTGAAATGTTCTAAAGCAATATCAGACACGATAGATGAGATGAATTCAAAAACATCATTTACTAGTGAATAATCATGGGGTTAGTTCCAGGACAAATGAAAGCAAAATGCATAGACTATGGTCAAAATTTCTTGACAGGTCAAGCCACTTCTATATTGGCAGCTTCTGGTATTGAAGTTGCTGGTGGTACTTTGAAGGAATTAGCAGACAACATTCAAGACAAAACTATGGTCATGGTTTCTGATCTTAAGAATACTGCTACTAAAGAAGTTGCAAAGGTTGGATCTCAGATAGGAGGAATGGCTGGTGACCTAGTTGGTACCGGATTGTCTACTATGCAAAATGCTTTTCAATCAACTGACTTGGTCAAGTTAGCTGCTGGAGAATTGACAACTTATAGTATGCAATTGTTGAATGATGCTTCATCTAAGATAGGTGCTATGGTTTCTTCATTTCCACAAGCTGTTCTTAGCAAGGCTTCATACTTAGCAGGGCAAGAAGCTAAAGAAGAACTTACTAAAGCTATCAAGGAAGTAATGGGAACACCAAAAGAAAATAGTTCTAAAGAGGAAGCTAAGAAAGAGAAGGACAATAAAGTAAAGAAAGCTATCAAATGGTGCTCTAAAGCTATAAAGGATGCAAACAAGTTCAAAGATGAAACTTTAGGAAAGTTGCAAGAAGACTGTGAAGACATATCTAATTTGATGATTCAAGGACCAGAATGGGTAAATGATCAATTAGAAAGTGCAGTGGATTCAGCTAAGGAATACATGTCAACTTATACAAATAGAATGATAGCAAATGCATCATATTTCTATACCAATGCAGTTGACAATTCTGCTAAGGCAGCTTCTGTTGAAATAAAATCAAAAGTAATAGATCCAACTATAAAGAAGGCTAAGGAGCAATTCAACAAGCTAGGTACTTCTACTAATAAGACACAACAAAAAGCTAAAGCTGCAATACAAAACAAATTGCTTAACTTAGCTGCAAAATTAGGAATATCACCAAATGGCTAAATCTAAACAACAGGCGTATGAAGACTTTGACCCAGTAAAGTATGACAGAGGTGGAAAGGAAGCAGAAGCAATAGTATGGACTACTAAGACACTCAACAAAGCTGTAGAAGCCATAAAGAAGGGTTTGCCATTGAAAGCAAATCCTTTCATTGGTAAGAACACATTGCTTTTGAAACCAAATCTCGTGTTTGCTAGAACAGAAGAAGAGATAGAAGACTATATGCATTGCATGGAAGATCCTATCTACTTTGCTAGCAAATGCTTCTTGATGACACCTACTGGGTTGAAGCCATGTGTACTTAGAGACTATCAGGATGACTATCTAAGACATCTAGCAAAAAATCGATTCAGTATCTTCCTCAGTTGCAGACAAAGTGGAAAGACAAATTTTTTTACAATTAAATGTAACTTTAAATTTCCTAAGTTATTAATAGATAATTTATTAAAAAATAATCATTCCCTTATTGACTACATCTTAAAAACATATTATTTTTATATAGATAAAGATAATAATTATATTGTCAATGATTTTCCATTGTATGAACTCCAAAATTTATTTGACAACTCATTTATATGGAAAATAAAATACAATCTATATAAAATGATATCATGGCAGGAAAAAAAGGACAAAAGGTCAATAAAGAAACATCTAAAAGATATTCTATATATTACAAAAAAGAAAATCCATCTTGGACATTAGAACAGTGTGAAAATGCTGCAATGAATTTTAGAAAGTCATCAAATGCTAATTGTATAGAATATTGGGTATCTAGATATCCGAATCTTTCTGAAGAAGAATGTGAAAAATTAAGGATTAGCCATTTAAAAATTAGAAAGTCAAATGATCCTAACTATTTAGAATATTATGTAAAAAGATTTCCAGATTCATCTAATGATGAGTTAAAAGAAAAGCTATTAGAATACAGGAACTCAATCAACCATTGTACCCCATCATATTGGCAATCTATATATCCAGAAAAATCTTTAAGTGAATGTGAAGAACTTGCATTGAATGAAAGAAAAAGAAGAAAACCATTGACTGATAATAGTGGAGTAAATAATCCTATGCATCATTCAAAAGTATCAATACAAAAAACAAAAGAATGTTCTCCAATGTGCATAGAATTCTATAGGGAGCATTATCCAGATCTTTCTAAAGAAGAACAGGAAAACCTATGGAAAGAAAAGCATAATAAAATGACTGTTTCAATGAAAAATGCAATAAAGACTACTAATATTGAATATTACTTAAATAAAGGTATGTCTTGGGATGAAGCAAAGAAAGCTTTGCATGATAGACAAGCAACTTTTAGTTTAAGTAAATGTATTGACAGATATGGGGAAGAAGAAGGAATAAAAAGATTTAAAGAAAGACAAAACAAATGGAAAGCCAGTTTAAGAAAATCATTCTTGATAGATGGCGACTCTAGAGGAATGCAATCTAAAGTAGCTAACAAATTATTTGATGATATATCTAACTTGCTTAATATTGAAAATCCAATAAAAGAAAAATTCATATACGATAAAGAAACTAAGAATGGATATGCTTATGACTTTTGCTATAAAGATAAAATAATAGAATTTAATGGTGACTATTGGCATTGTAATCCAAGAAAATATAAAGAAGATTATGTTAACAAGACATCAGGAATGTTGGCAAAAGAAATATGGGGTAAAGATGAATATAAGAAAAAATTAGCGGAAAAGTTCGGATATCAGGTTCATTATGTTTGGGAAATGGACTATAAGAAAGATCCATCTTTTGAATTAATCAAATGCATTAAGTTTTTACAATCATGATATCCTTTTTAATATATAAATTAATTTCCATTTTGGATTATATAGATTATAAGTTTGTAAAGAAAGAAAAACTTTTGGACGGTTATAAGACTACTAAAGAAATAGACATATCAAACTATGGAATAAATGTACTTACTGATACTGGTTATCAACCTATTTCTTTCATATACAACACTAGGCCATTCAACATATACAAAGTTATAACAGAAAATGGATATTCTATAGAATGTGCTGACAAGCATAAGTTGTTTGATGAAAATTATGATGCTATATATACAGATGAACTAATAGAAGGAAAGTCAAGAATAATGACTAAAAAAGGCCCTTCTAAAGTGAAGTCTGTATCAGTATCAAGAACTGAAGTATCTATGTGTGATGTCTCAGTAGATCATCCTAATCATAGATACTACACTAATGGAATACTTAGCCACAACTCTACAACAACAGCTATAGATGCTCTTTGGGCAATCACATTCAGAAATGATAGAAATGCATTGATACTTTCTAAGTCTGGTCCTGCTGGTCGTGACTTGATAAAGAAGATAAAAGATATGTACCTCTATTTACCTTATCATCTTAAGCTAGGTACATTGAAGTGGAATCAGTCTGAGATTGCATTTGACAACAACTCTACTATATCAACAGAGCCATTCTCACCTACCGCAGGTCTTGGTAAGACAATAAACTTCTTGATATTGGATGAGTTTGCTTGGTGTCCTCCTAATGATGTGGATTTATTCTACAACAATATCTTGCCTACAGTAACAGCAGATACTTCTTCTAACATCTGTATCATGTCAACTCAGAATGGATTCAATTTGTTCTATAAACTATGGCATGCCGCAGAAACAGGAAAGTCCATGTATGCACCATTCAAAGTTGATTGGTGGCAAGTGCCACAATGGGATCCTGAGTCTAACTCTTGGAAGAAGAGAGATGAAGCTTGGAAAGCTATGATGGTAGGAGTACTTGGATCTGAGGAAGCTTTCTACTATCAATATGGTACTCAATTCTCAGCTAGTGACAAGTGCTTAGTTTCTAGAGAAACCTTAGGAAAGATACGTGACTTGACTTATTTGTTTGAAGTTCCTGAAGATGACAATTGGTACTTTAGTCTTCATAAGTCAGAGTTGAGATTCAAGAAAGGATATGAATTGCATCATCTTAGAGATGGATGGTTTGTGATAACTATAGACTTAGCGGAAGGTGGAGGAAATGACTTTACCACATTCAACATATTTGAAGTGATAGGAAAAGACAAGTTTGAACAAGTAGGATATTGGCATTGCAATACTGTAGATCTAGAGCAAGCTAGTCTAGAGTTCTGGGTATTGTTTGGACAATTGTTCAACCCTAACAAAACTATAGTATCTGTTGAGTGGAACACTTATGGTGCTTTGTTCTACAACTACTTGAAGAACTTGAATGAACCTGACTACATGCCAGAAGCTAGTTGGAGATGGCAAGTAAACCCATTGCAAGAGTTTGACCTTGCTTGTCTTGTGAGATACAAGAAAGGAAGTCAAGAAGACAACATAGCTAACTTGAATGGATTCAAGAACTCTAAGACAGTTCCTGGCATCCGCCTCAGTCATGCTACTAAGATATCTGCTTGTGCATTGTTGAAGATGATGATAGAGAAGTTTGATGTAATACTTACTGACTTGCTTACAGTATCAGAATTAGAGAATTTTGAAGACAAAAATGGAAATGGAAGCTATGCCGCAGCATTTGGGCATGATGACTTGATAATGACATTTGTACAGTTGCCATTGTTGAAGAACACCACTAGATACAAAGACTTCATGGAAGAGTGGGAAATAGAGATGAGAGCTACTGGTAAGTGGGAAGAACTAGAGAAAGAAGAAAGTGAGATGAAGAAGTTAGACATGTTGAAGAAGATAGCAGACATGATGTCAAATGTGCTACAGAAAAAGAAGGAAGAAAAACAAGTAACTGTATCATTAGAAAGCAAACAAACAAACTTTCCACAAAGAACTTCTACTAATATATATACTAATCAAGAAAGTACAAAAGAAAATGTTTCGCAGCTTCACAACTATAATATGTACAATACAGGTATGCAACAAGGTCTTCCATCATTGAATGACTTCTATGGGGCACCTAATCCATACAATGTTCAAGAACCAAGCTTGTATGATGTTCATAATCAGTATCAAGATCCATTGAGATCTAGATTCAAACAATTCTCATAAAAAGTCCCCAGGAACAATTTAAAATCATCAGGATATATAATTACTCAGATGATGAATAATCCGCTCCCTGCCCGCCCCAGCCGCCATCCTGGGGACTTTTATGATCTCTTCTTATAGTGTGCATTATTTTATCATATTCCTCATCAGTCACATTGACTATTATGTCGTCATTAGTACCTATCTTTCCATCTGGACCAGGCAACCTATGTTCATATTTTTCTGACCATACTTTAGTCAATCCAACTGAAGTGAAAACCGCTGCAACAGCAGCTATGTAAGCAGCTACTCCATTCAAGTCAGTTGTGATAGTATGATTGAACCAAGCTTCCACACATAGTGTGAATATTGGTACAGCAAGCAACATAGATCCAATCAATGTCACAAGAACCAGGAAGAAGCTTTTGCTACTATATCCAGAATTTTGTTGCACTAACTTACTGAAAAAGTTTCCTCTTATAGTCTTCTTTATGTATAAAGCCATGTTGTTGAAGTTCATCTTTCATAATGTTGGTATTTCTTATTTAAAAATCACTGCTTTATGAATGCAAAAAATGGTAGAACTTTATGTTCCACCAAGCATTAACCAAAGGAGCCTTTCTCCTTTGGCATTGGATCTAGATGTCATTACTTCTCAATTGCCCACAAAGGTATAGATCCAGTGCAGTTCATCAATCCAAGTTCTGCAGATACCTTCATGTTTCTTTTGATTGCATTAAATAGCTTTTTCATAACTTTCATTTTTTAGTTTGTTTTTAATTTTCTTAGACGGTCTTACTAATCAATATAGCTTCACCATACATTTCCATTGCCTCTTTGTAAGAGTTCCAAAATTTTCTTAAGATCTTCTTCATTTATTCATTTTTAAATTTGTTTTGTAGAATAACTTAGTTTTTGAACAGAACGTAAGTGATGTTCATTAATTTAGTCCTTAAACATCTAATGAAAGAGCTATCACTCTCAAGTAGATGTTTCTTAACTTCTTTAACATTTTCATATAACTTGTTATTAGAGATATATTTATATGTTATTTTCAAATTAAATATAGATTTGAAATTTAAAAAAGGATATAAAAATAACTAAAAATGTTTGAAATGTATATCATTTTTTGATCTAAATCAATTAGATTGTATATTTTTCTATTTTTATATAGATATTAAATTGCAACATGAGAAACTTTGTATCATTAAGAGAAGTAAGAGAGCAAGCACCATCTATATGGAAATATTTGACAGAGCATGAATGTTCCATCAAACAAAATAAGAATTCTATATATAAAGGAAAGATGACGGATGGAAAGTTCTTGAAATATGTAAGTCAAGACAATGCCCACATATTGACATTAGAATGCTATGTGAATCCAGATTCCACTATTCTTCTTACTATAGATAAGAATCCTTATATAGAGAAAGTAAAGTCGTTAGGAAGTTTAGAAAATATACTTTCTACACCTAGTCTATACTGTGAAGCAGTAAACTACATTATGAATATCCCTATGGTGAAAGGGGATACTTGGCAAGAAAAGATAAAGTATGTCTTAGAAGAAGATCAGGGAATGGATGATGCTGCTGAGCAAGAAGATGATAGCAATTCAGATGATTCATCTAGTGATGCATTAGGACAAGAAGGTGCTAAAGATGATGCCAAGGCAAAGGAAAGAGCAGATGTACAGTTCAAGATATTCACTGCCCCAGACAAACAAGTGACAGACTTAAAAGAAGGTGAAAAATACCTTAAGATAGAGTATGTATATAGGAATAAGAAAGATGGAATAGAAATAGACTTCTTAATAGGAAAAAAGAAAGAAGATGGAAATTGGCAATTGTATATAGGAAAACCTGGTTCTGCTAGTTATGATGATGATCCATACAAAAATTTGAAGACAAAAGATTTGTCAAAAGCAATCAATACTGCGGTTGATGAAGCATTAGACTTGATAGATGAAGTAAAGAAAGATAAAGACAATTGGGTGCAATTTTACATCCACAGATGATTGACAAAGGGAGCATCTTAAGATGCTCCCTTTCCTTTTTTCCATCCATTTTTGATGTATTCTTCTAGTTTGTCTTCTGATATTCTCTTTGATTCTTCATTGTTGCATACCCACACCTGCTTGTACTTCTCAACATGATGATAAGCATTATCATATTCATCTTTAAAGTATATTGACATTATCTTATGTACAATTCCTTTGTTCAATCCTGTTGCTTTTATCATCTTTCCAACCCATCCACATTTTGTCAAGTCAATAGTTGATATCAAGTTTCCTATCATGTCAATCTGTTCTTGTGTATATGAAATCTTTGGTTGCTTGATTGGTTTAGTTGAAGTTTTCTTTGGTTTTTGAACATGTGATTGCTTAGGTGCTTTCGATACTTCCTTTTCATCATCAATCATTTTTTGTACTTTATGTACAGGGATGTTGGTTGTACGATCTTCTAACAATCCTAATTTCTCACATTTGTTATAGAACTTGTTAGCAGTATCAATGTCCTTGAACATTCCAAGGATCTCTACTGATTGATTTGCATCATTCATCCCCATCAACCAATCATTCAATACATCTGTCTCATGCACACCATATTGAATTGCATTGTCTGACTTATATCTATAGAAATAATTGTATTTCATTTGATGTTTATTTTGTTCTTTATTCTAAAATAGAAAATGGACATGATTAATTTCAATTGAAATAATCATGTCCATTCAAATAGAGCTCCGACCCAGATTCGAACTGAGAATACCTGATTACAAGTCAGGGGTTTTACCATTAGAACTATCAGAGCAAATGTCAAGAATTTGGCGATGCTTGACCATCTCAAGTGATTAGCTTGACCATATCCATGCAACATTCTTATGCTGCTAATCTATAGTTGTCATTTGCTGGGATTCAGAGATTCGAACTCTGGACCTAATGATTAACAGTCATTTGCTCTAACCAACTGAGCTAAATCCCAATGGTTGCGGATGTCCGATGTGCGCGGCGACTCCAGGTTATGAGCCTGGCATGTTACTATTACACCACATCCGCGATATTTATTATTTAATAATAGAATTTTCTTTTAAATATGATACAAATTCTTCAAATTTTTTCTTAACATAATTATCATTTTTTGACCTGGATTTATCTTCATCTTTTATTATGAATGGAACATATCCATTTTCTTTTATCATCTTAATTTTTATACTATCTCTTCTTTGTACAGTTTTAAGGTATTTTTCTGAAGTGATAACTTTATAATGCCATGGTCCATTCCATAATACAGCAAATTTAATATCTTCTATTATTACATCAGCATCCCACCCATTAAATATTGTTTCATTATGCTTGACATTATTAAAATATTCTTCACATAATTTACAAAATTTTATTTCATTTTTGCTACGCCTCAAATCACCTTGTACTTCAACAGAATGTCTTCCTCCTAAAGATAATTTTTCTCTTTCTTCCGGTGTTATAATTCTGTTTTGTTGTGTTCGTTTTGACGCAATACTTAATTTTTTTCTAGTTTCTTCGGATATTTTTGGTTTTGGCAATCCAAGCATTTTAGCTTTTGTATATTGATTATGACCTGGATATCCTTTAGTTGCACCATGATTACCACAGTTTGTAAGTCTATTTGGATTTGAATGACATCTTATTTCATGTTGTGTTAATGAATTTAGATTTTTACATTTTTTTCCACAATATTTACAAATATATTCCATAAATTAATATTGTACTCCCGGTAGGACTTGAACCCACGACCTCGAATGTATAAGATTCGCATTCTAACCAACTGAATTACAGGAGCATTTTTTTATATTTCTAATATAGAATACTTATTATCAATATTTCAAAGAAATTTCAAATTATTTGTTGTTCAATCAGGATTCGAACCTGAAATACAAGTTCCAGAGGCTTGCGTATTACCATTATACTATTGAACAATATTGTTGTTCCGTGGAGATTCGAACTCCAAATCCAAGAATCAAAGTCTTGTGTATTGCCAATTATACTACGGAACAGTTTTGCGGTGCATATGAGAGTCGAACTCATCCTACCACCGTGACAGGGTGGCGACCTACCGATAATCGAATGCACCAATTAACTTGTGGATCAGGATGGATTCGAACCACCGAAGACCGAAGCCAACAGATTTACAGTCTGCCCGTTTTAACCACTTACCTACTGATCCAATATATAAGTAGCCCATAGGAGAGTCGGACTCCTTTTGCCAGAATGAAAATCTGGAGTACTAACCGGTATACGAATGGGCCATCTTTATCAATCTAATTTAATGTACTTGCATTGATTGAATTTCTCTTGCTTATCCTTAATTGTTTTTCTAATTCTATTCAAAGTCACTTCTGACTCTTCATAAAATTGATCTCCATCTATAGTAGCACCTATTGCCATAAGCAACTGATGAAATCTCATGTCCGGATATTCATAAGCAAGTTGCTTTACTATGTCAAGTATCTTAATGTTATTCTCAAGTCTGTTCATAATAATTATCTTTAATTAAATTATTTATTGTTTGTACATATATAATATAGAACATATAAGAATAATTTCAAACTTTAATCAAAAAATTTCAAAGATCTAAAATCAACAAAGAGCAACACTTGTTGAAGCATTGCTCTTGTCTTGATTGATATGTTGTCGTTTTAAAACAGTGGAGGACAAAGTTAAAAATCAATTTCATCATATACATAACAAGATTCGAGCAAATGATTATATTCATCATATATCACCTGTTCTATTGTATTGTCCTGATATGTATATTGATTTGTTCTCATATTCATTTAATTATAATACTAATATAGTCAAAAAGACATATATTATTTGTTAAATAAAGTTAAATTAGTACCTCGAACAGGGATCGAACCTGCACGTTCTATGAACATCAGAGTTTAAGTCTGAAGCGTCTACCAATTCCGCCATCGAGGCAAATTGATTGATTGAGGATCCATTGTCAATTAAGCATTTCCACTTAAGCGTCATCATTGACATAATTTTATTTTGTTGTAAATTAACTTGAACAATTTGCAATTACTTTCATTATGTCTTGATGTCTATACTGTTGACACAACCAATCATCGTCGGACTAGTGGGAGTCGAACCCACACGAATTTAATCACATGCTCCTAAGGCATGCACGTCTTACCAATTCCGCCATAGTCCGATATATTTTGCAAGAGAATAGGATTTGAACCTATGGGCTAATTTCCCGACCACAGTTTATAAGCAATGCTTCACGTTGCTTGCAACTGAAGTTAGCAAACCGCTCTATTAACCACTCTAGCATCTCTCCAATTCATAGGGTGAACACAGAGAATCGAACTCTGATAAACAGAACCACAATCTGTTGTCCTAACCATTAGACGATATTCACCATGATTATGATTTAAATATAGTCAAGCTACTTCATCAATTTCATCATATATTTCATCCCATTCAAGAATTCCATCATTGATTTGTCGTTTTGCATTGACCCGTTGCAACTTCTTTGCATGTTTAGCATCAAGTTGATCTGATACCCATGATTTAGATGTAGAACTATCTCTCAAGTACTTAGCCAATGGGTCATCTTTCTTCATTTCTTTCCATGTTGATGGCTTCCTAAAGTTAGGTACAACATATACTTTTTTGATACCTTCATCATTTGTATATGTATGTACCTTTTTGCCATCTTCAATACGACTTTCAAACAAAAATCTCTTGCAACGAGAATTCCATTTTGATTCTGTCTTTTTTCTACGCCAAGCTCTATCTCTCATATATCTCAATGTTTTAATATTTGACATAGCACTCCCGGATGGAATCGAACCACCGACCTTGGTTTTGGAGACCAGAATTTTACCACTAAACTACAGAAGCGTAAACTAATGAACATCATTTAACTCTGTTCAAAAGTATAAACTATAAGGAGGTTGACTTTGACCACGTGTCTTACCATCAAATGATCTAGTTCTCTCCTTTATTATGTAGGGTAAACCGGACTCGAACCGACAACATCTTGGCCCCAAACCAAGTACTCTACCTATTGAGCTATTACCCTATGATAAGTGGTTCAGGTGGGGATCAAACCCACGACCTGAAATTTAGAAAATTTCTGCTCTGTTCAACTGAGCTACTGAACCAAATTAGAGCGGCAAACGAGACTCGAACTCGCAACCCTCTGCTTGGAAGGCAGATAATCTACCAATTGATCTATTACCGCTTATTAAATTGTAGTCACTCATGGACTCGAACCATGGACCTCAGCTTTATGAATGCTGCGCTCTAACCAACTGAGCTAAGTAACCATGACAATAGACGAGAATTTCTATGGATCTTTACCATCTGCATCCATAGACAATTTGTAAATTTATCTGAAATCAATTTACTGCAGCATTGACTTCTTTAGTAATACAACTGAGGACTGGACTTAATTTTCTAGAATTTGGAGTTTTGTCTGAAATGAATTCATCATCTACTTACCAGAACCTATCAGTCTCTTGACATGCAACTTAATGCAAGACTTTGCCTATTGTAAACTTGAGGGTGATATTGGAATTGAACCAATCTACATGGTTTTGCAGACCACGACATAAACCTCCCTGACAATCACCCAATTATTTGCGGAAGCTGCAGGATTCGAACCTGCGGACCGTTTCCGATCACTGATTTTCAAGACCAGGGCTTTAATCCACTCAGCCAAACTTCCATGCAAGCGGTTTGTTGTTTCAATTGTTGTCCGCTTCTACATTCAAAGGAGCTACCTTTTTATGTCATGATTCAACAATAACAGTCTATGAAAATTCAAGTTGTTGGCTCAACTATCATTATTCATCCTGTTAATCATCATCAATTATGTCAGGTTGGTGTTATCTCTATCACAATATCCTCACAAGAATACTCAATCTACCAAATCAATATTTCTTCTTTGTCTCAACATAGTTAAGCTACTACATGTTGATGATGCTTAAATTGTGTTTCGTACGAGACTCGAACTCGTGACCCACAGATTAAAAATCTGTTGCTCTAAACCAACTGAGCTAACGAAACATTTTTATGGTGGACAGACCTGGGATCGAACCAGGACCTCTGGATTTTCAGTCCAGCGCTCACACCAAGTAAGCTATCTGTCCTTTATTAAACAAAATATGTTACGATGTTCTAGAACCATCTGTCAACATGAATTGCTCTATATCCTTGAGCTAAGAGTTTGGCAGCTCTGTCAGAAGTATTAAGTTCTGCATCTTATTTCATGTAAGTAACATATTGTTGTTTACATTATTAATATAGTAAACTCTAGGATTTTTTCAAAACATTATAAACAAAAATGAGAAAAAATTCCTAAATTTATGGAACTTCTTCTCATGCATCTTCTATTATATAAATTATGTTAAGAATTGTTCCATTCATATATTCATGACTAGAATACAACTCTTAATCATGAACTTTATTTTTTATGTCCTCTAAACATCATACTACCACACCAAGATAAGAAGCAACCAAAAGGTCGTTTCGATGATAAGTTAGTATGTAAGTTGAGTGACTTCATTTTAAAGTTCTAATTTTATCTCTTGTTAATTAAGAATAAATTAAAAACATTGCAATGGTCAAGATTTTAAAGTTAAAAAATGTTAATGGTGATTTGTGTCAATTTTTAATCATAATCATAAAACTAAAATAGAATGCTTAAACCATTACTTAGAATAATTCCATCTTACTCAGGAAATGTAAAGATACTTTGTACAACTTCTGATTACATAAAGTCAGAAAGTAAAGAATTTGAAAATGATCCTATAGATACTTATGATTGCTATGTGAGAGGTGCAACATTATCTCCATTGTCACACACAATAAGTGACAAGAAGATAGAAGCTAACTTATTGTCATCAGACTATTCTTATGACTTAAAGACTTTCTATAAGTATTATAAAGATGTATTCTATTCTAATGGAATGTCTATAGATAGTAACAATGTTCAACAGATAGATGAATTGAATTCAATATATGATAGAAACATTGACCTAGAATATGGGTGTCATAGATCATTGTTTCAAAAGACAGGGCATCAATTTGAATTCTTTGCTCCTATATATGTTGATTCTATAGATGACCTTCCTGATTCTTTCTATATAGAACTTAACTTTCATAATAGAAGTAAAGAAGTGAAGAAGAAGATAAGAGTGAACATAATGTCTGATTTCCTTAACAAGAGAAATTATCTATGTCATTATTTGTCTAATTATAGAAAGATATTGAATTCTAAAGTAATGAACATATCTACTTCTAATGATAATGCTACATTATATGGAATAGACTTAGTAAATGGAGGAAATACAACAGGAATATATGAAGGTGCAAATGGATTATTGAATTGTATGAATACAATCAACCTGTTTGACTTTTCATTAGCTTCATCATTCAAAGAATGCAATATGGCAATGAAGCAAGTAATTCCATTAGCATTCACCATAGACTTAAGCAAAGTTCTAGACTTATCACAATCATATTCATTCAAAGGTTGTAAAGTTGACATATCTGGTCATTATTCATTGAAAAACATGAAAGTTCCTTTGTATGATTGGGATGCTAACTATACAAGATTCAATCAAAAGATATTGAGGATGAATAAGAATACAGGAGTTCTAGAACTTGTGAATGGAAAGCTTCCTAACATAATGAGTTGTAGATATCCTGGTTTGCATGAAGCATCAATATCACAGTATTCATTGGCAAACAAAATAAGTAAGATGTATTCTAGATGGAAAATGCAATCGAGCGATGATGACATGCCATATATCATAAACTTAGCTTATCCTTTCTCTTTGAATCAAGAATCATCAGTCAATTATGGAATGTTTCCATCAAGAACATTTACTGTTACTGCATTAGCAACATCTATATCATCAAAGCAATCATCTTTAGCAGAAGACTATTCTTTGATATTTCCATTAGGTTCTTCATTAGAAAACTACAAAGACAAATATTATGAGAATGCAAGAAAGTATGAAGAGCAAATGAACAACTATGGTTACAATTGGTTTGACATAGTTGACATAACTAAAGATGATTGGATAAGCAATGTGAAATGGAAAGATGTAGACATAAACAATGAATGCTATTATGATGGAATTCTTCATAACTTATCTTCTATATATAAAAGATTAGACTCTTCAAAAGAAAGTTTAGATAAGTTTGCAGTAATAGTATCACCAACAATAAACTATATTGACAGTGCAACATCTGAAAGAATAAAGAGAGCAAACTATACTATATCTACTTCTATCAACAACCAATTTGTTGCCAATGCATTGTCAAATATGAATGCAGTAACTACTATGGTAAGTGGAACTGATATGAACAAAGCTGCTTGTGAAGCATTCTTAGACATAAATCCTTATGACTATTCTTTGAATTCTGAAATAAAGTCTAATGAAGCATATGAGAAAGTAAATCCGGATAATTTTGATGTTGATGATACACAAGCAAGATATGTCAATCCACAAGATGTTGGATTTTCAATATCATATATAGATGATTGGTATGATTATAATGATGTGTTTGATGCTTTGCATACTACTATTAGTTATGATCTTTCTATAAGCAAATTAAAGAAAGTTTTTGATGATGTCAATCCTAAGATGCTTTCATGGGCTCATGACATATTAGTTGGGTCTGACTTATGCAAAATTGGACTTGAAGTTTCTGATCCTGACATATTGAACACTTATTGCTCATATTCCTATGAACTTCTTCCATTGCATACTATGTCATTGATATTAGATTCTTATACTAATAGCTATACTAATGAGAAAGAATGGTCTTATCTTAAATTCTCGGGAAACATGTCTTACATAGCATACAACTATGGAATAAGAATTCATGAATATAAGGATGAAAAAGACATTGAAAGAAACTATACAAAAGATGAGTTCATATATGGAATAGATGGAAAGCAGTTTGTTTATTCTCCTGGATATATAGAAGATACTAATGAATTGATGAATAGCTATTCTGTATTGAAAGACTTTCTTATGACATACTGCGGAATAAATTATGAAAGCATATATACAGTTGGAAACATAAAGTACTACTATTATGTCGACAAATATCTTGACTTCAAACCTTATCAAGATTCTATAATAAATGACTTATGCATATCCAACAAGCAAGATGGAAAGATAAAGAAGACAATAGGATTTGCATCATATATGAAATCAGAATATGAGGATTGCTCTTATTCATACATTGTCTTTTCACCACAGTCATTGATAACAAAACCTTATGGATTCAATCTTTACAGAGAAGGAAAGTTCTTTAATCATAAATGGATTAAGATGTCTTATTTTGAAGAATATAGATATGAGACATTGTCTTGGATGAATGCAAACAAAATGGATATAGATGATCCTTCTATAGAAACTTCATATTCTTATAAGATCATGAACATCACAAAAGAATTGTCTAGATATATGTCTAACAAAATAGAAGAGAAGTTGAATGACAAAACAAGATATATGTTCATGCCTGTTGTGTTTGGTGATGGTGAAATTTCTGCTAAGAATGTATTCATAAAGAAAGATGATTCTTTAGAGTTCTATGGTAATTCTATAAAGAAAGAAAACTTGAATAAAGATGATGATTTCATTTGGTGTGATGTATATAACTTTAGAAGAATATTGAAGAAAGGTGGATTTACAGATGATGAAATAAAAGATAGAATAAACAATGTAAGAAAAAAGAAAGCAAGATTCTTAAACAAAGAACATATGTATTGGTGGTACAATGAGCTGTGCAGAGATTATGACTATAATTATCCTAAAGACATAGAGGAAAATTGGTATGATAAAGTTTATGTGAAGAATAGAAGAATAGATAAGGATGAAGAAGGTAGATTACAGATAATAGATACATATGTCAAGCTTTCTAAAATACCTGAACTTAATGATGAAAGACATCCAGAATTAAGAAAATTCAATTTCTTCTATAATGCTATAGAAACAAGAACAATAGATGGTCTTTGGCAGTTTAGAATAGATGATGAAGATTGGAAGTATGACAATGTTTATGACTTTGTATTTGACATAGATGTAATTAGACTAGACAATAGGATATATGATGACATAATAAATTTGGATGGCCTAGAAGATGAATACAAAGACATATATCTTTATAGAATAGAGAAAGATGATGAATGGGAAAGAAAGATGAGTTCATCTGATATTTCAAAAGTAAACTACAATGACAATTCTTATGATTCATGGGACAAACCTGGTCATTTGCTGATACCATTGTTCAATGACATCTATGTACAAGATAGAAAAGATACTGACATATATGCACATTATTTGTTGCATGAAATAATGAAAGTATCTGTAGATGATGGAACATTCTTATATAGATACAATACTAATGACATAGATTGGATGATAGAATTGAGTGATTCCTCTAGAAACTACCTATTAAGTCTTAAGGACTTTGACCTTCCTAAGATATTGTATAGAAAGTATGATAGTTCATCTATAGAAGTGAACAAACTTTATGATGACTTAAACTACAATATAGACAACTTCAATACTATCAAAGGAAATGATGGAACAAATTATGGATTTTGGTTGATAAATGTGAAAGCAGACAATACTTCAAATTCCATATCTATGATTTCTCAATATAAGTTAGATTCTGGAGATAAAGTAACTTACTCATATTCTAACAACATAAAATGGCTTAAGTATATAAATGGAATCAACCTTGAAGAAAATCCATCATATATGACTAGAATATTTAAGCAGTTGATGCCATTCTTAAAGTCACAACCATTTGAAGTGTTCAGTAAGATTACAACAATAATTGTTCCAACTTGGAAGAGATTGAATATGATATATGTTGAATCTAAGCTTGGTACAAACACAGATACATCAGAAGTAACACTTTCTTCTATAGATAATCCAAATAATTGGATATCATATCAAAGATACTTTGGAAACATTGTACCATTGATAACACAAGCAAACTATGTAGAAGATCAATGGTTGTTGAAGTTCAAAGATACAAAAGACAATTCATCAAGAATCATAAAGTATGGGACTTTTCCATCTATTGGTGATAGCATTATATATGATTCATCATTACAGATAGATGTAAGAAATTCCACACCAATATATGTACCATCAACAGATAAAGACATAAAAGATTACAACAATATAGATAGAAGAATACAGTTGTTGGAACAAAAACATTTCAACAATTCTAGAATGATATATTGTGATGATTCATTAGAATGGGCTAGCCCACAGTTGTATGCATTATCAGAAACAGAAGACCTTAAAAAAGAAAGCAACTTGTACAAAGTATGGAAAATGTTGACAAGAGATACTTTAATCAATAGTATGACAGAAGACCAAAAATTATTTTTATTCAACAGGTATGAGTCATCAACTTCTATTGTTCCAATAAAGCTTAATGCTTCTAAGTCATACAAACTTTATAAGATATATTATAGATTTGATTTGAAGTAAGACAACTACTTAAAGACAAAACATTCAATTATCACTTATGTCAATACAAAATGTAAATGCATTTGAATCAAGAGTTAGCAACAAAAACTTCTTGACTAATTATACAGACAAATATCTAAAACAATCTTTGGCTAATCTTAGTCAAAGATTGTCGGTAAAGGGAGATTCAATCATAAATGATGAATTTAAGATTTCTGATTTGTTTCCTAACTATCTTGGCAACTTAAGCAAAGAAGGACTAGCCGTAGAGTTTACTTGGTCAAAGTCATCTAATCAAGTCAAAGGACATATTGTAAGTGTGATAGATGAAGATGGAAACAAAAATGGATCTAGAATAGATGTTGGATCTAGTGAAGCTTCTTTAGGTGATGCAAATTCCAGTTTCATAGTAAAGTCATCAAACAATGTGATAAAGGATCTTACTGTGGATGACTATCCAACTGAGATATATTTGAATGATTCTAACGGTGTAAATGGATCATCTTATTGGCATAGAAATTCTGCAGTAATATGTAAGTCTTATGACAAAAAGATAGGAAAAGATGTATTGATATATAAGATTGTTGGCCATCATGATTCTGGTGCTTATGGTCCTTATGATAATGAATACATTGTAGAAGAAGTGACTGTTGATGGACAGTTTGTTGATGGATTCAGGGTATTTATGACAAATGAGTCTAATTTCATGCTTAGAGATGACTCTGAAATGTCAGAAGTAAGTCTTCCAATACCGGATGGATCTTATGAAAAGCTAGCAATGCTTAGATTGCATAAGAATCCTAATTATGATTCTAAGGTAACAAACAACCAACATGAATGGCTACTTACAGCATATAAATGTACTACAACTAAGTTTGAGATAGGTGACTTGATAGATGGAGTGGATGATGACTTATGGTACAATGTAGAAAATGGATTTGATTCTGATGGATCTAGTACTCCAGAAAACATTGTAAATAGTCTTGCTACTACATTGACAGAAGCTAATCTTATGTTTTCTGACAATGGTGAGCCATTGTTCAAAGAATGCTATACATTGAATGTTGATGAAAATACAGAAGATAATGTAGGTTGGTTAGTTGCTAATTGGAATGGAATAAATCAATCTAATTTGATATGCGATAAAGTTGGAAATGGATTGACTAATGATGATGAAGATGACAAAACCCTGATACAATCAAAGTTGGAATACTTTGTGAATGATGTGTCTCAGATATTCCCAGTAATATTGGAAGTATATGACAACATTATGTATCATGATGACACTAACATAAAGATTAAGAGACAGATAGTTGCACAGTTAGTGCTTAAGTTGAAAGAGGATGCAGACAATCAATCTAATGCCAAGCCAAGCAACTTAGTAGAAGAGTATAATGTGATATTCCCAATAGACTATATTGTCAAATACAACTTAAACTCTAATGATTCTTCTATCATATATAATTCATTATCTAGCTTAGCAGTAACTTTCTGTCAATTAGGAACCGATGACAATCCAGGAGAAAACATCATAGAAACTTTGGATAAGATATCTAATTCTTATGACAAAGAGAATAATGAAATGAATGAGAATGCCCAAATCATTCTTGCTAATGGATATGAAAGCAAAAGTGCATTATATGATTTCACAATATCTTATGTGAATGATGACATAATTTCTTCTATTGATTGGATTGCTACATTCACATTGCCATATATAGATGACAATGGATATTGGATAATAAATGATGTAAAGACTGATCAATATGCCAGAGCAACATCTTCTAATGGATCTGGATTGATACTTATTCATTGTGACAACCCATCTTTATTTGATGCTTCAACAAGTGTAACATTTGGATCTGATCATATTAAGAATTGGCCAAGCAACTATTGGGAAAAGAAAGAATATTCTGTTGACTATATAGATAATGATGTGAATGTTGGTGGATCACAATCATTCACTATGAGTGCTTGGGTACCATCTGATGAATACTTAAAGAACATACATGGGACAGATGAATATTCATACATAAGCAATGCTTTGATTATATGTTCTTCTACAATGGATATGGAAATGAATGCTACATACATTAATCCTATCCATTATGGAAATGACTCTAAAGATCTTTTCAATTCAACATATTCAACATATTCTTATTATAATCTATATGAAGATGAAGAAACACCATCCAAATCATATATCTTCACAAATGAATTATATAACAATTCATTGACATATTTGCTTGGCAATGATACTTTAATAACATCTTTATGGTCATGCAAGGAATCTAACATAAATGGTGTTCCCCATTATGAAATGACTTACATCAAAAGACCTGGTAAAGATACTGCATTAGACTTTGCTTATCTTACTAGTCTTGAGAACTACATTCATCATTATGCTTCTGCTAGCTTTAGCCCTGACAACTATCTTCACCATTGGGTGGTTTTCACTAAAGCTAATGCTAATCTAAAGAACAATACATTAGGAAACAATTTCATATATCCGGTGTTGAGAAATTACAATTCCACATATTTCTCAGCAATAATGTCTACTTATACAAAAGCATTAGGTAATGCATCTGACATTACAAAAGACACTTATGGAAATTATGATGGAAGTGAATATCAATATAAGAACAATCTAAACTTTTCTATAGAGTTTACAGATAATCTTAAAGTAGAAGAGAATAGAATAACTGATACAACAAATACTTACAATGGTAGGCATTTTGACATTACTAAATACAACCATACTTATCAAGATGCTATAGCTTATCTTGGTGTTGATGACAAAGGAAATAAAGAGATAAGAGTAGATAGAAAAGATGTTGAAAAGGAATATGGAACTATTCCTAGAAGCATACCATATACCAAGTATGTTCATGAATATAGCCCTAATGCTATATATGATGCTAATTCTGAAGATCCGACTACTTCATATCAATATCCTATATTTGACTTATCTGAAGTATTAGGAAGAAACTTGACAATGTTGAACCGTTACAATATGCTTGGAATTGACAACAAGACATTTGCTAATGGTATAAACAAAACTGTTCTTTGGAATGCATACATTGGATTTGATTGGAATGGGGATACTGATAAGTCACACCTTAAGATAGGTACAAGCAATGTCAATCCTAACTTAGGTACATCTACTATGATCCATAATGAAAGTCAATCCAACTTGACTCCCGTTGAGACATTTGATGTGGATATGTCTTATGTGAACTTTGGTGGTGATGTGAACATATCTGGTAATTTAAGAACAGCACATCAAACTTGGAACTATACTGATGTACCAAATGTAGGAAGAGTTTATTCAAGCATCATAACACCAGTTGGTACTAATTCAAACATCCAGGTGGGCAATTATGATGTATTCAAAGATGTATCTTATGATGTTGGAAACAATTCTGCTAATGATTCATTGTTCCATACATTGATAGCATCTTCTTTAGATTCTAAGAATCAATATCAATATAGATCTAAGTATTATGACAATAGTAATGAACAAAAACTTTTGAAGAAGTCTTATCTTAACATAACAAATGTATTAGAAGAAAACAACATACTTACAGATTACTATACATATTTTACTGGTGACAAAATAAGAATATCTAAAAGAAGTAAGAAAGTAGATGTTACTAAGTTGTTGAAGTTGTCGGATATGAATGCTAATCATATCGGAGTTTTTGAGGATATGATGGATTGGTATGACAAATATCTTGACAAACCAAATGAAAATCAGAATCCAAGTGGGGAATGGGTTAACCAATTGAAATCATTGTATGGGTTGACACCATTGTCAGCTAAAGATTGGATAGAAGAATTTTCTTCTAACATAGAGTCAATAGAAGAAGGAAATAGATGGTCATTCAGGAATGGAACAAACAAAGTATTGTGTGAAGAAACAAACAATGAAGAAAATAAGATATATTGTGATCCAAAGAACATAGAATCTGGATATCATAGAACAATAACTAAAGAATATAGAGTAAACACAACTGGAGTACAAGAATACAATTCTGGGTGGTTCTTAGAGCTTAGTACAGATCTGACAGACAATGAAAACAATGTACTAGATCCAAATTCTAATCCAAATAGAACTATAGTAGGTAATCCTATTCAACTTTCTTATGTGGATGTTCCTAACTCTTATACAGGAAAATATACTATAACAGAAGAGAAAAGAATATATGCTTATTGCTTTGTAAATGGTTCAAATGAAAACTTTGACTATGTATTGAAAAAGAACACTAAATATGCATTGCCTAGCAACTTATCAGAATATAGCTATAATGAAGTTTGGACTTGTGATGGATGTGACAAATGTTCTAGTTTCTCATGCAAAATGATAGGAATATGCAATAAGTCTAAAGTACAAGGTTCATATTTGATAAGCTATGGTTTCTTTAGAACAGATGACAATTCTGAAGAAAATCTAACTAACATGATGAACAAACATGTATATAGACATAAGCATACAAGATATGGTAGAAAAGATGATGGAACATCTTATGAATACTTTACTTATTCTTATTATCCAATGGAAATTCCTATATATGTTGGTACTTACTTATATTCTACACAGTTAGAAATGTTGAAGTTGAGAGATGATGATGGTTCTGCATACATAGATCAGAATACTGGTACTTATTGGGTATTGAATTCTAACAATTATTTTGAACCTTATGTTGAAGGAAAGACTGAATTAGCATCTTATATATATGTTGGATCTAACATAATGTGTGATACAACAACAGAATACATATATAAGCATTCACCATCATTACCAACATATTTTACATATACTGATAGAAAAAGCAATTCAACAATAGAAATGAAGAATACTTATACAAAAGAACATTTTACTTGCTATGTAAGCAATGTTCCTTTAGTATGGGGTACAGAAAAGTCAATTGTTGTAGAAAATACAAATCAAGAATATGATGGTGTGAAATGGACTTATGGATTTGGGGATGACACTAAGTTCAAGAATTTGAATTTGATGCAATTCTCTTATTTGGATGACATAAAGATTGATAAGGATTATTCATTGTCATATAGATATGTGAATGTGCGTGAAATACTTACTAACAATACAATTCCGGAATTCAACACAGATAGATTTGACATAATCAATGGAAATGGGACAGTAAGTCCAAAGCATTAAAACATATTTTTAAACAACATATAAATTTTTGTTAAAATGGATAATTCAAATAAAATAATTATAGTAACACATAATCATGATAGATTAGTCGATGTCTTAGCTAATCTAACTTCTAAAGATGATAATCTAAAGATAGCTAAGACATTTACTACAGACATTATTCAAAAGGATCTTCCAATTCAAGGTTGGAAATACTATATGGATAATGACAATCTTTACTTAGCTTACAAAAACAATGCATTGCTATGTGTTACTATGAAGGAAGATCAAATATCCGAAGGTGTAACAAAGGAAGAAGCATTTTCTTCTGATGTTATTCCAATGACATATTCAATGTTCAACATGGTTTCTCCAAGATCTATAACTGGAATATCAATATGTTGGATAGATTCTTCATCTAGAGACAAGCAATTGATTAAAGAAACTAAAGAATTCATGCAATCATCTAAGAAATATCCTGTTCTTTATTTTACTGATGAAGATACTATAGAAGATATTTCATCATCTATATATAGATATCTTAATTCTGATGATATGACAAGAGAGAAAATAATAAAAGAATGTAATTAAATGTTAAATAAAGTTAATTAAAATGAATTAGCAATATTTAATTTACTATTTTCTTAAGTAGATTTAAAAATACATGTATTTCAAATATAAAAAATGAATATGCCTAACAATTATTCACCAATGGGTGGTGGAGGTTTTTGCATGGATATGCCAGGTGGACCTGGTGTACCAGACATCAAAGGTACTTGGATTTCTAAGAAGACTGGAGCTGAAGTGCAAGTACGTGATTCCATCATAACAGAAAATGGTATGTCAGTTATGCTTTCTGATGGACGTATGATAGATATGTCAGAGTTTAGCAGTGAATTCTATCAGGTTTCTGATGATCTTTATGATATGAATGGCAATAAGATTGGAAATGCTCCTGTCAATGTCCCTGATTATCGTCCTGAACCACCTAAGCCTGATTGTCCTCCATCTGATATTCCTGGAAATGAAATAGATCCTGGATTTGCTTATCCACCTAAGAATGATTGCGGATGCAAGCCTGGTCCTAAGCCACCATGTCCAGTTCCACCTATGCCTAGACCAAACCCTGACATGGACAGTGTAATGGAAGAGAAGAAGCATCTTGATATGATAACAGATGTGTTCAGCAAGGTAACTCCAAAACCTGAGATAGAATGTGTCGCTAAGATAACTAATGCTAGTGTGAAGACATTCCCAACAAAGCAGATCCAAATGATAATTGATATCTTTGGAGTACATATTGACGATGTGACTTTGTTCTTGTATCAAAAATATTTTACCCCAGAAAAAATTATGTCGTATCTGAGAGAATATTTGACTACCGATGCAAATGGCCCTAAGTTGGTTGAACCTGAAGAATCAACGGATACTGATGGCACCACTTCTGATACTGATAATGAATAAATAAATGTTTAATTTTTAAAAATGGAATTTATAGATGACAAAATATTCGAAACTAAAGAATGCAAAGACTTCGTGAAGAAAGTAGTAAATGAAGATTGTGAAATAATAAAAACAAGCACTTTCTTAAAGGAACATTTCAATGTGGATCTTGAAATTACAGATGAAGGAGACATCACATTGCAAGCATCAGATGGATGTGTCAATGAGAGTCAATCACTTTTGGATGCAAAAGCTTATGTTCAAGAACATCTTGACAATGACTACTACAAGGAAATCTTGTTTATTTAAAAACATGAAAGAGGAAATTCTTAAGAATTTCCTCTTTTTCATATAGATAATCAATAAATTGCTTTCCTATGTTGACATCTTGTTGTACAATTTGTCAACAAAATGTTTACCTTCATCTAATGTCCAAACTTCCTTAAAGCTCAAGTTATGTTCTTTAGCACAATTTCTCTTCTCCACGTCTTTGATTGTCCATATAGTGATGGCTTGGCATTTTGACCCATATTTCTCTTTGTATCTTTTTACCAAATTCAGATCTTCAATTGAAGTTGGATCAAAAGGATGCTTTCCATGAGTATAATAACCTTGCAACTCTATGAAGTAGTCTAGTTCTGGTATGTAAAAGTCACAGTTGTATGGATATCTTATCTTGTCTTTGTATTGTCTTTTTACAGAAGGAAACTTCTCTTTAATATATAAGTATAATTCTTCTTCTGGTTTAGAAGTATTGAATGTATGATTTTTTCTTTTAGTACAATTGATTTTTTGTTGAATGTTTTCTGAAGACATAATTTTCTGTATCTTCACTTTAAATTCTTTTGATCTTGTATAATATTCTACTCCATATCTATCAAGACAAGTTTCTTTAGCCTTTTCTTTAAATTCATCAGTAGAAGTATATGACTTAACCCCGTATTTTCTAAGATTAGATTCTATTATATGTTTTCTAACAATACCACTAGATATCCAATGCTCTGTACCATATTTTTCTAATGATGTACTTTTAGACTTTTCCTGTATTGCTTTTGACTTCCTAGGATTATCAACATGATATTTTGTCATCCAAGTAGATTTAATTTTTTCTTTCACTTCATTGTTTTGAAACACATTGTCAACGCCATACTTTTCTTGAATGACTTTTCTTAGGTTTTGTTTTGTTTCAATTGAATTCATTGAACATTTACATGAACAAAAGCTTCTATAATATGGATATCCATTGATTTTTCCAACATATTTTACAATTCCACCACACTTTTTGCATGTTGGCCTATTTGGTATATTGAATTTCAACCTATCTAAACTTTCTTTGTAATTTTCTACATATTCAAACCTATTGACAAGATAATTAACTATGTTTGGGTATTTTTTGATATTATGTGTGAATTTTTGACTTGGCCTATCTTTTCTATATATGATTTTTAACAAAATTTTATCGTAATTCATTTGTAAACAATATATATTAAATATACACTAGGAGCAATTAAAAATGGTTCGGACATATAATTATTAGTCCGAACTATTTCGCGCTTCCTGTGTGACCCAGGCGCCATCCTGGGGACTCCTATGAATTACTTTAGTCACCTAACCATTTCCACCATTTGTAAAACAACTCCATTCCTTCAACATATTCTTTATGCTTCTCTAAAGCAGAACATTCATCAAGTTTGATTATTCCACATTGACAAAACTTTTTGATTACCTTTTCATCATTAGTAAGATCACTGTCATAAAGATAAATCTTGAATGCTGATATCATCTTGCATAGTATTGTATTCCATTTGTCTTCTGTCAATGATCCAGGATGTGCAATGCATGTTTCTTTGTAAGCTTCAATACGTGGAAGGATGAACTTGGCAATAGTAACATCGAGATTCCAAAGTTCTGAATTGTCAAAACCACGGTCTTTACGTTGCTTTGTGTATTCTTCCCATCGTGAATCTTGATTGTCTATCAAGCTGAAGTTCACATTAGGAATTCCATAAGGATCATTATGATCTACTTTTGGAAAGCTATCTTTGTACTTGAACCAACCATTTTCTTCATCATAAGTAAAATGCATGTCACCTATCCAAGCATCACCTCCACAATCATTGATGTAGTCATAAGTCCAAGCAGTAGATGATACAGTATCTTTCCACTTCCCATATGTATCAACTTCAAAATTGAAGCTTCCTACAAAAACTTTACCACCATATCTGAAGAACTCTTCAGGATATACTTCATCATATATAATCTTCATAACTTAATCAAAATTACTAATTGTTATTACTTGTTCTGGCTTACGTCTTACAACTTTACCATTCAACCATCGATAACTGTCAGGGGCATCAAATATCTCACACATTACATTACCAGGTGTCTCTTTAACAATCTTTGCATGAAGAAGGTTGTTGCTATCAGTAGTAGCTAACAAAACAATATAACCTTTCTTCAAGTCAAAACCACAAATGTCTTTCTTCATAATCATTATTCTTTTAAATCAGTTGGCCAAAGTTCTTCATCACCAATTTCAACAATAGAGTAATGCACATCTTTGCCATTGTCTTGTACTGTCTGGTAATGACCAATCTTAACAACTTCTTCTGGACGGCGATTGAAACCTTTAGTAATTCTAAAGTAGTTTCCATGAAACTTGCAATCACCAATGCCACTCATATTATATTGGCAATATTGTGAAGTCTCATTTTCCTTATCATTCTCAGGCAAAGCATTCACTGTAACTGTCTTTGCATTGACCTTAGTAACAATGCAACGTAAAAGTGTTGAAACTTTTGGATGTGCAATAAGTACTAAGTCATCCAACTCTAACTCTTGATTCAAACGATCTATCATTAATTATAATACTTAAATTGGTTCTACATTAATTATTTGACATAACTAATATAGAACCAATTTATAAAATTTCAAAATTACATTTTATTTACCTTTTGCAAAGTCAATTAAATCACATGGATGTGTATTGCCAAATTCATTTGGGTCATCAAAACCTTCTTCACTCCAATCATCATCTTCAATATCTTTGTTTACAAACTTTAGTATGAATTCTTTTGGATTCTTGAATGACCCACCATCTGATGCAGAATCAATACCTTCAAAGTCATAATCAAATTCTTTGTTATCTACATTATACAATACACTTAAGATACCACCTTCATCTTCATCTGCAATATCTTTGTTCACTACACTATTTCTAAATGCAATATGAGTTCCTGCTATTTTTTTAGAAACCATATTATTACAAGAATCAACGAAATTTTTCACGAATTTGTTAAAATCGTTTGTTATTGACTCATTTATAAATAAACTTAAATTTTTCATTTTTTTTTGTTTAATTAAAAATATCAAATTTCTTCAAGAACATCAAATACTTCATTCTTTTCTGCTTGTATCTTTTGTTCTGCTAATGACAGGTCTTTGTTGCATGGTTTCAATTGATATCTTGTCATCTTCTGTAGTATCTCATCTGGGTACTGACTAGGATCTAACCACACCAATCTTTCATTATAGAAAAAGTGTTCTGTGGCTTCATCGATAGAACATGTTGATTTGTTCTTCCAAGCTTTCTTATTGAACAACTCTTCAAAATAAGTATTCACTTCATCAAGTCTTGTAATGTCCAAGCTTAAATCAAGTTCTTTCTGTGCAACTCTGAAAAGCTTATCCGAATTATTTGACTTCTTGTAAACTACTGGTAAGATATTGTCACCAAGATCACCACGTATTACTTTATCAATTACAACATCCATAGGGTGAATTTCATTGATCTTCTTTGCTTTAAAACAAATAGTTTCTAACAATGTCTGATTAGATGTGACAGAAGGTGAAGTGAAGAAGAAGTCCATGTCATTGTCATTAGTATGCTCAATAGATTCTATTGTTATATAATTCTTGTTCCAACAAGCGGTGAACACCTTTGTCTTTGGATCTATTTTCACTAATTGTGTCAAATCACGATCTGCTGACCATATCAAACAATTGATATTCTTCGAATTAAGAAGTTTAGACCAATATGCAACCCAATCATCTCCTTCAACATATTGTTCACGATAAACCGATACACCAGTCTCTTTCAATACATTAACAAACTCATCATATCCTTTGAATATCTTGTCCCAATCAAGATCTTTATCTTTTTCTCTGTTTCCTTTGTACGTGACATGATCTTTCTTTAAGAAATCAGGTACTTCTATCTTATTTCTCCAAGAACCCCCATCTGCAACAAATATGACATTATCTATCTGAGGTATCTCTCTGATAAGTTTGTTGATAGACTTGATCATCATCAACTTCATTTCTTTGACTAAAGTCTCCTCATCTTTAATCCTCATTCTAAGAATGCTAAGGCGACTCATCAACAACCAGTTTCCATCTACAACTAAAGTAAGATTTGATTTTATATTCGACATAGTCTACTATATTTAATTTTATTTATGTTTACTTGTTAAATATAGACATTTGCAAATATATTTCAAAACAAAAAATGCAGAATTCATTTCTGAATCCTGCATCTACCAATTGTTTTCTTGTGTCAAATTACTTTGCAACAGTTGCACTGTCAATAGAATCAACTGAAACTGAATCTACAGTGTCTACTGCTACTGTATCAGAATCATTAGCAGATACAGTTGACTTAGTTGAATTGCCACAAGAAGCAAAACTCATTGCCACAATAGCGGCAAATACTACCAAAATCTTTTTCATTTTCTTTTAATTTAAATTGTTGTTATATATGTTAGATGAAATACATAAGTATTTCAAATTTAATAATAGAACTTATTATTCAAAAAGTTCATCTTCTTCCACCAAAATTTTTATGTCTATCAAATTTTGGCTTTACATTAGGTCTTTGTTGCCAAATTGGTTTGTATGGGTATTTAGGTGGTGGACAAACATATACTGGTCTTCTAGGAGGTGGTGGAGGAACTTGTCTATGCCAAATCCATGGATAAACTACTTGTATCGATGATGTACTTACAACAGGTACATCTGTTGCAATGCATGAATTGAATGACAAACACCAAATCATACAAACAATACATAAAATTTCCTGCTTCATATTGTTACAATTTTGATTTTTCTATTTCTTCTTGTAAGAATTTTGCATATTTTACACAATTGCTTGCAATCTTCTTTACTTTAGCGTCAGATATAGAGACCATGTTTCCATTTTTGTCTATCTCATTCAAACTAGCATTAGCAAACAAAGCTTTTGCTACTTCCATGACATATCCTTTTTCACCATATAAGATGCTTTCAATCTTTACATTTGAATTTTGTGTTGTTCCTATTCCTTCTGGCATAACATACTACATTTCAATAAATCTTTTATTGTTTCTATATACTTGTTTGTTAACAAATATCTTTGGAAGATCTTCCATTTCCTTTCTACACCAATCATTCACATTCAAGTGCCCGGTCAACCAAGAAGTGTTGTCAAACTTCTGAATACCTTTGATCTTACCACGACCTTCATAATGTGACATAGAAAAGTCATCATTCCTCATCATTGCATTCAATGACTTGTTAATATGACTAATCAAATCATTCAAGTCATCATAAATGAAATATATATGTTTTGACTTCTTTGTCTCTGTATTGTACAACACATATCCCCAATTTCCATTTCTTTTGTTGTTGCTATGATATAAGAAAAGCTTGTCATAGAAATTAGTGCCTTTTGTCAAATGGATGTCAAATATGGCACAATTTGACCTACGTCTATTGAATACCATCTGTTCCTCTACATTAGGATGCCAATGATGTTGATCTTTCAATTCTTCAAAGGTCATCTCACCATATCCTATATGACTAATGTCTTGTACATGACGAGATTGTGACAAAATCCAAATTACTTTATTGATTTCCTTTTCTTTCAATGGATCAACATTGATGTTCCAAAAACTAAACTCTAAATTATATGTCTTCATATTTGTCTATTACTTCTTATTGTATTGTGCGCGAATTTTCTCTACTGTATCACAGAATGATGATTGCTTCTTAGAACAAGGAACTGTTTCTTTAGGTACACCATAGATGTTTACATAAATCTCATAAGCTTCAGGAATCTCTTCCTTCAACTTATTGACAGTTGTGATCTTATCAAGAGCACACTTCAATGAACTAGCAAACTTATCAAGATCTTTCAATAATGGAACTAATTCATCATTAATCTTGTTATATAATGCAATGTTCTCCTTTTTGATATGATTCTTGATTACATCATAGTCACAATACCAACCATTGTCAAGCTTATCATTGCCAGTAAATCCCATGATCACATTTTTACATTGCAAATAAGGCCAATTGAAATATGTTTGGTTACTCCATCTATCTTCTCTTGGAAGCATTGTTCTTGTCCAAAAATTGAATTCATTAACCTTGACTGACTTAGGATATTTCTTAGCAAACTCTTCAGCTTCAGCAGGAATATATTTTGTCATTTCAAATTCATATTCTTTCTGAATCTCTTTTACTAACTTCTTAGCATCTGACTTGTCATAAAGATTGTTTACCATCTTTCTACAGATGCTTTCTCTTGCTTCTTTTGTAATCTTCTTATATGCTACCATGATTATTTATCTTTAATTGTTGTCTCCTAAATTCAATATTTCTGTTATCTGTTCTATGATATAACTGATGTTATGTTCTGTCAAATTGAACTTCTCTCTACGTTGCAACCATGAGTTGATGCTTTGAATGAATGTATTTTTTGTAAGCTTGATACTAAACTTTTCTTTTACTTTGTTATATACTTCTATAATTTCATTAATGGAAGTGGGTTCATTCAAGTCACCATCATAAGATACTGGAAACTCTGTACTTGGGAAACTAGCATCCCAAATGTACTTCAATGCATTGTAAGTTGGTACCCAAGACAAAGCAGGCAATCTGTTTCCACTTTCTTTAAGATAGTCAAAAGTCCATGCATCTTGCAAAGTAGTATTGATATACTTTACCTCATCTTCTGTTGCATAGTAAGAAACATATATCTTTGTGTCAGTATAGTTGCCTACATTAGCAAAGCATTTGTTTTGCAACAGATATGAGTAGAACTCATCTGATGTTAATGCATTGTAAGCATCATCATTGGGATCATCTGAACCACGAAGATAAAGGATAGGACATCCATTGCTTGGTCCTACCAATTGTCCATTAGATCCTTGTATTGTTATTGCCACAGTCAAATTCATATTTTCTTTCTTTTCTTGTTAAATTCATCATTCCATATTCCTTCAATGATCAAGTCATTGATATTGATGTTGAACTTTTCTGCAATGTCTTCAAGTGTTACAGTATTTTCTTTAGCTTTCTTCCTTTTGTTTGCTAATGTTGATCTAAGCATCTTTTCCATTTGCCTACGATATATGTTAGCATCTACTGGGGTTTCAAATACCATGAACTTCCATTTGATGATTTCTTCATTTGCATCGCCATTCACACATCCAAAATCATAAAGGAATCCATCTTCACCAACTTTTCCTCTTGGAACTACATTATGAATAGAATTCTTGATATAGTCAAATTTTTCATCCCAATATCCATTAGGAACACTGAATACATACTTAGTTTTCAACTTCTTAACAACTACTGGATATATGTAATTGTCATATACTTTGTTATTCTGTATGTGAATGTTGACTAACCAAATTACTTTAGGTGCATCTAATGTAGGAAGCTTGGATGGACTTGACATCACATAGTCCATCCACTTTCTATCATTGATTACATATTTGTCTAATACTGAATAATCTGTTATCATCATGTTTAGTTCTTGTATTAATAGTCTAACTCACCATAGTTCTCAGGACAAGTTCCATCATAGTAAGTAGTATTCTCATCAACAATCTTTAGGTCAGTTGGTGAAATACCAAGCTTCTCTGCAATCTCATCGATAGTAAATGTACCATTCTTCTTTCTATCATCATCTTCCTTCTTCTTAGTATGAAACCACTTGGTATATAGATTAAGATAATCTTTAGCATCTTCATAAGTAGAGAAGAACTTTGTGTTTGAAGTTGATGGCTCCATAGTATCATCAAACTTGAAAACATTAGTATTCTTGTCTACAAAGAAACCATTTGTCCCATAATTAGTATCAAACTCATCATCTACAATTTTCTTGTTGTATTTAGTGTGATAAAGCTTAGAAGCATGCTCAACATCAACAGGATAAGCTAAGAAACGAGTTTCTTTGATTTTGATGATGAAGCAAGGAATAATCTTAGAATTCTTGAGTCTACCATTCTCATTTCTAATAGTTACTGCAAACTTCAAGTGTAAGTTAGATAGCTCTAGATAAGACATGTCTTTGTCATCCAGGAACTTATGTATCAATTCCTTGTTTGTAGAAAAGCAATCAATCAAATTGTAAGTCTTGATTGACTTCTTGCCAAGAAACTGATTCAATGTACTGTTCAATTCAAAAGCATTCATATTCATAATTTTAATCATTATTATTTTGTTCGGATTAAATATAGAAATGAAATTGAAAATTTCAAAAATGATTTAAAAATTTAATCTGTTAGTTGACAAAATTCCTTTCCATCCCAACAAGATACCGTCTTATGATAATGATCATTCTGTCCAGAATATTCTACCCATTCTGAGTCAGTTGACACACTTAGCTTGCTTGTGACATCTTCTTCTATCATTGTATGTATGTCTTGTTCTGAGAATGTCACATTCTTGATGAAGTCTATCATTAGATTACCAAACTTCATTGCATAAGAATTAGCATCTTTGTTATGCAACTCTTTGTATTTGTCACATTCTACCTTCAATGAAGCATTCTCTTCTTCAAGTTTCTTGACTTTCTCTTGCAATTCAAGAAAATGACTTACTATTGCAACAGAATAAGGTTTCTTCACAAACTTTTCTAGTTCTTCTTTTGTATATTCTATCATAGTTTTAGTTTGTTTCAATTACTACTAGTCGTGGACTTACATTGAGGGTCTTTCCAATCAAGTTCTGTGCTTCTCTTATTGACAACACATAATAGTTTCCTTTCCTACGTACAAAGTCTGCATCTGTCTTGCACTTGACAAATTCTCTAGCATCATCTAAGTTAGAGAACAACTTGATCTTGTCTACTCCTTGTACATGATATGCATTGTTGTTGTTCAAGTCAAATGACAATTCTCTGTCAAAAGGGTTGTTGACAATGTCACTCACATTTGACAAGTGAAGTCTATCCATCTGAGTGTAGGTCAATGCTTCCAATGTCAACTTCACTTTCATTGGATCAAGATAAATCACAAAAGGATGTATCTTGTCATTCTTTGGAAACACTGCCCATGTTATCTTCTTCAAGTCTACTAACTCAGTGCAACCATCATTTACATCATTGACATCATTGATTGTGACAAACTTATCAGATGTCTCATTGTTTCTAAACTCTGAATATTCTCTCAATTCCATAGTTGTTATGATTTACAATTTGATTTCAATTTCTTCTACTGGTATACCATGAACTTTACTAAGAGCTTTCTTTGCTTCTTCTATAGAGAAAGTACTCTTATTAGGAAGAGTTGGCTTCTCCCATACAGTACATTGCTGAGGTCTAAGCTTTACTTCCATTTCATGTCGATATCTGTTGACATAAGAATAATCTTGACTTGCACATACATGATATTCATCAGGAATGATATATCCACATAAAGCAAATCTAATTGGAATATTCACAAATTGGTATTCAAACACTAGGTCTTTATAAATTATCCTGAGTGCATTAATTTTTTCTTCATTGACACCAATCAAATAGTATTGCCCATTGAACTTAGTCACAATGCAAGGAACTATATTATCATTAACCACTTTCTTTTGAAGATACTTCTCTCCTGATGGCATGATACCATTGTCAACCTGTAGACTTATTCTAGTTACCCATACCAAATCACAGTTCTCATATAGATCTTTTATCTTTGTTGATGAAATCTGAGACAAATCCAAACCTTCTGACTTTTCATAAGTTTGATTATCCATCATCAAACATCTATTGTACTTTCTTGGTGAAATTTTTGCATCCATAAATATTCTTTATTTTGTTCGGATTAAAGATAGACCTTTTTGGTGGAATTTCAAAATAATTTTAATATTTTTGAATCAAATCATACATATTTTCTATATTATAGATATATGAATACAGAAACAAAAGAAAGCAGAGCATTAGTGATAGGTGACTTTCACTTTGGTACTAAGACAAACTCTACACAATGGCTAGATTGCATGTTGCAGTACTTTCACAACACTATATATAGCAAGTCTATGATGAGAGGAGTAGACAAGATAATCTTCTTAGGAGACTTGTTTGATGTTAGATATAGCACTAATACATTGATAGGAATAAAAGTAAAGGATGAGATACGACATTTGATATCAACATTGCCTTCTAATGTTCAAGTACATATACTAGCGGGAAATCATGACTACTATAGTGGAAAGAAAGAAGATATGCATTACAATGTATATGAGATGGTGTTTGGACCGGAGTTCTTGAAAGAGCATGACAACATTCACATATATACAGAGAATCCATATCTAGATGAAGATGGTGACTTGTATCTTCCTTGGTTCTTTTCTGAAGATGATGATCTTTACTATCAAACTATGGAACATTACAAAGGAGAGAAGATCAACAGAATATTCTGTCATAGTGATCTCCAGACATGGGACAAGTCTAAATTGCTAGCCAGAGGAAATGCTTGGGTATACAGTGGACATATTCATACACCATGGAAAGATGAAGAGAACAAGCTATGGAATGTAGGTTCTGCATTGTCATTGAACTTCAATGATGTGAATGAACATAAGCACATATATGTTCTAGATGGAAACAGAATGATGGAAAGCATCACTAATGAAGATACACCAATATTCTTAAGATACTTCAATGAACAGATATTCCATTTAGATAAGTTTGAGAATTGTTTTGTTCAACTATACATAGACAAAGACAAAGTAAACAAAGCGGAATACATAGAGAAATGCAAAGAACTAAAGCTAAACAATCCTGGGGTATCTATAAGGGTAGTGACAGTTGACAAAGATATGATGTCTAACATAGAATCAGGAATAGATATGAATCAAGACATAAAGAAGTATATTGATAACAACATACCTGATAACTTAAGCACAAAGTATCAGATAATCAAGAAAAAAATCAAAGAAAGGGAAAAATGAAAAGCTTAGTTGAATACATCAAAGCAAACTATCCAACAAAAATGTCAACAAAAATAGAAGAGACATTAGCAAACATAAAAGAATATTTTGGTGAAGACATTCCTATGCAATTGATTGAAGAAACATCAAATGGACAGTTCTCTGATTACATATTAGAAAATCTAAACACTCATGATGTTGACTTGCTTATCAAGAAATTGCAAGAAAAATTTCCATCAATAGAAATACAGAAAGCAGAAGAAGGATCAAGATTGAAGAAAGGTGGTATAATTGTAAGGAACATTGACTTTCAAGATGATGACTTTTATGACTTGATAGAATTCTATGGGTATGATGTGACGGCACAAGATTCTAAGAAAGCTTATGTGAATCCAGTGAAATCAGATAGAGCAGATGACTATGTATATGATAAGAATCATGGTCAGCTATATCATTTCACTACTAAAAAGAAAATAAAGTCTATACTAGACAATGGATTGAGAATAAAAGAAGGCACATATAGATATTTTCCTAAAAGAATATACTTATATTCTTCAACTAAGAAATTGAGTGAATTACCTAATATAGCTGACTTTATTAAAACAGTTACAGGAGAAGATAACATAAACAATGTATGTGCATTGAAAGTGAATCTATGGAATCATCAGATTCCAATGTATCATGATGAGACAATGGAAGAAGGTGCAGTATATTGCTACAACAACATACCTAGTAAGTTCATTAAGAAAATTGACATAAACTTATGAAAATAAAGAAGATAAAGATAACAAACTTCAAGTCAATATATGGGTCACAAGAATTTGACTTTGAAGAACTAAGTGGAATGGTAAAGCTATCTGGACCTATAGGTGCAGGCAAAACCAGTCTTTTAGAGGGAATTTTGTTTGGATTGTATGGTACTATAAAAGATCATAAGAATCCTAACTTGATAGCTTGGAATACCAAAGACTATAAAGTAGAGCTTTGGTTGTCATCTGGAAAACATGACATATATGTATCTAGGCAATGCTATTCAGAAATGGAAGCTATAGTAGATGGAAAGCCATTGCAAGCACCTTCTAAGAATGACTATCAGAAAATTCTAGAAGAATACTATGATGTACCTAAGATGGCAGTAGAGAGAATGTGCATCATATCATTCAATCAGTTCATGTCGTTAGCTCAAATGAATCCATTCCAGACAAAATGCTTTCTTGATGATGTGTTTGGATTCAAGACGTTCACAGAATATAATGATGAAGTAGTAGAAGAAAAGAGAGATGTGATAAAGAGAGGAACTGAGTTACAAGCTTTGATAAAAGAAACAGAAAATCAGATAACATCTCTCAATAGAAAGAAAGAAAATCAACAACAAAAGCTTTCTAATTCTATTGATATAACAGGACTAGATGAAAGAAGGAAAACTTTAATAGAAGAAGGAAAGAATGCTAAGAAAGAACAACAAGACAAGATAAATATCATAATAGAGGAAAGAAAAGTTCTAGAGAATGAATGTTCTACATATAAAGAAAAAAGAACTGAAGCTGCAGTCAATGGAAAGCAGTATAAGCAGATGTATGATAAGTTCAAGTCAGGAAAATGTCCTACTTGTGGTCATTCTATAGATAAGTCTAAGATAGATGAATACTTAAGTAAAATCAACCAATATGCTACTGATTGGCATACTTGGGATGATAAAGTACAAGAAATATCTAAGTCTATATTAGAGAAGAACAATTCAATAGATAGCATAAACAAGAAATATGATGCTCAGATTAGAGACATAAAGGAAGAGATACATGTTATTGACACTAAGATAACAACATACAATTCTAATATGAAGTTGATGAAGTCAAACTTTGACAACTTGATATTAGAAGCAGAAGAAAAGAAGAAAAAGCTTGAAGAAGAATCTTTAGAAAATGATAAAGAACAAGGAGAATGGAATGATTTGTCAGAATTGTTTAGTAAGTCATTACGTTACAAGCTTCTTGATTCTATGATTCCACATGTGAACAATTGCATATCTATATACTTGAACAAACTAGAACAGAACTATACTGTCAAGTTTGATCAAGAGTTCAAATGCCATATATTCATAGACAACAATGATAAAGAGATATCTTATAAAGATTTGTCAACTGGTCAGAAGAAGACATTAGACATTTGCATCATATTTGGAATATTACAGAATGTGATAGCTAATGTCAACTTCAATGTACTTGGATTGGATGAGTTATTCTCTAACATGGATGACAATATGAAAGACATGATGCTAGAGATGATAAGCAAGAATATGGCTAAAGACAGGAGTGTGTGGGTAATCAATCATGGACCATTGAAAGATGATTGGTTCAATCATAAAGTAAGAGTAGGACTTGTTGACAAAAAGATTGAGAAAGAGAACATAAAGAAAAGCTTGTGTGGTGGAAATGTAATAGTTCACTCTAGTAAATATGAACAAATATTTTAGAATTTTTGACCATAAAATAAATAACTTTATTTTTTAAATAAGAAACAATACAAAATCAAATTTGATTAAACAATTATGGCTATAAGAAGAAAACAAACACAAAATGATGTAGAAGAAACATTAGCATCACAAATAGGTGACTTTGGAGGAAATCCAGATGTAATGGATGAAGACCCAATTAATGAGGTTGAAGAAAATCCATCTACAAACATGGCTACGGAAATGCTTGGAAAAAAATTGACAAGACTTCCAGGTTCTATGTCTAAAGAAGAAAGAAATCGCGACAAAGAGTTTGTAAAAGAAAACAATCTTAGTAGAATCGGTCAAAAGATTGGTGAAACATCTAGAGTTCGTGAAGGATGGTTGCCTGTTGACAGAAGTTTGCTTGGTGAACGAGATGTATTCTATCCATCTGATTGGTCATTCTATATTAGACCAGCAACAGTAGAAGCTATTCGTAATTGGTCTATGATTGATGATCAGAATGGAAATTCTATAGATGAAGTATTCAATGAAGTATTGAAGACTTGCATCCAAATAAAAGACAGTACAGATAGACCTATTCCTTGGCACAACATCTGTTCTTGGGATAGATTTTTCTTCTTGCTTCTTATAAGAGAATATACTTTCCAGGAAGGTGAAACTAATATTTCTTATCATGAAGATTGTCCAGAATGTGAAACACCTGTAGAATTCAATTTGACATCTGATGCATTGATGTATGATATGCCAGAAGATGACATAATGAATTACTATGATCAAGCATCACGTACTTGGGCTATTGATCCATCAGAATATGAAGTAGCTGGAGATCCTATCACTTTGTATCTTCCAACACTTGAAAAGGATGCAAATGTCAAGGCTTGGATGATTCGTAAGCTACAAGAAAATAGAAATGCCAAGATTGATCCTGTATTCATTAGATTTGTTTCTTGGATGACACCTAAGATTTCTAAAGATGATGAGATAAGCAAGAGACAGATGAAGCAACTGAAGATGGCTTTTGATGCATTGTCAATAGATCAATTTGAGTTCATGGATGAAGTCCTTAGAAACATCATTGTTACTCCTAAGACAAAGCTTATATCAAGATGTCCTAGTTGTGGGGAGGAGGTAACTTCAGAGATTCGATTTCCAGATGGAGTTAGCAGTCTTTTCCATGTTCAGAGTAAGCGTCGCAAGTTCGGTAAGAAATAGTCTTTTTATTTGCAGAGAATATCATATACAACCAAGTGAGTTGCTTAGAATGCCCTATTGGATATATGAAGAGTATCTTGCTAACATAAAAGACATTCAAAAACAAGAAGAAAAGCAACAAAAAGAACGTGACAAGCAACAAAGCAATATGATGCCTAAGATGCCAAGCATGCCTAAGCTAAGTATGCCAAGCATGCCTAAGGTGAACATACCTAAATTTTAGTTGAACAATAATAAAAATAATATGAAGGGAGATTGTCTTTATGATAATCTTCCTTTTTATTTTTATAAAAATGATAGGTGTGGAACACACCGAGTTTAAGCGACATCTGAATGCAATAATTGTTTTCTTAGGTCGAAGATATCACTATAGTATGATACTCTAAAGTGATGTTGAGTTCATTCACAAATTGATAAATAAATTAAAAGTAAAATAGATGGCAATTCCAGTATATCTACAGAACTTTAAACATGCCGGAATATATCGAGTAGTGTTCGACAAGTCAACAGTTCTGAATCAGGATACAAATGTCCTTCGTTTGCTTGTTGGATATTCTGACAAGGGTCCATTCAACATTCCTACTTACATACAAAGTGCTGCTGACTTTATTGCAATGTATGGCAACATCAATAAGACACAAGAGCGTCGTGGTAATTTTTTCCACCGCACAGCTTTGCAGATGTTGAGTGTATCTCCTATTCTTTGTTTGAATTTGAAGAAGTTTGACACTGAGAATGTTACTAATGCTCAGATTGATACTAACTTCAATGCAAAGAACACTATTGATACTATTCAGATTCCTGTAACAGATGTCTATGACACAACTCGTTTTTGGTCATTAGATCCAGAAAAGTTGAATGAAGTAAGTGGTGCCGAGTACATCAACATTGCAACTACTGATGTTAAAGCTAACTCAGGTACTTTCTTCATTCGTAAAGCTAGTGGAAGCAAAGTAAGTTCTTACAATGTAACAGTTTCTGATTGGTACAAAGATGCAGGTGAGGATGTTCCTGAATTCCTTGAAGGATATGAGAATGAGCTTATGTCTGCATTCTTTGCAGAAGTTTATGTATTCAGTGGTAAGTTCACTGCTGATCAAGTTCTTGCATCTGATACATTGAAGAACTACTTCATAGTAGGCAAAGATGGTAAACTTAAGCTTCGTCAATATGTGAAGGATAGTTTTGGTGACTATAACGACACATTGGATTATCTTTACAATGATGATACAAGTGGTGCTATTGGTCATTATGTAGGTTCTTTGATTCCTTACTTCAAGGACAAGAATGGCAATTATGCTTCTCTTGACATTATCTTCAATTTGGATTCTGATGCACATCACATGATGATGAGCTTCAATGAAGATATGCTCTATGAATATGGCACTGCTAACATTGATATGTCAGGAGCTCGTTGGATCTCTACTTCAGATTCTACCCCTTATGACAACACCCATGTAGACAAAAACGGTTCTGACATTGGACATAATCGTTCTAAGCTTTACAAACAATATGGTACATCTATAGTTTGTATCGATAGATTATGGCAAGGTACCGCGTTGACTTCACTTCTTGGTAATGTTGGTGCACCAGTTGTTTCTGCTAAGACTCATTTCCATACTAACATCTGGTCTGATGAAGATACTATCAAACATCAACTTTCTTATTCTGGTACTAAGAAGATTAGTGGTAACTTATATGTTCAGTCTTGGTCAAATTCTGCTATCACATTAGGTGCTATTGGTTCTACAGAGAGAATCACTATTGATCTTTCTATGATAGACAACCCTAATGTGAATCATGTTCTTTATGAGTTAGGTGCCGCTTACAAGAAGACAGAAACAGTAGATGGTGAAGTTGCTACAACTTATGTTCCTTTTGAATCAGGTCTTGGCACTGTATATAAGTCAACTGATGCTTATGATGAACCAGAGAATACCAATGGCCCTAAGAAGGTAATCACTTCTCTTTCCAGAGACTTAGATAGCACTGTAGATACTACAGTAATTCTTAGTTCAGAAGTGGTGAAATGCAACATAGAAGATGTGTACATTACTACTAAGACAGAATATTTGAATCCAGATACATTGATTGATAAATCAGATAAGTATGCTTCTTGGAATGTATACGGTCCATCTGTTACATTCATTCCATTGAATGAGAACTGGACATTGACTGCTGATGTATATGATACAAATGATGAAGATACAGTACATACATATCATTTGACTGCTCCTGCTACAGCAGATACTACTATTCTTGCTATGCTTGAGAAGGGTGACCAATTCCTTGCTGTAGATGGTTCTATAGACATGGATGGTGATGGTAACTATGATGATGAAAAAATCAATGGATTCTATGACTTATGCTATGTACAGGAAACTGAAACTAAAGTAGATGAGTATGGTAATCCAACAGAATATAGCATCAAGTTCACTGGAAACATTGCAACTTATGAAGGTGCCAGTAAGTCAGACAAAGATGTGACAATATCTAATGGTGACTACAAGCTTCTTGATACTACAGAACAAGCTAAGTATACTCCTAAGAACTGGGCAGTATCTTACAATAAGATTGGTACCAAGATGTTGACTGCTTCTGCTTATGAAGCATTAGAAAGCAAAGGAAACTTCAAGCCTTATTCTATTGTGTTCTCTAAGCAAGTTACTCCAGAAGAGTATCTTCTTTTGAATGCCAATGCTAGAGCACTTTGTACTAAGAATGCTTATTATCATAAAGTTAGCCAAACAGATAATAGTAAAGACGACAACATTACTAAAACAGCATACGATAAGCTTAGTGAAGGTGATAAGAAAGACTACAAACTAGTAGAACTAAACACTTATACATTTGTATATGATGATCCTAAGACATTGTTGGGTGCAGATCCAGGTAATGGAATTTCTGTAACAGTCAATGGTAACTCTTACTTTATTGAGTCTGGAGCAAACTCAGACTTGAAGGTTGACTACAAGGCTATCACAGCTAACTCTGAAGGATTGAAGTACGATGGTACTGATACTGTTGGATATTATGTATATATGTATGTAGACACTAATTTTGATTTTGGTCAACAAGTAGAGATGCTTACTGATGATGAATACAATAAGATCAAACCACTTGCTAACTTGACAAACTTATCAACATCAGAGAAAGCTGCATACAATGCCGTGACAGGTTCTTATACTGAAAATGGTACATCATCCAATGGATACTATTTGATAGGTTACAGCAACATGGTTGCAAATACTAATGAGTGGATTAAGAAAGCTGCTAAGAATGAGACAACTTATGGTAAGTACTTAGTACGTATTGAGAATGGTCTCAACCAAGAGATTGGTAGCATGGAACCTGTTTACTTGAAGGGTTATACTTATGAGCATCCAAAACCAGATGGTGTTGGTCAGAGAGCTAAGCTTGATTGGCAATCATACCAGTTGTCAGCTTTGACAGAGTACAAAGGTCTTCGTACAGGATTGCTCAACAAGTCTGAGATTGACTTCCGTTATATAGTAGATGGTTTTGAGACTTATGTTGATGCCGGTGCTAAGAAGGTACTTTCTTACTTGTCTAAAGAAAAGCAGAACTCATTCTCTATCTTGAACTTCCCAGCAGTAAAGACATTTGTTAAGTGTCCTTATAGTTCATTCACTGATGCTAAGGGAGTATTCAATGTTCAATATGTAGTAGATGGTTACAACAAGAAGAAAGCTCATACAACAGCGTTCTCTCTCCCATCTAATGATGAAGGTGCTAGCTTTGCTGCATTCTATACTCCATTGAAGCTTTCTGATGGTACTATTGACTCAGTTGTTCCATCTGCTGGACTTGTTTCTAACTTGTTCATGGAGAAGTACAACTCTCGTCTTCCTTATGAAATTGTAGCTGGCCCTAACTATGGTGCTATGTCAGTTTCAGGTCTTGTAGGTCCTGACTACAACTATAGTTCAGATGAGTTGAATATCATCGAACCATTTGGTGTAAACTGCATGGTTTATCGTCCAAGCTTCGGTACATTCATCAATGCAAACCAAACTGCTAAGCAAACACCTAAGTCAGCATTGAGTTCTGTGAATGTACGTGAATTGGTAATCTACATCATGGATGAAGTTGAGAAGATCCTTCAGTCTTATCAGTGGGAGTTCAACAACCAGACTGTAAGAAACAAGATTAAGGATCGTGCTGATTCAATCTGCGCTAGAGTTCAAGCTAATGGTGGTATTCAAGCTTACTTGAATGTCATGGATGACTCTAACAACACACCTGACATCATTGACAATGAAATGGCTATCCTCTCTACACACATTGAACCAGGTCGTGGCATGGGTAAGATGGTACATGAGTTGACATTGTATCGTACAGGTCAGATGAACTCTACTATCTTAGGAGAATAAAAGCATACAAAATGAAAGGTCCTAGGACCTTTCATTTCTAATACAAGAATATAACAAAATCTTATATATAAGAAAGTTTTATGCAAAAGATAACAGAAAATAAGCCTAACATTTATTGGGGTGGATCAGTTGCTGCAGCTACTGGTGACTTTGCTTCTCGTGGCCACGATGGCAAGACACATCTTCCTCACTTGATGAACACTAAGGCTGGTGCCAATCGTCATGATCCAATGAACCGTGCAGTGTTTGAAGTATCATTCACTCTTCCTACACAGTTGCAAGGTATGTTTGGTGCTGATGCTGCTACTATGACAGAACAAGTTACAGATGTATCAGGTCTTGATGCATTGCAGAAGACAGTACAAGCTGGTTCACAGAAGTTCTTTGGTGTTGATGTTAGTTTCTTGAATCCAACACTTGACAATACATATTGTGAGGTGACAGTGAACTTCAACTTGAACATTCGTTCTAAGTCTGATGCTTGGTTGCTTCGTATCTTCAAAGCTTGGGAGAAACTTGGATATGACCTTGCTGATGGTACTCGTACTTTGAAATCAGATTATGTTGCTGATGTGATGAGAATTGCGGAGGCGAATCGGGACGGTACAATTTATCGTGCCGTTGTATTCCATGATACAATGATTACTAATGTAACTGGTCTCGATACTTTGAATTACACTGACAACGAACCTGCTAAGCTGGCTGTCACATTCAGATCTGACTTCTGGGATGAAGACTTGTCAACAGGTGAAGCTAGCAACTAAGTCGATTAGTTGAAAAGCAAAATAGAAAATGTCTATCTTATTCAAAATAAGGTGGACATTTTTGCATTCTATGACTGATGAAGATATAATAAATGAATTTAAAACTAAAAGATATCGAATTAATCCAAATTTGATAAAATATTATGATAATAGATGTGGACAAAGATTCAATGAAAAAATTTATGATTATGTAATGAATAGGTATGATGACTCATCATCATTCAGAGAATCATTATGTAGAATATTATTTGGAATAGAAATTCATCCAACATGTCCTATTTGTAATAAGAAAATTCCATTTAAATGGTCATTGAACTATAAGATATTCAATGATTGTTGTAGTCAACATTGTAATAATATTTATCTTAATAAGTTAGGAAAACTTAATACTAAAGAAAGCATAAGAAAAGCAAATGAATCTAGAATAAAAACATTAAGTGAACGTTATGGCGTAGAAAATTCTTTCCAATTAGATATATCAAAGCAAAAGATAAAAGAAAGTAACTTGAAAAAATATGGGATATATCCATATTCTAAGACTAATGAATTCAAGAATTTCATAAAAGAAAACATTTCTTCTATAAATGGTAAAAGATATGAAACTATGAAGAAAAATCATACATTCAATTTTTCTAAACCAGAAGAAGAACTTTTCTTATATATCAAATCTAAGTTTCCTTCAGTAAAGAGACAGTACAAAGACAAAGAACGATATCCTTATTATTGTGATTTCTACATACAAGAACTAGATTATTTCATAGAGTTGCAAGGTTATTACACTCATGGAAAGCACCCTTATGATCCTAACTCTATAGAAGATCAAATATTAGTAGAAAGATACAAAGCTAAGTACGGGCCTAAATGCCAGGCTATCACTATATGGACAATCAAGGATGTAGAGAAAAGGAATTGTGCCAAAGAACATAATATCAACTTCAAGGAAGTATGGACATTAGATGATGGAAAGCAATTCATAGATCAATTATATGAAGGACAGTTAACATAAACTGTCCTTTTAATTTTAAATTATTATTAAATAGAAATTTCTTATTGATAGAGGCAAAAAATTAGGCATTAATCCTTCTGTTATTTTTAAACATTAATACAATTTATCCTATCAATAAAGAAATGGCAAAGAAATGTCTGGTATATGAGACACTTGGCAACATCACAGAGATGAAGGTCAAAGAGTCTTTAGATAACAATGAAATTCGTCTTTCTGGTGTATTTGGAGTTTGTGGAATAAAGAACAACAACAATAGAATATACAACAAAGAGAATTATGGTCAAATGGTAGAAAGTTTGCAAAAGACAATAACAACAGAAGGTTGTCTAGGTGAACTTGAACATCCAAATTCCATGAATATAAATCTCAATAATGTGTCACACAAGATTGAAAGTGTGGAAATGCATGAAGATGGAACCGTAACTGGCACTGTGGTATTGCTTGATACTGAAAAGGGTCGCAATGCTAAAGCTATCGTTGAAGCTGGTGTTCCTCTTTATATTAGTTCACGTGCATTAGGTTCTATTGATGAATCTGGCAACGTTACATTGTCTATGCTCAAGACATTTGATTTAGTAGGGTCTCCTGGATTCTCTCAAGCATCGCTTCACCTTTCTGAAAATCAAAAGTTTGAGTCATTAAATGAAAGCATGTGTGCAATCATACTTGAAGATGATGATAAAGATAACAAAGACAATAAAGACAACGAAGATAAAGTAAATATGAAAGACTTGAAAGATGCAGTTGACAAACTTAGTGAAAAAGTAGAAAGCCTTGAAGCAGAGCTCCATGTAGCTAAGGAGTCAATCAATGAAAAGGAAGAAACTATCCAAGCATTGTCTGAGCAAATTGAATCTATCAAGCCTACTAACTATGATGCCATAGAGTCATGGATTAAAGAAGAATTCAAACCTGAATTCTCTAAGGAAATGGCTGATGGTGTACAGAAGTGGGTATCAGAAGAGTTTGCACCTATAGTACAGAATTGGGTAGTAGAACAATATTCACCTGAAGTTCAGAAGTGGATTACAGAACAGTATTCACCTGAAGTTCAGAAGTGGATTGTAGAACAGTATTCACCTGAAGTTCAGAAGTGGATTGTAGAACAATATTCACCTGAGGTTCAGAAGTGGATTACTGAAAACTATTCTGTCGAATTGCAGAAGTGGATTACTGAAGAGTTTGGTAAAGAATTGACAAATAAGATCAACACAAATGTGTCTGAGTATCTTGAGTCAAAGTCTAATGACAAGTTTGACAACATCGATAGAATGCTTGAGATGTTAGATAACAAAGACACTTCTAAAGAAGAAGAAATTAGAATGTTGAAGGAACATCAAGAGAAACAGTTAGGTAAGTATGCTACTTGTTATGCTATAGCTAACATGCCTAATGAATATCGTCCTATGTTTGAAGGATTGAGCGATGAGAAGAAAGACCAGATAGCTCTTCAGTCTCGTGCTTATGACTTCACCAAGACTGGTGTGATGGAAAGCTTCTGGGCTAGCATTGATTTCAATGAGAAACCTGCACAGCAAAACATCAATGAGAATCACAATCAAAATCCTGTAGACAATTACATGGCTGGTATTGCCGCTCAGATGAAGGCTTTGCGTTAAGAATATTGTCTAAACAATGGAGGAACAAATTATTTTTAACAAAATTCTAAAGAAAGAATTAAAATAACAAAATCATAATTCTAGTAATAAACATGTTGATTACAGAAAATCAGAACAAAGCAATGTGGTCTAAGATGCTTACTGAGCAATTCCATGTTGAAGATAATGACAAGTTGAACTGGGTATCAGATTATGCACAGACTCACGCAATGTTTGAGGCTAATCTTGGTGCTCATGCCGTAGCTACAACTGCAGGTGTAAGTCCTGTTACTGTACCTGCTGGTGCTCCTCAGGGTGGTCCTGGTGTTGGTCCTATGTATGCTACTCCAGCTAACACTTTAGGTATGGGTAATATTGCAGCTCCATCTGGTCCTCATGGTGCCGATGGTCGTGGTAGCTCTACAGCTGGCATCAACCCAGGTGCATTCTTCAACCAGACTCCTGGTAGTGGTGACATCCCTGTTTCTACTCTTCCTATGGCTTTGAACGTAGCTTTGATGACTATTGGTCTTGAACTTGTTCCTACTATTCCTACTAAGGGTCCTTGGGCTCTCTTGAGTTATATGGACTTCCCTTATGCTGGTGGTAAGATGGGTAGACGTAACGAGATTGCTGGTCTTGATGGCGTTGGTAAAGGTCGTGAGAACAAGCCAATGTACTTCAAAGTATTGCTCCCTGGTACCGCTATTGCTAAGCTACGCAAGCATACTGAGTTGAAGGAAGATGCTCTTGTAGTATTTGAGACAACTGCTGGTAAGGTACAAGGTCTGTTCAAGGCTTATGGTCGTATGGATGGTGGTCTTCTTGTACAGGTTATCGATGCTAAGAAAGATGAGAAAGACATTTCTATCAATGAGGCATTCTCTGGTGCTGATGGTTTAACAACATTTACAGCAGCTGGTACTAATGTAATGAATGAATTCACTGATGATGAGAAGAAAGCAGTTTCTGTTGACTTCGCTCAGACAATGGTTGACTTCATTGATGGTTTCGCTAACTTCGCAACTGGTAAGAAGGAACCTATGACACGTGCAGAGAATGAGACTGGCACTGGTAATACAATTGGTCTTCGTTTATTCTCTAAGTGGATTACAGTTGGTAGCTATGAGGTTACTGGTACTGTAACTCGTCAGCAACTTCAGGATCTTCCTCTTTATGGTGTGAACGCTGTTTCTAAGATCATGGAAGCAATGCAGAATGAGATCACCCAGTCAATCAATGCTCGTATCATTGAGCATGTATTCCGTCTTGGTGTTACCAATGCATTGAACTTGAAGAACTACCAAGGTGTTGACTTGAACCTTTACATGGGTACTAAGGATTCTACTATGGCTGCTTTGAGTGGTAAGATTAAGGAATACAAAGATATCTTTGGTAATGACTTGATCAATTCTTGGGGTACTATCAAGAACTCTGAGGTGAACACTTCAGCTGAGAATCTTCATACACGTCAACGTCGTATTGCTTCTCGTGTACTTGCTGCTTCCAACTTGATCCAGGTTACTAACAGACGTGGTCCTGCTACTTGGGTAGTTACTAATACACAGATTGTTACAGCACTTCAAGATTGTGCTCAGTATGTAGTTGCTCCAATGCAGAATACATTCACACAGTCTGTAACTGCTAACCTTTACAAAGCTGGTACTATTGCAGGTCTTCAGGTATATGTCGATCCATATATGGATTGGGACGACACTAGAATATGTGTTGGTCGCAAGGGTTCCGGAAACGAACCAGGTGTTGTGTTCATGCCTTACATTTTAGCTGACCAACTCCAGATCATCAGTGAAGGTACCATGGCACCAAAGATGCTTGTCAACAGCCGTTACGCAATCGCTGATATTGGGTTCTTCCCAGAGAAGTCATATTACACTTTCACAGTTTCATCTGAGTTTGGATTGCTCTAAACAATTTAGAAACAACAATATCAAAGAGAGAGATTCCTTAAGGAATCTCTCTTTTTCGTATAGATAATCAATAAATTGCTTTCCTATGTTGGCGTCTTGTTGTACAATTTGTCAACAAAATGTTTACCTTCATCTAATGTCCATACTTCTTTAAAGTTAAGATTATGCTCTTTAGCACAGTTTCTTTTTTCTACATCCTTGATTGTCCATATAGTGATAGCTTGACAACTAGGCCCGTACTTAGCTTTGTATCTTTCTACTAATATTTGATCTTCTATAGAGTTAGGATTATAAGGGTGTGTGTTGTGGGTATAAAATCCTTGCAATTCTATGAAGTAGTCTAGTTCTGGTATGTAGAAATCACAATTGTAAGGATATCTTTCTTTATCTTTGTATTGTCTTCTAACTGAAGGAAACTTAGATTTAATATATAAGAAAAGTTCTTCTTCAGGTTTAGAAGCATTGAATGTATGATTTTTTCTTTTAGTATTAGTTGCAATTTCTTTAAACTTATTTGTCTTTATGAAATTATCAACACCATATTTCACTAAACATGTATTTTTTCTTTTAGCTATTGTTTTTTCCTTTCCATTTATGAAAAAATTACATTCTACACCATATTTTTCAATATTTATTTTTCTTTGATTTTCATACCAATTATGGCCACGATTTGTACCTTTTGCTGCACAAGAATTACAACAATAGTCTTGATATATTTTTGGTTTAACTCTATTGTTAAATTTTGCTGGTCCCTTACAATATTTACACAATGGTCTATCTTCATCATTGATATTGAAATGAATTCTAATTATTGATTCCGTCAAATTTTCAATATAAACATATCTTTTTGATAAATAGTTCTTTATGTTTATATGATTGTTGATGGACACTTTTCTTTTATGTGCATTCATTAGTTTTCCATCCTTCCAAAATATCTTGTCAATCAAACTATCATGATTTGTCATTGTCAATTATGTCATTTATATTTGTATAAAAGTCACGAGAATGACGGATTATTCTCTAGACAATATAATTTATCATCTAAGTTATAATCCGCTAATCTCGTGACCCTACCGCCATCCTGGGGACTCCAGGACATCAACTACTTTATTCGCTTAAACATATCATAATTCTTTCTAATAATCTTAGAAAACTTTTTCAATGCTTCTTTCAACCCATTGTCAGAATCATGAATTTCAACCCACCTATCTTCATACAATGAGTCATTTGTTTCTTTGATTAACTTATCATAAGTGTTTCCTTTTGGACATATAGATAGAAGTCCAAAGAATACATTGTTTGATTTCCAATTGTCTATTGTAGCTGATATCTTATTCTTCTTTTGAAGATATAAAGAATCAGTTACATTCAAGAAGAATATTTTCTTGTTTGTATGCAATCTTACATCTTTCAATATAGTGTCATAAGACAATGATTCATTCTGAAATCCTTGATTATGCCTTGTTGCCAGTCTGTAAGGTACTTTGTCTTTAGGTGATATGTACTTCACTACATTATCCCCATGACCATAGACATACAATTCTATGCCTGGATAGTTCTTCATTGCTTCATAAAATATCATAGATATCTTTGATGCAATGTTAGCTGGTGTATTATCTTCCCAATTGTATCCCATTGATCCAGATTCATCTAATGCTATGACAAATACATATTTTGGATCATTAGAATCTGAAGTCTTTGTTACTTTTCTATGATATACACAGTTCACTCCTTGTATAGCTTGAACAAGATGTGAATTGATCAATTGGCCATTTCTATGAAAGTTGTCATCTTCTAAGTCAATCTTTTTTTCATTAGGAATGATGATCCTCTTAGCTATGTTGATTTCTTCTCTGAGCTTAGATATTGTATTCTTGTATGCCACGGCATCTTTATTGTTGGGTTTCAATGCTCCTATTTCTTTGGTTGCATTATTGAACATGTCCACCTTTGGATCATTCTTGATTTTCATTTTGTCAATGTTAGATTCTTTACTAGCATTGTCATATCTAGAAGTTATAGTCTTTTCAGACTTAGATCTTGATGTTTTGTCATTAGGAGCAAACAATCCATTCAATCCACAGTTCTTGTCTTGATTAGGGTTACCCTCTGAACTTGAATTTCCTATCATTCCAAGATGTGGCTTATGCAACTTAGAAGAAAGCTCATCTAAACTTACATACTTCTTGATTATCTCTATAGAATCTAATACAGCTTTAGAAGTTTCCTTAGTAGGACTATATCTATATATCTTTGGATCTTCAATATGGCATATCACTTTTTCATATAGTTCATCAAGCATCGGACCAAATTCATCAATCCAATCTTTAGGAAATCTATTTGCCAATGATGATTCCCTTACCATGTAAAGAATCATGAATTGAACAATGTCAATCTTACTATTTGACATTATCAATTTTTTCATAGAATCAATGAACTTGTCTTCATTGAAGTAATGTGACAATACATTGTCAAGAAAGTACATCCATTGTGGTTGTCTTAGCCCTAGCATTTCTTCTATGCATTCATCTTCATATACATTATGGAGCCAATGTGCTATTGGATATTTGCATTTCTGAAGTGAATAGTCTTTGAAGTCTGTGAACGCACAATGGCATGCTTCATGACAAGCAAGACCCATCTCTATGTCCATCCCATTGAACAAGTCTTTAGATTCTTTGATAGGATTCATACCAACAACAATATGCTTGCCATCCGTATAACTAGAATCTGAATTCTTCTTAGCAACTAATTGTGCAGTCTTCTTTGTTACTTGATCTGCAACATATATCAATGCTTGTGACATCAATGATGGCGACTTAGAATATGACTCTACTTCATTTTCTTTGTATATGAACTTGGAAGATGGAGATATCCCAAATCTATTAATTGTATATGTTGGTCTATTTGAAAACCAATTGTTATGTTTAAGTATATATGTCATAATCAAAAAATCAAGTTTGTTCTATATCTAATTCTTACGAACTAAATATAGAACAAACTTGATTAATTTCATTCACTTAGTGAATAAAATGAACTAAGTTATTTCAACTTTGTTGCAAATGAATTTAGAACAAACTTGATTAATTTCATTCTTGGACAGAATAAAATAATATCTATTATTTCAAAATTACATACAAAGCAAGTCACAATCTTCTGGTGCTAACCATCCATATCCTTCATATTCACTGCAATTTCCACCTATCTTAGGAACATATTCATCTGATTGTGATATCTTCAACTCATCATCATTCAACTCTTCTTTGAATCCTTTGACATTTGCTAAGCACCATTGAAGATATCCTGACTTACCATAAGTCTTCTCATGTGATATCACACCACTTATAGTGAATCCTCTATACTTTCCAAAATTCAGTACTCTTCTTGGTTTGTTAAATGGATTAGAACTTATTGACAATGTAATGCGCCCCATATCAATTCAAGCATTTAGGTTCATCTTTCCAAGTCATTCCATGGAACTTAGCTGCCAAGTTGTCTACATCTATAGTTCCACCTTTAGTAGGATAACTTCCAGTAGACCAGTATTCATTGTACTCTCCATTCCAAATCTCTGGATGATATTCTTTTCCATAATGATCTTCTTCCCAAGTATTTAGATCTTCAACCATTACTTTATCTTTAGTTCTATATGGCATTTCTGGAAATACTTTGTACACACCATCTGGATTGACCGCTACCCATCCACATCTGATCTTTGACCAAACAACATCTTCATTTTCTGGTTTTGGATCTTCTTTAGACATGTATTTATCAACATCAAATGCATTTAGACAATGAATTGCATTCAAATATTTCACTTTCTTTGGATCTATCTTCTGTCCTTTCAAATTGTTGAAATATTGTTTGTTCAATGTTGTTGGTATGCTCATCTGCCATATCTTCAACTCAGCAGCACATTCTAACAAGTACTCATATTCTTCTTCTATCATTGGATGTGATTTTCCAACATCCTCATGTAAGTTAGCTAGGAAACCAAACAATCTTGTTGCAAATGTATAGTCAAAGCAATATCCATTCTCTTTGTTCCATGGACTACGAAATGTTGATACTGGCAATTCTTCTTTCTTCTTGTTGAAACTCATGATATTTAGTCTTTAAAAGTTTGAATATATGAAATAGTATGTGTTGAACTATTCATCTTGTTGTTTTCAGGGTCAAACCAATATTCTGTTATGTTCTTATGTAACAAGTCTAGCTTTTGTACTATGACTTCAGACTTTGCTAAGAATTCTATTGGTGAAGTATCTCTGTATTCTTCAGCAAACACAACTCTCTTGATTCCTGCTTGAATCAACAACTTTGCACATTGCAAACATGGACTTAATGTGACATAAGCTGTTGCTCCATTAGAACTTGCTTCAAACTTAGCACACTTTGCAATAGCATTAGATTCTGCATGCAATACTTCAGGTCTAGTGATTAAGTCATATTTCTTGTCTACTTCATTCCATACATGTGCTTCACATTGATTAGGAAATCCTTTAGGCATGCCATTGTACCCTTGAGCAATGATTTGATCATCATCTGAAACAATGATGCAACCTACTTTGCTACGTTGAGCATAACTCAATGGTCTAAGTTGCATAGCCATTCTCATGTAAGTCACATCATAATCATATCTTCTATTTGCGTCCATTATTTCAATTTTCTAAAAATGATACATTCAACATCTTCATAAGACTTTCATATTCTCCTTGTGTCATGTTTGAAGTTTCCTTATGATATTTCTTGGTATCAAGGTCTATCCAAGCAGCTTCCACATAGAAGTTGCATGCTTTGAACCCATTATATCCTCTTCTACCAACAACACATTCAACATACAAATAAACTTTTGCATTGTCTTTATGATTCCATAGATAGTCACTCAAACCAAGATATTCAATCTGCTTTCCTAACTTCTTTGGATTATCATAAACTAGTTTATTCATGTAATCTAATTTTCTAGTTTCTTCTGACAACCCACGAATTACATAGTTTGCTTTGAAGAAGAAACCTTCATCTTGTGTTTCTTTGCTAAATGCTGTTCCTTTTTTCCTTACACTCATAAATCTTATCTGTTATTTCTAGTTTGTCTGAAATAGGTCCTAACAATCTACTTTGACTAAATATGCATTGCCAAATAGATTTATTCTTCATCATTGTTGATTTTTCTTATGTACAAACTTTCTTTTGTCTTCAATGATTTGTTTGGTTCTCTGGTTCTTGACATCTGACGTCTGAACTTGCTAGTACCGGTATCATTAGTAATCTTAGTCCATCCTTTAGACTCAAGGAATCCTTCATCCCCAGCAGTACCACCATCAAAACTTACTAGAACATTGCATGTCTCTGATACTTCATCACACCATTCATAAAATTTGTCAAGATTGAAATCATCTGCATTGTATATTCCGGATGCATTCTCTTTCAAGAACATCTTGTATGGAGGATCAAGATAGATAGTACTACCAATAGGAATGAAGAAAGTATCATAAGAACTATTTATGAACTCTACATTGTATTTGCTTACAAGTTCATGACATCTCGTGATAATGTCTTTCTTGTTGTCTGGATGCATCCCTGGAACAACTGGCATGCAAGCTGCATTGAATCCTTTCTTTCCATATCTGACTAGACCATTGAAGTTGAATGCTAGCAATGTCATCAATTCCATAGCACCTTCTTCTGTTCCTTTCAGATAATGTTCATTGTACTTGTCACGAAGTGCATAATAATGACTATTGCGATGATTAACCATGTCTCTTTCATTGTTCTCTGGTTGCAACTTTCCAAGATAAGTGTTTCGTTCTTTCCATTCTTTTGCATAGAATTCTATCAACTTATCTGGATTGTCTTTGATTAGCTTCCACATGGTAATCAAGTCGGCATTAGTATCTGATGCAATCACATGCTTGCAATTCTTCAACTTCTCTGGATAGTCACTCATCAACTTAAGCATTACTGCACCAGAACCAAGAAACAACTCACAATATGAAGGTATCTCATTTGGCATGCGTGATATGATTCTATCAGCTTGAGTACGTTTACATCCAGTCCACTTAATAGGTGTAAGTATATTGTTCTTCATCTTATTTAAAATTTTGATTACTTATTGAAATGACGCTTTCTTGGTTCTTTGAAAGGCATTTTTCTAGAAAATACAAGACCTTCTTTAGTTTCTTTAATCATGTATCTCTTTCTAAAGAAACCATAAGGATATTCAAAGATATCATAATAGTCTTCAAAAGAATAGTTATCACCCAAGTTGAAGTCCATGAACTTCAGAACTTCTTCTTCTGAAGAAAACTTAATGTTTGAATATCTTCTACCATTCTTATAAAGTACAAAAGTAATATCACCAATCATAATCATTAAAAATTATTTGTTCATTATTTTGTTCAAGTATAATATAGAACAAACTTGATTAATTTCATTCACTTGGTGAATAAAATGAACTAAGTTATTTCAACTTTGTTGTAAACAAATTTAGATAATAACTAAAAATTTCAAATATGTGAAACAAAAAAAAACACATCCTGAAGACTTTAAAATCTTAGGATGTGTATTTATATATAAAAACTATTTCAGTCAAACCTCGTGACCCAGGCGCCATCCTGGGGACTCCAGGCATCAACTGAAGTCATTGATATAAACTTGATTCATTGAAAATCCTTTAACAAGGATTGCTTCAGATGTATCAAATCATCTATATACATTTGTTTCTCAGATGTATTCTTGATATATTCAAGTTGCTTTTTGATTTCTTCATTCTGCTTCAACAACTCATTTCTCTCTTCTATTGTCACTTTTGACATAGGTGTTGATATCAATGCAAAAGGAAGTTTGTAAATGTCCATATCTGCCTTGATATCTGTCTTACTTCTATTACGTAGCTTAAGCTTTCCTTTGCATACTAATTCTATGAACTTTACAAGGTCTGAATTTTCTTTATACTTTTGCTCAAGTATCTTTACTAACTTCTTCTTTCTTTCTGTATATATAGAAAGTCTATAGTTTAGAAAGTAATGAATGACATCATACTTGTCATTAAAATGCTTCAACTTATGATTTTCATCCAACAACCAGAACAAGTCATCAGGTACTTGCTTTACAAGCTTAAGCTTATTGACAATCACATTCTCACCATTCTTTCCTTTGCATAGTTTGTTCAGTTGCCCTTTGAAGAACTGACATTCATATATGATGTTTCCATCTTGAGACAAGTTCTTCCAATCTTTCATGTATTGTGAATCAACAAGCTTGTTCAATAGTTTCTCAAACTGTTCATAAGATACATCTGCAGGCAAATCTGTTATTGTAAACAAATCTTTGCTTTTGTTGACTTTCCATTCACCATAGCTAAACCACTTGCCATCTATACATTTCCAATTGTCTTGCTTAGTACCTTTCACATAAGGTCTTATTGTAGTCTTGAATATCTTTACTTCATTCTTTGACTTCAATGCTTCAAGACATGCATCTATCACATCAATAGGATTGTATGATTGATTATGCATAGCATATCCAATAGCAATACCTTGATTGTTCTTGCAAAGCACAGTTGGTATAATAGGATAGTAACAAATAGGTTCTACATATTGTCCTTCTTCAAAGATTTGCTCTGTCAAGTCTATATCTGTCTTATATATCAAATCCATGTACTTGCTATGCTTCACATATAGATATCGAGGAGCACCACAAGCATTTGGATCTCGGATAGTACCTACCTGACTATCAGATTCTAATGGATTCAAATTGTCAATGAATGGTTTGCATAATCCAACAATTACTCCATTCAATGAAGCATCGCCATGACTATACAAACTTACCCTCATTGCATCACCTGACAATGCAAGCAACTTATAAAGCTTTCCATCTTTAGTAGATCCAGCTAATGCTGCATGAATGATCTTTCTTGCAGCTGGTTTGAACCCATCAATAACAGATGGTAATGCTCTTTCTTCTATTACAGAAAATGCAAACTGGAGATAATCTGCATTCAAGAAATCTGTAATGCTTCTATTGACACAAGTGATTGTATTTTTGCTTTCTTCTTTCTTCATTTTCTTATTGTTGTAAAAGTTGCTTACGTGTATCACTATCATCTTTAGTGAACCATTTCTTCATCATAGACTCAGCTAAGTCATCCTTTCTAAATACTTGAAACTTTGGATTAAGATACATTTCTTTAGATTCTGCATTATTCAATCCTCCAAGACCTTTAGTGAACTTAAATGTCCATCCTTTCAACTTACTTTCTTCTTTCTTATAGTCATCTATATTATAGAAATTCTTTGTAAGTTTGTTCTTATGTGCTACAATGATAGGAGATATACTTCTTACCACTATTCCTTTCTCATATAGATCAGGCCAATGATTGAAGAATGCAAGAAGAATTCCTGCAATATGATGACCATCATTATCCATATCAGAGCTAATTACTATCTTTCCAAACTTCAAGTCATTGATGTTAAAGTCATTTCCAAACTTCAATCCTAATATAGTAACTAAGTCATTATATACTTCATTCTTCATTATGTTTGTTGGTGACTCATTCCATGAACTTTTAGGAACTCCTCTCATGATATAACCTGCTTGTGTATGGGGATCTCTACAATTTCTAAATGCTGCTTTTGCTGAATCACCCTCAAATATCCAAAGTTGCTTTTCTTGCTTTTTCTTTGATGTACAAGTAATGAACTTATCAGGGCGTTTCAATCCTTTGCTTATTTCCCTATTGATTTTCCTAATAGCACGTTGATCTTCTGCTTCACACTTCTTCTTGTACCAATCTCGTACATTCTCTATGATATCAGACTTCATGACTTGGTCCAAGAACTTTTGACTTACTTCAAACTTCTTGCTATCATCTTTATAGAACTTCTCTACTGGTGTTGTCAAGCATTCCTTAGTTTGACTATCATAAGATGGATTAGATATAGTCAAGTCACAGAACATACTATAGTTTCCATCAACTTGTCTTGGAAGAACATCAATCTTGTCTTTCTTCTTCAAAAATTCTGATATAGATGCATTGATGAACTGATGCAATGCTTTGATATGTGTTCCTTTGTTACATATTCCACCATTGACAAATCCAACATTGATGTTGCCATCAGGATATACATATACACACTTGTCATCGTCTTTGTATTCAATGCAATCTTTCAATGTCAAGTAATTTCTGTACAAGTCAATGTAGTCTTTGAAATTCTTGTAGCAATACTCACCACAAACATCATCATCTTTGTATTTGACAACAAGACCTGGATTAGCAGCTGCTGCATTGATGCAACGTGTCAATATGATGTCTTTGAATGATCTATCAAGATGTTCTACACCTTCAAATCTAGAAAAGTCAAGATGAAAAGTAGTTCTAGTACCATGATTCTTCTTAGATGACTTCTCTATTTTCTCACCATAAAACTCAGACATGTTGTTTCTCCAGTTTCCTAGCCATCTTTTCTTTCCATCATCTGTCATGATGCCAAAGTATGATGAAAAAATGTTTGTCAAGGAACTTCCGACACCATTTGTACCTAAACCAGTTCGATCTTCTTCATCATTGTAATTGGATGATGTTCTCATTCTACCAAAGATAAGCTGTGGAACCATGATACCGGCTTCTTTATGCTTCACTACAGGGATTCCACCATTGTCTTCAATTACAATAGTGTCATCCTTCATTATAGTTACATTCAATTGTGTAAGTCCAAGATTGTCTTTTCTTCTATATTCATCACATGAATTAGATACAACTTCATCAATAAGCTTAAGCATAGCTGGTACATACTCTACTTCTTTCTGTACCATTGTTTGATCTTTATAATCAAATACAAATTGAGTAGAAAGTTCCGGCTTAACGGATCCAACATACATGCCTGGGCGAAGCAACACATGTTCTGTCTCTGTAAGTTCTTTGTATTTTTGTTCTATTGTCTTTGTCATAATAAATAATTAATAGCAATATCAATCCAAAATTTCAACTTCACTATCATTCAATGTTACCCATTCTTTTGATTGGCATAAGTCATGGTGAATGATTTTTACACTAATCTTATACCCAGGATAATTAGTGTTCTTAGTCATGATATGATCTACCTTTAAACTAATGCATCTGCCAACATGATCTACATTTTCCCAAGTTGATCCAATTCCTCTTTGATTTCTGACAGGCTCAAACTTGGTTATCTTCATTTCTTTGTTCAAGTATTGCTTTGTCAACAACAACAACAACTGATTTCTATATTGATCTCCTATTCCGTATGCCATGATTTTAAAACTTAATCTTACCTTTGTCAAACATTTTCTTAATAATTCTATCTACATAGTCATTTTCCTTCTTATCATAAGAAGTGAACTCAACAATAGATTCATCTTCTTTTTCTTGAGTAAACTTATAGTTGAGAATGATAGGACAATCTTTTCCATCACATACACCATTTACAATCTCTACAACACAATGGACTAAGCATTCTGGATAATCATGTCCATTGATGACATAACTAATCTGATATACTTTTCTTCCAAGGAAGCTATCTTGTTTCTGTCCTAGATAAAGAAAGTTCTTCAGTCTTCTACTATATCTTTTCATAATGATACAAATGTTTAAGTTAGAAAATTTCTTTGATGTACTGTCTTCCATCAACCGGATACATGTACTTAAGAAGAGCTTTAGCAACATTAATCTTAATTGATGTATCTGTACTATCACCTAAAGTAGAAAATGCTACTTTGTTGATAATGAATGTATGTCTTGATGGATATTTGATGTGCAATGGCTTAGGATATTTGCCATATACAGTAGAATAAGGATTGACAAGAACAATGTCTTTCACTTCATGAACTTCTCCATTCTTATCTGTCCAATCTACAAGAACTTCATATTTCTCAAGATTGGTATCATTCACATTGTTGCTTACTAATGTAATGTTCTTTACTGTATATTTCTGTCTAGCCATAATCAAAATAAATTAAATGTTTTAACAATCAAAATATAGAACTTCTTTGAGGAATTTCAAAAATATTTTTATTTTACAAACAAAAATCCGAAATTACTACAGGATTTTCTTTGATTTGCTTATATAAGGAAATTCTTATGAATCTGTAGTAATTTCGAATGAATAAAAATAGTAAAAATATTTTATAAAATATTTACATCATAAAGTTCTAAGAACTGCTTAGTCTTCTACCCGAGCATCTTGTTGTCATTTTCTTCTTGTTCTCGTATCTTTATCAACCTATCAACTTCCATCATAAGTGAACCTTGACACTCCCAATTCAAATACTTATAATGGTCTCTTCGTTCCTTTTGAATTCGTTGCATTTTTGGGAACATGTATTCCTTGTCATTTCGATATACAGTTCCTTGCAATGACACAAAATAGTTAGGATCTTTTCTGAACTTGTCAAGCTCTTCTTCTGTCCATGGAATTTCTGTATATCTTCCAAGACTATCCGGTCCAACTATGTTCTTGACTATTGACTCCATTGATATGTTGCAAGTACGTACTACTGATGGATAAAGTGAAGCAAAGTCATCACACACAGAGTATTCCCATCTTCCTGGAACACATCCACAAAATGCTCCTTCATAATTCACTTTCGTTCTTTCAACAGCATCATAATCCCAAACCACATGTCGATCTTCATCATAGAAGCATCTAAACAAGTTTGCTGTTGTCAATGCAACCTGACCTAATGCTTTCTGTGCTGGGATTCCTGTCACTGTTGCCATAGAACATGGACTTTCAATGCATTTGAAACGATAATGAATAAGTTCACCTAAGCAAGAGTCAATGGCATTGTAATATACAAACAATGGAAAATCATTCTCATAGCATTCCTTCATTGTTCCTTCATACTTTACTTTGTGTGCGCCAACACCATGGCTTCCAACCCAATCTAATGAATATGATTCATAAGGCCTCATAGAATATTCGTAAGACTTTACAAGCTCCATATAATCCCAAATCATACATCCTTGTGGCGCTGGAATTGAATACTTTGTTCCATCCATCTCAGACCAAGCTATTTTGTTGATCTCACCAACAGGACTTGCAGATCTCATCAATTGCATTGATTTGAACTTACCAAACAATTTGACAATCCTATTCCAAAAATAATTCCAATCAAATCTATAAAAGTTCCAACCAGCAAGACAACCAACTTTAGGCATTATTCTAGTGAACCAATGCTCTAACATTGCTTCTTCTGTCTCAAAATACTGATAGAACACCTTTGGCTTATATCCCTTCTTATTCATCAAGTTCCTAGCAAATTCATTGTCTTCTATGTATTTCAGATAACGTTGCTTCAGTTCTTCTTCATCTTCCAACTTCTTGATGCCAAGAACCATAACTGACAAGTCTGGTCCAACAAGGCTTATCAACTGAATTCTTTGTTCAGCTTTCTCTGGTTCTGGGAAACAATCTGCAATTTCAGTCTCTAAATCACAAAAATATAACCTTGGAAATCGCATTGCCATTACTTCATCATATATATCTTTGGGAAGATTGTACAAAAACTCAAGTTGATCAAACTCATTAGGTTGATACTTTGTTGCATCTTTGAACACAACATTGCATTTCTTCTCATCCCATGTCAAGCACTTTCCATTTGGATCATACTCATAAGTCTTCCAATGATGCATCTGCTTACTGTAACATACTCTGTTTCCATTCTTATCCAAATAGAAGATGTAATATGTCTGATTCTTTTTGTTCCAAAAACGATCTATTATCATTTGTTCAAAAAATTAATTTGTTCAACCACATTGAACATAGTAAAATATTGTACATCAATTCAAACTGAAATTCTTCATGATATCTGTCTTGTTTCCATTTTCATCTATCAATCCACAAGCTTTCAATACATTCATTATTCTATATCTATACATAGATTCATCATAGTATTTCTTGAACGTATCATAGGCATCCAATGGTTTGTCTGGCTTAGTGAATCTAGCACATTCCCAATCTATCACTGCTTGGAACCAATCAACATCATCCACATCTTTGTAATGCTTTGTCCATTGGTTGTTGTCATAGGTCCAATAAGTAGGATGATGTGATTGAATGAAGTTGTGAATGAGATTGATGCATTTTGCACCTAACCAAGGAAACAATGCATACATGATGATTTTGTCCCAATCATGTTCAAAATCCAGAGCACCATTAGGGTACAATAAATATTTCTCTACTTTCTTATATGCAATGTTATGTTTGTAAGAATAAGGAATATATGAATAAGACACTAACACATTCTTGTCAACATGAATGATTTTGTTCATTATTCCTTTCTCAGACATAATTTCATCAAATTCCACTTTACAATAACTTAAGCAAGTCATCAGCATATTCATTTTCTTTTTCATCTTTCTTTTCATTTTTTCCTACATAATACCCATAAGGATTGTATGGCATGTTAGAGCAATTTCTAGTGAGCTGGTTGTATATAGCGCTAAAAGGTTGTGTAATCATCAAAGTAAATGCATTGTCATTTTTATTATTGTTTGTATACAATGAATATACATTGTAATCACCCTTGACAACTAACTGTGTTGGTATTGTTGACTTGACACATACAATGTCCTTCTTTGGAATAATCAAATGAGTTGTCTCACTTCTTGTTCTAATTACTTTCTTGTCTTTGTCATAAGAAGCATCAAATGAGTGAAAAGAATTCTTCACCATTGCTTCTACTAAGATGTAATCAAGCATGGTCTCATCTTCTTTACCCAACTTTCTCTTCTGACTTGAATAATCATATTCAACTTCATTTTTCTTAACTGTCATGATTCTCTAACAAAATATTTTCCTACATATTCATAACTAAACTCTTTTATAATCCTGTTACCTACTATAGAAGTAGATATGAATGAATGCGGTGTATTGTATTCATCTAACCAATGATACTTAATCCAATGACAATGCAATAAATCTGTGTCTGATGGATTGTTGTCAAACCAATATGTTGAATACAAATTGCCATAGAAGTTGTTGCATATCAACCAACCTCTAATTATGTACAAAATCTTCATCATATATTTATGCACTTTAATATTTTATTACAGGAGTCCCCAGGATGGCGCCTGGGTCACGAGATGAGCGGATTAATACTCAGATATATAATTTATAGTCTGATAAAATAATCCGCCATCCTTGGGAATTTTAGTTTAATGTCATCATCAATTGCTTCACTGCTTTCACATCTTCATCATTGAACTTGTTGCAAACTACAAAGTTCACTGCATCTATGATGTCAAATCCATCTGCTATCATCTCACCCATAGCAATGTTCTCACGAGTAGAAACAGGATACATCACAACTCCTTCTTTGTTCTTCTGTCTCATTGCATTAGCAAAAGTAACAAGTGTCACAGCATCATCTTCAGAGATTCCACATCTTTTCTTTAGAACTTCAATCTCATTTTGCTTAGGCATGTAATCTACTTTAAGTGGCAAGAATCTGTTCATCAATGCTGCATCTATCTCTTGAGTACCTGAATATTCACTTCCAATGTTTGCTGTTGCAATGAATACACAATCAGAATGTACTTTTACAGATCGTGGTCCTTCAGAGTCAGCTATGGCTAATGGAAGCTCACGTCTATTGTCAAGACAAGGAAACAAGATGTTGTTTGTCATCAATGGGGCTCTGGACAACTCATCAAGAAGTATGACTCCAGGTTTCTGTACATCATCTACAAACTTGGCATAGTCAAATGTAGAATTTCCATTCTTGATTCGATGACATCCAAGCAAGTCAGTCAATGGATCTTGCATTGCACCCATGTCATGTACCTCACAATTGATTCCCAGTTCTTTGCAAGCCATCAATATCAATTCTGTCTTACCTGTACCGGTAGGACCAATCAACAATGTTGGCTTCTTCCTCTTGATATTTCTTACTAAGTACTTCCAATTCTTGTCTTCAACATAGAATCCAGTAGTATTGATTTCTGGACATTCTGGAAGTGTATTGATGAATCTTGATTTTACCATCTTTGGACTTCCATCTTCATTTTGGACTATTTCATCTTCTAATGATTCTAAGAAATAGTTTTTTGTTGGATCAAACTTACATTTTTCAGAGAACAACAAATTCAAGTCATCATCAGAAGCAATAGATGGAATCCCATCAAAAGTGAATGTAAAAGTGTGACTATCAAAAGCATACTTATCAGTATAATATATTACTGGTTTGTTTTGATTTCTAAATATATAGTCTTTCTGTTTCTTAGTATAGTTCTTGAGATTCTCCTCTATTAGCTTAGCATTTCCTCTGAACTTAGCATCTAATACAGAATTTTGACCTCTGTAAGGATAGAAGATTCCATTTTCAATTGTAAAGTATATTCTTGGATTTCTCATTTCTTTTCTTTTGATAAGTACATCTAGTATATAGAAAAGAGGAAAAGAATTTCACACAAGAATGAAATTGATTTCCTCTATGAAAGATGATTACCTAGGCTGCAATCATCAAGTCCAAGTTGTGAATGAGGTTCTTATAACGAGAACCATCCAAATTGAACTTATATTGGCGATCTTCGTATGAAACTTTACCGAAGACTGTTGCAAGAATCTTATCTCGACTTACACAAATGAACTTAACTCTTCGTCCATCTCGAGTAACTAACTTAGCACCTTTCTTTGCTTCATCCAAGTTGAACTCTTTGTAATTATTGTTCATTACTGAGTTGTTTACTGAAGCGGCGATGTTCTTAACTGTTGTATTCATAATCATTATAATTTAAATTGTTTATTAATTAATTATTTATTACATGAATAATATAGTTAAGAACTAAAAAATTTCAAAATTAAATTAAAAATCTTTTAGTTTTTTCTTCTTTTTTCTTTTCTTTAATAAGGTCATTATCTATTGTTATCAATCTTATTGCTAAGTCTTCTTTGCTAGCATCATTATCTATTTGACATTTATTTTGCATAGCATATACATGAAATACTTTGTCATTTTGATATACTTGAGTGAAATGAGTGATGTCATCAACATCATATATGTCATCAATATCATGATAGAAGTAAATTGGCATTCTATTAATCAATATTCTAAAATAGAATATGTTTTTTAATGTATCACCATCAACCAAGAAATGACAATATGTCAAGTTGCTAATTTCTTTTATGTCTAACCATTTGTATCTATATATGATTGTCCTATTGTCTGTCTTTATCATGGAAGTATTTTCATTTCTAATATACATAACTTATTAGGATCATCATTACTATCATAAGCATACCTCAAGTAGATGCTTTTCAATGGAAACAACTCTTCAATCTCTTGCATGACCATCTTGTTATTGAATTTGTTTCCGGTTGTCCATATTTCTCTTTCTATCATTATTCTACATTGACATGCTGTTGTAGTCATGTTAGCAATGTGTTGACCATCATACAATTCAGGATCTTTCAATCTCTTGTACAATGTTGCATCTTGTCCATATTCTTCTACCATATTGCATCTAATGTTGAAATTTCTACTAATTGACTTGGATATCCACCTAAATATTCTATTAGATAGTACTTTGAATAGTTATTGATGATTTTGTCAAATATCATACGTTCTGTCACTGTTTGCTCTCCTGACATACCATTGTCTGTCAACTGTCTTTCTCTTAGTTGCTTCATCAATTGATTTCTATCCAATATGCTATAGTCATCAGGATTAACATGTGAATTTTTGTATAATTTCTTTCCTTTCACAATTTCTAGTCTACCCATGTTGCAATCTTCTTTACTTTGTTGTCTTTTTTGTCAATATATACTAAGTAGTTGTCATCGGGATGTTCATGAACATATTCTGTTGTCCTACATAGATTCACTAATGGATAATCAAACTCATTCATATCCATTGCTATGATATCAGATGCAGTAACTTTCTTTTCTATTGCATCTGCTTTGTTGTAGTTCTTGCTTTTTAAAATATATCTTACCATAGATTTAATATGTTCTAATTTCAATATTCTTTTCTTTAGCTTTCTTCATCTTTCCTGTATTGCTCTCTAATGAATTAGTGAATACAATCTTCACTTCCTTCCATGAACCAGTCATTCTATACTCTGGATGACATTTCAAGAACTCATTCTTACTAGCATAGTCATTAGGCTCCCCAGTCAATATCACTGGTATCTGATCTGCTACTTTCTTCTTTTCTTCTTCTATATGTTTCTTGTCTTCATCAGAAAGTTTCCAATTGTCTAATGACCAACCATTGAAGTCAAATATCTTTTGCAACAACTTCCATTGTTCTGAATTCTTGTCATCTATCCAATCATAAGCTTCAGATGCCATAGATGTGAAGTCATAATCTTCTCCTATGATTTTGTTTGCAATCTGGGTAGCTACTTTGTCTCCACATAACTTAAAGTTGCAAGACATAATGATGTCTTTCAATGACATATACTTCAATAACTTAGAATATGCTTTAGATACTGACTCCCCAATCTTTCCTTGCAAAGCAATGTTTATTTCATTAGGTGTACAAAGAAGAATATGCTCAGGCAATGGTTTAGATTCAATACCAAAGAACTCATCACCTTCACAATCTTTCTTCTTCCATTCAATGAACTTCTTGATGCTAGCTTCTTTGAAACCTGGTATGTTCAATGCTAATGTTGTATGAAGCAACTTATGCTCTACTGGTACTTTTCCAACATATAAATGAATACCGGATACAAATGAATTTGAAGGATAATTTGATCCTAACAAATTAGAATCAAACTTACTATTGTCTTCTATCTTATAGATGAATGGAATGATGTCTCCAGCTAAAGATAGTATTACCTTAGTACCTACACTTATCTTCTTTTCTAATAGATATCCATAGTTGAATGCCGAAGCTCTAGTGATTTTCTTTCCATCCATAGAAACAGGTTCTGTTACAATAGTAGGAACATATTCTCCTGTCTTTCCAAGTTTCCATTCAATATCTACTACAGTTGTTGGCTCAGTCATAGGTGTGTACTTGATGGCAACACAATCAATAGGTCGACGTTCTGTCATATTGTTCAATCTAAGCCTTGCAATAGGTTTAAGAACAATTCCATCTTGAGCATATTCTGATGCATGACGATACTCATCAAATTCATTGTAAATCTTCACTAAGTCATAAACAGTATCTATAGAAATATTGTACTTATAGAAATTAGGAAATAGATATGAATAGTTATGACCAGCATTCAACAATGAGTCTTTTAAGAATGTCCAATCATGATCTATCCAAGAAACATTATTCACAATCTGTTTTTCTACTCTGAAGTCATATATGATAGGGCATAAGTCAGTATATTCATCCAAGTACTCTTCTTTTCTGTTGAGCATACCAGCGACAAATGCACGAGGATTAGCAAACTCATCAGCATACTTCTCTTTGAAGACTGTCTTGCTAACAAGGACTTCACCTCTCAAGCATACTTTCTTCACATCATCATCTAATGAATCTACTACATTATGAATGAAGTGCTCATCTAATGACAAAGACAACTGATTCTTGATGTCTTTTCCATATTCACCATCACCCCGCCCAGAATATGTGACATTACCTGTCTTACAATCAATATACAATTCAAATGAGCAACCATCATACTTTGGAGTTACAATGCATTTAACTGGACCAAAATGCTCTACATAAGACTTCACTTCACCCAAGTAAGTTGACCAATCAATGCTTCCATCTTTAGCTTGGTGAATTTGTACTTTGCTTAAGCTACCCATAATGAATGGATGCTTGATAGTGTAGTTCCCAGAATGCTTAGATCCAATGTATGACTTATTCTCATATCCAATAGACTTCTCTAATGAGTCATATTCAGAATCAGAAAGAAGCTCAGTTCCAGTATTGTAATAAGCATCTTTAGCTTCATCTAACAACTGCTTCTTTTCTCCTAAACTAAGACTACCTTTGTCATTCAAATATTTTTCTACTAGTTTCATTTCAATTGAAGTATTTTAAGTATTTTGGCAAAATTTTCTTTCCTTGATCTTTAATGTATTCCATCAATGGATTGTCATCACCCATAGGAGCTTCTTCATTGTAGTCATGGATGATTACATGCAAATTATCAATGAATTCACCTGGTCTAGATGGTTTGTCAAACAACCAATCTTCAAATCCATCTCTTATCTTTCTATATCCATTCCATGAACATTTGTTTCTATTTCTTTTATCTATTCCTTTTGATTTGTCTTGTTGACATATCAAATTAATCTCATCATAACAAAGCAAGTCAACTAAGCTTATTTCAAAATTGAACTTCTTATATGGGTATGAATCTTTAGATAGATATATATGTACATGAGGATATGGTCTATCTTTTGTAGCAGGTCCATGTAAAGCAACTCTATAATATTCTTTGTCCCATTTGATTGCTTTGACTACTGTAGACATTTCTACAATAGGCATATCAGGATCTATGATACCTAGCTTTTCTTGTATGTATTCTATCAATGATCTCATAGTTTCAACTTAACAAATTTGTTTTCTTTCACATCAGTAAAGTAATGAGTGTAAGCAATGTCATAGTCTGTGTTATCAGATATCCATTTATCAATTACTTTTAAGTCACTTACAAAGTTTGATAGATCAGATTTATCAAAGAAGTTGAAATGCCATGACTTCAACCAGAACTTTGATCTCTCTGATGGTTCCATTCCATTCTCATGATAAAGACTTCCACCAGTCAATGGCGCTATCAATACATTGTTGTTTGGCAATGGAAACACTACATAAGCATTAGTGTCTCTCAAGAAGTAAGCTCTCCAATTCTTCATATTCTTTCCTTTCACTAATATGTTGTAATAGTTGTTAGTAAGAGAAAGATTGCTTACATTGTTCTCATCATTCTTTTCTATGTAATCAAGGTCTGATTGTATAGTCTTCTTCATGTCTTTCATGTACTTATGCATGATTCTATCTTCTTTAGAAGAGAACACCCAATCTATGATGCTAGAGCAAAAGAAATTCCAAAAATTAATAACTGTCATATGTCAAAAACTTTTAATAATTAATACATCAGGATAATTAACTTAATGAACTCTTCCTCAATATGATTTGTGACATCATTCAAGAAATCTAATTCATCTCCAGTAAGATGAAATATATTGTTGTTCATTACTTCATCAGGAAGTGGAATGTCAACTCTAGTAAAGATGATTGACCACCCATTAGGAGTAAGAAGCTCTGTCTTGAGAGTGAACTTTGTTGAATAGTTTCTGTCATATTCAACATAGATTCTAAACTTGTTGTTATGATAAGAAAGAATTCTGGAAGAACACATTTTATTATTGAAAGTTCTATTGAATGCTAGCTGAGTTGGGAGAACTGACACATTGTCAAGTTTCATCTCAAAACGCGGAAGCTTGTTGTTAGCAACTGTAAGTGTATCAAACTTTGATGTAAAAGAAGAATTTGTTGTCATAATCATTATCATTATCATTATCATTTTTAACTTTAGTTCTTGAACAGAACTGAAAGCGATGTTCATTAATTTTACATGATTAATATAGATAATTGTTTGAAAATTTCAATATTTCTAATCTATTTTTAACTAAATCTTTAAATAATTTACAATATAGATGAAAAGTTTAGTAGAGTATATTGCAGAGTCAACTGCTATCAAGAATTATGGTGTTCTTCTAGATCATATTGAGTTTTCTAAGATTCCTAGCAAAGAGAAGTTAGTAACCTTGATAAATGAAGGAATCACTCAAGCTAACTCAAGATACAAAGTTCTTCGTATAGAAGCTATAGAGGAACTGAATAAGAAGACACAAGAATGGAATGATGCTAATCTAAAGAAAGCATTAGCTGCACAGGAAAAGAAAGTGATTGCTTACATGCAGACTAAGCCTGGTATTATGAAACGTTCTGAAGAGAAGAGACAAAAGTACATTGATGACAAACTAGAGAAGTTCAAGTCAGAGTACAAAGGTGTGTCATTAGCAGCAGTAGAGTATGATGAGAACAATCTTAGATTTGCTTGGCATCATGACATTCATAGTGAACAATCATATACTCAACTAGACTATGATATAGATACTGTAGCTAACAAAGTTGCTGAAGAAGTTGATGACAAGAGAAAAGATGCTACTTGGTCACATCTTGTAGGAATCGACATATCAGTAGACAACAATGAGCTCACTAACAAATGGTCACCAAAGTTCCACATCATACCTATGTTTGACAAAGAGACAGAGAAGACATTGTCTAAAGAAGTTCAGAAGTTCCAAGACTTCATGACTAAGCAATACAACTCAAGCAACTACATGGGTGACTAAAGTTTTATACTTTAACATATTAATGGACAGACTTATGAATTTAGGTCTGTCCATTTTCTAACTTCAGTTGAAACTAAAGCATGAAAGTTTCTATATTTCTTATATGATAAATGAATACATAAAGAAACTAAGGAACTTGGACAACAAGTTTGTTGACAAGTCATTGCATTACATTACTATATCAACAGTAAATGGTTTGATAGTGAATCCATTTGATAGTGAAAGTATTGCTAAGAAATGTGAAGATAAAGGCAAAGCTACAACTTGCAAGTGGACTGGATTGACAGCTTCTGATATAATGAAGATGTGGGAGGACAAAGCTAGTATCAGCAGAGAATATGGTAAGAAAGTAGATGCATATGCTGAGACTATTCTTGAAGGCAATGAAGATGACAAGGAAATGTACATGCTTGACAATGATGTTGAGAATGATGAACGATTGAAGAATCATGTTCTTGCTTTCGACCAGTTCTATGATCGTATCATGAAGTCAGGTGATGTTGTATATGTAGGTAGGGAAATAGAAGTATGGAACAGGATTAAGAATGTCAATGAAGATTTTTATGTCAAAGGAAGACTAGATGCATTGTTCTACAATAAGAGAACAGATACTTGGATAATAATAGATTGGAAGTCTAATGAAGGAATTGCTACTCAAGGTACAAAATGGACAGATCACATGCTTGGTCCTGCTAAAGACTTGCTTCAACTAGATTGGAACACTTATACACTGCAAGTATACAACTACAAAGAAGCATTGTTGCAGAACTATCTACCTGAAGGTACAGAAGCTTCTCATGTTCAATGTATGATAGTAAACTTACCAAAAGAAGCTTATGACAATGATGATGCAGTTCTAGGAAAAGGACAACAATACAAAGCCTACATGGGTGCTTTTCCTTATGATGAGAACAAAATAAACAAGATATTTGAGTTTGCTTATAGGAAAGATCAATTGAATAGAAAGAAGAAGTCAGAAGAAAATGAACATGGTGGTAAGTTGACAGAAAAGCAAATGAAGCAAATACAAGAATTCAATCTATTTTAGGGTGACAAATGAGAAGTTTAGAAGAATATATCAAAGAACAAGAAAAAGAATTTTGGAGAACATATCCATCTTTATATTTGCATTGTGAACCACCATATTGGGATTTAGAAAGAAGAAATGAATGGATAGATTGGTTTTTTGAAGGAATAGAATGCCCAATCAATGTGATAGAAGCAGCAAAAGATTATGAGAATGATCCTATCTTAGAGATGTTGAATACTCATTCTATAAGCAAACTGATAGAAAACATAAAGAAGTTATATAATGATATAGATATACAAAGAGTAAATGGAACAGATGATACAAAACCAAACATAAATGAAGAACCAAAAGATGGTTTTTGGATATCAAACAAAGAAAAGAACAAATTAGAAAACATATTAAAGGATGGCAAATTCATAAATTTAATTGAATTTTATAATTATTATTTTACACAATTTAATTATGATAGAGATAATGACATATGGTTGGCATTATTTGAACCAAGATATTCTAAGAAAATAATAGATTACAAAGAAAGAAACAATGGAGTAGCATATCATATAACAACTAGAAAAATATATGAATCCAATATAAAAAAGAATGGATTGAAAGTAAAAGATTCTAATTCAAATAAAAGAAAAGGGTATAGATATTACCCAAAAAGAATATATATGATATTGCCAAATGTAAGTTCTTCTAAAGAAAGAGATGAAATAATATATAATGTAATAAAGACATTAAAGAAAGAAAATGACTATGTTATATTGCAGATATCTTTATGGGACTTAGAAAATTTCACATTTTATGAAGATGTTACAATGAACACTAATAAAGAACATTACATATATACTTATCAGAATATACCAGCTAAATATATTAAAGACATCACTTACAAATTCAATAATTAATAACAATTATGAACATTATAGAGAATCAATCAGCAAAGCTAATTAGTGTAGGAGAAACAACATTATCAGAGGGAAAGAAAATCGCAGAGATTGCAGGTAGAACTTGTTATCATTCATTAGATAAGATAACAGAAGGATCTGCAGAGAAGTTTGTAGATAGAATGATCTCAAATGAACACTATGCTACAATCGAACACATTACAATTTATTTGAAGATTCCAGTATCAGATGTATCTGCTATGGCATTCTTTGGACATAACAAATATAGTAAGACAATCAATGATGGAAACTTTGTATATGTGACTACTAATTATAGGGTAATTATAGAGAATGGTGTAGAAGAGTATATGAAATACCAATGTGCTTATGAGAAAGGTAATCATGTGATGAGATTGACAGTACAAGTGACAACTAACTTACAAGTGCTAGGTGAGTTCACTAGACATCGTGTATTTTCTTATGCTGTGGAATCAACTCGTTACTGTGCTTATTCTAAAGACAAGTTTGATAACAATGTGAACTTCATTCGCCCGAATTTTGGTATCTACATCAAAGAACCTAAGTTGATGGATGAATGGGAGAAGGACATGGGTCGTGCAGAATATGCTTACTTGAAATTGTCTAAGATGGGTGCTAATGCTCAAGAATGTGCACAAGTTCTTCCTAAAGCAACTAAGTGTGACATGGTAATATCAGGTTGTACAGATGATTGGAAGCATTTCTTTGACTTACGACTCAGAGGCACCACCGGAAAGCCACATCCTCAAATGTTGGAGTTAGCAGAACTTATCCATGAAGAGTTTGAGAACATTGGATTGAATTTATGATTCAATTTTTAACTAAACAATATATTGATTAAAAATGAAAAGTTTAGTAGAATATGTAATAGAAGCTAAGGCATCTAAGATGGGTAGATTGATGCCTTAGCTTCTTATGCAAAAGAACAAGGATTTACCATTGCAAATGATGATTGGATGTACAACACTTATCCTAAAGAGAATACTATGAAGGTATTTGATAGTGGAATCTCTTTATATTGGGATGAAGGAAAGTCATTGACAATTTCTAATGCTAATCAAAATGGAAGACTTAGAAACACATTCAAGGTTGTTGTAGCAACATACAGCAACAAAGGATATAAGATTGCTAATCATGCTATCAATTTCACCGACAAAGTAGATGAGACATTTGACATTAGTAAGATGACATCTGAAGAATCTAATGACATCATTGAAAAGATCAAGTCATTGATAGACAAGAAAAAGATTGACAAGATATTCAAAGACTATTACAAGAAGAGAGAAGGCAATACCGGTTATGCATACAAATATGATGACTTTGATCATAGTCAAATAAAGTATGATGACATAAAATGATACCATTGAAAGATTATATATCTAAGCAAGAATCCAAGTTTGAATTATATGATTGGTCTAGACAAATAATTGAATTCTTTGATGAAGAAGAAATGAATGCTATTGATTGTCTAGAAAAATATCCATTCAAACTTGGATATGATTATATATATGAAACATTAAAGTCACATGATGTAGAAAAACTAAAAAGAAAGATAGAAGAAGAATTTCATGATGATATAGTAGACATATACATAGAAAACCAAGAAGGAAAATATGGTATGTTATTAGTGAAATTCAATAATTCTCATTTAGGTGGATTTACATCAGAAAAATTTAAGAAATTCATTAGATTAGTAAATTTCTTCGGGTATAATAAAAACTTATCTAATGACAATTATTGGATCTTAGATCCTGATACTCCAGAGAAATGCAATGAAGAATGTAAGAAACTATTCAATTATAGATTCTTTCATGTTGCTCCTAAATGCTATGAAGAATCTATATTGAGAAATGGACTAAGAATAAAAGAAAAGTCAAAAGAAGGATATAGAAAATATCCAAGAAGAATACAATTGAAAGGAAGTAAACCAAAAGATAAAAGTGAATTGATAAAGTTTGCTAAGCAACTTAAAGAAAATAGAAAGGATGATCCTAAATGGAAAGATGCTGTAATTTTCATGGTAGACTTACGAGATAGTAGATTTGACATATATAGAGATCATGCTTATCCAAAAGAAGAACATTGTTATTTCATCTATAATAATGTACATCCAATAGATATTAGAAAATTATATGAAATTTGAAAATGAACAACATAAAAGGTTTAGTATTTTGTGGTTATCCATGCGTAGGAAAGACTAGCATAGGAGGAACAAGTATTCAGATGCCTGATGGGAGATGGACTCCTGTAGTAGACATGGAAACCAGTTTGATGAGAACAGAAGATTATGAAAGACCTGAGAACTGGGTACAGATATATGTGAACTATGTAGAGACATTAATAGATCAAGGTATCAATGTGTTCGCTAGCACCCATGGTGCAGTAAGAGAAGAATTAAAGAAGAGAGGCATTGAATATGTCAACGTCATGCCTAGTTTGAACATCAAAGACTATTGGTTATGTAAGTTGAGAGACAGATGGAAGAAAGATCCTAGTCAGAAGAACTTGTTGGCTTATGAGAGAGCTATGGACCATTACGATGTTGATATCAAAGGGTTGCAAGAAGATAGATATGTTGAAATAAATGTTGAAAGACCTTATGACTTGAATGAAGTGATATGCAATTACATAAGATATAATAGAAAAATCTGGACTTTCAATTGAAAGACCAGATTTTAAGATTATATTATAATGAAACCCCATATTCATCTACCCATTTACTAACATTACTCCAAACATCAAATCTATATTTTTCCCATATAGCCGCTTCAGTACTAGAGCTTCCACCAGATTTCAATCTACCAGTTATTATATATGAATTTCCTGGTTGATCCCTTAATATTCTTCCACGTTCATTTCTAGATTCCCAATTAAAATATACAGAAGAATATTTTTGGGCTTTAAACATTAATTTATCTGGATTTTTAACTTTTCCTTTTAGCGATATTGCAGAATATAATCCTAATGCAGTGTTGTTTCTCCAGTTTCCAGATCCTCCACATATTAAACCTTGGAGTATCATATCTGGGACATCAGAGTAATTAGTAATTCCAACAAAATTCATCCAATATTTTTGTTTTTTACTTACCCAATACTGTGGTGGCATTGTCGTTGTTGGTTCCCTAGAGTCATGGGTTCCATCGTTTCTATCTAAAGCAATGTATGTATTATTTTGTGGAAATGCTTTTGCCCATGTCGGATATAAATTACCATTTTGATTATCTGAAATATATGAATAATAAGGTTCAATATATCGTTGGAAATCACTAGTAACATCCCCATAATATGAAATAAAAGGTTTAGGTGAATGATTTGTAGTGGCAAGTAAAGAATTAGCAACATTACTATATGCAACATATTTATAACGATAATATGTATATAAATCCCTAGTAACTTGCTTGTATTGACTATACTCATATAATGATGTCGATAATTTAACACCCATATACCATTTATTAAAATTTTCCTTTTCACCCTTATCTTCTGAATACCTTACACATCCTAATGGAGTATCAATATCATTAAACATACATCTTTTTGCATCATCTGTACCACTTGTCCACCAATTATCATAATTACCACCAGTATTAAATGATCTACCAGAACAAGCCATCTTATAAACTTCATTTGGTTTTTCTGGATCACCCCAAATATAATTATCTACATAAGCTGTCTTACCTGAATGTATAGGTGCAACATAAATATATGATGGAACAACATATAAATAAGCTGTAGTATCTTTTGCTACATTGATTGTAATATTATCATTATCATTTGGAAAGTATAATGTATTATTTATTGATAAACATATATGGGTTGTTAATGATGATTTATTATAGTAAGAGAGATTTGCATTTTTAGATAAACCATAGTTTAATACATAATAATTATCTTCATTAAATTCATATCTATATAAATTTGGATAAAATGTAATATCATCAGTTGGATTATTTACATAATATTCAAAATAAGTATAATCATTTACATCAACCTTTTTAATATTATCATTATATTTTAATTCAATTTTACTAAAAAGATTTGACCCTACAGAATTTGGGGTTAATAAATTAACAAATACAGTAAGTTTAGGGATTTTATCAAAATTAAAGTAAACAGGATTATTAGGACTTGATGGATAATAACATACAAATATCAATGGCATATTGTCATCCTTTGCTCCTTTAGATGAATATGTATAATGTAATGGGTCATCAAATATATATTGTTCATACAAAAATGTACCATCTGGTGCCCCAGTATATGGTATACTATTTATTTTTAAAGATGGTAATTCATAACTTCCTTTTACCAATTCTATTGAAACAGCAGACTCGTATCTCTTAACATTCCCACTCTGAGTGTAGCAAATTCCTCTTGGCATAAAATTTCTTATTTCTATAATTTTATATCGATAAGAAACTTCATGAATCAATCAAAAATTTCACACCAACTATCATCTCATCTAGTGATGATTTGATA
>ERZ808278.69-NODE-69-length-89476-cov-5.029736_pt1 | contig 89476 bp, 99 predicted proteins | sample MGYA00521239_ERZ808278 | MGnify/ENA primary metagenome ERZ808278 (study PRJEB31516, sample SAMN03275600) | gut metagenome | biome: mammalia-associated habitat; material: feces | host: Papio cynocephalus | place: Kenya | collected 2012-07-17 ...
TGCGATTCGAAGATCCATTTTGGTTTCACCTCCTCCGTCCTTCTGGACTTACCTTCTTTATCTTACACCATTTCGCATCCGTTCTCAATGGCGTTCAGGGTATATTCGCATTTTTTCAGTTTTTTTACCCCTCTACTCTATATATGACTTTTCTTCCCCCTTTTGTCTCACTTTTTTGCAAAATTTTTTTATTTTTTCGTGAAAAACTTGTTTTTTATAGAAAAAAGGACGGGAAACGCGGTGGTTTCTCGTCCTTTGCACCTTATTGGGTTTTCGTCGCTTCAAAAATCCGTACCATGCCGCGAAAGTTGGCACTCTGCACCGTTTCCTCCGGCAAGCATTTCACACAAACATCGGATTTTGCAAGTTCACGGGAAAGCAAACTGTACATCGCTTCCCGCAATTCCCTGCGCCCGCCAAGCAAAATCTGCCGACATGGCATGGATAAGATCCGACAAATTTCACCGGACAACACCGCGCCAAGGAAAAAGCTGTACACGCTTTGCACATCTGCACCGTACAGATTTTTCAAAACGCGCACCTTGAACAGCGTTTCATGCAATCCCATGGCTTTCTGTGCAAGGTGCCCTTCCCACAATGCCGTTTCCTCCACCGTTTGTACGCCAAAATTCACCGCGTTACGCAAAATGGTGTGATGGGCAAGTGCGGCAAGCATTTCTCCGGTGAGCAAGGTGGTAAAATCCGCAATGCTCCCGTTTGCGTCCGTCAGAATCCGTTTGGAATGGGAACCCGGGAGCACAACCATGGTATCCGGCAAAATTTCCTCGCAAAGCCCGTAAAATTCGCATTCTTCTCCGCGCATCATGTCGGTAGTCAACGGCGTATTTCCGCAGGTCCGTAATCCTGGTAAAAAATGAATCGGGATAGGGGCGATCTTTGGAAAATGAACCGCCTTCATACCGGCATGCAAGGCGTGGATATCTGCGGGAAGCGACAGATGCGGCAAACAGTATAATCCGTTTTCCGACGTAATCATCCCAGCGGCAAGAATCGCGGTAAGATCGGAAAAGGAAGCGTTCTGCTCCGCAAGCAAAGCGACAAATGCATCCTGCAACCATGCCGGAAGTGTTTGCCGCACTACGGCTTCGCTTCCCGCACCGATTTCCACACAACGCTTGCCAAAGCAAGTTTCGCCATTCGTCAACAGGACGCGGGTATTGGTCGTGCCGCCGTCTACCGCAAGGTACAGACTCATACCGTACCTCCCACAAGATCGCAATACGCTTTCGCACAGGCGGTGATTGCGGGATAATCGCCGCGCAGAATGGCGTTTTGATCCACAATATTCGCCCCCAGCCCGAATCCGGACACCCCTGCCGCAAGGTATGCTTTTCCATTTTCAAGAGATACACCGCCGACGGCAAGCAACCGGATCTGCGGAAGCGGCGCACGAACCGCTTTGATATATGCGGGAGACAGCGCGGTGACCGGAAACAGCTTGACAAAATCCGCACCGCATTGATGCGCCCGCACCATCTCTGTCGGGGTAAACGCGCCGGGGATAGAAAGCATCCCTTTGGATTTGGTTGCGGCAATCACAGCGGGATCGGTATGCGGGGAAATAATCAGATCTCCCCCCGCGTCCGCAGTCAGCAGTACCTGACGTTCGTTGAGCACCGTACCGGCTCCGATCAGCATCCGCTCCCCAAAATACGTTTTCAACATCCGGATGCGATCCGCAATTTCCGCATCCGGTGTCTTTCCTGACGCGTCATAGGTAATTTCCATTGCCCGAATGCCTCCGGCATAGACCGCTTCGGCAAACGGGAGCAGCACTTCCCGTGCTAATCCGCGCACAATCACGATCAGTTTTGTCTGTTCGATGATCCGAATTCTCTCAGTTGGTTCTGTCATCCCAAGCAAGCCTCCTGCTCTGATCCGGCACAAGCTGCGCAAGCATTCCGCCGTCTACCGCCAATTCTGCGCCGGTGATATTCTTTGCCTGCTCCGAGCCGAGAAAATATGCCGCATTTGCAATATCCTCAAAATCCGCAATATCCCCGATAGGCGTGTAATTGGGCAGGGAATAACGGCAGTCATTGAGATTTTGTTCCCATCTTGCGGTCTTGATCATCCCCGGTAGCACACAATTGGAACGGATGCCGTATACGCCCCAATCCACGGCAAAGGATTTAGACATTGCCAAAATCGCGCTTTTGGACGCGCAATAAGCGCAACGGTCTTTGGTCACGCGCAGGGCGGAATTGGAAGTGATAAACACAATGGCGCCGCTGTGTTTCTCTTTCATTTGTTGCGCCGCATTACGTGCCATCATGAAATTCCAACCGACGTTTGTTTCCAATACCCGCATAAAGTCCGCCATATCCACAGTCAGACTTTCCTGCCCAATGCCGAGATTTGCGGCATTGAGCACCAACGTGTCTAACAGATAGCCGTTTTTCCGGATCTGCGCAAAAATCTCCTTCCCGTTTTCTTCGTCAAAAATCTTTGTCTCATATCCGTATGCGGCGACAGGATATTCCGCAGAAAGCCGCTCTGCGGCTTCTCTGGCGGCTTCGCCGTTCCGGCTGCCGATCATCACGGCGTACCCCTCTTTGGCAAATCGCCGCGCAATCGCATAGCCGGTACCGTTGGTCCCGCCGGTCACAAATACACTTTTCTGCATAAGGCGCTCCTTTCCCCTTTACCAATCGGCATTGCTGCCGTCCTCAAAATACTGCCGCGGTGTCGTCCATTTTCCGTCGTACAATTTATCCGCAAGCGCTTTTTCATCCAGTTCCACGCACAGCCCCTCTCCTTTCGGCAGTGCGATATACCCGTTCTCGATCTCAAACGGCGTTTTCAGATACCCAACGCCAAGATCGGAGCCGTCCGGATTTCCCGGATGCTCCTGCACCAAGAAATTGGGGATACAGGCATCCAACTGCAAACAGGAGGCAAGAGAAATCGGTCCGAGCGGATTATGCGGCGCAACGGAGGCAAAATACAATTCCGCCATTGCCGCAATCTTCCGTCCTTCAAAAATACCGCCCACATGACAAATATCCGGTTGTACTACGCTGACAGCCTGCTTTTCAAGCAGTTCCCGATATTGCCACTTGCCGAACAACCGCTCGCCTGCGGCGATCGGTATCGTCGTACCATGCGCGATCTTCGCCATGCAATCCACATTCTCCGGCAGACATGGCTCCTCGATGAAAAACGGATCGTACGCCGCAAGTTTTTCCGCAAGTCGCGGGGCAAGCGCGGGACTGACGCGTCCATGGAAATCGATCGCCAGATCCACTCCCTCGCCGATCTCCTTGCGCACCGCAGCAAACCGTTCGACATGCTGCCGCATCTGTGCGGGCGTCTCGATTGTATGGATTGGCGGGATAATGGAATATTTCAGCGCGGTGTATCCGCTTTTCAAGCGGGTGCGGGCAATGGCAAGCATCTGCTCCACGGTATTGCCGTCTTTGATCGCCGCCGCTTTGATATGCGTATACATCCGGATCTTGTTCCTGCAGGCGCCGCCCAGCATCTCGTAAACCGGACAATGATAATATTTGCCCTTCAAATCCCACATTGCCTGCTCGATACCGCTGATGGCAGAAAGCATCAGCGGGCCGCCCCGGTAAAATCCCCCGCGGTATAATGCCTGCACATGATGTTCGATCTGCATGGGATCTTTGCCGATCAGATAGTCCTCAAATTCTTTGATCACCGCTTCCACGGCGTTGGTATGTCCCTCCAAAACCGGTTCTCCCAATCCGACAAGATCGGTGTCCGTATACATTTTCAGAAACATCCACCGGGGTTTGACTTTCAAAAGTTCCAATTTTGTGATCTTCATAAATTCATCCCTTTCCGCGCTTTCTGCGCCCCTATATGCATTATAAAAGATCGGAATCGCAATTTCCATTGCAGATATACACTTTTTGATTGCAAATCCTGCAAAGTTGTGCTATACTGAAAAAGACATCAGACAAACTACCGGAGGAGCACGCCATGGAAGCACCCTTTGACTTACGGATTGCCGCAGACGGCATCCAATTCAAATATGCGCTGGGACCGTCGATCTGGGAGGGCACCGAGGTACACCCCTATCATGAAATCATTTATCTGCTCGGCGGAGACGCGGAACTGGTTTTCGATCAGGATCGAAAGGCGTTACCGGTCGGCGCACTGGTCCTGATCCCCTGTGCGTGTTATCATCAGATGCTTTTACGGGATCAGCATTGCTATCGGCGCAATCTGTTACATTTTCCAAGGGAGCTCCTGCAAAATCAGCCGCTTGCCGGCATGGAAAAGTTGTTTACCGGCGGCGTGCGGATTTTATCCGCGCCCTCTCCGCGCATCCGTGCTTTGTTTACACGTCTCAATGAGATTTCGGAAAAAAGTCCTGTGTCGTCCGTAAAAACCGTTCTTCTGCAAGGGATCTTTTACCAGTTGCTTGCAGAATTATCCTTGTCCGAAGCAGATTTCACTGCATTTCCGCATTTTGACGGCAGTCTTGGTCATCGCATTGCATGCTATCTTGACGCGCACTTGGGAGAAACGCTTTCGCTTACCGAACTTTCGCGGATATTCTGTGTTTCTCCCTCGCTTTTATCCCATGCGTTTCGCGCGGAGATGGATACCTCCGTTTATCGGTATCTCACGCAAAAGCGATTGGTGCGGGCGCACAATCTGCTCGCGGAGGGGATGCGGGCGGCAGACGTCGCTTCCCGTTGCGGTTATACGGATTATTCAGCGTTTTTTCGGGCTTACCGCAAATTTTTCGGCGTCTCGCCAAGTCAATCTTGAAAGATCATTTCCGCAAAACCGCATAGAAAATCCCCAGCGGCAGGATTGCCTCTGGGGAAATTTTTTTAAGGACAACCCGCAGGAACGGGGTTCCCGTTTTACAAACGCGATCCGGCGTATTTTTTCCAAATCGATTGGCAACAGTGCTTCCGTCTCAAAACTGCATGAAAAAGTGCATGGGAAAAGCGGAACACCAAAACCGGTTTTTCGACTTTACTGCGGCGCTCACACCCTTATGCAAGTGCTTGTTCCAGCACAGCACGGTTGGCTTCCATACAGGATACATACGTCATATGCGCCGCAAGTTGTTTTCGTGTGACAGACTGCATCGCATACAGACGCAGAATCCGGCAATGCGTCTGATGACTGGCATTCATCACGGTTTGGGCAAACACCGGCGTGGAGCCATCCAGAATCAGCACCGTATCCAGCTGCATTTCGTCCAATTCGGCGGCAAGCGCGATCACCGTAGCCGGACTTAACTCCGCTTCTGCGGAACATCCGGAAAACGCGGCGATATACTGCAAATGATAGTCCTTGGCAAGATATAAAAACGGGAAGCGGTCAGCAACCAACACCACCGATTTTGCCGCGTTTTGTACCGTTTGCAAAAATGCCGCGTCGAGTGCCGCAAGTTGTGCGTCGTAAGCGTTTTGCGCTTCGGTATAAGCGGCGGCATGTGCGGCATCCAGTTCGCACAGTTCCGCAGTAATCGCCTCACACAAAACACGCGCGTTTTGTAAGGACAGCCAAACATGCTCGTCGGCCTCCAAAAAATCTTCTGCACATGCCGCATGCGGCTCCGTATGGGCATCCTGCGCATGTTCATGTCCGTGCTTTTGCTTGGGAGAAAGAATCCCCACGTTCGTCTCCGTCAGAACGGCATCCCCCAACACATCCAGCAAGCGCAGGGTTTTGCGCGCGGGATTGCCTTCATTCTGTAACGCGTCGTACAACCACAGATCCGACGCGCCGCCGACAAAGATCAAAAGATCGCATTCCGCGATTTCCACAAGGTCGGAAACGGACGGTTGATAGCTGTGCAGATCCGTCCCGTTATCTGCCAGCAATGTGACATCCGCCAGTTCTCCGGTCAGGTTTTTCACCCAATCATACACCGGAAACACCGTGCATACCACATGCGGTTTTTCGTCCTTTGGCTGTTCTCCGCACCCGGTAACCATCGCGCCCATCGACCAAACAAGTGCGCCGGCAAGCAACATGCAAAGCCATCTTGAAAAAAGTCCTTTGATTTTTCGCATATTCATCCTCTGCAACGCTTGCACCGACCGTACAGCACCGTTTTTTTGCGGTCGATTTCAAATCCGTCCGCATGCAGAATATCCGCTGTCACAGCATTTGCCGTTGTTTTACGCAAATGATAAATGGCGCCGCATACCATACAGGTGAAATGGAGACAGTTCTGACATGCGTCCGTGTCGAAATATTGATACACTCCCTCCCGTTCGCCTTCCGGCACCACACGGGTGACAAGTCCTTGTTCGGTAAACAATGTAAGATTCCGGTAAACGGCGCTGCGGCTCATCCCCTGCGCTTCCATTGCTTCCGTAATTTCATGTACGCGCAAAAGCGTATCTGGATTTGCTTTGAAAAACGCAAGCAACCGTTTGCGCGGCTCTGTCATATATGCCATTTTTGTCCTCCGATCTGCGAATCAGTCGCAAATTCAAGTAGGGCTATTGTATCATAGCCTAATTGGTTTGTCAAGAGGAATTTGCGATTTTTTCGCATTTTAAAAAATAATACAATAAATGCGAAAGGTATTTCCGCCCTGTTCCGGGCGTGCCGATCGCATTTATTTTTATTTCGGAGGGAAAGAAAATGGCTGACCACACGATTATAGAGGATAAGAACAGAAAAGCGCATGACCTCTACTATAAACTGCATAAGTGCTTGAAACGGTCGCTTTCGGGTGAAACAGAAAACGGCGACGACCTATCATGCCACACAAACGCTATTGTGCGTCACCTTGCAAAAAGTATCGAGAGCGGCGAAACGTGGTTTGATGAAAGCGTGGATTGCTGGTGTGACTACTTCCTTGCCGCAGGAATGAACAATTACGAGCGGTACGCAGGAACACCGGACAGGCTTTCGGGCTTTCTTGCTTCTCTGCCGACGCTTGACGGGCCATGGAATGACGCTTTTCGCAAAAAGCATTGCGGCGGGTGTGAAATTGAAAATTGCGCAGACTGCCCGAACGGAAACGTGGAAGAAACAAACATCAAAGAGTGGTTAAAAATGAGGACGGAGAGGGACGAAGAATGAACGAATACAGATACTTAACTTTCGATGACCGAAAACGGCTTGAAAAACTATACGGGAGCGGTGAAAGAATTGTTGTCATTGCTTCCCGTCTTGGGGTGTGTTTTGCCACGATTTACAGAGAACTGAAACGGGGCTATACGGGAAGCAATGACAACAATATGCGCCCCGGTTACAGTGCCGAAATAGCCGAAGCCGCCCTGCAATCCTCCTTTCAGGCGAGAGGGAGAAAGAACACACGGGAGGACAGATTATGAACGCCGCCCTGTTGAGTAGTCAAAACATGAATTGGTGTACACCGCAGGACTTCTTTGATGAACTGAATGCTGAATTTCACTTTACCCTTGACGTAGCAGCAACAGAGCGTTCCGCAAAGTGCGCAAATTTTTTCACGCCCGAAACGGACGGGTTGGCGCAATCTTGGAATGGTGGGGGGCGGTGTTCTGCAATCCACCGTATGGACGTGAAATTCGGAAGTGGGTTCAAAAGGCTTATGCCGAAGCGCAGCGCGGGCAAACGATCGTTTTACTGATTCCGGCAAGGACGGACACCGCCTTTTTCCATGACTACATATACGGAAAAGCGGAAATTCGTTTTGTACGTGGACGGCTGACATTTACGGACGAGAACGGCAATCCGCAAAGAGACAAAAGCGGACGGGCTATGCCTGCACCGTTTCCCTCAATGGTTGTTATTTATAATCATACAGATGAAAGGAATTGAATCAATGGAATCTATTATCGAAAGAAATAAACGAATCGGTGCGGATGTAAAGCGTGCCGCATTTATGGTGAAGCAACAACAATCATACGAGTTCAAGAAAAAGTATGCTGCAATTCGCGCGCGGGAATTCGTTGGAATGTGTGATGAACACGACAAAAATTATCATGTATCGGTTGGCGGGTTGGACAGTATCACGTTGTTTTTGTTTCTACATTCCATCGGAATTTACTGCCCCGGCGTGTCCGCGTCGTACCTTGAAGATCGCGGGAATCAGGCGGTACATAAGGCGTTGGGGGTTATATCTGTTAGCCCGATCAAACGCGAGAATGGAAAGCCGTGGACAAAATCGGCAGTCATTCAGGAATTCGGTTTTCCTGTTTTGTCAAAAGAAATCGCCGCAAAGATCGAACTGTTACAGAATCCGACTGAAAACAATGCAACGGTGCGACATGCGATTATCACAGGAGAAACCGGAGCATATGGCGGCAATCGAAAAAATTCGAGAATGAAACTATCGAAAAAATGGCTGGAAAAATTCGGCGGTTATGAAAACGAGAATGAGGGCGTGAACTATCAAAAGCCGAACTTCAAAGTTTCTGCAAAATGCTGTTACTACCTGAAAGAACGTCCATGCGACCTTTGGGCAAAAGAGCATAATAGCGTTCCCTTCGTCGGTCTTATGGCTTCCGAGGGCGGACGACGTGCAAAGGCTTTAATGGTGAACGGATGTAATTATTGGACAGAGGGGACACAGAGAAGCGCACCGTTTGCCATCTTCGGACGGCAAGACATTCTCAAGCTGGCGCTTGAAATGGATGAATACTATCATGCACATTGGCGTGAATTCGGAGAAGTTGAAATTGATACCATTATTCCGGAAGCATATGGAACAATAGCAACGGACGAAAACGGAAATTTGTACACCACAAGGGCGCAAAGGACAGGCTGTTCCATGTGCGGCTTTGGGATTCATCTTGAAAAGCGTCCGAACCGTTTTGATTACCTTTATCAAACAAACCCCAAAGAATGGGATTATCTTATGTTCCGATGTTGTAAAGACGAGGAAGGAACGCTTTTCGGCTGGGCGCGTGTCCTTGATTATATTGGTGTTAGCTGGACACCGGAAACAAATCCATTAGTTACACTTGACGCAGGCGCAAAGCACTATTAAGGAGGTCTGAAAATGCCGGAAACAGGAATCAGGCAGGAAGTGTACCAAAGAATCATAAACACGTTTTCGCAGAATCTGCGGGAACATCTGATTTCGGACAAGCACTATCCGCACGAAGTGGTAATCCGTACAGAATACGGAGACTGTACGCAAGTTTTGAAAATTCGCTTTGATGACAGTCATCGGGAGGCACATGATGATCATTGAGAATTATAAAACTGTTTGCCCGTACAGCCCGCACGGGGTGGGATTGCTTCGGAGATGAAGCAAAGGAGGCGGACAATGACAGATGTTGATCGTTGCGTGTGTTGCGGTCGGGAAATTCCTGAAGGTGTTCATATCTGCCGCCACTGTTACAAAGTGGCAAGCCAGAATGAAGCGCCACACGCCGAAGAACTTCGGGAAAGTATCAGAAACATTAAAAACTATTGTGCCGAGCGGCGGGGGCGGTTGGGTAAATGCGGAGAATGCCCGATCAAAATCGCCTGTTTGAATATCATTCCGTTATGGGAGGATTGAATATGTGCAAAGCAAAGTGTCCGCAGTGCGGCTTTGAATTTGAAGTGCAGAAACCGCCCACGGTTTCAAATCTGCGGTGGACGCAAGAGGAAGAAACCGCCCTCCTTCGCCTGTATCAGGCGGAGCGCAGAACCATTCCGCAGATTGCGGAGGAACTGAACCGCACGCAGGACGCGGTGCGAAATCATCTGTTCAAACTTCAGGGAGCAGGGAGAAAGCCGGACACCGTAACCGTTGCTGTCACTATGACCGCCGAAGAATACAGCAGAATGCAAGGCGCAGCCGAGAGGGAGAGCAACGCAAAGCACCGTGCCACGGTTGCGGAATCACAGGCGAACCGCATTGCGGGAGCGGCGGCAATGCTGGTGTCCCTTATACGAACGGCAGGCACGCCGCAAACAGACATTGAAAAAGCAACGCAGAGCGTGGAGGCGGAAATCCGTCATATGGCAATGCGGCAAAAGACTTTTATTTGAAAGGGATAGAACATGATCGAACTGATGACAAGTTCACAATTTACAAACTACAAAAAGGCAATGAAGGAACACTGCCCGGATTTCGACCACGGGTGCGATGGCACGCCACTATGTGCAGATAAAAAAAGAATACCGCCCTGTATCTACTATAAGGACGGCGATTGCACACAGCCGCGCATTCTTGAATATCGGCTGATTATCAGGAATGCGGCATACGAGAGGAAAGCCGCAAAACGGTACATAGCAAGGGAGAAACAGAAATGAAAAAATTGCTTGCGGCAGTCAAGGCGTTTTTCAATGTGTTTGCACTCATGCTTGGCGCAGATTGTGAAATCCGCAGAAACGCCGTTGACGACGGAATCTGTGATTTCAGCGGTCAGGGGCGTGACAAATACGGCAGATAGTAAATCAACCGGAATCAGGATGGCAGAAAGAACGCTAAATCACAAAAAAACAACCCGTCCGATAACGGCGGACGGGTCAGAGGGAAACGGCTGTTGCCGCTTGTGCTGAACACATTTATATTGTAGCACAACAGCGGTGAAAAGTCAAGACAGAAGCGGGATATTTTGCCCGCTTGTCGGCCTTGTATTGTATAGTATTTCAACGACGAAAGCAAGGCAAAACAGATTTTTCAAGGAGTGCTGAAACAATGACACAAACAAATGCAATTTTTTCTTCCGAACAGAAGTCAGGTCGCAGTCAAAGTCAAGTCCCGTCGGGTTCATTTTATGAGGTTCTGCAAGCTGTGCGGGATCAGATCAACATTGAATGCTTTTTCCGCGAGGATTGGGATCAGGTAAATGAACTTTTTCTGATAATCGCAGAGATGTACAAACTGCCGCCGCTGGCGGAGGTGCAAATCAACGGTCAGAAACTGCCCGCGTCTTTGGTGCAGGAAGTGTACTTGCTATTGACGGAAGATCACATCCGCAGGGTGATACAGAATTTTGAAGCGGCGACCTATACCGTCAAGTTCAAAAAGACATACATTCGGACGGCTCTTTACAACGTGGTTTTTGAATACGAAAGCGGGAATGTCAACGATTTTCGGACAGATTTTCCGGAATTCCCGACACACCGCCACGGATAACGGGAGGCGGATATGCAGCGAGAAAAACGGACAAGAAGCGGTCGCCTGCTTGAAATAGACTTTTATCCCGTGTTTTCAGACGGCCGGCGAATGCCGACGAGGAAACCGAAAACAGCGCCGACAACAGAAGCACAGGCACGTTACAACCATAATCAAGCCGTAAAAAAGGCCGTGCGGCTTATCAATGAAAATTTTGACACAGGCGACATTCTTATGCACCCAACATACAGACCAGAGGACGCACCGCAAAGCGAGGAAGAAGCAAAACGGGATTTTGCAAACTACATTCGCCGCGTAAAGACCAAACGAGCGGCTGAACTGAAACGCTACACAGCACTGTGCAAGAAATATCCGGATAACGATTCATACAAAAAAGCAAAAAAGAAACTGGAACAGCCATTCGTCTATTATTGCGCGCTGGAGGAAGTCACATACAAGAGCGGCAGAAACAAGGGGCGGAGCAACTGGCACTTTCACTTGTTCATGACGGGCGGGGTTGACCGCGACGCATTGGAGGATTTGTGGCCGTCCCGCTCCCGCGTCAATGCCGACCGTTTTCAACCGGAACGGTTCGGGCCGGAAGCCGCCGCAAAATATATCACAAAGGATTTGCACGGGCAAAGGAAGATCCTCCGGTCAAAGAATCTGCGCACGCCGAAGCCGCCGCAAATACGGGACGGGAAAATCACAGCGCACGGCGTGGAACGCCTTGTGAAACTACGCGCCGACGATCGGGAATATTGGGAACGGAAATTCAAGGGGTATCGTTTTGTGCGTACATATGCGCGATACAACGAATACAACGGTCATTGGTATTTATCCGTGGTAATGTACAAAACGGCAGGAAAAGGCGATTTGCCGCCGTGGGAGGTTGAAGAATGGATAGACGAATAACGCTTGGAAGTCTGTTTGACGGAATCGGAGGTTTCCCTCTCTGCGCCGTCCTTTCGGGAGTAACGCCAATATGGGCGGCAGAGGTTGACGCAGCGTGTGTTGCCCTGACGAAACAGCGTTTTCCCGGTATGCGTCATTATGGGGATGTTTCCAAAATCAACGGGGCGGATTTGCCGCCTGTGGACATTATCACATTCGGTTCACCGTGTCAGGATTTAAGTGTGGCAGGTAAACGGGCCGGTATCAAGAATACAAGCAAAGGCGACGGCGAAACGACCCGCAGCGGGCTTTTCGTCGAAGCAATCAGAATCATTTACGAAATGAGGGAGGCAACACATGGTAGGTATCCAACTTTCATTGTTTGGGAGAACGTACCCGGCGCATTCATTAGTCATCATGGACACGATTTTCAAACCGTGCTTGAAGAAATCACAAAAACCGATATTCCAATGCCTGCAAGTGGAAAATGGGCAAGCGCAGGAATGGTTCGAGGGGGGGCAATCTGCGCCGCTTGGCGATTGTTTGACGCTCAATATTGGGGAGTGCCCCAGCGAAGAAAGCGAATCTACCTTGTCGGAAGTTTTGGAAGTGATTGTGCCGCAGAAATACTATTTAAGCCGGACAGCGTGCGACGGTATCTTGCGCCGAGCGGAGCGCAGAGGGCGGGCGCTGGACGAAATTCTGACGCAGGCGCTGAAAGAAGCCAATTCGTTTTTTGACGGTCGAGGAAACGGAAACGGACGGGTTGCACCGACCATGACGGGAGATCATAACAACCGAATCACTGATTATTCGGCAATCGTCCTACAATCCTTCGGTTTTCACGGCTGGAACAGCGTGACGGCGGCGGGGTTGGAACTGCGAAAGGAGCAAGCACCGACACTAACCGCAAAGAAGCAGGCGGACGCGCTTATAAAAACATACGGTTTCCCGCTTGGATTCAGACCGGAGAATACCCGCCTATACGAAGAAAAAGCGACAACTGTTTGCAACGGTACACGTCCGGGGTTCTGCAACGGCGGTGTAGATACATACAATCAGACAGTCACAGGCGAAAAGGCAAAAACACTTCTTACCAAACATCAAGACGCAGACGGACTTCCGTGTGTGGTATATGCCATTGATCGAGCGGCTTTCAATCAGGGAAAAAATGCCCTTTATGATTTCAGTATATCGCAAAGCGGTGTCGCACAAACGCTCATTGCAAAGGGGCCGTCTGCCGTCGCTTACTCTTTGCAAGGGTCAATGTTCGGGCGTGAAGATCAAAACGGGCCGAACGGAAACGGCGTGAACAAGGATGTGTGCTTTACGCTGAACACGGCAGACCGACACGGTGTAGCATACGAAATGACGGTTGAAGAATTTGTGTATTGGTGCGTGCGGCGGCCGACACCGAAAGAATGCGAACGCTTGCAGGGCTATCCGGATTTTTGGACGGTTCTTCGGAAGATTGAAACCATGACCGACGAAGAATACGAATTTTACAAAGCCGCATACATCACCGACAAGGAAATCAAAGGGAAAACGGTCAGAAGAATTCCGGCCAAAAAGCAGTTGATCGGTTGGCATAACAAACTGGACGTGGACGGCACACGATACCGCCAGCTTGGAAATTCTCTTGCTATCCCCTGCGCATTGCGGGTGATTGGATATATCGCAGATTACATCAGAGAGGGAGCGGGTCAGGATGACGGACAATGAATTTGACGAATGGCTGAAAGCATTACAAACCGGAACGGACACACAGGCAAAGCCGCCGGGAGCGGTTCGCCGCCGTGAGGTACAGCACGAAGCAATGGAACAAGCGGCGCTGTTTCAATGGGCTTTTACAGTACGACAAACATTTCCGGAACTGCGCCTGATGTACCACATTCCAAACGGCGGCAAGCGAAATCGTTTTGAAGCGGCAAACCTGAAACGGCAAGGCGTAAAGGCAGGGGTTCCGGACATCTGCTTGCCTGTCGCCCGTGGCGGCTTTCATGGGCTGTACATCGAACTGAAAGTCGGGAAGAACAAAACCACCGACAAACAGAACGAATGGCTGTCCGATCTGATGGCACAGGGCTATTCCGCACACGTCTGCGTCGGTTGGGAGAATGCAAAGGACACAATCACAAAATATCTTGGAATGAGAGGGACAGACAAATGACAAATACACCGAATTACGGCATAATTCATGCGCTGAAAACCGAACCGACCTATTTCGGTGACATCATCGACGGCAAAAAGGCATTTGAAATCCGGGAAAATGACCGGAACTTCAAGGTTGGCGACTATTTGGCGCTGAATGAATTGGACGATTCAAGAGCCGGATATAGCGGGCGTTCCGTTCTTACCCGCATTACCTACATCGTGGATGACGAACGGTTCTGCAAAAAAGGCTTTGTTGTAATGGGCTTTTCTGTATGCGAAGCGAAAGAGAGGGCGGAAGAATGAATGTTGTTGCAATCAGTGGACGCATAACAAGCGACCCGGAATTGAAGCAGACGCAGGACGGAACTTCTGTATGCCGTTTTTCGGTTGCGGTACGCCGCCCGAACGTCAAAGACAAAACGGATTTTATTGACTGCATTGCGTGGCGGCAAAAGGCTGAATTCGTTTCACGCTTTTTCCGAAAGGGACAGCGAATTGAAGTAACGGGCTATCTGACAGCGCGCAAATGGGAAGATAAGCACGGCGCAAAGCGTGTTTCGCACGAGGTCATTTGTGACGAAGTGACTTTCGGGGACACGAAAAAAGAAGCCGGAGCGGAAAGCGACGACGAAATCACGCCTTCTGCCGAATACGAAGAAATACCAAACAACGGCGATTTGCCGTTTTAGGAGGAACTATGAAAATCAAGAAAATAATTGATCTTTGCAAGAAACGCGGGATTTTTCACCTTTATGCTGGCGAAAGCGTCCAGTGGATTTCCGACGGGTGCGCATTGTACCCGCTGTACAATCTTCCGGAATTTGACGAAGAAACGCTGTACCGCGTATTCGACATTACAGAAAAGCAGCAGGACAAGATTTCATTTCGGTATGAACTGCACTTGCCGTCAACAATTTGCAATGACGATTATGTGCAAGGCGAAGCACTGTGCGAAAAAGGAACGATGGTGATCGGGGCCGGCGGGAAAAACATCATTCCGTTCAAGACTTCACAAGGGGTGCTGTTCATCGACGAAAAATACCTTGCGCCATTGGAAGATACACGGGATTATATCGAAGTGTACGAAAGAACCGGAGAGGACGGCAGAATTTACTTTGCGGTCAAATCGGGATTTATGCTTCTTGCAATTGTTCTTCCGTATGACGCAATTAACGAACTGTTTGTGAACGGGCTGAAAGAATTGTCGCAGCAATGCGAAATAGCACTGTTCAATAAGCGGACGCAGGAAAAGCAGGCGGAGCAGCAAACAATTTTCGGAACGGGTGAAGAAAAAACACAAGCGGAGGAAATCGAATGAACGGCAATTTTGATTATAACGCCTTGCTTGACACCGTAATCAGCAACAAGCTGGTGGGGAGCGGAAAAGCCGATGACAAAATGACAGCGGAAATACTGGCGGTGTTCGGGAAATACGGGGTTCATTCGCTTGAAGCGGTTCGGCTCTTGCTTGAACTGATGACAGTACTGGAACGGTACGGGAAAATCAGCCGATAAGAACGGAGGGAGAAATGGAAAGGGATTTCACAAAGGTGTACATAACCGAAGCGTTCCGCCTGTATGCCCGCTTGGGCTGTCCGTCCTATGAACGGGCGCGGGAAATTGCTTACGAAAAAGAATTGGAAAAGCGCAGGCTTGCCCCGCCTGACTTGGCGATCGCACAGGCGGAAAAAGCCGTGGAGCGGCAAACGCCCATGCTCCTTGACGTGCTGGCTGTGGAAAGCACGCTTTCACTTTTGGACAAGGGAGAAAAGGGCAATATTATTGCGGCGGTGAAAGCAGTATATTTTGTGAATCCTTCCTCCCCTCTGCGTCGCGGTGATATATCAAACAGGGTTCGGCGGTTTGCAATCACCTATCCTACGGACGAAAGAACGGCGTACAGATGGCTGAAATATGCCCGGCTTTTGTGCGCCGCCGTTCGGGGGCTTCGCATATCAGACGCAGACGAAAGAAAATACCGCCCCGTTTTGTAAGTTGTCAGTAGTGCGACGTATTTATATGCTATACTTTGTACGATGATAAGAATATACAGAGCCGTGAAGCAATTCGCGGTTCTGTTGTTTTATAGGGCTAACGCGCCACATTACGGAACGCGAGGGGTGGGAGCAGTGGCGAAAGATTATGCGAAGGCATTCTATCTTTCCGAAGCGTGGCAAAGGACACGCAAGGCATACTACATAAGCAAGTGCGGACTGTGTGAGCGGTGCGGCGCGCCGGGCGACATTGTTCACCACAGGCGATACATTACACCGCAGAACATCCACGATCCGCATATCACTTTGGATTTTCGGAATCTTGAACTGCTTTGTATCGACTGCCACAACAAGGAGCATTCGGGCAAGCCGACGCGGTATTCGTTTGACAAGAGCGGGAACATAATCCCCCCCACCCTTCCGGAAAACACACCGAAAAAGGAAACCGGAGATTGGACTTGAATTTTCCTCTGCGGGCGCACGCACAACGGGTGTAGCATGAGGGGGTGGGGTGTGTAGTCAGAAAGGGGGTGTTTTTATGGACGGCAAGAAAGAGTTGTCGAAAGATCAAAAAATCAAGAAAGAAGTTGCCCGGTTGAAGCGCGCTTTGGCTGATCTTGACCGGAACAAACTTGCGGTCGTTTTGCCGCTTATCAACGCCGCCGCATTCATGGCAGTTTCGCTTGCGGAACTGGAACGGGCGGTCAATGAAAACGGCTATACGGTCGAATATCAGAACGGCGAAAACCAATTTGGCACAAAGCAATCCGACGAAGTAAAAACACTTCTTGCCATGCAAAAAAATCTTACTGCCGCCATAAAGACGCTTGCAGATATTGCCCCGGCTTCCAAACCGAAGAAAAGCCGCCTGCAGGATTTGATGGGGCGGGATTAAATGCCGTTCGCAAATTATATCTACGAATACGCAGACGCAATCCGGACGGGGCGTGTCACGGTCGGCAAGTGGATAGACGCGATTTACCGGATTTTGATTGCCGGGCTTCAAGAAAAAAAGTGGTATTTTGACGCAAAAAAAGCGAATAAAGCAATCAAATTCATTGAAAATTTTTGTCACCATTCGGAAGGTCGAAGCGATCTTTTGAAACTGGAACTGTGGCAAAAAGCGATTGTGTCCGCTATCTTTGGCATTGTGGACGCAGGCGGTTTCCGGCAGTTCCGGGAAGTCTTTATCATGGTAGCCCGCAAAAACGGAAAGACGCTTTTTGCGGCGGCAATCATTGCATACATGACATATCTTGACGGCGAATACGGCGCAAAAGTGTACTGCCTTGCCCCGAAGCTGGAACAAGCTGATCTTGTATATGACGCATTTTATCAAATCGTGCAATCTGATGACGAGTTGGACGAAATGGCAAAAAAGCGGCGTTCGGATATTTACATCGAACAGACAAATACAAGTATTCGTCGCCTTGCGTTCAATTCCAAAAAATCAGACGGTTTCAATCCGCATTTGGCGGTGTGTGATGAAATCGAAGCGTGGCCGGGCGAACAAGGGCTGAAACAGTATGAAGTCATGAAATCTGCGCTTGGCGCACGGAAACAGCCGTTGATTTTGAGCATTTCCACAGCCGGATATATCAACGACGGTATATTTGACGAACTGGTAAAGCGCGCCACAGCATTTTTGAAAGGAAATAGCGACGAAATGCGCCTGTTGCCGTTCCTCTACATGATTGATGATGTGGAAAAATGGGACGACATCGAGGAAATCAAGAAAGCAAACCCGAATTTGGGCGTTTCGGTTTCTGTGGAATTCTACATCGAAGAAATCAAAATTGCCCGGCTTTCCCTTTCAAAAAAAGCGGAATTCCTTTGCAAATACTGCAATATCAAGCAGAATTCCTCCGTTGCGTGGCTTGACTTCGGAGACGTGGAACAGGCGTGCGGCGCGGCGCTGACCCTTGATGATTTCCGGGGGTGCTATTGCGTGGCAGGCATTGACCTATCCCGCACAACAGACCTGACAGCGGCTTCTATTGTCATTGAGAGGGACGGAAAGTTCTATATCTTCACACAATTCTTTATGCCGCGTGACCGTCTGGAACAAGCAACCGAGGAGGAAAATGTACCGTATGGAATCTTTGAAAAGCAAGGCGTTCTGACCGTTTCAGGCGACCATTTTGTAAACTATCGGGATGTGTACAACTGGTTTGTTATGCTTCTAAAGGTTTACAAAATAAAGCCGCTGTATGTCGGATATGACCGCTATTCGGCACAGTATCTGATTCAGGACTTGCAGAATTCCGGATTTCATACCGATGATGTATTTCAGGGGACAAACCTTTCCCCGCTGCTGGATGAATTCGAAGGAAAATTGAAAGACGGAAGCGTGCGGATAGGAAACAATAATTTACTGAAATCACACCTTCTGAACGTCGCCGTTCAGATCAACAGCGGCGACGGTCGGAAAAAGCCCGTAAAGATTGAGCAACGTATGCATATAGACGGGTTTGTGTCCGTCATTGACGCCTTCACCGTGCGTTCAAAGTATTATTCGCAGATTGCCCGGCAACTTGCGAACGAAAAGAGGGGGTAAACCGTGAACTGGTTTCAAAGGTTCGTTTCAAGGTTCAAACGGACAGTCAAAATCATATTCAGCCGAGCGGAATATATGCCGAGCGGCACACTTTACGACAACGATATTGTGGGCGCAGTGGCAAATGCAATTGCCTCCAATGTGGCGAAGCTGTCACCGCAGGTTATACGCCGGGACGCAAGCGGAATGACTGTCAAAAACGACAGGCTTTCAAGGTTGCTGACGCTTCGGCCGTGTCCAGAAGCGTCCACCTACGATTGGCTTTACAAAATGACAGATACCCTTGTGAGGACATCAAACGCATTCGCCGTCATTTTCTACAGCGAGGACTATACAGAAGTAACCCGCATACAGCCCGTAACCGTCCGCAACCACCGGATTTTTGAGGACGACGCGGGAAATTTGCTGTTTCGCTTCGTGTGGGATTTTGACGGGCAAGAATACACCGTACCGTATCAGTTTGTCATTCACCTGAAATCCCGATACAACAAAAAACGATTCTTGGGTACGTCCCCGGATTCTGAATTGCGCTGTTCGACGGAACTTTTGGAAACAACCTACGAAGGCATACGCCGAGCGGTGCAGAGTTCTGCAACCCTGCGCGGGTACTTGAAATACAATAACTTCGCAGACGATGATGAATTAAAGCAAAAAGCGGAAGAATTCAAACGGGCGTACTTTTCCGCCGAAAATGAAGGCGGGATTGCTGCGCTGGACAACACATACGAATTCCGCGAACTGACGCAACAGCCGAAAGCGATTCCGACGGCGCAAGTAACATTCTTTCGGGAAAATATTTACCGCTATTATGGCGTGAATGAAAAAATTCTGAATTCCAACTATACGGAAGCAGAATGGAACAGCTTCTATGAAGCGGTTATTGAACCGATCGCCATTCAGCTTTCGCTGGAATGCACCTTCAAACTGTTTTCCGAGAGGGCGCGGGGGTACGGAAACAAAATTATTTTCACGTCCAACCGCCTGCAATACGCCACGCTGCAAACACGTTCTGCTATCGGACAGGCAATGTTCGACCGTGGGACAATTACAGTCAACGAATACCGCGAATTGATGTATTTACCGCCGATTGAGGGCGGCGACGTGCGTCAAGTGTCGCTGAATTATGTAAAGGCAGACGACCAAACCGCCTACCAAACGGGCAGAGACGACGGGGCCGGCAATAAAGCCACGCCTGCACTGACGGAAAGTGTCGGCGGTGTATCGCAGTATATCGAATACCGTTTGAAAGGAGGGCGCAGGAATGAAGAAAGTACCGAAAGATAGCCTGAAACAGTTTTTATCCGTAAAGAATGAAACGCTGACAAGCGCAGATTTGTTCTTTTACGGCGACATTGTTTCCGACTGGTGGGGTGCATGGAACGATACCGACCAATACCCCGAAGCAATCCGAGAATTTCTCAAAGGGTGTGAAGGCAAAGATTTGAATATCTACATCAACAGTGCGGGCGGTTCGGTTTTTGCTGGAATTGCAATTTACAATATGCTGTCGCGGCACAAGGGCTTCAAAACAGTTCACGTGGACGGCATGGCGGCTTCCATTGCGTCTGTGATCGCACTTGCGGGCGACCGCGTGATTGTGCCGTCAAATGCGTTTTTGATGATCCACAAGCCATGGGCTGAATGCACCGGGAATGCGGACGATTGCCGCAAAATGGCGGACGATTTGGACGCAGTGGAAGCAGGCATTTTGAATGTCTATAAAGCACACCTTGCGGAAGGCGCAACCATTGAGGACATCCAACGAATGGTCGCAGAAGAAACATGGCTGAACGGCGAAGAAGCGGCTAAATATTTTGCCGTTGAAACCGGAGAAGCAAAAGCGTATGCCGCAAAAATCACAGAAACAGCGCAGACATACGGAAAAATCCCTGATCAGATTATCAAATCCGCGCAGGCGGCAAGAGATAATACCGCAGAAATGCGGGAAAAAATTACACGCCTTGAATTACAGGCAATTACGAAAGGAGCATAACACAATGAAAACCATCAAGGAACTGAAAGCACGCTTGCGCGAAATCGGGGTGCAGGCGAAGGAGATTGCCCCCGGCGACGTGGAAAAGCTGAATGTGCTTCTTGCGGAAGCAAGAGACATTGAAGCAAAGATTGCGGAGGCGGAAGATCGCGCACGCCTCCAGCAGATTGCAGACGACGCGGCAGAGGGAGCGGCGCAGGCCGCCGGAGAGGGCGCACAGAACCCGCAGGACACCGCAACGAAGCGCGGCAATGCATTGAAAGCGGGCGGCAAGGTAAAGCGTTCTTTTGGTGTGAAAAACACCATCACTTCGTCCTCTACCGTGATGACACAGCACACGGCAAATGATGTGCTTCCGGGCTTCAATCCGACATCAAGCCTTGTTGACCGCGTGCGCATTGTCCCCCTCCCCGGCGGTGAAAGCTACAAGCGCGGCTTTGTCAAAAGCTACGGCACGGGCGATTATACCGCAGAGGGAGCGGCAGCGGCAACCGCTGAACCTGTGTTCGGTTATGCGGAGATGACAAAAACGAAAATCACTGCATATTGCGAAGAACCGGAAGAAATCGCCAAACTTGCCCCTGCCGATTATGACCGCGCGATTGGCGATTCCGTCGAAGTAGCGGTGCGCAAGAAGCTGAATATCGAAATCATGAAGGGCGCAGGCGGGGCCGGCAAACTGTACGGCATTTTCTACAATCCTACCTCCGCCGCCGATGACATCATCGACAGAAACACAGACCTTTCCATTTCGGAAATCGACGAAAACACCCTTGACGACATCATTTACAACTACGGCGGCGATGAAAACGTCGAGGACGCGGCGGTGTTGATTCTGAACAAGCAGGATTTGAAGGCATTTGCGAAGTGCCGCAAGACCAACGGCGACAAGGCATACAAGGTCGTGAACAACGGCAACACCGGGTATATCGACGGCGTGCCGTACATCATCAATTCTGCGTGCGCAGCGGTCACTGCCACTGCAACCGCCGCCGGAACGTACTGCATGGCATACGGTCATCTTTCCCATTACGAAATGCCCGTATTTTCCGACATGGAAGTGCAGAGATCGACCGAATACAAGTTCAAGGAAGGTCAGATTGCGCACAAAGGTGAAATCTTCGCGGGCGGAAATGTCGCGTCCTATAACGGCTTTATCCGCGTCAAGAAGGCGGCGGCTTCGTCCACGACCGGAAAGTAACGGGAGGCGGCTATGATTACGCAGGAACTGTTGAGCGCCGCAAAACTGCGCCTGCGCAAGACGCAAAGCAACATCCTTGACGGGGATATTGAACAGCTTGCAGAAGTAGCTATTGCAGACCTGAAACGGATCGGCGTGTCGGACAGATTTTTGACCGACTGCGCCGACCCGATCATAAAAGAAGCAGTTCTGACCTACATCAACGCAAATTTCGGGAATAGTCCGGAAAGTGAACGTCTGACGGCTTCGTATAATATGCTTTTGACAAAAATCAAGGGAGGACGGTACTTTGACGAATGAACATAGTACGAAACAATTTGTCCGAGGACTGCACCGTAACACTGATTGCAAGCATTGATGACGAAACCGAAGAGCGGACAGAAATTCTTGCTACACGGGAGAGCGCCGGGCAAAAAGAATTTTTTGCCGCCGCACAAAGCGGGTTCAAGGCGGAATGCAAACTGACCGTCCGGTATGAGGAATACGAAGGACAGGAATTTGCAGAACTGCTTCTGCACGGTCGGAAACGTCGCTTGTATGTTTATCGGACATACGACCGCGACGACGGAAAAACAGAACTGTATCTGACAAGCAAGGCGGGTGTTTTCGGTGGCAATCAGTGTTGATAAACTGGCGGCAGAACTGGCGAATACACTTTCCGCTTACACAGGAGAAATTGCCGAGGAAGTCAAAGAAGCGGTTGACACCACGGCGCAGGAACTGCTTGACAATATTCGGGCAGACGCTCCAAAACGCACCGGAAAATACAGAAAGGCAATGGCGGTGAAAACGGTCAGCGAAAATACATACGAGCGAAAAAAACTGTGGTATGTAAAATCGCCGCACTATCGCCTGCAACATTTGCTTGAACGCGGACACGCCCTCCGCAACGGCGGGAGATCGAGAGCATACCCACACATTGCGAAAAACGAAGAAAAGGCACGGGTTGCCTTTGAGGAACGAGTAGAAAGGATTGTGAAAAATGGCGGAAAGTAAGCAGATAGAAGAAATACTGAACGCCGTTGGAATTCCGATTGCCTACCGTCAGTTCAAACCTTTCAAGGGAAAACCCGTGCCGCCCCCTCCCTATTTGGTGTATTACGCCGAGAGGGAGAGCGGGCGCGGTGCGGACGGGAAAGACCTTTACAAGCAACTGCATATTGTCGTGGAACTGTACACCGACAAAAAAACGCCGACGCTTGAAACCCGCGTCGAGGGCGCAATCAATGAATTTGAATTTGACAAGTACGAAGATTACATCGACGAAGAACGGATGTGGTGCGTATCTTGGGAATTCGACATCTATCAAAAAATACGGAGGATTTGAAAATGTCAAAGAGATCGGAAACCGAAACCCTGACACTTGGGAGCGGTAAACTTTATATTGACGAATTTTCCGGCACGCTTCCGGAAAATACGGCAATCGAAACCGAAGAAAAACTGCTTGGTCTGATTCAGGGCGGAGCAACGTTGGAATACAAGCCTGAATTCTACACCGCCGAAGATGATTTCGGGTTGGTGCAGAAAACCATTATCACCAAAGAGGAAGTCACGCTGAAATCCGGGCTTTGCACATGGAACGGAAACACGCTGGCAAAGCTGTGTCAGACAGCAAGAGTGACAGACGCGGCGGGAAAACGTACCGTAAAAATCGGCGGGCGGGCAAATGACAACGGGAAATCGTATGTTCTGCACTTCGTCCACGAGGACGCAACCGACGGAGATGTGCGCGTTACAATCGTCGGAAAGAATCAGGCGGGATTCTCCCTTGCCTTTGCAAAGGACAAAGAAACCGTCGTTGACGCAGAATTCAAAGCGCAGCCGCACGACAGCGACGGGACGCTGATCCGTTACGAAGAAGAAACAAGCAATTCATGACGGGCGGAGGAATGAACCATGCTTGATTACACGAAGAAACCGAAAAAGTTCCTTGAAATCAAACTGCTTGACGGGAAGATTGTAAAAATCGGCGCACCGAAAAAGAAGCTGTTCACCCGCCTTGCGGCATTGGAAAGTATGCTGAAGGAGGAAGGAACGCCGGAAACCATGTACGACGAGATTCTGACGACAGCCGCCGAAGTGCTTTCCAACAATCCGGAGCAGGAAGTATTCACGCCGGAAGTCGTGGACGGACTGATGGACATCGAGGACATGGCACTGCTTCTTCGGGAATATGCGCTGTTTGCTGGAGGGCTGACGAAAGCCCCAAACTGAAAATACCGTACTATCCGACAAACGGGGAAAGTACGGTGCGATACACAACCGTGACGGTCGGTGAAAAACTGGTATCTGATTATACCGGGCTGAACTTCCTTGAAATCGAGGAACTGCCGATCGACACATATTTTCTTCTGTTGCGGGACGCTTTTATTTACGATCGGCAAAAAACAGAAGCCGGGCGCGAATATTTGGAAAACTGCTGGCGTTTGGAGCAAACCGAGCCGGACAGAAAAGCTCTGCGTGAAAGATTTGGAAAGGAGGGGGCAAATGGCGAAGAATAATAGCACGATCAAGGGTATCACGATTGAGATTGGCGGCGACGTGTCGCCGCTGTCAAAAGCGCTTGCAGAGGTTAGTCAGGAAGGCAAAAGCATTCAATCGCAATTACGGGCCGTGAATGAACTTCTGAAATTTGATCCCGCCAATACCGAAGCGATTGCGCAAAAGCAAAAACTGCTTGCCGAAGCCGCAGAAAACGCAAAAAAGAAATTGGATATTCTGCGGCAGGCGCAAGCGCAAGTTGAAGCGCAGTTCAAATCCGGAGATATGGGCGAAGCCGAATACAAGGCATTTCAAACCCGTGTTACATACGCCGAAGCAGAGGTCAAAAAAGCAGAATCGGCAGTTGAAAATTTCGGCGATCAATGCAAGGAAAGCGGCAAAGACGCAAAAGGTGCAGGCGACGATTCCGAAAAAGCGGGCAAACAGGCAAAGCAATCCGGAGAGGACGCAAAAGACGGCGGGAGTGGTTGGGAAAAATTCGGGAATCTTGCGAAAGCCGCCGGAAAGGTAGCGGTTGTCGGTATCACGGCGGCAGTGACGGGGACTGTTGCACTTGGGAAGGCAGTCATTGACCAATATTCCGAATTGGAGCAGAATTTAGGCGGTTCGGAGGCTGTATTCGGAGAGTACGCCGCAAAACTGCAAAGCATAGGTGAAAACGCCTATAAAGCAATGGGAACATCCCAAAGCGAATATTTGGCAACCGCAAACAAAATGGGCGCACTGTTTCAGGGGTCAGGCGTTACGCAGGAAAGAAGCCTTGAACTGACAACACAGGCAATGCAACGTGCCGCTGACATGGCTTCCGTTATGGGTATTGAAACCTCCGCCGCATTGGAAGCGGTCACGGGAGCGGCGAAGGGCAATTATACCATGATGGATAACTTGGGTGTTGCCATGAATGCAACCACTCTTGACGCATACGCCGCAGGTAAAGGCTTTGAAAAGGCGTTCAAGGATATGTCGAATGCCGAAAAAGCCGAAGTTGCAATGGCGTATTTCTTTGAACAAACGCAGCAGTATGCCGGAAACTTTGAACGGGAAGCCACCGAAACAATCAGCGGTTCTTTTGGGCTGATGAAAGCCGCCCTGCAATCGTTCGTCGGCGGGCTTGGCAACGCCAACGCCGACATGACAGTGCTGACACAAAATGTGGTTGACAGCTTCGGGGCAGTGATTCAGAATGTTACACCGATCGTGGAAAGCATTGTATCATCCCTGCCAACGGTTGTAAATGTTCTGATACAGGCGATTTCATCAATGTTCCCGGTGCTTCTATCTACACTTGGGCAGTTGTTGACCGAAGTTCAGAACACAATATTGGCGGCATTGCCGGGGCTGATACCTGTTGTTTTTGAAGTTTTGCAGGGTGTGTTGAATTCTTTGCTTGGAAATACAAAGCAAGTTGTCAATGTCATCATGCAACTGCTGAAAACGGTTATTAAATTCATCACAACGAACTTGCCGCTGTTTATTTCTGCGGGACTTCAAATTGTTGCCGCACTGATTGCCGGAATTGCGGAAGCGTTGCCGGACATCATACAGGCAATTGTTGACATGATACCGGAACTTGTGCAGGCCGTAACGGACAACCTACCGCTGATTATCTCCGCAGGAATTGCGCTGATTTTGGCATTGGCGCAAGGGCTGATTGACGCAATCCCGCAACTGCTGAACGCTGTTCCAACAATCATTTCGGCATTGCTGAACGCCATTCTTGCGGCAATTCCGCAACTGATAAATGCCGGAATTCAATTGCTGACATCACTTGTCAGTGCACTGCCAACTATTATTCAGACTATCGTTGCCGTAATTCCGCAAATCATAAACGGAATTATAACCGCACTGCTTGCCAATCTTCCTTTGATTGTTCAGGCCGGAATTGATTTGCTGGTGGCTTTGGTGCAGGCACTTCCGCAAATTATCACAACGATTGTTGCAGCGATTCCGCAGATTATCAACGGGATTGTGAATGCACTGATCGGAAACATTGACAAGATCATTCTTGCGGGCGTGCAACTGTTTGTTGCCCTGATTGAAAATCTGCCGACGATCATTGTTGAAGTTGTGAAAGCCGTTCCGCAGATTATCGCAGGCATTGTAAAATCCTTTTCAGGGTTCGTTCCCAAGATGGCGGAATGTGGTTTGAATCTGATAAAAGGGCTTTGGAACGGTATTTCAGACGCTGGCGAATGGCTGTGGGATAAAATATCCGGATTCTTCGGCGGAGTGGTTGACAGAATCAAAGATTTCTTCGGCATACATTCGCCGTCCACGATGTTCCGCGACATGATCGGTAAAAATCTTGTAAAAGGAATTGCGGTCGGTTTTGATGTGGAAACGCCGAACCTGCAGGAGCAAATCAACGATAATCTGGACGGTGTAACCGCCGGAATACAGAACACGTTCGACATAGAAGCCCGCCGGGGCGCACCGCAGGAAGGTACGTCCCCGGTAAACTTGGGCGGCATTACCTTTTCTATTCAAAACTTCTATAATTCAACCGACAGAGACGTGCAGGAACTGACGGAGGAAGCAATGGAAGTTGCGGAGGATTATATCAGAAGGCGCGGGGGTGTATTTGCGTGATCATTGAAGGAATCAATCAGTTTTCGTTTGGCGGTCGCCGTTCCTATGACGATATGGGTCTGATTATCACAGAACCCCCGGTTTTCACGTTCCCTGAAAGGGATATTTCATATATCGGAATTCCCGGAAAAAGCGGCGACCTGATTCGCGACAACGGAAGATACAAGAATATATCCGGAAGTTACAAAGTGGCAGTTGTGCGGGATGAATTCCCGCTGGAAACCATGATGACGGAAATCAGATCGTGGCTTGCCGGGAATATCGGGTATTCTGTACTGACAGACACCTACGATCCGCTTTATTACCGTATGGCACAGTTGGACGGGAAATTGAGTTTTACCGAGATTCTGCGGCAGATTGGGACAGGAACGGTGAAATTCAACTGCAAGCCCTACAAATACCGCATAGATGGTCGTCATGTGATAACGCTTGCGGGGGCCGGCGCAGTTTTCAACCCGGAACACGCCGAAAGCGCCCCGTACATCAAGATAACCGGAAGCGGAAATATCACGCTGACAGTCAATCACGCTTCGTTCCCCTTTACGGATATTGACGGATATATTGAAATTGACAGCGACATCATGGCAGTGTACAAAGGAACGCTACTACAAAACGAAAAAGCTCACTTTACCGAATTTCCGAAATTCGGAGAGGGAGAAAACAACGTCAGCGTTCAAGGAAGCGTTGCCAAAATAGAAATTATTCCGAGGTGGTGCGCACTATGATTCCGATTTTGTACACGGCAAACGAAACTGATTTTTCGCACTGTGGAATCGGCGCACTTTCGGAAATGACTTCATGTACAGTTACGGAGGAACGAAACGGCGCATTTGAATGCGAATTCAAATACCCTGTTGACGGAAAATTGTTCGCTGAAATACAGGAATCCCGTATTGTCAAGGCGAAACCGAACGAAATGTCCGATCCACAGTTGTTCAGGATATACGCTTCATCAAAACCGATAAACGGCATTGTGACTTACCGAGCCGAACACATATCCTACGAATTAAGCGGCTATCCCGTGGAAAGTGTTTCTGTGGAGAACGCCACGGCGCGCGCCGCCATGAATGCAATCCTGAACGCAACCTTGATTGCACACCGTTATACGGCACAAAGCGATATTGAATTACTGAAAAGTACAACGATTGACCGCAAATCCGCCCGTGCCGCATTGGGCGGCGTGGAAGGGTCTGTCCTGTCTCTTTGGGGTGGCGAGTTTGAATTTGATAACTTTACCGTAAAATTGCATAAGGCAAGAGGACGGAAAACCGGAATCAAAATTGCATACGGGAAAAACATTACCGACATCAAGCAGGAGGCAAACGTCGCAGGCGTGTACACTGCGGTTTACCCTTACGCAAAATACACCACGCAGCCGACGGACGGACAGACCGAACCGGAAGAAATCACGGTTTCACTGCCTGAAAAAATCCTGTGTTCACAGAAAGCGTCAAAAGCCGCCGGGGAGCGGGTTTGTATCAAAGATTTTTCCGAGAGTTTCAACGGAGCAACAGAAATCACGGTCGAACAGCTTCGCGCAAAGGCGCAAAATTGGGTAGAAACAAGCGGCTTTGATGTGCCGTCGGTCAACATCACAGTTTCCTTTGAAAATCTGTGGCAAAGCCCCGAATACGAACAATACGCACTTTTGGAGCGGTGCGGGCTGTGCGATACGGTTTCCGTGGAATTTCCGGCACTGAATATTTCCACCACGGCAAAAATCATCAAGACGAAATATGATGTTTTGAGTGAAAAATATCTGCAAATTACGCTTGGCAGCGCGCGGGCGAACTTCGCTGACACAGTGAAAGACACATCGGCGGCAATCGAGCAGACAAAGCAGGAAATCAAGCAATCATCCGCCAAAGTGGAAGTCGATTTCAAAAAAGCTATTGACGACGCAACAAAGGCGATCACCGGGCAAAGCGGCGGCTATGTGGTTTTGAACCCTGCAAAGAATCCGCAGGAAATCCTGATTATGGACGCGCCGACCATTGCGGCGGCAAAGCGCGTTTGGCGTTGGAATAGCGGCGGTCTTGGCTATTCCAAAAACGGCTACAACGGGCCGTTTGAAACCGCAATCACACAGGACGGTGCAATTGTTGCTGATTTTATCACAGTCGGACAAATTGCAACGGCGCGTCTTGACGTGCAAGACATCATACGGACAGGTGAAATCGCCGTACTTGGTGATGTTGCTGTGGAAACGGAACGCGCCACAAAGGAAGAAGGCGTGTTGTCTTCCCGCATTACGGCAAACGCAACGGAAATCACCGCCGAAGTAAACCGCGCGACTGACGCGGAAGGTGCGCTGTCGTCCCGCATTACGGCAAACGCAACGGAAATTGCCGCCGAGGTAAGCCGTGCGACCGACGCAGAGGGTGCGCTGTCATCCCGCATTACCGCCAACGCAACGGAAATCACCGCCGAGGTAAGCCGTGCGACCGACGCAGAGGGTGCGCTGTCATCCCGCATTACCGCCAACGCAACGGAAATCACCGCCGAGGTAAGCCGTGCGACCGACGCAGAGGGTGCGCTGTCATCCCGCATTACAGCAAACGCAACGGAAATTGCCGCGAAAGTCAGTACGACAGGCGGCGCGGCTTCGTCGTTCGCGTGGTCGCTGACCACATCCGGTTTTGTTCTGACATCCAACAATACCGAGGTTATGAAAGTAACTTCAAGCGGATTGAACATCACGGGGCGCATTACCTCCACGAGCGGAACGATCGGTGGCTGGATAATCTCAAGCACGGAAATATACAAAGGTTCTGTCGGAATCAATGCAAGCAATGAGCACACCAAAAATTCGCTTGTCACAACAGGCACATCACCCGTCCGCTTTTATGCCGGGAACGGCGACCGGATAAACGGGAAATTTGTTGTACTGGATGATGGTTCTTTGTACGCTTCGGCGGCAAAGATCGAAGGAACGATCACGGCAAACAGCGGAAGTTTCAGCAACTGCACAATTGATGAAACCTGCACGATCAAAGGGACATTGACGGCAGACACGATTTGCAACAACGACAAATCCATGCAGGCGGAGGGTTCTATAAATTTTGTCGGTTCGGGCAATACATCATTGGCGCAGTATAATATGCGGATCGTTGACAAAAACAGTAGCATGATGAGAGCGTCCTGCTCAGTGTCGGATTCTTCCGGGCTTATGTCAGCGGCGCTGACCTGTACATATAAATACACCCTTTCGGGAACGACCGCATACGGAACATGCGGGATTTCCGCAACAGGTGAACTTTGTTCCATTACAGGGCATTATATCGGAATTACAGCCGACAGGAGCGGATCGGACTATATCAAGCTGGACGCGACCAGTGTTACGGTAACGGGAAGTTCAACATTTACCGGAAGCGCAACATTTCTTCAATCGAATTCTTCACAAGGGTTCTTTATTCGCCATAATTACACCGTGCAACTGCCAGCAGGCGGAGGATATGCGTTTTTGCAGATGTACACCAAAACCAACCTTGCCGTTTCGCATTACATGGATTATGACGCAGGGCGGTATATGGTGTATTCGTGGAACTACACAATCGGTATCGGTTCTTCAAGCGGTTCAAATCAACTATACGGGACGTGGTATTGCAATGGGTCAGTGATAAACAGTTCCGACCGGAATGCAAAGAACAGCATTGCAGACATTGACGAGAAATACGACACGTTGTTTGACGGTTTGCGGGCAAGATTGTATCGGTATAACGACGGCGCTTCCGGCAGACTTCACAGCGGATTTGTGGCGCAGGAAGTGGAAGAAGCCATGCAAGCGGCAAATGTCCCGACAAGCGATTTTGCGGCGTTCTGCGTGGATGGCGCAGGGACAGACAAAGAGCGGTGCGGGCTTCGCTACGAAGAATTTGTGTCGTTGAACACATGGCAAATTCAGAAACTGAAAGCACATTTGCGGGAGGTGGAAAACCGCCTTGCAATACTGGAAAAAACGGAAACAGGAGGATGAAGCAATGAACGAAGCAAAAAAGCCGCTTGTGCTGGAAATCGACGAAGCGGAGAAAGAAACGGTGAAAGCGGTCAATGAGATTATGGCGCGTCACAGTCTGCCTTGCAGTTTCTATGAACCGATTATTGCGGAGATTCACAGGCAACTGCGAGAGGGCAAGAAAAATGAACTGTCAGCCGCTACCGAACAGTACCGGGCGGAATGCGAACAAGTACACGCCGACGGAAAAACGGAGGAATAATCAATGGAGTACATCAAGGAAATCTGCGTCGATTTTTCAGGCGAAGGACTGTTTGACTATATCACCGCAGTGCAAGGCGACAGTGCGCGCGGTGCCCGGATCAAAATTATTGCAAACAATCAGCAGTATATCCCTGAATCAGGGGCAAGCGCCGTTCTCCGGGCAAAGAAACCGGACGGAACATACATTCTGAACGATGGCACAATCGAGGACGGCGGAACAATAAAGGCAATGTTCAGCGAACAGATGACCGCCGCTGTCGGAAACTGCCGCTGCGAACTGACGCTTTACGGCGCAAACGGCGGAACGCTTACAACCGTGAAATTCATCCTGAAGGTGTCCCCTGCGTCCCTTGCACCGGACATCGAAAGCAAAGACGAATTTCAATCGCTGGAAAATGCACTTACCGACGTGAAAAAATCAAGCGGCATTGCACAGGCGGCGTTGGAAGCGGCAACGGAAGCGCTGGAAAAGACAGGAGAAGTGGAGGAGGAAATCGCTTCCCACATTACGGCGGCAGAACAGGCAACCACAGCCGCAAACACGGCAGCCGCTAATGCCAACGAAAAAGCGTCTGCCGCAAACACAGCGGCAGGAACTGCCAACACCGCCGCACAAAATGCGAACGATAAGGCGGCAGCGGCAAACACTGCGGCGAATGCGGCAAATACCGCAGCGCAGAATGCAGGCGATAAAGCAACCGCCGCCGATACCGCCGCAGGAACAGCGAACACTGCGGCACAAAATGCAAACAGCAAAGCAAGTGCCGCCAATACTGCTGCAACCAGCGCAACGACCGCCGCAGAACGGGCAAACGCCGCAGCGGAGCAGGCGGAGGAAATCGTCAGGACGGCAGAAGGCATTATTACCCGCTACGGCGTACACTTCGGCGGAGCGGCAAACACGGGCGAAACCGTTTCCCGCTTGTATAATGCTGTGGGACTTGTGGCAGGCGTGGGAACAGATACAGAAGCCCCGCAGAACGACTTTGACAACATCTTCCCGTGGAATGCGCGCCGCCGCTGTTGCGGTTATTGGGACGCAAACGGAAACTTTGTTGTAAATGCCTACAAGGGCGAACCGGGTTACACCGAGGACGGAACAAACGGTGAAGTATGGATAGAACATTCCCTGTTTTATTTCAAACACGAATACGGCGGAACTGATGAAACAGTCGTCATTTCTGCGACCAAACTTGCGGGTTTTGAGCCTGCGCCGATCTTCCAAAAGAACGGCAACAAAGACGCACCGTATCAAAAGGCATACACCCCGGCGTTTCCGATGGCAACCGTGGACAACAAACCGACTTCCCGCGCGGGTGTGTTCTCTGGCCTGTATTCGTTGAATTCGGCAATGACGGACGCAAGGAAGGCGGGCGCAAACTACACGACAACAACCGCCGCCGAGCAATACACGGAATGCCTGTATATGTGGGTGGAATTTGCTACACGCAATTTGCAAAGCGTAATGGTAGGCGCAACGGGTATGCCGTACACTGACGGTGACACGGCGACCGTGGCGGAAACGGGCGTAAACCGCATTATTGTTTCAAATGCCGTTGCCGCAAAATATGTTGTCGGTCAGACAATCGGTATCGGTGCTTCGCTTGGTTCGACTGCGATTGCCAATAACCGCATTGTAACGGCAATCGAGACATACGACGACGCGAACAAAGCAATTTCTTTTGACGGTGCGGCGGTCAATATTGCCGTCGGCAATATCATTTTCACACTGGCATGGAAAAACGGTTCTTGTGCGTCCGTCATTGCTTCAAGCGGTTCACCCGTATCAAATACAAGCGGCAAATATAATTGCGTGTACCGTGGGAAAGAAACGCCATATGGAAATTCCTTTGAATGGATTTCGGATATTCTTTTGAAACGAGAGGGAGCGGGGACGGAAGAAAGCCCCTACACCTACACACCGCAGTATCTGCCTGACGCAACAAAATACGCAAACGGTACAATCACGGAAGATTATGTGCCGATGAACTTCAAACTGCCGACCGCAGACGGATATGTAAAAAGACTTGGAATTGACAGTCGTTTTCCGTGGGCGCGCCTGCCCTGCGAAACCGGGGCCGGCTCTACCACGTATTACAGCGACTATTACTATTTTCCACGCTATGCGACGTGCGCGGCGCGTGTCGGCGGCTGGGGCAACGGGTCGTACGCTGGCCCGTGCTACTGGAGCTGCTACGCCGCCCCTTCGACCGCGGGTGTGAGCTGTCGTGCGCGCCTTTCTTACCACCGGAATTAACGGGGGTTTGGGGGCGGTCAGCCCCCATTGCATAGGGATATAATGTGCCGTGCGCGGCGCGTGTCGGCGGCAACTGGAACAACGGGTCGAACGCTGGCCCGTGCTACTGGAACTGCAACAACGCCCCTTCGAACACGAGTGTGAACTATCGTGCGCGCCATTCTTATAGCAACACAACCAAAACGGGAAAACCTTTGCACATTATATTCCTTGCCGCTTGGCAAAAATTGTTGCTACGGCGGGGTTTAGTAAGCGTTCGTCGCCCAACGACCCCGAAACTATAAGAAAGGAACTGTAAAAATGAAATCTTTTCATATAGACCGTAATATGAAAGACAAGGTTAAAATACGCCTTGCAATCGAAAAAGTATGTAAAAGCAAAAAGAAGCGAAACGGACGACCGACGAAGAAATACCGTCAGGCGCAGAAAATTCTTGCCAATATTGACCGCTACACGGATTTGATTCATACGATTGTCTGCGAAACCGAGGAAAAGGAACAGGCGATCAAAAGCGGGACATACCGTGACGGTGATTTTCCGAATGCTTTTGTTCCACACATTTCCGGTTCGTTTACCCGCAAGTGTGAAAACGGGAAGGTTCGCGTCATTACAAGCGTTCCGGTCTTTCCGGATCAGATCATTCACCAGCTTGTCATCAAGTCTGCGGAAAGCGTTTTTATGCGCGGGATGTACCGCTTTTCCTGCGGGTCAATTCCGAAACGAGGGGTTCACAAGGGAAAGCAATACTTGGAACGCTATATCGGCAGAAACAGGCGCAGCAGTGCAATCAAATATGCGGCGCAGTTAGACATCCGGAAATGCTATCCGCATATACGGCACGATGTTTTGAAGGAAATGTTACGTCGAAAATTCCGTGGCAGTCTGTTCCTTTGGTTCTGCTTCTCTATTATCGACAGTTACAGCGAAAAGGACGCACCCGGCGTTGGGCTTCCAATCGGCTTCTATACTTCGCAGTGGTTTTGCAATTTTCTTCTGACACCGCTTGATACATATATCAAGCAGGAATTAAAGGTCAAATGTCATGTGCGGTATGTGGATGACATGACGATGTTTTCCAACAACAAGAAGAAACTTCATCGGATTGTTGATTGTATTATAGAAAAAGCCGCTTCCATGGGGCTTCAAATCAAAGACAACTGGCAAGTGTTCCGGTTCGATCACATTGTGGGATTCCGGGTAAACCCAAAGACGGGAAAGCAAGAAGAAATCCACAAAGGGCGTGCAATCGACACTTTGGGATTCCGGTTCTTCCGGAACAAAACGATATTGAGAAAGAGGAATGCGCTTTCCATTCGTCGCTGTGCGGCACGTCTTGCCAAAGCAAAGAGAATCACGCCGCACCGGGCGCGTTCGTTCATGTCAAAAATCGGAGCATTGAAGCACTGCAATTCCCGGAATTTTTGGCAGAAATACGTCAAGCCGCTTGTAAAAATCAAAAAGTTAAAGGAGATCATCAGAAATGAGGACAGAAAGCAACATCAAACCCGAAGTGCTGGCGGTGGAAGAATGCGCACAGGGACTTGCCGAAATTGTTTTGCGTGAGAATATCACGGAAACACAAAAAGAGGAAGAAACAGTCTATTTGTACGACGAATACAGACTGACCGTTCCGGCACGTGAAAATCTTGCAAGCGCTGTAAAACAGAATCTTGCCGCTTGGCTGGCGCGGGCAAAGGACGGCGAAAAAAGCCGCCTTGCGGCGGCGATCCGCGAAAAGCGGGACAAACTCTTGAAAGACAGCGACGCAAGAATGTGCCTTGACCGCATGGGTCTTTCTACACCGAGCGGAACGAGCTTCACGGCGTGGCTGGACTTTCTGAAAACACTTGCAAAAGAGGTCAGCGGCGAATGGGCAAAATATCGAAAAGCACTGCGCGATCTTCCGGAGCAGCCGGGATTCCCGTATGATGTCACATTCCCAACGCCGCCGGAGGACAAATAAATGATGATTCAAATTTTCCTCCAATGGTTGATACCGTTTGTCTGCGGCGCTTTGGTATCGGTCTGCACCGCCCTTTTCACCATGCGCAGGAAAGAGCGGAAGCGCGAAAAAGCCGTTGAAAACGGTGTGCAGTGCCTGCTACGTGCGGAGATTATACGGCAATATGAAAAATGGGTTGATCGCGGATATTGCCCGATATATGCGGAAGAAGCGTTGCGGATTGGTTATGCCGCATATCACGAATTGGGCGGGAACGATGTTGCGACGGAACTTTACAAAAAGGTCATGGCACTGCCGACCGATGAAAAAACGAAATAATATTCCTGCAGGATATTATGATAAAAAACAAAGAGAGGTACAAACAAAATGGTAAACTATGCAATTATCCCGGTGATTGTCGTTATCTGCTATGTAGTGATTTCGGCAATTAAGACAACCAACATCAAAAGCAAGTGGTTTCCGCTGATCTCATGCGCACTTGGCGCGGTGCTTGCGGTTGCCATGTTTTACATTGTCCCGGATTTTGTCGGCGCTGCAACGCTTACAGCGGCGATCATTTCGGGCGCGGTGTCAGGGCTTGCGGCGACCGGAACCAATCAGATTTTCAAACAGTTGATGAAAGCGGCGGAGAGCGGCGAGGACATCACGAAAATTGAATTGCCCGGCTTTTCCGAATCCGGAGAGGGACAGAAAGAGCGAACCCCCATACATAACGGAGGAAACGCTGGCAACGATACCGGGACGGAAACGTAATAAACAAAAAACAGCGGAGGCGTATAGCTTCCGCTGTTTTTGTCATGCTTTATTCAGGCATAAAGTGACTTCACACCCGAAGTTCAGCGGCTGACCGTTATCATCTGTACCGCCGCCGTAAATATCGGTGTGGTAAACGCTTCTGATTCTGTCCCAATTGTCGAGGACGAACGCAAGCTGTTCTTTCGGAACATTCCCAACTTGCTCACCGTTTGCATATACACCGACGGCGGGTTCGCCGTTATAATCGTATTTTTCAATTGTCCATTCCACAAAATCAAACGGCTCATCGCCCCACTTGATTTTCCGAAGGATTGCCTGCCGTGTCTTGCGTCCGTTGCTGAATGTCACCCCCGCAAGCCGGAATTTGAAATAATCGTTGTTTTGCTTTGCCGCTTCCGCTTTTTTATGAATATCGGCTGATTTTTCAGCGACCACGACGGGCTTTCTTCCGAGGAACAGAAGAATACCGCCGACGGCAATCAATGCGACACTACCGAACGCAAGTGCGGCTTTGTCATTTGTATCAGATAACAGCCCCAAAAGCCCGATTACACCGACTATGCACAGAATCAGACCGATAATAAATTTTTTGCTTTTCTTTTTCATAATACCCCCGAAATTGAAAACAATTCTGTAGCTTATTCGCATTTCTTATCATTAACACAATTATAGACCGAAAGTGTGTTAAAGTCAAGAGTGATTCCGAACTTTAACACAAAATTTCCAAAATCCGACGGAGGAATACATAGAAAAATGAAAATTTACGACTGGAACGGCAAGAAGAATATTTGCGGCGACCGCGTGCATGAAGCACGGCAACGGTTACGGATGACGCAATCCGACTTGGCGGCACAGCTACAAGTTGCAGGAATCATCATGGAACGTGACAGCGTGAGCCGAATTGAAATCGGAACGCGCTTTGTTGCCGACTATGAATTGTTGATACTTGCAAAATGTCTGAAAGTTTCCCCTGCGTGGCTCTTGGGGATAGAACCATAAAAGCAAAACCGCCGGACACTTCCGGCGGAATTTTTTTGAAAAAATCAAAATTATTTTTGCAAAACCTCTTGACATACTATCAATAGTATGTTATAATATATACAGAAAGGGGGTGAGGAAATGAGAGAGACGAAAGCGCCGATTGGCGAAATAGAAAAAGCCTTGCAGGAAGTGGCAAAAGTGGTTGAATGCAATGATTCCGTCGAAAGTATCAAAATTACATTAACCATTAAGAAACCAAAACCAAACAAGGCAACCACCGAAAGCAAGTAACGCTTTCAATGGCAGGGACGGGGCGAAAGCCCCTCCCGTAAGACCATTATATCACATTTGCTTGCAGAAGTCAAGCGGGCAGTCAAAAATAGCCGAGCGGACGGCATATTTCCGCAGAATGGAGGGAAAAATGATTGTTGAAAAGAGCGGCAAACAGTATGAAGTAGCAGAACGAAGAAGGCATTGGTCGGTTGTTTTGAAATCCGGTTCGCTGACGGTAGATTTTCAGGTGTCAAAAGACATTTGCGCCACGATCGAAGAATTAAAGAAATACATTCAAAAAGAAGATATGTTTTAAGGATTACAAAATGGAAACGGAGAAAAGGAAAACGAGGACTTCTGCGGCGGTAAAAGCGCGGTATAACAAAAAAACATACGGGGCCATTACTGCTTATGTACCGAAAGAACTTGCCGCAGCATTCAAAGAAAAGTGCGCCGCCGAAGGAGTACCGCAGGCGCAAATCATAAAAAAAGCGATCGAAGATTTTTTGAACAGCTAAATTCAAGCCCGTTTCTTTGTAGGAAGCGGGCTTTTCTTTTGCGGAGGGAATCATGCGCAGATTCAAACAATTGACAAAAACCGACCGATTGAGAATAGAAGCCTTTTTGCGGTGCGGTCTGACGGCAAAAGAAATTGCCGTCAAAATCGGTGTACATATCAGCACGATTTACAGAGAAGTAAAGCGCGGACAATATGAACATCTGAATTCGGACTGGACGCGGGAATGGAGATACAGCCCGGATATTGCGGAGGAAAAATATCAACAGAATCTGCGTGCAAAAGGGCCGGCACTGAAAATCGGCAATGACCGCAAGTTGGCGGAGCATATCGAAAAGAAGATCATACACGATAAATATTCGCCTGCCGCTGTCCTCGGAGAAATTAGGCGGGACAACATGGAATTCACGGTTACAATCAGTACTCCCACTTTATACAGTTACATAGACAAAGGGATTTTTCTGCACCTGACAAACAAAAATTTGCCGGACAAATGCCGGAAAAAGCGGAAGTACAGAAAAACAAAAGTTAAACGCCCACCGCGCGGCGAAAGTATCGAGAATCGCCCTCCAGAAGTAGATACACGGGAAACCTTTGGCTTTTGGGAAATGGACACCGTAAAAGGCAAAAAGAAAAAGAGTAAAAACAATATGCTTGTGCTGACGGAGCGGAAAACACGGCAAGAAATACAAATTAAAATACCGGACGGCACTATGGCAAGCGTCGTCCGGGCATTGGATATGCTGGAACGGAAATACGGCGACTTGTTCCCGCTGATTTTCAAGTCAATAACGGTCGATAACGGGTCGGAATTCTATGACGAAGCAGGCATGACACGATCCTGCTTACGAGAGGGGGCGCGGACAAAACTTTATTTTTGCCATCCGTATTCCTCCTATGAGAGAGGAAGCAACGAAAAGCAAAACCGCATGATTCGCCGTTTTATACCGAAAGGAACAGACTTTGACGACATGACCGACGACAAAGTGGAGGAAATTACTGCATGGCTAAACAATTACCCGCGCGGAATTTTTAACTATTACACATCACAATACTTCTTTGACAAAGAAATTCAAGCGATTTTAGCCAGTTCACAAAATATTAACAAATAAAATTCGCATTTATCTCTTGACAAGAGCGATTTTTTCGCATTTTGGTTTCGATTGCGGCTTTCCGGCAGGATGGAAGAAAAAAGCCCAAGATTCTAAAAGAATCTTGGGCTTTTGCTACCCTTTCATCGGGAAAGCATCCCTCGTTATAGGACAAGGTAAAATAAACTGCGTCCGGATGCCTTTAGGCAATCGGGTTTCCTGCTTTATCGAACAAGGGCAATTTTTCAAGATACGTCAAATCCTTGCGGTTCTGTGCGTCTCCTTCCGCAAGAATCGCCATTCTGCCGACAATCTCGCCGCCCGCTTCCTTTACCAAAGTTTCCAATGCATGAAGAGATTCGCCGGTGGATATGACATCATCCACAATCAGGATCCGCTTTCCTTTCATCAATGCCGCGTCGGCGGTATCCAAAAATAAGCTCTGCTCCCGCGCGGTCGTGATGGAATGCACTTTCACCTCAAACAAACCGGTCATATACAGTTTCGGTGCTTTTCTTGCCAACAGATACTTTTTGTCTCCGTGCTGCCGCGCCATTTCATGCACCAACGGAATGCCTTTGGCTTCCGCGGTAATCAGGTAATCATATTCCGGCGCACGCTTCAAAAGCTCCCGCGCGCAGGCAACCGTCAGTTCCTGATCGCCGAAAATAACAAACGCACCGATGTCCAGCTTTTCATTCAACGGGCAAAGCGGCAAATCCCGCTCCAGTCCCGCTATTATCATATGATAGGTTTTCATGGTATCCAAGTGCCTTCTTTCCAAATCAATCTCGTTTCAAAAACAAGATTATCATAGCACACTTTTTACAAAAAGTCAATGTCATTGCAAAAGTTTCCCCTGAATTTTCGCAAAAACTGTCGAAAACCTCTTGCAAAATTCCGCAAAATATGCTACAATAATACCGTTCTATTTTCCATTTTTTGATAATTATATCCATTTTCTTTTATTTTCTGCCGGAAAACGGGTTCTATATCCGGCAAATCGTTTTGAAAAGAGGTTGCGCGGCTATGGAATCCGATACCCCTGCATTTTATCCCGCTTATTATCCGTTCTTTTCCTGTAAATGCGGCGCCTGCCGTCACAGTTGCTGTGCCGATTGGCAGGTATCGGTATCACCGGAGGAACTCGCGCATTGCGCTGCGATGCATCCTTCTCCGGCGCTTCGCGCACAGCTTGCAGACGCTGTGGGAATTTTGGACGAAACCGCGTTTTTGCGAAAAAATGCCGACGGCGATTGCGTCCTGCACCGTGCGGACGGACTGTGTGCGCTGCAAGCGGAATTGGGAGAGGCGGCGCTCCCTGAAATCTGCCGACTGTTTCCACGCCGTGCGGAAGAAAACGGCGGCATTCTGGAAACGTGCGCCATGAACAGCTGCGAAGCCGTTTTGGAACTGCTTTGGGAAAAGCCCGACGCCATGGAATTACAACTTCCGCAAAGTTACGCAAACGCATCGGAACGGGAAAAGGTACTCCTGCGCGCCGCATGCATCCGCATCGTTGCAAACGCCTCCCCAAACGACGCGGAAAAGCGTGCCGCACTTGCCTCGCTTTTGTCGCTTCCCGCTTCCACCGACGGGAAAATCGCACAACAGCTTCCCTATTTCTATGAGGCGGCAACACATTTTTCCACACACAGTCCCAGCGCCGCCGCGCTGTTTGAAACCGCGCTTGCCGCAGTCGGAATGCAGACCGATCCGGCAATACAATCTCCTACGCAACTGCAAAAAATGCTGGCGGATCTTGCAGAAAAACGCGCGGCTTTTGCCGCGCATTATCCGGACTTTGAATCGTTTTTCGGTCGTGTACTCGCAAATTATCTGTTTGAGATCCAGTTTCCGGATCCGGAGGACGAAATGCCGCGCAAAGACGCGTATCTTGCCTTTTGCGTCACCGACGCGCTGATCCGCTTTGTGCTATATGCAAATTTCTCGCCTGCGGATGAACGTCAGACGCTGATCGACCGGCTTGCAAGGTTGTTCCGTCTGATCTCCCACACGCGCTTTGCTTACAATCTGCTGGTTCTTTGCAATCGGCGCGGACTTACCGCCGCGCGGGAAATCTTCTGAAATCATAAATACCGCGGTTTTGTCCGGACGGGCAAAACCGCGGTATTCGTTTCGGCATTTCGTCTTAACGGACTTTTTCTCCGGTTTCCAGATTCCAAAAGGAAAACGTGCCGTTTTGCAAAGTCATATATCCGGAAATGCCGTCCTTCGGGATCGACACAGAGCCCGGATTGAGATAGGTGAAATGGGGATACGCATCACACGCGGCAACATGCGTATGTCCGCACAGCAGATAATCGCCCTTGTGCAGAAGCGGCGGCTGTTCGGGATGGTACAGATGCCCGTGCGTGGCAAAGATCCGCAGTCCCTGCGTTTCAATCAGTGCATAATCCGCCATCATCGGGAATTTCAGCACCATCTGATCCACTTCACTGTCACAGTTTCCGCGCACCGCTACAATCCGGTCCGCCATGCCGTTGAGCATGGCAAAAACTTCTTTCGGCGCGTAATCGCGCGGCAGATCGTTGCGCGGACCGTGATACAGTAAATCTCCTAACAAGAGCAGTTTTTCCGCCTGTTCTTTTTCAAAAGCATCGCACAATTTCCGGCAGTAATACGCTGAACCGTGAATATCCGAGGCAATCATCCATTTTTCCGACTTCATATTCTTCTCTCCTTTGCGGTTCCTTTTTCTTTTGCATTGTACCACAAAGTCGCGCTTTTTGCAAGAGGAAAAACGGAAGTTTCTCTGCGAATTACCTATGGCATTCCGGAATTACGGAAGATAATCTTCCGGATCGCGCAAAGCGCCGCGGTACCGGATCTCAAAATGCAGATGCGGTCCGGTCACATTGCCCGTCGCGCCGCTTTTGGCGATCAGTTGCCCCGCATACACCGCGTCTCCGGTCTGTACCAAGATCTGACTCAGATGCGCATAATAAGTGCGATAGTCCGCGCCATGCGCGAGAATAATCAAATTTCCATAGCTTGCGGAGGCACCGGAAAGCGTACCCGCAAACACAACGCGCCCCGCGTCGGCGGCATAAACCGGCGTACCGACGGAAGCCGCAAGATCGATCCCGTAATGATAGTTCTGCTTTCCCTGTACATATCGCCAACCGAATTTGGAAGTGATCCGCAAGGTACCCGCAAGCGGTGCGTCAAAGATCCCGCGCGGCGTTGTGGACGCCGTGCCATACAGAATCACCTCCGCACACGGCTCGGTACGGGTATAACCGGTCATTTGTCTGGAAACCGGTATCCCGTCTATGTAAACCGTCGTATAAGTGCGTGTGATACTGCCGTTTTGTCCCGCTGTCGCAACGGTCTGCGTTCCTTCGGCAAGGGTTGCGCACGCGACGCGCACCGTTTCATACCCAAGCGTCTGCGTGACAGTCTCGGTGCAGACCGTACGTACACTGAGAACCGTATCCGGCTTTTCTTCGGAGAGTGCCGTATCAATGTCCGGTTTTACCGCGGAAAGCGCGGTTCCGATTCTTCCTCCCGCAAGTTCCTCCTTTGGTGGATCGGATTCCATCAGAATCGGCTGTGTCGTCGGCTCCGTTTGCGGCGGAGGCTGTGTGTGGCAGGCACACAGGCACGCCGCACAGGCTGTCATACAAAGCAATGTCAGAAATTTGCCGGATGCACCGGCAGAGTGTTTCATATCCATCTTCCTTTCTTTGCTGTATTCCATATTTCTCTGGAAATTCAGCATAGCATATTTTGCGGCGTATTGCAAATGTAAATTCCGGAATCTGCGGTTTTTTCTCCCCGAATTTCTTGCTTTTTTTCCGTAATCGTGGTAAAATAGGAGCAAGTAGATCGTTTTGATATCTGATTTCCAAAAAAGTTCTCAAAATTGAAAGGGGGGAGTGCGGAATGCTTCCGTTGCAACAAGAGCGGCTGTTCCATGCGACAGCGGCGCTGCTTTGCTATCGGCTCTGTGAAAAAGGGCTGTATTCCGGCTTTACGCGCTTGTTTCCCTCCCTTACGGGAGAACCGGTCTATCTGCTTTGCAAACTTCTTGCCGTCATCCCCCTCTGTCTGTATTTGCGCCGACGGGAGGCGGGGCTCCACTTATCCGTCGATCTTTTTCCCAACTTTCCCCGTCCATCCCGCATCACGTTGTTTTGCCTTTTATGCGGTGGTTTCTGCGCCGCAAACGCGCTCGTCCGGGCACTGGGGTACGGCTTCGCCGCGCTTTGCGGAAAAGCACTGACGGCAGAACCCGCCGTCTTTTCTCTACAAAATTTGTTCTCGGATGGAATCTGTCTGATCCTCGCTCCCGCGTTCTTAGAGGAATGGCTGTTCCGTCGGGTATTCTTTTCCTTCTGTCTGCCTTGTGGCAGCCGGTGTACCATTGGATTCTGCGCGATTCTGTTCATGCTCATCCATCATCCGCCCGCCATGCCCGGCGCGCTGTGCGCGGGAATCGTACTGGGCATTTGCGCAATGACAGATTCTCTTTGGCTGTGCATCATACTGCATGCCGTGGTAAATGCCATTTCTTACGGATTGACGTTTTGTCCGGCGGGCGTATGGTGGGGCATGACAGCATGCGGCGTCTGTCTTGGCATATGCGGCATCTTGCATGTCCGGCGCGCGTCCAAAACGCATCCCGCCATTTTCAAGGACGACAGAACTGCCCCCCAAGCGTCCGCATCCGGAATGGAGGCGGAGCTTCCGCCGGTCGCGTTGCGCGACGCGCTTTTCTCACGGGCGGGATGGGGACTTGCCGCTCTGCTTTGCGTAGAGATTTTCTTATTTGCAATTCCATAAAAAAACACGGAGGAAATGTATGGAACCGATACCCGGTACAGAAGAATCTTATATGAAACTGGCTTTGGAACAGGCAAGCCGCGCCGCGCAGGCAGGCGAAGTGCCGGTCGGCGCGGTCATAGTCTGTGAGGGACAAGTGATTTCCGCCGCTTGCAATTTGCGGGAAAGTGAAAAATGTGCGCTTTGCCACGCGGAGCTGGATGCCATTCGTGCCGCCTGCAAAACTTTAGGCGGTTGGCGTCTCCACAAATGCGATCTGTATGTCACATTGGAACCGTGTCCGATGTGCGCCGGCGCAATCGTCAATGCCCGCATCAAACGGGTGATCTACGGTGCGGCGGATGAGAAAGCAGGGGCATTTGGCAGTGTACTGAATCTAAACGATTTTCCGCTCAATCACAAGCCCGAAATTCTTTCGGGCGTTTGTGAAGCGGAAAGCCGCGCGCTTTTACAGACCTTTTTCCTTTCCCTACGGGAAAAACGGAAAACGCAAAAACAAAATCTTCCGCTCTCCAAGGAAAGCGTACAGGAGGAATCCGGACATGAATGAGGAATTTTTCACCGAAGAACAGGCGTTTGCACTGCTTCCCGCGCGAAAACCGGATGCGCACAAAGGAGACTTCGGCACCTTATGCGGCGTGCTCGGCTGTGAGCATTATCGCGGAGCGGCAGTCCTGGCAACCATGGGCGCGCTTCGCGTCGGATGCGGAATCGTACAGCTTGCCAGCGTAGAAGCCTGCTGTACGGCAGTGGCGGCGCATCTTTGGGAACCGATCTATCTGCCGCTCCATGCAAAATCCGGAGGGATTTTTCCCAAAAGGCAACAATGGCACGCACTGTCTGACGCCGCAAGGCGCGCTTCCGCGCTTCTCATCGGATGCGGATGCGGACGCGGGGAAGGGATGCGGCGTGTTTTGGAACGGCTTCTGTGGGAAAATCCGCAAAAGCCGGTGGTTTTAGATGCCGATGCGCTGTTTTTCCTTGCGCAGTCCCCCGCACTTTGGCACATCCGGAAAGCGCCGTTGATTCTCACGCCGCATTTTGGAGAAATGGCGCGGCTATGCGGGCAATCGGTGGAACAGATCGCGCGGGATCCGGTACGCATCGCCACGGATTTTGTCGCAACACATCCGTGCGTATTGGTACTCAAAGGTCCGCACACCGTCATTGCCGCGCCGGACGGCACAATCGTCCGCAATTCCACGGGAAATGCCGGACTTGCCAAAGGCGGGAGCGGAGATGTACTTGCCGGCATGATCGCCGGATTCTGCGCACAGGGGATCGCACCGACTGACGCTGCAAAGCTTGGCGTCTGGCTACACGGCGCGGCGGCAGACAAATTAGTGAAAGAAACCGGCTATGCGGCGTTTCTTCCTTCTCTGCTCGGCAAAGCGATCGCGGACGTTTTATGCGCCCATGCGCGGTAGTCCTACGCGGGAATCACCGGAAACCCATACAAAAATCCCCGCCAAACGGTGCTTTTTGTGAAATGCTCCCGCCGCTTCCGTAATTTTTGCAGTTCCCTTTTTCGTTTCTTCCGCTTATAATGGAATAAACGGCTGTATCGGAAAATCCGCTCTCCTAAAGACAGGAGGCACACAGGATCCCTATGCGTACAGCCAAGTCCAAATGAGGTGAAGATGGATGGAACTGATCTTGATTAACCATAGCAAGCTGAAAGTCACAATGTCTGCGGAGGATATGCACACCTACGCCATTTCCTGCGATACCATGGATTACGGAAAAGAATCCACGCGCGGCGCGTTCCGCGCGCTCTTAGAGGAAGCGCGGCAACAAACCGGATTTGACGCCCAGCATGACCGGATCTTTGTACAGGTATATCCGGTACGGGGCGGAGGGTGCGAACTCTATGTCACAAAGCTCGGAGAGCTGTCGGAAAATACACCCCCACCGGCACTTGCAAAGGAGCCTACCCCTTGCGTCTACGCATTCCCCACCTTACAGCGCATGCTTTGCGCCTGTGCGCATTTACAGCAAAACGGCTACAACGCACAAAGCAGCGCCTATGAGGATGACGAACGTACCCGCTATTTTCTGTTGCTCGACGGAAAAAACGATGCGGAAGCCATTTTATCCGAATACGGAGAGCCGAAATCCGGCGTTCCGGTTCTTGCTTACATTCATGAACACTGCACCCGTCTTTGCGGGGAAAATGCAGTGGAAATCTTCGCAAAACTCGCATAAAGATCCGTGTGATCCGCAATATTCAGGAAGTTTTACAGAAAGGACGCATCTGCATGGAGGAAAAAAACGTCTGCCATACACTGAAAGAAGTAGAAGAAAGCTGTGCCGGCTGTCAGCGCTGCCCGCTGGGCAAAAGCCGCACGCATCTGGTCTTTGGTTGCGGCAATCCGGAGGCAAAATTGATGTTTGTCGGGGAAGCGCCGGGCGAACAGGAGGATCTGTCCGGCATTCCGTTTGTCGGAAAAGCCGGACAACTGCTGGATCTATATTTGGAAGCCGTCGGTATTGCGCGGGAGGAGGTTTATATTGCGAACATTCTGAAATGTCGTCCGCCGCACAACCGGGATCCGCTTCCGGAAGAAGAAAACGCCTGTCTTGGATTTTTGCGGGAACAGGTGCGGTGCATCCGTCCAAAGCTCTTGGTATGTCTGGGAAGAATCGCGGCAAATCGTCTGATCCACGAACAGTTTGCCATCACGCGGGAACACGGCACTTTTGTCAAAAAAGGTTCCTTTGAAATGTGCGCGGTCTACCATCCATCCGCCTTGCTTCGGGATTCCTCCAAACGGGAAGCCATGCTTGCGGATTTTCTCGCCATTGCACAGAAATTGCGGGCAATCTGACAAAACGCACAAAAGAAGGACAATCGGATTATGCAATCCGCTGATTTTGTGAAAAACCGCAAAAAGCACTTTCTTCCGCTTGGATTTTATGGTATACTGAAAAGGTAACTGATGAAATTCAAGAAAGAAACGATGCGGACGCATCTTGCGATCCGCGGGTTACATCGTTTGATGAAGGAGTGCGCAATGAAAACACGGGTACTTTATTTTTCCGGCAAAGGGAAAATGGCAACCTACGCGGAAATTCTCGCCAAAAAATTTGAAACCAAAGAAGATGTGATTCCCCCGGCTTATCCCTGCGATAAAGAAAAGCTGGTGATTCTCGGCATCAGCGTCAAAAACGGGATGCCCGATTTGTTTTTGCGCTTCTGCAAAGAGCTTTCCGCCGCGCGCGCTGCAAACGTCGCGCTGTTTGTGGACGGAAATGAGCAGGCTTTGGCTCCGATCACGGAGGCGATCCGCACGGCAGGTGCAAATGTGTTAGAGCCGGTATTCTTCTGCAAAGGCGGCTTGCCGTTCAAATTCGCAAAGAAAGTCACTGCAGAAGAAAAAGACGCGATCTGCGCTTGGGCAGACGGTTTGGTTGCGACATTATCCGTGTAAATCCGTGTAAATATAGTTCCCTTTGCAAAAATCACAGCCATTTCAGGAGCTTTCTCACGCCATGTGAAAAAGCTCCTTTTTCTTTCTCTACTTTGAAAAAACACAGACAGCGTTCCCATTTTGCAAAAACGGCAGGCAGAAGCGCTGATAAAAAATTGAAAAAGTATTGACAAGCAAGGACAAAAACGGTATAATAGTAAGAAAAACGCGCCTGCACGGCAAGAAGGATCAAAAACTATGGGAAACGATAAAAAAATGGTGGAACAGATCACCGCGATGAATGTGGATTTCGCGCAGTGGTATACGGACATTGTAAAAAAAGCCGATCTGATCGACTACTCCAGCGTCAAAGGCTGCATGGTCATCCGTCCCTATGGATATGCCATTTGGGAAAATATTCAGCGCATCATGGACGCACGCTTCAAAGAAACCGGACATGAGAATGTCTATATGCCGATGTTCATTCCGGAATCTCTTTTGCAGAAAGAAAAAGAACATGTGGAAGGCTTTGCGCCGGAAGTGGCTTGGGTAACGCACGGCGGAACCGAAAAGTTAGCGGAGCGACTTTGCGTCCGTCCCACCTCTGAGACGCTGTTCTGCGAGCATTACGCGCACATTGTGCGCTCCTATCGGGATCTGCCGAAAAAATACAATCAATGGTGCAGTGTGGTACGGTGGGAGAAAACCACCCGTCCGTTCTTGCGTAGCCGCGAATTTTTGTGGCAGGAAGGACACACCATTCACGCAACCGCTGAGGAAGCCGAGCAGGAAACGCTCCGGATGCTGGATGTTTACGCGGACTTCTACGAAAAACAGCTTTGCATCCCCGTGGTAAAAGGGCGCAAGACCGACAAAGAAAAGTTTGCGGGTGCGGAAGCGACTTACACCATCGAAGCATTGATGCATGACGGAAAAGCGTTGCAGGGCGGCACCTCTCACAATTTCGGAAACGGCTTCGCCAAAGCATTTGGCATTCAGTATTTAGACAAAGACAATACCTTAAAATATGCTTATCAGACATCCTGGGGCACTACAACCCGTATGATCGGCGCTATTATCATGGCGCACGGCGATGACAACGGCTTGGTTCTGCCGCCCGCCGTCGCACCGATCCAGGTCGTGATCGTACCGGTCGCCATGCACAAGGAAGGGGTTTTGGAAAAAGCGGAAGAACTGCGTGCACGGCTTTCCCAATTCGTCCGTGTAAAGATGGATGATTCCGAACAAAGCCCCGGATGGAAATTTGCCGAATACGAAATGAAAGGTGTTCCGCTGAGACTGGAGATCGGTCCCAGAGACATCGAAAGCAATCAGTGCGTACTGGTTCGTCGGGATAATCGGGAAAAAATCGTGGTTCCGCTGGATCAGTTGGAAGATGTGATTCCGCAGCAGCTCGCTCTCCTTGCGGACGCTTTATATCAGGATGCATTCCGCCGCCGCCAAGACATGACCTATGACGCGCATTCGCTGGAGGAAATGATGCAGATTGCTTCTTCCAAGCCCGGATTTATCCGCGCAATGTGGTGTGGCGATGTGGCTTGCGAAGAAAAACTCAAGGAAGTGGCAGATGTTTCTTCCCGTTGCATCCCGTTTGGAGAGGATGCCATCGGCGATACCTGCGTTTGCTGCGGTAAGCCTGCACATAAGTTGGTATACTGGGGCAAAGCTTACTAATATCCGCGTTCCACACGCGGAAAGATCGGATGAAAACAGCCCAAAGGGTAGCACACCAAACTGTGTTCCTTTTGGGCTGTTTCTGAAAGCGATCGAGTGATTGTTCGCAATTACGGCTGTCTGTACAAAGCATGCAAAAAAGGAGGCTCCTTATGGAACGCAAGAAATCACCCCCCATCATGTTCTCCGCCCCGTCCGGTATACAACCACCCGCACCGGACAAAGCGGTGCAAACGACGGTGGCATCCTCCCACATGAAAACGCCTCCCCCGTCCCATCCGCATGCCGGACACAGAGAGCGGATGCGACGTCGCTTTGTCAAAGTGGGCTTAGACGGATTTGCCGATCATGAAGTTTTGGAAATGGCGTTGTTTTACGCTATTCCGCAAAAGAATACCAACGAAATCGCGCATCGGTTATTGGAACGGTTTTCTACACTGGACGCGGTATTGGACGCTTCTCCGGAAGCGCTCTGCGCAGTCACGGGCGTCACACCGAACGCGGGCATCTTCTTTTCCTTTCTGCGTCAGTTTTACCGGCGGGTACGCACCACAAATCTACCGAAAGGGAAACAGTATCAAACCGTTTCCGATTTCGGAGAATTCTTTTTACGTTTTTATGAGGGAATCACGCAGGAAACCGTACAGGTTTTGCTCCTCGACGGCAATCGCCGTAAAATAGATTGTTTTACACTCTGTGCCGGCAGTCAGCATACGGTCAGCGTCAATCTGGAACTGCTTTCCGAGCTGATTTTTCATTTCGGCGCATCCTCTTTTGTATTGGCGCACAATCATCCGAACGGCGATCTGCGGGCATCCGAGGAAGATTATACTGTAACCCGTGAAATTTACCAAACCTTTGAAAAGCTCCGTCGTCCTCTGCTAGAACATATTCTGATTGCAAAAGACCGCTATCTGCCGCTTCTTGCCGAATCGTTGTATGATTTTGATCTGCCAAACGATGCCTTCTGAAAAGCAAACATCGCAAACGGGGCAAATGGAAGCAAATCCGAAAAAACGTCAAAAAAGTCGAACCGGTTCTTTCAAAACCGGTTCGACTTTTTCTGCAATGGTGACCCGTACGGGAATCGAACCCATGTTTTCGCCGTGAGAGGGCGACGTCTTAGCCGCTTGACCAACAGGCCATGTCATCAATGCTATGGTATTATAGCATATTTGCTCCGGAAATGCAAGAGTTTTTCCAAAAAAAATATGAATAAACTGTAAATATAGGACATGACTGTCCTTTTTCCCTCTTTTCTGCCGTTTTCACTGTGCCTGCCGCTCTAAATATGCCACCACGTCGTCAATCGTTTTCATTTGCAATAAATCGGCATCAGTGACCTGTACATGATAACGATCCTCCATTGCCGTCACCAATTCCACCACATCCAGCGAATCTGCGCCCAGCCCTTCTACGATCGGGCTGTCATCGCAAATCTCCATTCCATCACAGTGCAACTGCCGTGCGATACGTTTTCTCACGGTTTCTCTGATTGTTTCTGCCATATCTGCTCCTTCGTGCGGAACGTCTCTCTATTCCGCTTGTTTCCATCCTAAAACATTCTAAAAAAATTTTACCCCGTTAAGATTGCTCCTCCGGCGGTGCATCGAATTGTTTTTTCTGCGCAGCCACGGATGGGGTGCCGATTCCGAGATCATTTCCGAGAACGGCGCCTGCCCCAATCACTTCCTGCCCGTATTTTGCGCGGATCGCATCCAACGTATGCTCTAACTTGCCGTATTTTTGTACATCCGCGTGCTCCGCTTCTCCGAAAAATGTGATCTGCTCTGTCACCGCTTCCTCCGGCAAAATACCTTGCGCCGTAACGGTCAGCATCCGAATGGGTTTGGAGGTACGCCATGCATTTTGGTACAGCGCCCATGCGGCGGCAGTCAATTCGTGAGCGAGCTGTGTGGGAGATGACAGCAATTGCTGACGGGTGATGACTTTCAGATTGGGATCTTTCAAAGTCAGCTGTATGCCGGCAGCTTTTTTTCGATGCAGGCGCAGCTGCGCCGCAACCTCCTCCGATAAAACAAGGATCCCCAGATGCACATCCTCCGGCGTGGCAAGATCCCGCCGAAACGTCATTCCCCGTCCGATCGATTTCATTTCCCGATCCTGTCCGATGCGGGCTACCGGACTGTCGTCCTCCCCATTCGCATAGGCATGCAAGGTGAGTCCGAGCTTGCCGAGCTTTGCCTGCAACAGCGCAGGATTGGCTTTTGCCAATTCTCCAATGGTATGAATCTGAAGCCGATGCAACGTCTGCAAAGCAGAAGATCCGACATATAAAAGATCAGAAACAGGAAGCGAATCGACCATCACATGATAATTTCTGCGGTCAATGACTGTCGTGGCGTCCGGCTTTTTATAATCGCTTCCCAATTTGGCAAAGACCTTATTGAAGGAAACGCCGACGGAAATCGTCAGACCGGTCTGCGCCTTCACGACCTTTCGCAGTTCGTTTGCAACGGTTACACCGTCCCCGAACAGCATCCGGCTGTTGGTTACATCCAACCAAGATTCATCCATTCCGAATGGTTCCACCAAGTCCGTATAATGGGTGAAGATCTGATGCACCGCCGCGGAATACGCGGCATATTCCCGATAGTGCGGCTGTGCCAGAACAAGATCGGGACATTTACGTTTGGCTTCGCGGATGGTTTCCGCCGTTTTGACGCCCGCCCGTTTGGCAAGTTCGTTTTTGGCAAGAATGATTCCGTGCCGCATGGCTTCATTGCCGCACACAGCCATCGGAACCTCCCGCCACTGCGGATGCTTGAGCATTTCCACCGACGCAAAAAAAGAATTGCAATCACAATGCAAAATCACCCGATCTGCCATGCCAACGCCCCCTTTGACTGAAAACGCCGCCTTTCGGCGGCGCAGATCGCGGTAGTCGTTTTCCCGGTTATACCTTTTTATTATAGCGGTTCAACTGCGAAATTCCAAATTCCAATGCTTCATATAATCCGCTCTTATTAAACGTTTTTACCGAACGTTCTGCCGTGGTTTTTGCAGTATCTGTGCTACAGATCTCTCCGAATACGGCATCCGGAACATCGGTGTCTCCCACTTTCTTTGTGGAAACCACCATCAGATGCAGAACATACGGATCCTGCATATCGCCATAGCAAATCTGATGTGCGTCACGCACAAAAGGCTTCCCACGGTACAACATATACTGGGATTCCTCTAACCGGACGCGAGTTTCTGCCATTGCCATTGTATTTTCCTCTCTTTCTGAAATTCACTTACGCCAAGCGTAAAAAGACACCATCCCGTATCTTTCGCACACCTTCACGGTGTATTCTGTCAAAAAAACTGCCGCTGTTCCCATTGTGTCCGCCGCAGTTTGATCAAAATCTGAATTTACTCTATATTATACAGCACTTTTCCACGCTTGTCAAGCTATTTTTCGAAAAACAGCATGCGTTGTCTGGAAAGCCACTCAAATTCCGATGTTTTACAGAATATACGGATGTTGCTTTGCAAAAAAATCTGCGGGTGCCGGTGGATTTTGTGCCAACGTGTAAACAGCGTCGGCACGGCAGGATAACCGATACATGGCTTGCGTATCTGCTTGCTGTGCCGCGTGTGCGGGTTTTGCAAAAACCGGGATCCTGCTGGTCTTGGCAAGGATGCGCAAACCTTCTCTGCCGCGTGCGTTTGCGGCAAGGACCGTCGTATACGCCGGCGGGGTATGCAATGCCGTTTGCGGAATCCCGACAAGACACGAAAGCAACATTCTGCGCACGCGCGCCGCAGGATAGCCGGCATTGATGCAGCCAATCAACAAATCCTGCAGGCAGGTTGTGCGGTTTGCCGCCGTACACATCCGGTACGCGGCATCTGTGGTGACTTCCGCATATGCCGCCAGTTTTGCGGGATCCGCGGTGCGCAGGTGCGCGAAAAGCGGCAGCGTCAAACGTTCCGTGGAAGCGACACGGGAGGCTGTCTGGTAACACGCATATGCCGCAGGCGGCACCAAATCGGAAAACCTTGCGGGTTGTTCCCAAAATATCCGGCGAGCGACGGTAGCGCTGTCTTTGCCGGTGCGGCGCAGTACAAAAGGTTCGATTTTTCCCCCATGCTTCCGGATCGCTTTCAAGTATTCCACGCCGAGAATATCATTCGACTCAGTCGGAAATGCTTCCCCATACAGCGCCGTATAAACAGTCTGTGTCAGGCGTACTTGAGAAAGCGTGAGCGTTTGGCGTGCCTGTTGCATCTTTTTTGCAAATTCCGGACTCTGCAATCGGGTTGCAACCGTTTGCAGCATGGGCAGATCCCCGCTTTCGCTGCCAAAGCACAAGCGATCCACACAACCAAGCGAAGCAAGTGTCGAGATTGCCCCGTCCGCAAAAAATGCAGCGCCGCTCATAGCATACGGAAACGGCAATTCCAAAACCAGATCCACTCCCGCACGCACAGCAGCGGCGGCACGGGTATACTTATCCCAAATCGCGACTTCCCCACGCTGTACAAAATTTCCGCTCATCAATGCCAAGACGGGCATTTCGGGATTCTGCGCGCGCACAGCGGCAAGCTGTCTTGCATGACCGTAGTGAAACGGATGATATTCACAAATAATGGCAAAAAAACCCGTAGGACATCCCTCCTTTGTTTGTTTTTCGGAAAAAGCAGACTTTTTTCCGTTTGTCTCTTGTATTTTCCGTGCGTTTCCTGTATAATAAAAGTAATGTGTATTTTTCGGATAAAAAACGGAGGAAATCAAAAAAATATGAATGTACTTGTTGTAAATGCCGGCAGTTCTTCTTTGAAATATCAGTTGTTTGACACAGCGAAAGGCGATGTCATCGCCAAAGGCGTGTGCGAGCGCATCGGAGACGCAATGGGGGACATCACCCACAAAGTACCGGGACGTGAGCCTTATCATGCTTCTCTGCCGATGAAAAACCACGATGTGGCAACGGATATTCTGGTTAAGACACTCACCGATCCCAAGCTTGGCGTATTGTCCAGTATTGACGATATTGAAGCCGTAGGGCATCGTATCGTCCACGGCGGCGCTTATTTCTCGGAAAGCGTCCTTGTGGACGACGAAGTGCTTGCCAAGATGGAAAAATGCCGTGCAATTGCGCCTTTACACACCGGTCCCGCCCTGATGGGCATTCACGGTTGCATGTCCGTCATGCCGAAGATTCCGCAGGTGTTGGTCTTTGACACGGCATTCCATCAGACCATGCCCAAAAAGGCTTATACATATGCAATTCCTGCGGCGCTTGCGAAAAAGCATCAGATCCGCCGCTACGGTTTTCACGGAACATCGCATCGATTTGTTTCCGGGGAAATGCTGAAGATTTTAGGCAGAACCGAAGGGACCAAGCTCATCGTCTGCCATTTGGGCAACGGTTCTTCCATCTCCGCCATAAAAGACGGCAAAGTCATTGACACCACGATGGGCTTCACACCTTTGGACGGTTTGATGATGGGAACGCGCAGTGGCGCGATCGATCCGGCAATCGTGCCGTTTTTGATGGAACAGGAACACATTTCACCCGCGGATATGAATTTGTTTTTAAACAAGCAGTGCGGACTTGGCGGCGTCTCCGAATATTCTTCTGACTTCCGGGACTTGGAAGCCGCGTGGACCAAAGACGGCAACGAGCAGGCAGGACTCGCCATTGAAATGCTGGCTTATCAGATCAAAAAGTACATCGGCGGCTTCGTTGCGGCGCTGGACGGGTTGGACGCTTTGGTATTCACTGCGGGAATCGGAGAAAATCAGCAAATCCTGCGCAAAATGGTTTGCGAGGATATGCACTATCTCGGTCTGGAACTGGATCAGTCCGTAAACGAAGTCACCCGCGGCGGAAGCGGCATTACGAAATTGTCCACAGATGCATCGAAAGTATTGGTCTATATGATCCCCACAAACGAGGAACTGGTGATTGCTTCCGATACGGAGAAACTTGCACGCTCCTTAAAATAAGCCCGCGAAAGCAGTATGCACTTCCTGTAAATTACGCAGAGGAACGGTTACAATGTTCCTCTGCTTTTTTTCACAAGCTTTGCGGCGGATACGCCACCAGTCGGTGAATCGGGAATCCCTTTGCAGAAAAGGCTTCTTCATATTCGGTGCGGATATTCTGCGCGTTCCACGCGCTGTTGTGCGGATCGTAAGTCACCTCGTCCAAGCGCCAACCGCACTCGGAAAATTCTGCAAGAGAAAAATCGAACAACGCGCGGTTATCCGTTTTGAATTGAATACAACCATCTTTGGAAAGCAGATTCCGGTATTGTTCTAAAAAGCCGCGGTGCGTCAGGCGCCGCTTGGCATAGCCTTTTTTCGGCCACGGATCGGAAAAATTCAAATAAATGCGATCCACTTGCCCCGGTGCAAAATAGTCGGCAAGATTCTGCGCGTTTGCCAGAAGGAACCGGACATTCGGCAGATTTTGTGCCATAGCACGCTCGGCAGCAAGCAATAAAACATCGGAAACCCGTTCCAATGCCACATATTGTACCTGCGGATTTTGCGCGGCAAGTTGCGTCACAAACGCTCCTTTTCCGCATCCAATCTCCACATGCAACGGCAGTTGCAATTCGGAAATTTCTTCCTTTGTACGGATCAATACGGATTCACACGCCGCAAGGCGCTCGGCACCGTGTTTTTTCTTTCGCATTCTCATAAAAATTTTTCCTTCCTTTTCCTTGTGTATAAGCATCCGGATTCTGCACATACTACGCTCACAACCACATGAAAAGGAGTTGTTTGTATGATTATGGATCGCGTAGCGTTGATTCTCGCTATCATCGGCGGATTGAACTGGGGCAGCATCGGACTGTTCAAGTTTGATATTGTCGCATGGATCTGCGGCGGACAGACTTCCGTCGTAAGCAGAATCGTCTACACATTGGTCGGCATTGCCGCCCTTTGGTGTATCTCGCTGTTATTCCGTGAACGGGTGAGCGCATCCGACGCGGAGCAACAGAGTAACCGGTAAATCCGTCCGAACCAAAAAAGCATGGCGCAGTGCCTTTGGCATTGCGCCATGCTTTCAGTATAGCATAAAAGTGTAAAAAGGTCAACCTTTTTTCTCCGGAGTTGCGAAAATCAAGACTTTTTATCCAGGATCAAATGCAAAACCGCTAAAATCGCGGCATACAGAATGCCGCCGACCGCAAACAAGATCCAAATGTCCTGCCGTCTTCCGATCGGAAGGGTGATACACAAAAGAAACCCTGCGGTGATCAGCAACCAGTACACCGTGCTGAAAGTACTGAAAATCCGTTTATGCGCTTTCTGCGCGCGGGTATAACCGCCCTCCTCCAAGAGTTGTTGTACAGCGCCATAATAGGTTCCGGCATAGACAAACAGCCAGCATCCCACGGCGATGATTGCAAGCAACAAGCTCACTGCAACTGCGTAGATCCAATCGGAAGCGTCCAAGCCGACAGCAATAAACAACGGAATGACGGCAAGTACGCACAGCACGGTCCCGATCACATTCAGACGCTGATAACGGGATTGCAATTGCTTCTTTTGCGCCTGCACCATGGCTTCCACACCATGGTCCAGCGAGAAAGGTTCCGCTTCCAAAAAATCAAACGGTTTAGAAGCAAACCCACCGCGAATCCATAGCACCACAGCCACGGCAACCAGTGCAAACAACGTACATAAACCGATTGCGGCGGCAAGATTTTCCGACATTCTGCCGCTGTCCGCCCATGCGCCAAGCAAGATCAAACAAATCGGCGACAGAATACACAATCCGGTAGCGAATGCATTTCGTGGCGCGAATTTTTTCCGTAAAGAGAGGTATTCGTTCGCTTCTGTCATTCCCACACGACGGCAGGATGGCGCCTGCGACTGCTCTGCTTGCGGTTCTTCCTCCCATTCCTCCTTCAATAAGTAATCGGTCGTGACGCCGAACAAACGGCTCATCTGCACGATCTTCTCCAAATCAGGAACCGATTGCGCGCTTTCCCATTTTGACACGGCTTGTCTTGACACGGATAATTGTTCGGCAAGCTGTTCTTGCGACAGCCCCGCCTTTTTCCGAAATGACATAATTTTCTCTGCCAGACTCATTTTGCATGCCTCCTATGATTTTTATGCCATCAGCATAGCATTTTTGCCGTCGTTTTACAAGCAAGTTGTGCATGCAATTTGTCAACCGGCAGTTGCATCTTCGGAAAAATCACAATTTTTCAATGTTTTCCTCCAATCGCAGGCAGGGATTCCTTTTTCATCTGCCTGTTGTTCCGTCAGGATCCTGTTACGATGCGGCTGTGATCTCCACGGAAAATGCCGCGCTTTCTGCGGCAACGCGGATCTCACAAGTTCCGCTTTCTCCGCTGATTGTAATCTGCTGGGATTCCCCGATCGGAATCTCCTGCAAGATCTGCCCATTCTGATAGACATACAGGTACAGATTACCTGCCGTGCGATGCGTGGTGACCACAAAGGTTTTGGGGTCGTCTGCACTGACAGAGAAGGAAAACAATTTCTCCACGCCGGACATTTTTCCGACTTTCATGGAATAGGTTCCATTCGTCTGCTTTTGTGCGGAAAAGCTTTTCAAATATTTCGGAGACGTCGCGGTCAGCTCCTCCGGTTTCAGCGCGCACAGGGAGTAATCTTCTTCTCCGTTGGTATCTGCAATATGCGACGCGCAGGCAGTTAAGAGCAACACCCCGAACAACAAAACGATCAGAATCATTTTCTTCATGGCAAACACCTTTCTTTTTGCTTCTTTTTGCATTGTACATTATAAAGTATTATAAAAACGGCTCAAAACGCACCCGCTTTGCCGTAAGTGCAATTTGTTCCTGTTTTTCTGCCGGTAACGTCTGTACATAGACTTGCACCGCACGGCGCAAGCACGGTTGTACCACATCTGCCACAGAGGATTCTTGCACGTCAGCCGCCATCAGCGCCGCAAGGGTTTCCTCCGGCAGAAGTGCGAGAAATGCCGAAAAATCCGCATCGGTTTCGCAAAGTTCGGCAAGCAGTTCCGCAAGATCCCCGAATCCCTGCACCGACTCTTTACAGATCCGGAGTTTTTCTGCGGCATCCGTACATGCAGTCAGTCTTTGCAAGACCGCACGATAGCAAAAGTCCGGCATAGGTGGTCCGATGGCGACTGTCACATCCAAAACAGGCACAGACGTATGCGCAAAGGGCAACACCGTTTCCAAATGTCCGAGTCTTTGCGCACGGGACAAATGGGCGGCAAGGGTGGGAAGCGTTTGCCGCACATAGGCACACACGCTTTCCGGACAGGAAATCTGCTCTGCCAACGCAAAAAGCGCATCCTCCAGTAGGGTGGCAATCTGCTCCACCGACCGATTTTGAAGAAGTGCTTCGGTCTTTGTACGGGAACAGGCAAACGACCGTGCGGGATTGCCATTTAAGACGGCGCACAATGCCGCAGTCGCAACCGTTTCATACAGATTGAGCGGAATCTGCTCATATCCGGGGCAAACCGTTTGCAGCAACACATGCGTCTTTTCCGCCGGGAAGCAAAGACAGAACCGATTCTCCGCATCCGCATACCGCAAATACTGTTCCACCCGCTCAATTCCGCACAAGTGCTCCGTCGGCAGACAAAGCGGATAATCCAAGGTAATCGAAATCTCCTGCGCAAACAACGCCGGACGATAACATTTCAAGAATCCGGCGATTCCATCATGCAATGTCGCGCGGTAAAACACATTGGGCGTCGCAAACAGACGGTTTTTCAGTCGGGTATACAGAAATTCCACCATTCTGCGCTTCCGCGCAATCTCCACCTGTCCCGCCTGCCAGATTTGGGCAAGCGGCGTCATCGTCAGCGCACAAAGTGCGTCATCCGGCGTCGGATAAGCTTTTAAGGCAAGCCCTACCGTATAAAATACCGACGCGGCAAGCGCCTGCGCGGTTTCCGTGCGAACCGAAGTACTGCCCCCGCGGGTGAGGCGGTTTGTCTGTGCGGCAAGAAGCGAGAGGGCTTCCCCTTGTAAACGAATCACCGTCTGTTCCGTCACCAATTCCCTTGCTTGCGCCGCCGCAAGCAAAGACGCAAAATAATCGTCCGGTCGTAAGGTAGCGGGATCGATCTTTGGGTATTGCGTCAGTTCTGTCATCGGAGTTCCTCCGGAAGTTCTCCCATACGAATTTTGCGCGCCAAAAGCGGCAGAACCTCCCCGCCCAGCATTTCAACCGAACCGCCGCAAACCCCGTCCCATGCGCTTCTCATCAAATGCATCAGATCCTGATCTCCCAAACGATCCTCCGTTTCATTTTTGAACGTATAAAATAACTCAATCAAGGCATGCAACGTTTCTTCATAGGTACTCTGCGTAAGATACGGAGAATCATAAAAAGCAAGGATCAGATGCTTCACCGTTTCTGTGCCGAATTCCACGCGTCCGGTCGCTTTCAGCGTTTCTGCTTGTGTTCTGACAAGCGCCTGTGCCGCCTGCGGCGTTAAGACCAAAGCGGCTTGCGCGGTAGTTTCGTTACAATCAAAAATGGCTTCCGCGCGTTTTTGTGCGCAAAGCGCACTGTTTGTCAAAAAAGCCAGCGCATTTTCGGCGTGCATGGGATCCCCTCTTTTCACTTTTTCAGATTCAGATTCTGTTTATCTATTCTTTTTATTCTTTTTTTATTCTTTTCAAATGTTGAATGTAAAAAAATATCATTCCAGATGCAGGACTTCCGTCATTTTTCAGGTGTATCAACATCTGCCCTTATCATACTACACCATCTGAAAATTGTCAAGCAAAAGTGCGGAAAAGGGCAAAAAAGCACACGCATTGCACAAATCGGCTTTGCATGTGCTTTCAAAATAGGAATCTTAAAAATAGGACTCAAGGCTTTTTCAGAATTTCTTCGCGACGCGATTGATATTCCGCATTAGAAAGTAATCCTTTTTCTCTGTTGATTGGGTTATGTGACAGATTTAGTATAGCATAAGCACTAAAATTTGTCAAGATATCTATAAATTATTTCATTGGTACCCGCGCATTCCCATCAAAAGCTTGCTTTTGTTCTTTTGAAGATGCCTTGAAATTATCGTCTATCCCCCATCCATGCTTCCCGTGAAATGGCATAGACTTCTGTCCGTTCACCTTCCGCATCCGTGTATTCATCGATTTTATGCATCCCTATTGCCTTTGCCACCGCAGAGGACGGGACGTTCTGCTTTTTCATATACGAATATACCATCCCGAACGGCGTATTTTCAAATACCCAGTCGCGGCATTTTTTTGCCGCTTCAGTCGCAAAACCGCGGCGTTGAAAGTTTTTCCCGATATGATAACCGATTTCCGGCCGGATGAAGCCGTCAATATTCTGCATGGTTATCCCGCAATCTCCGATCATTTCTCCGGTTTCTTGCAGAACGACCGCCCAAAGCCCAAATCCGAAAACGCGATACCGCTCCCGATTCTTTGCAATCCACCCGCGAACGCGTTTTTCATCAAACGTATAGGGATAGTGTTGCATGATGTCTGAGTCTGCCAGAACTGAAAAAAGCGGTTCATAATCCGCATCGGTGAGTTCCCTTAACCATAATCTTTCGGTTTTCAATCACATCATAACCTCGCATTTATCTAAGTATTCTGAAAAAACATTCCGAAGAAGAAACATGCAGACCACGAAAAAAGTACTTGCCATGCAAGTGCTTTTTGTCAATAACGAACAAAAAAGGAGGTTCGCTGTTTGTGGGTAACAAATTCGCTGTTTATGGGGAAGAATTTTCACGAGAAATATGCTATAATATTCCTAGAGGTGAGCAAAATGAATCCAGTAAAAATAGGAAAATTTATCGCCGCCCTGCGAAAAGAGAAAGGTTTGACGCAGGAGCAACTCGGAGAGAAACTTGGCGTAACCAACAAAACCGTTTCGCGCTGGGAGAACGGCAACTATATGCCCAACATTGAAATGTTGTCGCTGCTCTCAAAAGAATTCGGTGTAACTATCAACGAACTTATAATCGGAGAACGGCTTGGGACGGAAGAATTTAAGAAAGCCGCCGACGATAATCTTGTTACCGCGCTTGCGAGCAGTACCTTTACCTTGAAAGAGAAAATTACATTTTTCAAGAAAAAGTGGTTGCGCGAACATATTGCAACGATTGTTTTATGCGTCGTGGCGTGGATCGGTATTCTGGTATTGCTGACGTTAAAAACACGAGACAACGACATATTTCTGATTCTGGGCGCAGTTGGCGGTTTACTTGCCGTACTGTTTTATGTTGTGTTGTATAACCGTATGATGGCGTATGTAGAAAATCGCGCATATCAGAATCCCGACAATGGAACAGAGGGTAAAAAATAAATAACGTTATCCGATATGTTAAGGGCGCTGAACGAACTGATAGGAGACAAAAGATAAATCCCTAAGGCGAAATGCGAAGAAACAACAAGAAGACACACGCAGCGGAGTTTTATACGCTCCTTTTGCGTGTGTCTTTTTGGCCTACCCGATAGGATTTGAACCTACGGCCTCAAGAGTCGGAGTCTTGCGCTCTATCCAGCTGAGCTACGGGTAGATTTTTCGGAACGCGACTATTATAGCACACTTTTTTCAAATTGTAAAGGGTTTTGCAAGATATTTTTCATTTTTTTGTATTTTTCCGTTCCTGCTCCGGTAGTTCCCCCGTTTTGGGCAGGCGATATGCCCGCTCTTTCGGAGAAAAACCAAAATACTGTTTGTAACTGCGGGAAAAACTGTGAACGGTCGCGTAATGCAGTTGTTCCGCAACTTGCGTCACCGTACAGCCCTCGGCAAGCAAACGATCCGCTTCCTTCATTTTTAATCTTAAAAACGCCTTTCCAAGGCTCTCGCCTGTCACCGCACGGTATTTTGCCGCAAGGCTCCGGTAATCATAGGAAAAGCGTTCGGAAAGCGTTTGCAGATTTCCAAGGGTACGCACATTCTGCGCAAGATAGGTTTGCAGCGTATACACCAGCACACGGTCATCTGTAATCAGCGGAAAATAGGATGTGGTTTGCGCCTCGGTATATCCGCGAAGAAACGCGATCAGAAGCTGTGCCAACAGATACCCTGCCGATTCATCGCCAAACAATGCGCCGCTTTCCAATTCGGAAAAAATGCGAAAAACCGTCTGTGTTTGCTCTGTCAGCCGCACCTTTCGCGCACTTTGCGCAGAGCACAGCCGCCGCAATTTTGCAAACAGGTAGGCAAACGCTTCCCCTGCCGGTTCAAACCCGAAAAACGCAAAGCGCATCGGCGCATCGGCACTTTGGATGGCATGCAATTCCTCCGGAAAAGACAGTACCAGATCTCCTGCGCGCACCAGATGCGTCACCTCGCCTGTGGTAACGCTCCCTTGCCCCGCAAGGCAAAAGGTCAGCTCAAAGCACCATTGGTTGTGCGGCGCAATCTCCGTTTGCGGATCGCATAACAATTCTCCGTATTGCAACAAAGAAACTCCCACGCACTTGCGCGCATCGATCTGGACGCGGTCAAAATGATACCGATATGCCATTGCAACGATCTCCTTTTCCGTTTTTTTCAGCATATCACATTTTCTTGCTTTTGTAAAGATTTTTTGCACTTTTTCTTTTTTCCATACAAATATCCCTACAAAAATCGCCCGATCCGGGTACTGCAAAAATGATACCTTTCCGGCGTAAAAAAGATAAAGACAAAACGCGATCCTTCTGCTATACTCAAAGTATCCCATTTCCATCAAGGAGGAATCCAAAAATGAACCAACAACCGATTCAAATTGCCGTCATCGGATGCGGCCGCATTGCAAACATCGCACATCTGCCCGCGCTCTCTGCCCTTCCAAATGCCAAGATCAAATATGTTTGCGATCTGATTGAAGAAAAGGCAACCGCCGCAAAAAATACTTTTTCCGTGCCCTATGCAATCACGGATTACAAAACCGCACTCGCTGATGCGGAAGTAGACGCGGTTTATGTGCTGACGCCGAATGCCGCGCACTATACGATTACCATGGACGCGCTTGCCGCGGGCAAGCATGTATTCTGTGAAAAACCGGTCGCGGTGAATTACGCGCTTTCCAAAGAGATGGCAGACGCCGCAAGCCGTGCCAAAAAGCTTTTACACATCGGCGTATGCAACCGCTATAACTGTGCGGTGGAACAGCTTGCGCAAAGAAACGCCGCCAAGGAATTCGGCAAGCTCTATCATGTATACTGCTCATTCCGCAGTTTCCGTTCCATTCCCGGTCTTGGCGGCGCGTTTACCGACCGTTCGCAGTCCGGCGGAGGCGTACTGATCGATTGGGGCATTCATTTCCTCGATCTGATTCTGTATGTTTTAGGCGGTGCGAAGCTGCAAAGCGTGACCTGCGACACCTATTCCGAAATGGCAAAAGACATGCGGGAATACCGGTACCTTTCCATGTGGGCGGAAGATACCAAAAATCTGAACGGCACAAACGACGTAGAGGATTTTGTGACCGGCTATATCCGCACCGACCGTGCCTCCATTTCCTTCAACGGCGCATGGGCGCAGAATATCGGAACGGAAGAAATGTTTGTGGATTTCCTCGGAGACAAGGGAGGCGCACGGCTACGTTATGGCAGTGATTACACCCTCTACACGACAGAGAACGGCATTTTAACCGAGAAAAAACCGCTCATCAAGATTAACAATCATTACGAAGCGGAAGACGCGGCATTTTTGGAAGCGATCCGGACCAATGCGCACACCAAAAATGAGATTACGGAAATTTTAGAAAGCATGAAGCTCTTGGACGGACTGTATACGTCTGCCAAGCAACACCGGGAAATCGTGTTTTAACATCCGCAAAAAGGAGACTGCCTTATGAAAAAAATCGGTTTGATCGACTATTATCTGGACGAATGGCATGCCAACCACTATCCGGCATGGATTGCGGAAGCGAATGCCGGATATCAGGTTTGCTATGCCTATGCGGAAGCGGATGTGCCGCCCACGGGCGGGATAGATACGGACACTTGGTGTCAAACGCATGGCATCACGCGCTGTATGCGCATAGAAGAACTGTGCGAGCGTTCGGATTGTTTGATCCTGCTCTCTCCGGATCATCCGGAAAAGCATCTGCCTTATGCCAAAACCGCATTCCGCTACGGCAAGCCCTGTTATGTGGATAAAACATTTGCGCCGAATGCGCAGACGGCAAAAGAAATCTTCGCGCTTGCCGACGCCTATCACACACCCATTTTTTCTTCCTCCGCGCTTCGCTTTGCCACGGAACTGATCCCGTATCAGAACAACGCGCAAAGCGTTTCGGTTCTGGGTGGCGGAAATTTAGACAATTATCTGATCCACTTTGTGGAGATTCTAGTGACGATGATGGGGGCAGAAGTCGCCACAGTGTCGGTACAGAATGTCGGAGCAAATACGGAATTCGCATGCAAATACCAAGACGGCAGAGTCGGATGCATCCATATGTATCAGACGCAAGACCGTCCGGATTTTGAAGTCAGCGTAACCGACCGTTCCGGTGCAAATGCGCGCTATCTGCGGCTCACTTCCCCCTATTTTCAAAACATGATCCACACATTGCTCGCTTGGTTTGACGGTGCGCCCACGCCGGTTCGTCCGGCAGAAACCGTAGCGGTCATAGCATTGCTCGACGCCATCCGGCTTGCGGCAAAAACCCCTTGGAAAGAGATCCCCGTACAAATGTAACGTCCCCTTCCCTGCCATCCTGCGACAAAGAGACGCGCTTTTGGGCGCGTCTCTGATTTTTTCTTCCGAAATGCTGTGTTTTTTGTCAAATCCTCTTTTCTTTTTCCGAAAAGTGTGCTATAATATCCTTAAATTTGCAGGATACACGCTTTACTCGGCGAATCCTGCGCGGAGGAATACGCATGGAATATCTTTCTCACAATCCAAGCGAAACGGAAGCCATCGGCGCACAGCTTGCCAAACAATTGAAACCGGGCGATTTTGTCGCAATGTATGGGGATCTCGGCGCCGGAAAAACCGCATTTGCGCGCGGTGTTGCGTCTGTTCTGGTTCCCCATGCGCAAATTCAAAGCCCAACCTATACGATGATCGCGGAATACCGTGCCGGCACGCTGACCTTCTGCCACTGCGATATGTACCGGATCACCAGTGAAGACGATTTATATTCCATCGGATTTTTTGACAATCCGGATGCGATCTTTTTAGTGGAATGGTGCGAAAAGATTCCCTATGCCATTCCCCCCGCCCATTATCAGGTCACCATCACCAAACATCCAAACCAACCCGATTTGCGCACCATCACCATCCTGCCCCCGTCTGCCTAATCCATTTCGAAACAGAAAGGAACCGATTCCGGTTGTTGCCATGAAGATTCTTGCCTTGGATTCCACCACGCGCAGTGCCTGCGCCGCTCTGTGTGAGGACGACTGCTGTCTTGCCAAAACCACATTGGACGCAAAACACACGCACAGCGAAACCCTGCTCCCGATGATCGCACATCTGTGCGAACTGACACACATCCCGATTGCAGAAATGGACGCGTTTGCGGTCACAGTCGGTCCCGGTTCTTTCACCGGCGTGCGTATTGGCGTTTCCACGATCAAAGGGCTTGCGTTCGGACAGGGAAAGCCCTGCTATGCCATCTCCACACTGGAAGCACTTGCTCAAAACGCCGCGGGATTATCCGGTATTCTCGTTCCGGTGTTGGACGCGCGGCGTTCCCAAGTGTATACCGCCTGCTTCCGCTCTGCGGAAAACGGTACGGTGCAACGGCTGACGGAAGACGATCTTTTGCCCATTCCGGAACTGGTTTCCCACCTCGCCGCCTATGGCGAGCCGATCCGATTGCTCGGAGATGCCGCCGATTCCGTCTCGCAAGCGGCACAAGCGCAAGGGATCCCGTTACTTCCCGTTCCGTTTCTGTTACGCGCACCCGACGCGGCATCCGTCGCATACTGTGCATATACCAAAATTCAGGCGCACGAAGCGCCGCTTTCCGACGTCACGCTTGCGCCGGTATATTTGCGCCCGTCCCAAGCGGAACGGGAACGCGCGGAGCGCGTTGCGGCACAATCCCCCAAAACAGAGGCTTCGGTTCCCGTTTCTTCGAAATAGAATAAATTCCGCAACCGAATTTCAAAAAATATGAAAAATTCAAGATATAAATAAAAAGGAGAATCTATTATGACAACCAAACCGATTGCCATCGGGTGCGATCACGGCGGATTTCGCACCAAAGAAGCACTGAAAGCCCATCTTACCGCGCGGGGAATCCCGTTTGTGGATTACGGTACCGACAGCGAAGCTTCGGTGGATTATCCGGTATTTGCAGATAAAGTCTGCTGTGCCGTGACCGGCGGGGAATCGGATCTCGGAATTCTGATTTGCGGGACCGGGATCGGGATGAGCATGGCGGCAAACAAACACAAGGGTATTCGCGCGGCTTGCTGCGGCGACACGTTCAGCGCGCGCTTAACGCGCAATCACAACGACGCAAACGTACTTTGCATGGGTGAACGCGTGACCGGATTAGGGCTTGCCATGGACATTGCGGACGCGTTTCTGAACGCGGAATATGAGGGTGGCAGACACGCAAAGCGAATCGCAATGTTTATGGATTTGGAAAAATAAAGAGATTGTTTTCAAAGTCTGCATGCGGCAACAAAGAAATTTGAATCAGCAAACGGCGTTTCCCCCATATAAATGGAGGAAACGCCGTTTTTAAATGTCTTTGCAACTCGCCATTGCCATTCTCTTTTGCGGTTCCGCTTGCGAGAGCCGACCGATAAACGTACAAAGTACGGCAAAGCCGGCTTCCGGTAAGCGTTCCTCTTTTGCGACAGTTCTTTCCTACATGCTTACAGTGCAGAATTCATGAACATGCCGACAATCATGTAGACCACCCATGCAACAATTGCCGTAATACCGCACGCCTTTGCCCGTTTGGGCGTTTTCGAATGATTGACCGGCCAGTAAATGATCCCAACCAAAGGAATCAGCGCTGACAAAATACACAGTCCTACACTCACTTGATCCGGCGCTTTTTGAGACATCGCATTTTCCACCATGCATCCGCAATTCGGGCAAATCACCGCGTCATCCATGATTTCTTTTCCGCATTTCGAGCAAAATTTCATAAAAACCTCCTGATATACCAAAATGGGATATAACGATTTTTGTATGAAGTTTCGGCTGAAAGAATTACGGACACAACTAAAATCTCGCAGTTAAAATTGGCGCTGGATCTCAATATGAATCAAAATACCATTTCCAGATATGAAAATTTAGAGAGGGAAGCAGACTATGCCACATTGATTCGATTTGCAGATTACTTTCACGTTTCTTTGGATTATCTATTGGGCAGAGACGATTTCCTTCCGCCCAAAACAGAACGATAACCACGCCGGATGGGCCGCCGGTAAGAAAGGACCCGCGGAGAAAAGCATCCGGCTTTTCCCGCGGGTTCTTTCTTTCATCCGTTTCCTTTCTGACACGGGGATGTTGCATCCCGGAAAGGTCTTGCACAAAGAAAGCTGAGCGCAACCAATAAAATCGTCACACACCACGACAGCGGAAATGCGTGATACAGCATCGCGGGAGACGGCTCTGCACCAAACGCCGTAAAGATCCACACAATCCGAAACGCACAAGTTCCCAGCATCGTACTTGCCATCGGCAACACCGGATGCCCGCTTCCCCGTAAAACGCCGGCTGGAATCTCGTACAGGCTACACATCGGTTCAAACAGCAAAATACACAAAATCCGTTCGCCGGCACTTTGGATCACTGCGGCTTCTGTGGAAAAGAATCCCGCAAAAAAGTCTCGAAAAAGTACGATCGGTACAATTAAAACCAAACTGCACAGAACCGAAAAACCAAGGGAGAGCCATAAAATGTTTCGACATCTGCGCAGTTGACCGGCAGCATGGTTCTGCCCGACAAACGTGGTGGCAGTCTGCCCGAAAGCGGTGATCCCGTAATAAGCGAAATATTCAAAATTCATCGCGATCGTACTTCCGGCAATGGCAATCGAACCGAATGAATTGATCGACGCTTGCACAAAAAGATTGGCAAAGCAGAACACCGCGCCTTGCACGGCAGACGGGACGCCCGTTTTCAGCACCTCCCACCCGATTTTCCACTGAAAATGCCATTTTCCCAACGGCAGCATTCCCGTCTTACGCAAACGGATCAGAACCAGCGCTGCGGAAAGTGCAGTCGCAAGATCCGTCGCAATCGCCACCCCCGCAACTCCAAGACGAAATCCGACGACAAACAACAGATTCAGTAAAACATTCGCCACACCGGAAAGAACGAGCGCCACAAAAGGATAGGTGCTGTCTCCGCGTGCACGCAGAACGGCGGCGCCAAAATCGTACATCAGCAAAAACGGATAGCCCAGCAGGTAGATCCGCAGATACCTCTGCGCGACGGGGAAAATTTCCGCGGGCGTGTGGAGCAATCGCAAGAGCGCCCCTGCGATTCCTTGACCGATAAGCATCCCACATACGCCAATCGCCACCGCAAGCAACCCGATCGTTTGCATCATCTGCGGTAACTCGCGCGTCTGATTCTTTCCGATCCGATTTGCAAAAATGACATTTCCCCCCAAAGATAAGCCGGAGGAAATCGTAACAATCAGTGCGACGATCTCGGTATTGGTTCCCACCGCCGCAAGTGCGTCGGCATGATCGAAATACCCGACGACTGCGGTATCTGCGGAATGAAACAGTTGTTGTACAATACTCGCAAGCGCAATGGGTAAGGTAAACAGCAACAGATTTTTTGCCAAGTGGGCATGTAACATGTCCACGTTCCGATTCCAAAAATGCATGATCTTCTCCTTCCAATTCACTCTTGTATCATTATACAGGATGTGTTATAATAAGAAAAGCGAATTTTACGCATGTAAATCATCGAAAAAAGGAATGGATACAATGGAAACGCCCTTATTGAAATATCTTGCCTTTGTCCGCACGGTTGAAAAAGGCAGCTTCACCAAAGCCGCGGAAGAATTACACTATGCGCAATCCTCGGTGAGTAAAATGATTGCGGATCTGGAAAGCGACTGGGGACTGACGCTATTAGAAAGAGGGAAACATGGGGTGACGCTGACAGCAGCCGGCGAGCAAATCCTGCCGCTTGTCAGAGCCACTTTGCAGGAACATCAGAAGCTGGAGGAATCCATTGACCGCATGCACGGCGCAGAGACAGGATTTGTGCGCATCGGTACCTTTGCAAGCGTTGCCATCCACTGGTTGCCGAATCTTTTTACAAAATTTCGCAAGGATTACCCCGGCATTGAATATGAAATGCTGTTGGGAGATTATGAGGAAGTCGAACGGTGGATCGCGGAAGGACGAGTGGACTGCGGCTTTTTGCGCCTGCCGACCGTGCACGCATTTGACACCCTATTACTGAAGCAGGATGCCTATATGGTGGTGCTCCCCAAAGGGCATCCGCTTGCAAAAACGGACACGGTGGCAATCGAGGAATTGAACGATCAGCTGTTTTTACTGTTGGAACACGGTGGTAAGACAGAAGTTTCAGAGCTTTTAGAGCAAAGCCATGTCCATCCGGACATTCGGTTTACCACCTGGGAGGATTTTGCCATCTTAGCCATGGTGGAAAAAGGACTGGGCATCGGCATTTTGCCGTCTTTGATTTTACAACGCATTCCCTACCAAGTGGAAATTCGACCGCTTGCCGTTCCGTTTTTCCGAAAAATCGGAATCGCGATGAAAGATCGAAGCCGTCTGACACCCGCAACGCAAAAATTTCTTTCCTATCTGCCGTTCTGCGAAAATACCGAGAAAACTTTTGCCTAATTGACATAAAAAACAAGGGAAACCGTTTGGCTTCCCTTGTTTTTTCTATTTTTTGGTTGCGGCAAGTCGGCTTTACACGATTTCGTCGCGATAAACCGGCAGAACTGCACTCTGGAACGCTTTTGTCACGTCCCCCTCTGCAAAATGCCAACCTTTCGGCAACCGGACGCTTCCCGTCACGCCGTCCGCCTTTTCCAACGTCAACGTGATCTCAGTATCCGTTTTCCGCTCCCAACGGACACGGACTTTTCCGGCTACGGTTTCGTATTCGCCCTCCGCAAAAGTCAGATCGTGTACGAAACTCGGCGCGATCTCTACATAGGACGCATCCTGCAAAGTAGGATTAACGCGAATCCCAGCGAGATACATCATAAAGAAACCGGAGATAAAGCCGAAGAAATGATGGTTAAAGGAAAACGGTTCCACATACAGCGCTTCAATATCGGTGATGGATTCCGGCAATGCCGTATAGCCCGCATCCACAATCGCACGGTAGGAGGGAGCGGTCGGCTGCATCAACAGCCGATAGGCAAGCTCCGTTTCCCCATGCTCCGCCAACAGATGGAACAAATACCGCAGTCCGAGGCATCCGCCGGACATATGATCGTCGTTTGCATGAATCAGATTCTTCAACACCGCGAAAGCGCGCGCTTCCTCCTGCGGCGTGAAAATACCATACCAAAGCGCCAGTCCCTGCGCGCTCTGCGTTCCTTCCGCCACCACATAGGTATCCCAATGAACCAAATGATCGCGAAATGCCTGCCGCAGCTGCGTCCATAAAGTTTCGGCATACTCTGCCTCCGCGATCTTTCCGATCTCACGGAACAGATAAGCGGATTTTTTCGCGCAATCCATCACAATCAGCGTATCCGTGACCGCAAGCGGCGTATGTTTGGCTTTTTCGTCGCACGGACACCAGTCAAACAATCCATAAGCAAGCAAGCCGTTTTCATCCCGCTTTCCGGCGGCATAACACAGATAGCGGAACATCGCGGTCGCGTTTTCCTCCACAATCTGCCGGTCTGCCCGCAATACATAGGATTCATACGGCAGATTGAACAGCGCGATGTCCCATCCGGGACCATTGCCCCACTCAAATCCCCATCCGCCGGTCGGAATAACGCCCGGAATGCTTCCGTTCCTTGCCTGCGAAGCATAAACGTTGCGCATCCACTCCCGATAGTTACGCGTGGCATCATAATGTAGCAAAGCGTGTTCGCTGGTCAGCGCAGCGTCGCCTGTCCAGCCGTTTTTCTCCCGATGCGGGCAATCCGTCGGGAAATGATAAAAATTCGACAAAAACGAGTTCATGGACATCGCCTGCAAGCAGTTGATCGTCTCATTGGAACAAGAGAAAGCGCCGATTTTGCGCAAATCCGTATGGAATACCAAATATGTCAGGGTATCCTCTGCAATCTGATCGTCGCGCAGTCCTGTTACATAGCAATACTGGAAGCCGTGATAGGTAAAGCAGGGGACGAAGATCTCCTCCGCGTCTCCCCGACAAATGTACACATCCCGCTGTCCATAACCAAGCGGATAAAATTTATTGATATTATACGGATCAATCGCGCCATCTGCATCCAATATTTCCGCAAATTGCAGGTCAATACGCTGTCCGGGCGTCGTATTTTTCACCTTCAACCGGACAAGTCCGGCAGAATTGTAACCAAAATCAAACCCGACGCCGCCCATATTTGCCACAGGACCTTCCGGCGGTTGATGGTTTGTCAGATACTCTGCCACTTTCGGATGAATCCATTTTTTCGTCATATCCGAAAGCCGGGCATTTTTATCGATGGAAACCGGAGAAATTTCCCGTTTGCAGACAATCGGATCCACATCGCAGAGCCGCGCTTCTCCGCGCGGCGTTTCCACACGGATCACAGGCGTCCATGCGGCATCGTCGAAACCGGGACAATCCCACCCCGGTTGTTCCTTGCGCGCATCGTAGAAGCATCCGCTCCGCAGATCGTCGAACCAGATCGGAGACGGTGCGCTGACAAACGCGGAAGCGTCAAACGTCAGTTCTTCCGTGGTGAAGGTGCATGCCACACGCGGTGCGCCGCGATAGCGGGCGTCGTCAAAATCCCAGGTAAGACCGCCCATGCTGTTCAGCATCCCGTTGCCGAGATACAGACCGATCACGTTTTCGCCCGCATGTAAATGCGGGGCAAGCTCATAGGTATCATAGTATAAAAGATCATCCGGATTGGAAATGTACGGTGCAAGCAATGTGGAAGTCAGTTCTGTGCCATTGACAAACAGCCGATAGAAACCAAGTCCGCAGATCAGAAGCTTTGCGCTTTGCGGCGCTTTGGTCAGGGAAAAAGCATGGCGCATGGCAGGGGCGCAAACCGGTTTTTCATAGGTAGCATACGCGTTTGACGCGGCATAGAAAGAAAGCGGAAAATCCATAAGTCTCTCCTTTTTAATAAAAGCATTTTCAAAAAAACCGCCGGGATACGGCTACTGCGATTGTAGCATAGTTTTTTCCCAAAAGCAAGGGGGTTTTCAAGATTTCCAAACAAAAAAAATGGAACGTTTTTTGTACAGAATATCCAAAATTCAAGAAGATTCCCCAAATGGCGCGTTACCTTGTAATGGAAAATGTCGGTATTGCGTTGGCGTGCATCCGCTGTGCCTGCGAAAAAAGCGACTGAAATAGTTTGCATCTGCAAAACCGCATGCCTCGGCAATCTCCGCAACCGTTCCGATCTGCGCCGAAAGCAATTCCTTTGCCAGCGTCAAGCGACATTTATCACGATAGGATTGCGCGGTCATACCGAACGATCGGAAAAAAAGGCGGCGAAAATGCGTCGGGCTTAAATGACACAGCGCAGCAAGCTCCGGAATATCCGGCGTCTGCGCATGCAGATCCTCCAACAGTTCTTTGGCAGGTGCCAATCGGGCGATAGAATCAGACGTTTCCCCAAGTAAGCACAGAAAAAAGCGCCGCATAAGCGAAACGAGCACCTCATGTGCCGCCATCCGGTACCCCGGACGTTTTCCTTGGAAATGCGCAATCAACCGCAGAGCGTCCTGCTCTGCGGCGGCAAGATCCTGCATTTTGGCAAGCAAAAGCCGCCGCGCAGCAAGCATTTCCCGCAGGGCGGCTGGATGAGAGGTCTGCATGTCTGCCCGAAAATTGACGGTCATATGGGAGAAAGGCGCTTGCGCCGTCACACGGTATCCGATCCCGACCGGAACCAACGCGCTTTCCCCCGCGCAAAGCGATTGCCGTACGCCGTTTGCAAACCGGTATTCCGCTTCTCCGGACAGCGCAAGAATCCATCCGTATTCCAAGCGTCCCGCAGGATACGCACATCCACGTCCGGTTGCAAATTCCCATTTGTGCGCAAGCACCACTTCTCCGACGGCAAAATAAAAATCCACCCTATCCTCCATCAGCATCGCCTCCTTTCCTTCAGTATAGCCTACCTGCCGGCAGAAGTCAAGCCAAAAGGGACAGATTGTGCTGAAAATGAACAGATTCTCTCTTGTTCTTCTTTGACAATATGATTATACTGAAAGCATCTTGATCCAGGAAAGAAGGAACAAATGATGAAGAAACCGCGCATTGCCATTGTAACCGTAGGGCACGCGACTTATTTTAAGCAATTTCCAACGCTCAAAGACGAACTGATGAAAAAGGCAACGGCTTTCGCCGCGCTTTTGCCGCGAGAACGGATGGAACAGATTGACGGCGGATATGTCAGCTGTGTGAACGAGGCGTTTGCCGCCGTCCGTTTTCTGAAAACGCAGGACGCGGACCTTCTGTTTCTCGTTTTATCCACTTACGTCCCCTCCGCAATCTGCGCGGCGTTCGCGCGCAATCTCGACATTCCGCAGATCCTTGTGGGGATTCAGCCGCTTTCGCATCTGGATTATCAGAATACCACCACCTATCTGCAACTGGTGAACGACGATATTTGCGCCATGCCGGAAGCGGCGGGCGTATACCGGCGGCTGGGGCGTAAGATCCCGCCATGCATCGTCGCAACCGCAGATCAAACTGAATTCTTACGCAAGGAGCTTGCGCAGTGGGTAGACGCCGCCTGCGCAAAAGCCGCCTTCAAATACGAGACGATCGGTTATCTCGGTCACACCTACGAGGGCATGTACGATATGCATACCGATCCGACCGCATTTACCCGCGCGTTCGGCGCACATGTTGAAATGCTGGAAATCTGCGAGCTGGCAAAAAACGCAAACGAGGTGTCCCAAGCGCAGATTCAGGATAAAATCGCCGTCATGCGGGAAACCTTCCGCATTTGCGAACCGTCAAACGATCCGTTGACCGACTTTGTCCAAGACGAAGATCTGGCGCGGTCAGCGCGCGCCGCCTGCGCGCTGGAGCGTTTTGTCTTTGCGCATCATCTGCGTGCGCTTGCATATTTTTACCGTGGCGAACCGCACACGCCTTATGAAGAACTTGCGGCAAACCTGATCGTTGGGAACACCCTGCTCACCTCTGCGGGCATTCCGCTTGCGGGAGAGGCAGATCTGAAAACCGCGGCGGCAATGCTGATCGTAAAAGAGTTAGGCGGCGGCGGTTCTTTTGCGGAAATTCACCCGTTTGATACAGAAAGCAATGTGGTATTGATCGGGCACGACGGTCCGCATAATCTGCAAATTGCGCAGGGGAAGCCGATTCTACGAAAGCTGAAAGCCTATCATGGCAAGCCGGGGAGCGGCATCGGCGTGGAATTTTCCTTAAAGAACGGTCCGGTCACGATGCTCAGTATTTCTGTGGACGAAGCCGGCGGCTTCCGTCTGATTGCGGCAAAGGGAACTTCCCTGCCCGGTGAAATTCCGCAAACCGGCAACACCAACACCCGCGTCGCCTTTGATTGCCCTGTCACCGATTTTCTGTCCAGATGGTGCGAGGCAGGTCCGACGCATCATGTGGCGCTCGGCTGTGGGGATCTGCTTGCCAAATTACAGAAATTTTCCGTTCTCACCGATCTGCCGCTTACCATCGTAAACGCTTGATCGACACACAACCGAGCGCGTTTTTTCAGATCCGACATCCTGTTTGCACCATTTTCAAAACGTCCTTGCGATTCATCCTGCCGCAAGGACGTTTTAGATGACTGCCATGGGTATCAGGAAAGCATTGGAGGAAAATGACACATATCCTTTCCGGTTTTGCGGTATACTAACGTAAAACGGAGGATCGGAATATGAAAACCATACTTGCAGTTCTCGGCACCCGTCCGGAAGCCATCAAAATGGCTCCGGTGATTTTAGAGCTTCAAAAACAGGCGGCTTTCCAAACGGAAGTCTGCTTCACCGGTCAGCACGGCGAAATTGCGGAGGAAGTGCTGGACACCTTCCGCATCGCTCCGAAATTCCGCCTGCACATTCGGGCAGATCACAGTAGTCTTGCCTCCCTGTCTGCCGCCATGTTGACCACATTTCCGCAGGTGCTGGATGCTTGCCAGCCGGACCTTGTATTGGTACACGGGGATACGCTCAGCGCGTTCTGCGCGGCACTGTGCTGTTTTTACGCGAAAATTCCGATCGCGCACATTGAAGCCGGATTGCGCACCTATCGTCTGGACGCGCCGTTTCCGGAAGAATGGAATCGACGCGCCATCGGAATCCTTGCCGCGCTGCACTTTGCACCGACGGAAGCGGCGGCACAAAACCTTTTTGCAGAGGGAACGGATCCAAGCGCCGTGTTGGTCACGGGGAACACCGGTTTAGACGCGCTCCGTCTCACCCTCTCTGACACCGCTTCTTTGCCGCCTGACGCCTTTACGGGGCATCCGCTCCTGCTGTTGACCGCGCATCGCAGAGAAAATCAAGGCGCGGCGTTAGAGTCGATCTTTGCGGGCGTAAAACAAGTCTGTGCGGCGTTTCCCGCGGTGCGGGTATGTTATCCGGTGCATCCGAATCCCGCCATCGGCAAAGCGGCACACGCGGCGTTTGCCGACCTTGCCGCCGTCACGCTGTGCGCGCCGCTTCCGGTACGCGCCTTTCATCAGTTGCTTGCCCGTTCTACGCTGGTTCTGACGGACAGCGGCGGCTTGCAGGAGGAAGCGTCCTTTTTACACAAGCCCGTTTTGATTCTTCGGGAAGAAACGGAGCGTCCGGAAGGCGTGGTAAGCGGCGGTTTGCAGGTCGTTGGAACCCAAGCCGATGCAATCTTTCGCGCCTGCAAAACGCTTCTCACGGATGACACCGCTTATCAGGCAATGGCACATGCTCCCTGTCCCTACGGCGACGGGCACGCCGCCGCGCGCATCTGCGACGGCATGCGCCGCTTTTTTGAAAATACACGCTATACGGGAAAAAAGAGCGGAGAACGAACCTCTTAATACGCGTCCTTCCTTGCCTTTGACCGCCGCCCTGCAACTCACCCTTTTCATTCTTTTGCATAAGATACAAAAGAACGGTTTTGAGAGGATGAGAAACATGCGGCGGGACGCTTTATTTGAAGCCTGTTGTAATCTGCCTTACCGGCATGTGGAAGCGGACGGGGACTTTGCTGTTCGCTATGGACAAAATCAATTTGGCGAACGGATCCTGTATTTGTTTTTTGAATGCTCCAACGGCAAAGCGGATTGGAAAAACAATTTGGATTTTCCGGCAAAGCCGTATCGGGATATGGGGATTCTCTGGTTTTGTCACCGCGGATTTCTAAGGGTTTGGAAAGCCATTGAGCCTTACCTCTTGGAAATCGTCGGTGCGGAGGACATTCGCGGCATCGTCATCACCGGTTACAGTCACGGCGCGGCACTCGCCATGCTCGCACACGAATACTGCTGGTTTCACCGTCCGGATCTACGGTGCAGACTGTGCGGGTTCGGGTTTGGATGTCCCCGCTGTTACTTCGGCTTTTTTGTCAAACCGGCGTTACGCGTGCGGTGGGAACATTTTTATCCCATCCGCAACGCGGAAGATCTGGTCACGCACATGCCGCCGCGGCTGTTCGGATTCGTGCATTGCCATCCCGTCATACAAGTCGGGGAGGGGAGCGTCAAAAGCAGAATTGACGCGCATCGTCCGGAATACTACCGCGCAAGGTGGCAGGAACTCTGTGCCCCTGCATCTGTGCAATCCGTTTTTTGGCAGCAATATCTGCCGACCTGGCGGGAATTGTTTGAAGCATAAAGGGCAGACATTTCGTCTGCCCTTTATGTTTGCAAAAATAAATTTACTGCGCCGTCTGTAAAAGTGTTTCGATCTGCGCAAGCCAAAGCTGTGCCGACGCGTCGCTTGGCATCCGGAAATCGCCGCGCGGCGAAAGCGTCACGCTTCCCACCTTAGGACCGTCCGGCAGACACGAACGTTTGAACTGCTGAACAAAGAACCGCCGGAAAAAGATCTGCAACCATTTCCCTATGGTTTTAGAATCGTATTCCTCACCAAACGCATAACGGGCAAGCCGATAAATCTTTTTCGGCTCCATTCCGTAGCGGATAAAGTAATACAGGAAGAAATCGTGCAACTCATACGGTCCGACCAGATCTTCCGTTTTTTGCAGAATGGTATTCCCGTCTGCCGGCAGAAGCTCCGGACTGACCGGCGTATCCAAAATATCCAGTAAAACTCCGGAAAGCGCCTCGTCCTTGCAGGAAGCCGCGTAGTAACGCACTACATGGCGCACCAGCGTCTTCGGGACCGAAGCGTTTACACCGTACATGGACATATGATCCCCGTTATACGTCGCCCAACCGAGCGCCAACTCGCTGAGATCGCCGGTGCCAACCACCATACCGCCCGTGCGGTTGGAAAGATCCATCAAAACCTGCGTCCGTTCCCTTGCCTGCGCGTTTTCATACGTCACATCGTGATTTTCTTCCGGCTGTGCAATATCGCGCAAATGCACCCGCACCGCGTCCGCGATCGGTACGCAGGAGAATGTGACGCCAAGCAAGTTACACAGCTGTTCCGCGTTCCCGCGGGTACGCGCAGTTGTGCCAAAGCACGGCATTGTCACGGCAAGAACATCCGTATGCGGGCGATGCAACAGATCCATCGCGCGCACCGCCACAAGCAAGGCAAGGCAGGAATCCAACCCACCGGAGATCCCGATTACCGCCGTTTTGGCATGCGCGTGAGAAAGCCGCTTGGCAAGCCCGTTTGCCTGCATTTGTAAAATCGTGTCGCATCGTGCGTCCAGTTCTGCCTGTGCAGAAGGAACAAACGGATTTTTCGCCACAGGACGGGTGAGAACGGTATCGGTGAGCGGCATGGAAAACCAGCAGACCGTATAGCCAACGGGAGGAACTCGTTCCGCAGTATTCATGCGGCTTCGCTCCCGCGTCAGCTTTTCCACATCCACTTCGGTGCAGACCATCCGGTTTGCAAACAGGGAACTTTCCGTCAGAATCGCGCCGTTTTCCGCGATCAGATCATGTCCGGCAAACACCATATCTGTGGTGGATTCCCCATCGCCCGCATCTGCATACACATATGCGGAAAGTGTCCGCGCGCTGTGCGCCGATACCAACATCCGGCGGTATTCGCTTTTTCCGATCGTTTCATCGCTTGCGGAAAGGTTGCCGAGAACCGTCGCTCCTGCGGCGGCATGAGAAACAGAGGGCGGACAGGCAACCCACAAATCCTCGCAAATCTCCAGCGCGATGGTAAACGCCGGCAGTTCCCGACAGGAAAACAACAGGTTGGTGCCAAACGGATAGCGTTTTCCGCGCAGTTCCACCGTTTGATTTTCAGCAGGAGCGGGCGTAAAATGCCGCAATTCATAGAATTCCTGATAATTCGGCAAATGCCGTTTCGGAACAAATCCCAAGATCTCTCCGCGATACAGCATCGCAGCACAGTTATAAAGTTTCCCTTCCTGTGCAAGCGGCAATCCGACAGCAAGAAGCAAGGGAAGATCGGCTGTCTCTTTGGCAACCCAAAACAGTGCATCCACCGCACCATTCTGCAAGGTCGTCTGCAAGAACAGATCGCCGCAGGTATATGCGGTGAGTCCGAGTTCCGGCAAAACCAGCAGTTTGGCACCTGCCGCCGCCGCTTCTCTTGCCAACGCCGCACTTTGCGCGGCGTTATAAGCACAATCCGCCACCCGTACTGTCGGCGTTGCCGCCGCAAGTTTTACAAATCCGTCTTTCATAAAAGCGCATTCCTTTCCCGTTTTTTATGGGGTGCGTCCGCTACGTTTTCGCGTCTGCCGGCAAGCTGCGGATCATCGTACCCGATTTTCATCCGGATCAATGGGTTTGCAGATAAGAAACCAACTCTCCGAATGCCATTTCGCTCTGCGTGCTGTCTGTCATGTTGCGCAACTGTGCGCGTCCGCTTTCCAATTCGCTGTCTCCGATAATCAGCGTATATGCCGCACCGAGTTTGTTTGCATATTTCATTTGGGCTTTCAGGCTTCTGCCCATCACATCGCATTCCGCATACATCCCTGCCGCGCGAAGCTCTGCCGCAAGTTCGGACGCTTTGATCGCCGCCGCTTCTCCCATAGACGCGAGATAGACCTTCGGCGTCGTTTTTCCCTCCGGAAGTTCTCCGGCTTCTTTCAGTGCAAGCAGCAATCGTGTAATACCGGCGGCAAATCCGATCGCAGGCAATGCCGGACCGCCCAGTTCCTCAATCAATCCGTCATATCTGCCGCCGCCGCAAACCGTACTTTGCGCACCGATGATGGGACAGATGAATTCAAACACCGTGCGGGTATAATAATCCAGTCCACGCACGATCTTCGGATCGATCTCATAGGGAATTTTCATTGCGGTCAGCGCATTCTCTAATGTATGCAGATGCGTTTTGCAATCGTCGCACAAATGGTCGATGGTTTTCGGCGCGTTTGCCGCGATCTTGGAACAGATCGGGCTCTTGCAATCCAGAATCCGTAAAGGATTGGTGTGCAGGCGTCCGCGGCAGGTTTCGCAAAGCTCCGTTTCATGCGCTTCGAAATAGTCGGTCAGCGCTTGACGATATTGAGGGCGGCAATGCTTACAACCGATGGAGTTGATATGCAGGCTGACCTTTTGAATGCCGATCTCCCGAATGAAAGTATCGGCAAACGCGATCATATTCGCGTCGGCAAGTGGGGAATCCGAGCCGTACATTTCTGCACCGAACTGGAAAAATTCCCGGCTTCTGCCCGCCTGTGGTTTTTCATAGCGGAAACAGTTAATCAGATAGTACGCCTTAATCGGCATCGTGTCGGAGCAACGCCCGTTTTCGATCAGGCATCGGGCAAGCGACGCGGTTCCCTCCGGACGGAGCGTCATGCTTCTGCCATCCCGATCGGTGAACGTGTACATTTCCTTTTGTACCACATCCGTGGTATCGCCCACACCGCGTTGAAACAACTCGGTACCCTCAAAGGTCGGGGTGCGGAATTCCCCAAAGCCAAAACGCTCGGCAACCTCGCGCGCCTTGTTTTCAATTTTGTGCCAACCTGCCATTTCCTCCGGCAAGATGTCAAAGGTCCCTCTCGGTTTCTGTATCATACTATCCAACCCTTTCTGCTTGAAAATCTGTCTTTTGGTTATCGCAGGATAAAGTGCTTCGGCAAGCCGTTTTCATATTGCAGTGCCGGTTCGCCCTGAATCAGCGGGAGCAGATATGCCACGCCCGCATCCGTAATCTGGTTCCCTGCGGCATTAATAAATGCGTCCGGCACATAGCGAACGCGGTTTGCGATCTCCTCAATGGCTTTCGGAACCGTGTCGCATGCATATGCCCCGGTCCGGCGAACAAAGCACATCATTTTTCCGCTTTCGCCCGCACAAGCAGCCACGACGGCAGCCTGTCCGACTTGCACGGATTCTCTTAAATCCGTCTCCGACGCGAAATGTGCCGCGCACCGTTGCAGGATGTTCAATTCCACCGAACGCACCTTGCATCCGATCTCCCGTTTGACCGCGTGTTCCAATGCTTTCCCGGTCCCCGCCAGATACTGATGTCCGAACACATCCGTCACGCCGTTCTGTGTGCTCGCGCCGACGTAAGTTCCGTCTTGGGTGCGGATTCCCTCCGATACGGCGACTACAACATTCGGATGTTTCTGCAAAGCGGCTTTCACATCCGCAAAAAACGCTTCATAGGAAAAAGGACGCTCCGGCAGATAAATCAGATCGGGGCAAACCCCATAGACGGCGCGTGGCAAAGCCGCGGCGGCTGTGAGCCATCCGGCATCGCGCCCCATGATTTCCACGATGGTGACTGCCGGAACGGTATACACCGCGCAGTCACGCAAAATCTCCGCCACAGACGCGGCAATGTATTTCGCGGCAGAGCCGTAGCCGGGCGTATGATCCGTCCCCTCTACGTCATTGTCAATGGTTTTCGGCACACCCATTACGCAGATTTCATAATCATGCGCTTTCGCGTAGGCATAAACCTTTGCCACAGTATCCATGGAATCATTGCCGCCGATGTAAAAGAAATAACGGATATTATGTGCACGGAAAAAAGAAAACAACGCTTCATACACCGCATCGTCCGTACCGAGTTTCGGCAACTTTTTGCGGCAGGAGCCGAGCGCAGCCGCCGGCGTATGGGAAAGCAGTTCCAGCTGTTCTTCGGTGTGACAGCTTGCAAGCAAATCACAAATATCGTCCTTCAGCATTCCTTCCACGCCGTGAAACGCCCCGTACAGGGTTTCGATCTGCGCACAGGCAAGGCATCCGCGTATCACGCCTGCAAGAGACGCATTGATTGCGGCGGTCGGCCCGCCAGACTGTCCGACGATGGCATTGCCGCGAAGTTGCTCTTTCATAGGATTCTCCATTTCTTTTTCCGTTCATTCCCGTTTGTTTTGAATAACTGTTTTATTATAACAAATCTCTGTCCGTTTGTCAAGACTTGCCGCCGTGCGAACGCAGAAAAATCGGGAATTTTCGCAAAAAACGGCGTGCCATTCCCACGGAAATAACGGGCAACGGGATCCCAAGACATTCTTTTGTTCAAAAGCGCGTATTTTTTCGCACTTTGCGGGATTTTTCTGCGGGAGCTCTTGACATTGCGGCTGTTTTCGGCTATAATAGCAGAAGTTATCCTATACTTTTTATCTTCCGGCAAAACATTTGATTTTTCCGGTTTTGGAGGAGCAAAACAATGGAATGGACTTCCTTAAACGATCTGCGTGAAAAATTTCTCTCGTTCTTTGAAAGCAAGGGACATCTGCGCCTGCCCAGTTTCCCGCTGGTGCCCATCGGAGACAAATCCCTGCTTTTGATCAATTCCGGCATGGCGCCGATGAAAAAATACTTTACCGGCGAGGAAGAACCCCCGCGGCATCGCGTTACCACCTGTCAGAAATGCATCCGTACACCGGATTTGGAGCGGGTGGGACACACGGCACGCCACGGTACGTTTTTTGAGATGCTCGGCAACTTCTCCTTTGGTGATTACTTCAAGCAGGAAGCCATTCCGTGGGCATGGGAGTTTTTGACCTCTGAAAAATGGCTCGGCATCCCTGAAGAAAAGCTTTGGCCGTCCGTTTATCAGGAGGATGACGAAGCGTACGAGATCTGGAATAAAGTCATCGGCGTTCCGGCAGAGCGCATTACGCGGCTCGGCAAAGAGGACAACTTCTGGGAACATGGCTCCGGTCCCTGCGGTCCCTGCTCGGAAATCTACTTTGACCGCGGAGAAAAATACGGATGCGGCAGTCCGAACTGCCGTCCGGGATGCGACTGCGACCGCTATATGGAGATCTGGAACAACGTATTCTCCCAGTTCAACAACGACGGGCAGAATCATTATACAGAGCTGAAACAGAAAAACATCGACACCGGCATGGGGTTGGAGCGGCTTGCCTGCGTCATGCAAGGCGTGGACAACATGTTTGAGGTAGATACCAACCGCCGGATCTTGGATAAGGTCTGTGAAATTTCCGGCTGTGTTTACGGAAAGGACGCCGCGCATGACATTTCCATCCGCGTCTGCACCGATCATATCAAGAGCGCTATGTTTATGCTGTGCGACGGCGTCATCCCGTCAAACGAGGGGCGCGGTTATGTGCTCCGCCGGATCATTCGCCGTGCCTGCCGGCACGGAAAGCTCCTCGGCATTGACCATCCGTTCTTATTACAGCTTTTGGAGGTTGCCATCGCAGACAACTGCGGCGCTTATCCGGAGCTGACCGAACGCAAGGAAGCCATTCGCAAAATCCTTGCCTTAGAGGAAGAACGGTTTGCGAAAACCATTGACGCCGGCTTGAACATCTTAAACGACGTCATTGCCGACGCCAAGGCAAAGGGCGCGGCGGTGGTTTCCGGTGAGGACGCGTTCAAACTCTATGACACATTCGGATTCCCTGTGGATCTGACGCGGGAAATCGTGGCAGAAGCAGGACTTTCCGTCGATGACGAACGTTTCTCCGCACTGATGCAGGAACAGCGGGTGCGCGCAAGAGAGGCGCGCGGACAGATCGGCGGTTGGGATGCTTCCGACGCGACGTTGTTACGGGACCTGCCCAAAACCGCGTTCCGCGGTTACACCGAAAGCGCCGTGCGCGCGAAAGTGCTTGCAATCTTAAGCGAAGGCATGCGGGTAGACGAAGTGAGCGAGGGCGACTGCGTCGTAATTCTCGATCAGACGCCGTTCTACGGAGAAAGCGGCGGTCAGGTCGGAGATACCGGGTCCATGGGTGGAAAAAATCTGTTGCTCGATGTCACCGACACCAAAAAAACAGATGGAATCTTCCTGCACCATTGCACGGTGGCAAACGGCATCTTAAAAGTTGGAGATGAAGTGGAAGCCGCCGTAAACGGCGCGCGCCGCCAAGCTATCATGCGCAACCATTCTGCCGTTCACCTTTTACAGGCAGCTTTACGCAAGGTACTCGGTACCCATGTTGCACAGGCGGGTTCCTATGTAGACGATACGCACTTCCGGTTTGACTTCTCCCACTTTGCACCGATGACGCCGGACGAGATCGCGCAGACCGAGACGCTTGCGAACGAATTCATCCTTGCCGCGGTTGCAGTCAACTGCGAAGAAATGCCGATTGACGAAGCGAAAAAATCCGGTGCGATGGCACTGTTCGGGGAAAAATACGGAAAGATCGTCCGCGTTGTCAAAATGGGAGACTACTCAACGGAATTCTGCGGCGGTACGCATGTAACGAACACCGCCAATATCGGGCTGATGAAGATCACTTCAGAAAGCTCGGTCGCAGCCGGAGTACGCCGTATCGAAGGTGTCACCGGCGCGGGAATTCTCGCATTGCTTGCCAAGCAGGAAGCTTTGATGGCGGAAACCGCTGCAAAACTGAAAGCCGCTACCGTACAGGATCTGCCGGAGCGCGCCGCACAGGTACAGGCGGAACTGAAAGAAGAAAAACGCACCGTTGAAGCGCTTAACGCCAAGCTTGCCGCGGCACAGACGGATTCCATCCGCAAGAGCGCAACTGCGGTATGCGGTCTGCATATCATCGCACAGCAGACGGAAGGGATGTCCATGGAGGTCGCACGTTCTCTGTGCGATGCCTTAAAAGAACAGGACGCGGCTGTGGTTGCAGTGCTCTCCGTTCACGCTGACGGGAAACTGAACTTCCTGTGCGCCTGCGGCAAAGACGCCGTCGCAAAGGGCGCACATGCCGGTAAGATCTTAAAAACCATCAGCGTAATCGCCGGTGGCAACGGCGGCGGGCGTCCGGACAGCGCAACATCCGGCGCAAAAGACGCTTCCAAGATTCCGCAGGCACTGGCGGCAGTTGTGCCGACCGTACAAGAAATGGTACAATAAAGCAAGAACAAACAGTCGGTTTTTTCAAAAAACCGACTGTTTTTAGGAGGAATTCATGAAGATTTTAGCCATTGGCAACAGTTTTTCCGAAGATGCCATGCGGTATCTGCAAGGGATCGCGGAAAGCGACCGCTATCCCTTACAGGCGATCAATCTGATGATCGGCGGCTGTTCGCTTGCCCGGCATTACCGGAACCTGTTATCCGGGGAAAAAGCATATGGTCTTCAGCAAAACGGCTGTGCGACCGGCTTCTCCGTTTCTTTGCAAGAAGCGTTACTTACACAGGAATACGACGTCGTCACGTTACAGCAAGTCAGCCATGACGCACCGCGTTTTGAAACCTATGAGCCTTATTTATCCGTGCTTGCCCAAGAGATCCGCAAGTGTCAGCCAAAGGCGAAACTCTTTTTACACATGACATGGGCATACGAGGACGGAAGCGCCCGATTACAGAAAGAACTGGGCTATACATCCCGCGCAGATATGTATGCAGATCTTGTGAAAGCATACACGCAGGCGGCACAATGCATCCATGCTGACGGCATCATTCCCTCTGCCGCCGCAATGCAAGAATCTCTTGCGCGCGGCATCACGCAGGTACACCGGGACGGATTTCACGCGGGACTCGGATATGGGCGATACTTGATCGGTCTGGTCTGGTATGGGGCGCTGACCGGACGCACGGTTGTAGGAAATCCCTTTCGGAATTTTGACGAGCCGGTGCCGGAAGAAGCTGTTGCAATCGCACAACTTTCTGCACAGGCGGCTTTGCGAGCAAACGGTTAATTTTCCGTTTTTCAAAAAAAGGACGCCATCCGTTCCAATATGGCGTCCTTTTTCGTCCTTTTTCGTTCTTTCCTTTATGCAGAAATATCGGAGCTTTGTTCCACTGCCGAACCGGACTCGGCGGACGGCTTCGGCTGTTTCCGAAAATCCAGACGGATCATCGCAATCAGAATGGACACAATGGTGAACAGCTCACACAAAACGCCTGCCAAAGACTGGCTGTAAAAATTGTAAAACAACCAGCAACACGACGTCGGAAGCGTCAGCATGCGCAAAATTTTGGGATTCTTGATACCAAACGCAACCGTCGTCACAACCTTGGCACAGATCACCATGGCGCTGATGGGACCTTGCCATGTCACAATCCCAAATATCAGAAAAAATGCACTGAACAGAATCTGAAACGGCAAAGTGGAACGCTTATGTGCCACCAACGCCGCGAACAGCAGATTCCGCGTAGATCCCACGCAGTTCATCGCCGTACCGGTATAGGCGCCGATTAAAAAATACTGCACTGCAAAAGTCAGCTCGTTGAGCGTTCGGAAAATCATAATCTTCGTGTGAGAACGACATTGAAATGCAAATACCGCAAATGACAACCCGACAAATCCGATCAGCTGACAAATCAGGAAAAATGGCGTGATCTCCTGTGTAAAAAAATCTGTAATCCAACGCATACGTTTTCTTCTCCTCTTGACAAATATGAAAAAAGCGTATATGATTATAATCGATCAGAAAACGAAATGCAATAGGTGGCGAAAAAGATGATAAACAATCAAAACCGATCATCCAAATCCGCGCAAAACACGGACGGCGGCAAGGAAGAACGTTATCAGAAGATCCTTGCGTTATTAGAAGAATTCCCTTATTTAAGCGTACAAAAGCTCAGTGAATTGCTCTATGTCAGTCTGCCGACTGTGCGGCGGGATCTGACATTTTTACAGCACAGCGGCATGATCGTTCGCAATCACGGCGGTGCGCGCCGTTCCGACGCACATACGCTGGATATTCCGTTGGAATTCCGCAATTCGTATAAAAACAAAGAAAAACACGCCTTGTGCCGCACAGCGGCACAGCTTATTCACCCCGGCGATCTGCTTTTTATTGACGCCTCTACAACGCTCTTACCGCTTGCAGAGGAGCTGGCGGCAATTCCGGATGTACGCGTCGTCACCAACAGCACCCCTGCCGTTTTTGTACTTGCCAAGCACGGGATCCCCACCTACGGTACCGGCGGAGAGATCTTACCGCAATCGCTTGCATTTGCCGGGGCAGACGCGGAGGACTTTGTGCGCCGGTTCCGGTTTGACGCGATGTTTTTTTCAACCTACGGCGTCACGCAGACCGGAGAAATTGTGGATACTTCCCTGCCGGAAACCCATCTGCGCCGTGCGGTACTTCCCCGCGCACGGAAAAAAATCTTTGTCTGCGACGGGGAAAAATTCGGGCTTTCCGCGCCGCATGTGCTTTGTACGTTGGCAGACGTAGATGCCATTGTAACCAATCTGCCCTTGCAGGAACCTTATACGGCATATGCGGATCAATGGGTGTGGCAGAAAGAAGGGAAAAGCAGAACTATTTTATAAATTTTACAAGAATCCATTTCTGTTATCCTTCTCCTCTATCAAAAGATGGTATTTTCCACTTGTTTTTTCGCAAAACGGACATGTAGCGACCATTTTTTCGCTCATTTTGATGATTTCTCCACATTTCTACCCGCTTTGCGGCAAAATCATGCAAAAGAGGAAATTGCAGTTACAAAAATAAGGGGCTGAATTTTATACAGATTGCCATCTTGCATCCGGTTTCTGTTTCTTGTATAATAAAATTTGTATTCTTACAGACGGAATACAGATTTTCAGATTGCAAATTTTAAGAAGGGATACCAGCATGCTTCACGCAAAACAATGCAAGATGAACATTACCGAACAAACCCGCGCACAACAAATCCTACGGGATGTCATCCGAAATTACCGTCGCAACAAAAAGGACAAATCCGGTTTTATAAGTTCCTTTTTCCGCCGACGAGAAAAAACTGTCTGTATCTCCTTCCCGCGCTTTTCGCCCAAAGCGCCTTTGGAAAAACCGCTCACTTTGGCAGAATACCGCTTGTACTGCAAACGGCTCTCCCTTGCCCGACAACATCTCGGCAGACATGCGATTGACAACCAGTTCCGCTATCTGCTGTTAAAAGAGATCCGCATGGAACAGATTCCATCCGCGGACACCTCTGTCTGCAAGCAAAGCCCGCAGATTCCATAAAAAGAACCAGCGTCTCCTTTTGAATATTCAAAAGGAGACGCTGTATTTGATGGCAATCCGTTATACCACCGGCGCGTTTTCTTTTTGATACTGCCGCACCATCTGCACTGCCTGTGCCTCGGAAAGATACGGATCTTCCAAAGGCAACACGGTCGGGCGGCAATCGGAACGGTCCGCTTTATCCGCGCGCAAAAAAGTCAGGCGAAGGTCGTGTCGATCCAAGTGTACCAAATATTCCATGCAGGTGCCGTAATAGGTCACCATCTGTGCGTGAATACCATCCTCGGAGCGCGCCACCACACGGTATCCGTCACGGTATGCCTGCTCACGCGGGGCAAGTTCCGGCATCGGCGCGTCGGACTGTCCGATATAAAACTCCGCGAAATCATCCAAGCGGAGTACCCCGACCAACCCCGATTCCACAAGGTCCAGATTATAATAGTGATTGCGGTTGGTATCACAATAAGCAAAAATCCCCACGCCGTCAAATCCGTAGGAAAACGGCAACGCGCTCCGCAAAAGGCAGGTATCCGCTTTTTGCTGTAACATCCCTACATGATCGTGCCCGAACAGCAGATAGCGATCGATGCTGTGCGGATTCTGAATGTGATGAAACACGCGCGGATAGACAGACGGCTTCTCCGGCACATTCTCCACATAATTATCGTGGCGCAGCCAAAATTTTTTCCCGTGGTAAGAAAACTTCAGTTCTTTTTCACATCCGGCAAGATAGGTCTTGATCTGCCGGTAAAGCGTATCATCGGTATGCAACAGTTCCATCAAAAACCGTCGGATCTTCGGATAACTTTTCGCGCCGAAAATCGCGCGGTAAATGTGCGCGTATTTCTCTGTATCCCACCCCAAAGCCGCAAGAAAATCCAGCATGGCGCCCAGCATTTCCCCGCGATGCGGGGAACCGGAGAGCCAAGAGATTACAGCCGGATGCGAAAGAATGGATGCCTGTGCGCGAAACGCCGGACGTTGCATACACAGAATCGGGCGCATTGGTTCAAATTCCGCTTGGGAAAAGGTTTGCAATACCCGCTCGCATCTGGCGCGCAGCAGACGGCTGGAGAGCAAGGTGTCATAAATAAACTGTGCGCGTAAAAAGTTGGATTCATGATTGCCCAGGATCAATGTGAAAGAATGCGGCGCACACAAAATAGTCTGCAAAATCCGCACAGATTCATCTCCTGCGTCAATGACATCCCCCAAAAGATACATTTTATCTTTTCCGCGTACAAAATGAATGGCTTCCAGTGCTTTTTCAAACAGATCATATCTTCCGTGCAGATCTCCTATACAGTAAACGCTCAAAAGATCCCTCCTGTTCTGTTCGGTATTCGGAAGATCCAGATCACACCATCTGCACCTTCAGAAGATTGGTATTGCCGCTGACATTGAGCGGGACGCCAGCCGTAATCACAACCGTATCTCCGCTTTCCACAATGTCCACCTGTTTTGCGCAGTCAATAGCATGCATAAACAAATGGTCGCTGTCCGTTTGGTTTAAGGCAAGTACCGGCAGTACCCCCCAGGATAAGGCAAGCTGGTGAAAGGTCTTTTTCACGGGTGTAGACGCCACGATCGGCATAGACGGACGGAATTTGGACACGCGGCGCGCCGTCTGTCCGGATTTGGTGACCGCGATAATCGCTTTCGCATTGGTATCCCGTGCCGTGGTGCAAGCCGCGTCGCAGATGGCGTTGGTGATGTCGGAATAATCCACATCGTGAAGCAATCCGTTGTAAATATTCAACGCCTGCGCGTCTTGTTCTGCCTGCTCCGCAATTTTCGCCATCACTTTCACAACCTGCGCCGGGTGATCGCCCATCGCAGTCTCACCGGAAAGCATCACTGCAGAGGTTCCGTCGAAAACGGCGTTTGCGACATCCGTAATCTCTGCACGCGTGGGCATCGGATTATGGATCATGGATTCCAGCATCTGCGTCGCGGTGATAACCATTTTTCCGGATTGATAGCATTTACGGATGAAAGATTTCTGAATGCCGGGGAGTTTCTCAAACGGAACTTCCACCCCCATATCGCCGCGCGCCACCATAATTCCGTTTGCATGATGCAGGATCTCATCGAAGTTCAGTACGCCTTCATTGTTTTCGATTTTCGC